>MAAC01011121.1_pt1 | contig 353869 bp, 264 predicted proteins | sample 1115981 | NCBI WGS metagenome assembly MAAC01 (sample SAMN04961126, study PRJNA320927) | seawater metagenome | isolation source: sample BD02T64 sea water enriched with oil for 64 days | place: USA:Gulf of Mexico | collected 2013-07-27 | reverse complement strand
CTTTAGCCTCACGCTTTTGCTTCATCCAAGAGCGAAGGTCTTTGTATTCTTTTGAGTAGGAGGATGGTCTCATTGTCACGATGATAGAGACAGGGTAGAATGTCGCGAAATTCGAGACAAGGCCTGTAAAATCGTACGATGAATAAAATCCGGATAAAACCAGAGCTTCTTTCACTGCTTGTGTCTAGCAAACACGATACCTTTACGGTGATAGAGCTTACTAATGCATATCTTAAGTTGCCAAGTTGTCATGATCTAAAGAAAGTAGCCGCTAGGCAGTTTGTAGTGCGAAATATCCAGAGGTTTGATGATAATGGGTTTCTGGACAAAATTGGGGGCTCGGGTTCACGAACAACAAGGTATCGGCTGAATGACAGTTTTAGCAAAGATTGCGTGATTACCGGTAAACCTCATCGTCCGATAGTCAGCTCAATCGATACCGTTCCCGTTGATTTTGCTATAGGTCTTGAGGAAAAGCTTAAGGCTCACAGGTTAGAGCTGCTTTCCACCGTCGGAGAGATCGAAGAGTATGAGCTTATTGGCAGTGAAGCTCCTCAGCGGCGTGAACATATCCAAGAGTTATATAATCACGCAAGGGACCACTACTCCAAAACGCTTGGTCGTATACGGGCTCTTGAGTCACTAATCTTACATTGTTGATTTACCTCGCATGAAATTACGTCAATGGCAGGCTGAGTGTATAGATAAGGCACTTGAGCAGTACCGATCAGGCAATACGCATTTTATGTGCCTTGCTACGCCTGGAGCGGGTAAAACCATGATGGCTTCTCTGCTCGCCAAAAAATTGCTGGAGAAAGGTGATATTGATCTTGTGGTTTGCTTGTCACCTTCGGTAATTGTCTCTGAGGATTTCAAGTCTGAACTTAAATTGCAAACGGGAAAAAGGCTGGACGGTAAGTTAGGGTCTAGTGGGTGCTCTTTGACCTATCAAGCTATGCTCAGCTTAGGTAATGACTTTTGGACATTGCTTTCGGAGTTTCGTGTATTTGTTATTTTTGATGAGATTCATCACTGTGCAGGGAATGGCGCGCAGAATGCGAATGCTTGGGGTGAGCGAATTATTTCTCAAATCCAAGGTAAGGCAGCATTTACATTGGCGCTTACTGGTACACCCTGGCGATCAGACAGTATCCCAATCGTTTTAGCGCGCTACTGTGAGAGCAGGTACATCCATTGTGATTATAGTTATGGATTAAGCCAGGCAATAACCGACGGAGTATGCAGAACACCTAGGCTAACATTGATAGATAACGATCAAATAGTATTTAGACAGGGAAATGAGCGCTGTTTCTATAGTTCATTTAGCGAATTGTTGGAGCAGGCCGACTGCAGTTATCAAAATCTAGTAGAAAATGAAGCTTTAGTGATCTATATGATTGGCAAGGCTAACCAAAAACTGAACCAGCTAAGAAAGCAAATTCCTGATGCGGGTGGATTAATTGTTGCAACATCGGTTGCCCATGCTCGTCAGATACATCATTTGTTAGAGGCTCAATTTAATGAAGTTGCCGATATTGCTACCTACTTAGAGGATGATGCGATATCCATTATCCAAAATTACAAAAACTCATCAAAGAAGTGGATCATATCGGTCGGTATGATTAGCGAAGGTACGAATTTGCCAAGGCTGCGCGTATGCTGTCACTTAACTCGCGTTAAAACGGAACTTCATTTTAGGCAAATGTTGGGGCGTATTTTGAGAGTTAATGGTCCGGTTGCAGGCGAGGGCTTTCTCTACATGCCAGCTGAGCCGACATTGACGGAATTTGCACATCGCGTTGCAGAAGATATCCCTAAAGAGAATGTCGTTAGTTTTGATTCTATGCCTAACTCAAAATCTGGTGAACCTGAATCATCAGCTAAGGCTCTTGAGTCAGGTAGCTCATTGGAATTATCGCTAAGTGGTATTACAAGCCATGAGAACAACCCGGATAATTTAGCCTGTGCTGATTCCCTTTTAGCGCGATCTTATGACGCTACTTTGAATATGCCGGGGCGGTTTAAAAGCGAGATGCTGTCGTTCAATGGGCTTGTGTTTGTATAGGTCTATTGAATTTGTCGCATCAGTATTTACAAAGCTTAATACACCTACATGGCTTTCGTCAAACTACATCTTTTGGGTTCTTCGTACCCGAGTCGAATGAGCTTTATGGCGATTGTTTCGTAACCATCAGCCTTTAGCTTTCTAATTTAATCCTTGTCTGCGCTCGATCCTAAGCGGATGTCATGTTACCACTATAGGTGACCCGCACCTAGCAAAGAAAGTACTGGTATAGTATGTCTGAAGCTACATTGGATGTAGAGCGTTACCCCCCACTTATTATTTAAGGAAAGAGCTTTCCTATATGCCAACGAAACCCCTCCAAACTTTGAATGAAGGCTGCATTCTGTATTCGCCAAGGATGGGAACGGCCTATCGTCGCTTCGAACTAGAATGTTAATAAGTTCAGCATTGATCCTCTTTTCGGTATTACTTCCGAGTTTCGAAATGCAAATCGGGAAGTGGATATCATAATGCACTTTTAAAAGCGTTCACTCCATATTTCACAAGGCGCAGATTAAATTAGCAATCAGTCATTGGCATGTCCGAGAAAAACGAAGGTGTTGCATAATACAAGGATATTGTTAATCTCTCTTTTACTTGAACTTTTTAAATCCATATCGAAGGACGATCATTTTATAAACCAACCATCACCCAATCGCCAACGCTACGACACATCTGAGATATTACTGTCAATTGCTGAATTTTAGGAACTCTGAAACCTATGGTCTATACCAACGTACCGTTTGAACGCCGGTTTGCTTCCCTTTCAGATGAGCGACTAAGAGACCCTGATTATATGTCCATCTGGGGTAGTCAAAAGAGTGGATGCCTTAGCTGGGACGAGCTTCATAAATACAGGTGCGTTGTTGTACTTGGTGAAGGGAAATGCGGCAAAACTCATGAGTTTAAACAGCAGAATCGAAAGTTAAGAGCAGCAGATAGTTTTTCATTTTTCGTTCCTTTGGAGTTACTTCAGGATAGTGATTTATTCGATGTGATTTCTGAAGAAGAAGAAAATGAGTTCGAACAATGGTTGGATGAGACTGATAACGAAGCAGTCTTCTTCTTAGATGCTGTGGATGAGCTGAAACTTCGAAAAGGAACGCTCCGAAAAGCACTTCGCAAGATTACGACTGCGATAGGATCACAGCTACACCGTGCTCGATTTTTCGTCTCATGCCGACCAAATGACTGGAAAGAAGAATTGGACTTGGGGGTCATAGCCAGTCTTGTAGCGCCGAGAGAGCGAATAGCAAAAACTACCGAAAGCCCTAATGGTGAGGAAGTTTTTTCCGCGGTGATTACGCGTGAGGAGTTCGCTAATTCGCAACAAGAAGCAAAGAAGGAAGACGTTGAAGAACCGGTTAAGGTTTTAGGTCTTTTACCTTTGTCACGCAATGAAACGGTGGAATTCGCGGAGCTCTATGCACCGGACCAAGCTAAGACCTTCGAAACGTACTTGGAAGAAAAAGAGTTGTTGCACCTCTATCAATTGCCAGCCGATATCATTTCCGCCATGGATCAGTTGGTATCTGAAGGACGATTAGGCAATCTCGAAGAACAGCTAGCTTTTGGCATAGGTCAGAAGCTTCGAGAATTGTCAGACAAGAAGCGAAACTCTTTGAGCGAGGGCCGAGCGGTAGAAGGAGTTGAGCGCATTGCTTTGGCTCTTTTCTTGATGAAACGTAGATCGGTCTACCTGGATAGCACTGGTGGTGACGCCGACGGTGTTGGTGTAGCTGACCTTCTTGCAGACTGGTCTCCGGAAGAACAAATCGAGTTGCACGGAAAACCGATTTTTGATCAGACGGGTGTTGGTGCTGTCCGTTTCCATCATCGATCAACGCAGGAGTTTCTGGCGGCACATCGATTGAATAAGCTTCGAGCATCTGGACTTGCCACCGCCGATCTCTTTAACTTGCTTTTTGCCAACATTGGAGATGAGAAGGTGATCGTCCCTAGTATGGAGCCAGTAGTTGCTTGGATGGCACTATGGAACTCTGACATTTTGGCAGAAGTAAAAGGGCGGAATCCGCTTTTGTTATTCCGCCAGGGTATTCCTGTCGCGCTAAATATCGAGCTTCGATCGGAGCTTATCCGAATATTCGTCGAAAGATTTTCTGGCAGCAAATGGCGCGGGATTGGAATTGGTCATCAAGAACTGAAACGTGTGGCTACGCCCGAATTGGCTCCGGTCGTACGTGAACTTTGGGAGCAGGCTTATCTAGGGCATGACACGCGAGAGCTCCTTCTAGAGCTCATTTATCTGACTCCAATGTCTGAGTGCACCGATTTAGCTTTTCAAGCGGCGTTTGACGAGAACTTGCCATACCATCACCGAACATATGCCGTGTGGGCCATTCTCAGATGTGGAACAATACAGCAAAAACGTAATGTCGGCGCGAGAATAGTGGCAGGGGATTTGCCTGAACGGATGGTTCGAAACGCTCTGTCCGAACTTCTTCCTGAAGCAATTAACTTGGAAGAGTTCCTCATACTGGCCCGGTCGTTGACCGAGTTGTCACGTTCGGTTCATGGCCTAGGATATGCTTTGCTGCAAACGATAAAATCTGATGCAGTGGCCAGTGATCAGAAGACCCTTATTAGGAATAGCTTTACTCAGTCGATTTGGGGAAATCGAACTTCAGAGAGTCGAGTCTACCAAGCACACTCTCAATACGATCATTTTGTAGATGCTGTGATTGCAGCATGTAACGCGACATTGCCAACTACTTTAGAAAAAACTCCAAGTTGGGCTTGGTGTCTGGCTGTTGCATTTCACTTTGGAGAGCGTCGAACCAGCATCATAGCAAAGGATGAAACGGAAAAACTACAGCAGTTGTTGTCCACAGAGGTATCGTTGCGGGAAGCTTTTTTCTGGGCGTGTTTTGACATTGCAGAGATGTTAGATACGCAGGAAGATGATTGGCAAAGGTTTGTTCGAACTGACTATGATCATTTACTACGTCCCTTCACTCAGGCTGATTTTCCATGGTTGCTTCTGTCTCTTTCACCGAACGCAATCGAGGAACGAAGAGGTGTTGCATTTTATACGCTCTCAATGTTTATTAGAGGTGGAGATAATCCAGAGCTCGCGGAACAGATTTCTGGATTTTTGTCTGATCGAGCGGATTTGCGTGAAGAATTCGAAAAAATTCTTAACCCTCCATCCCGTGAGCCAGATAAGTATGAGATTGAGCGTCGTAAGCGGGAGAAAGAACTTGAAGCAGAAGATGCTGCGCGTATTGACGGATGGAAACGATGGCGCGAGGAGGTTCTGGCCGACGGAGATTTTCTGTTGGATGAAGCCGGTCGTGAGAACACCCTATACAATCTACACAAAGCTGTACAGAATGCAGAAGGTAACAACGGCTCATGGGGTCACTGGAATTCAACGTTTGTAGAAACTGCGTTTTCGTATGAGTTTCTTAATCGGGTTCGGGAGGAGTTTTCTCGGTATTGGCGGCAAGTAGATATTCAGCTGTACAGTGAGCGTCCCGAAGGTTCGCGGAACAGCTATCCAGCAAGCAACTTGATTGCCCTCTCAGCTGTGAAATGCAGTGCAGAAACCCCAGGCTGGGCGAAGGCTTTGAGCAATGAAGAAGCGATTCGAGTGGTCAGAATTTCCACAATCGAACTGAATGGATTTGCTAATTTTCTTTCCCAAATCGAAGAGCACCACCCGCAGGCCGTCAAAGAAGTTATTTTTGATGAAGTGCAGGCGCAAGTTGTTAATCTTTTGGATGCTGGGAACGCCCCAATCCTCCATGACATTCTTTACCATGGTACACCGAATATACAGGAATGTGCCGCGAGTTCTATTGTCTCAAATCTGGCAACGATTGTCGCAGCAATGCCAGAAGGCAATCGAGCCGATATAAAGTACGCTTTCGGACTTATCGTATCGCAGGGCTCTGACGAGGCTGTGCAGGATGCCGTAGGTGCAATTCAGGCCCTTCTTGACGGCTCGAACCACGTAAGTGCTGAAGAGCGAAATTTCTGGATTCTCACTTTGGGGGAGCTTGATCTGGAAAGTGCTTGTGAATATGTACTTGGGTATACCAATGATCTCTCCACTAAAGAAATGCGGGATGATGCCATATCACTATTTGCCGCACTTTTTGGAGAGCGCCACATGGGGGGACAACTGACTTTTGATGGCTTGGAACCTGGTCGCAGATTGAATCAACTTCAGCAACTTGTAATTCGCTCGTACCAGGCAGTTCAGCCTAAAGATGACTTCAACCATGAAGGCAGCGATGAACCCAATACAAGGGATCACGCTGAACAGGCTCGCAGCTACCTCCTGCAATGCCTTGCCACTACTAATTCGCCTAGAACACTGTCTTCCCTTTACGAACTGTCGTCCCTCCCGGAGTTCGCACTCCTTTCTGACCGTCTAAAACAAATGGCAAAAGAGCTTGCCGCTCAAATTTCCGAACCTGAAGCAATGAATGCCGTAACTTTCCGAAAGTTCGATCAAGAGCTTAGTTACCTGCCGTATGATGATCCCTCGCTTTTTGCAGTCATGAGTAATCGACTGAGGGACTTCGAACATCACCTCATTAATGACGAGCAAAGCACTGTCGATACACTGAGAAGGGTCGACACTGAAACAGAGCTACGCCGGTTTATCTCTTTTTGGTTGGGCCAAAATAGTCGCGGATCATATACCATTACTCAGGAGGCAGTGGTTATAGCAGAAAAAAGAACCGACATTAGACTACATGCAAGTAATTTGGACAAATACGCCTCGATTGAACTGAAGCTCGACGACACACGTAATAAGTGGAGCGGGACACAATTGAGAGAAGCTTTGGTCGAGCAATTGGTTGGCCGGTATTTAAATCACGAACGCTGCCAAGTTGGCTGTCTCCTCGTTTGTATGAGGGAGACCCGCCGGTGGGAATGCCCGGATACAAAAGAGCGTATGGATTTAATTACAACGGTTGCTTGGCTTCAGGGGATCGCGAATGAAATCATGGAGGAGAGACCAGAGCTATTGATTTTGGTAATGGGGATCGATTATTCTACAACAGCAAATGGATAGTCATTATTGTTACTTTAAGCGGCTCTGGTCGCTCAGTCTATGGGGCTTCACTTATCTAGGTTTGAGCTGAGCTGCCTCAAGTCGAAATTCGGGGCTGAAACTGGGCCTTCTCCTTCTAGTCATTGTGCCACTGCACGCATGGTGATTTATAAAGTAGGGCGTAGGATTTGTCCCGTCAGCCCAATCAATTATTAAATATAGAATAGTTTAATAGCCCCCGATGATGGGTGGACGCTATCTAGCCAATAATTATCCTATGTGAAATAATTTGATTGGTATTTTTAGACCCCTTTAATGTTTTGTTTTCTTAATTGAGATCTTAGATTTGCTATGGTTTCTAAAGAATCGTTATAGAGAGCTTTAAATTCGGCTAGTTCTCCTGCAATTTTCACATGATCGTTCAATATTTCCATTTTCATTGCTTCTTCGAGATATTCTTTCATTTTGGTCTGCTGTAATTCCTCTAATTCGTCTTTTAGCTTGTTATTTTGATCTTGAAGGTCTGTTTTGCGTAGTTTTTTTCCCGAAGTATTTTTCAGTGTATCTTTTTGTGTCCACAGTGATACAAGTTTTTTGTTTTGATCTGAGATAAATTTAACAAGTTTGGGCTTCCGTCGTTTATTTAGTAAACTTTTGTCGACACCAGAAAGTTTAGCAATCTTTAATAGAACTATTTTCCGTTCTTTTGTCTTCAATTTTTTTCCAGAAATAATCTTTTTCCTGATTTCGTTGAATTCATTAACTGCAGACTCATATAGTCTTAATGTGCTTTCATTTCCATCTTTCACCCATTTTGGATAATCTTTAATGGAGTTTTTAATTGGTTCGATTTCAAAATCTTCAAGTGAAAATCTTCTCATGACGCCTCCATTTCATCAAGTATTGCTTCGCATTTCTCAACTATTTTTATGCTTTCCTCAGTGACTCTCTGTAATGGATAATTATCGATGAAATTTTTATGGCTTAATCCAATACGTTGAATGTCTTCTTTTTGACTTGAGTGAGACAATCGGTGTATGCAATTTGAACATGTCTCAAAACAGGCTCGATCTTCAACTCTAGGTATGCCAGTCTTTGAATCATAGCAATTTGCTAATGAACGACTCTCGATGCGAACAAGGCAATAGCCCCATTCGTGTGCGATTATAGATTCGAATTCCATATTGACTTTGTTTATGGCTTGCTCCGCTTCTTCAGCGCTACAAATATCATGTGTTTCTTTTATGCGTTTTTTAATATAACTTGCAATCGGGCCAGTGAAATCATTATGTTCATCGTTACCCATTCTATGAATTATTTCTGCTATATAGTCTTTCTCTAGCAATATTCTTTCTTCTTCAGTTAGCTTCTGATTTGTATATGAGCGTGTTGAATGACTTGCTGAATGCCTAAAATGATGCCTGATGGCTTCAAGTACATTACCTTCAAATCTTCGCATAGCAAATTCAGCCCATGTGTGACGAAATTGTATGGGCTGTATAGTTGGAAATTCTTGTCTTAATTCGTCTCCGTGAATGTTAATGATTTCTTCATAAAAACTCTTAACGCGCATGCGTAGTGTTGATGTGTTGGAAGCAATACTTTTCTTTTTTTTGTCGGTCATTGTCAAGTATGTTCCTTTTTTGTCAAGGAAAGGTTGAGAAAATGTTCGAGAAAATAGTCGGTAGTTATCTTTGTTTTTATCTATATATGATAGTCGCTCTATTGTGTCTGCAGCTTCTGCAACCAGTCCTGCCATGTTCCTGATTGTAATTAATCCGTGGTTTGTTTTTATATCTTCGCTTTTGAATTCCCATACACCATTATTTCTTCGGTTGAACCACCCTGGTTGTATTGTCGATAGTTCGCTAATTCTTATTCCTGTTAGGCACAAAAAAATAATAATAGATGCATCGTACACCTCATCGCAAGATTTTTTTACGTCGCTATGGTCGCTCCAAGGTATAGAGGATATTTTTTTCCCATTAGCCTTGCTGAGTGTTGATTCAAGAGCTTTGTGTCGATCAATTTTTATTTGTCTATGGCCCTTGCCCATCTTAAAATTATTGGTTATTAGCCTGTTGACAGTTTTATCTCTAAATATTGACCAGTGGGAAAGTTTATTAGCGGTGCGTTGGAAATCAAAATAGGCCAGGAGAAGTTTTGTTTTGTTTGAATGTAGAATTTTTATCGCGTGAGATAGTATTATGGTTGATATATGAAGTGGAATGGATCCTGCACTACCACCTTTTTTCCAAAGGTAGTAGTCATAGCCTTTGGACTCAATAAAGTCCTTTAATGCGAATTCTTCAAATTTTTCTGGTATATAATACCTCAATCCGTCGGGTAATATACCCTTTGTGTATTGTTGATATGATAACCGTAGAATAGTAGTTATATATTCTATTGAACCTTTGCTTTTTAGGTCTGGAAAGTCAGTTCTAGACTTTGTTTTACAATAATTATTATCGTTTTCATCCCAGGATATTACTTCGATAAATATATTTTTTAGATCTTTTTTGTCCCAACTTGATATTGGCTTTTCAATGTTTAATTTGTAGGTGATCATGATTAGATTGTTTAAATGTTGAAAATATCCTCTGAAAGTCCCTGTTCGACAGACAATTTCTTGCTGATCACTGCTGTATCCATCGAAAACATTTAGAAGATAGGTTTGAATCCATACCGTGTGGGCATGTTTTATCTGTGATTTCCACTCTTTCTTTTCGACTTCTCCAGTGTTGCTGTCAGTTATATACCATGTTCTGTCGCCAATGTTGTTGATTAAAGTTGGACTTGATTTTTCTTGAGTCTGTTTGTTTTTTTTTCTGGATTCTGTATTCATCGCGTTTTTTATGCCAGATTTGGGTATGGGAAGTTGTGTTTGTTGCTTAAGAGTTTTCCCTTTGACCGTATTTCTGGTGGGAAATATTTTATTACTTGGTTTAAATACTCTTTCTTTACAGTGAAATGAATAGCCCTGTTTCTGTTGTCATTTTTTAGTTTTGGAAGCTCTTTTTCAATATGATCCATGTAGCCATATATGAGGGCTGCTGTGAGTTTGTCTGCGATGATTATGGTTTTTTCTTCCTCAATGATCTCACCAAAAAGTCCCGTTAATATGTTTTTGTCCAGTTGTTGTAGAAGTTCATTGATGTCTTCAGAAGGACGTTTAAGTCCTAATATTTTCTTTGCTTCGTCTAGGTTGAGTATTTTCGTTGTTTTTAGCATGGAGATTATTTTTTGTGCATCTTCAACCATTAGTTCACCTACGTCAGCTGCGAAATTAGCTGCGCTTGCGATACGTTCAGGTGATCGTGATCTGTCTTTGTATGTGTGTTTTTTAGTTTCTAGGGAATGTGCGGTAAGTCTTGCTTCAACCGTTTCGTCTGTGTTGGAATCAAGGGAAGTGTTGTCAATAGCTTCTCTGCTCTGTGCTATAAATGCTGGGGCTAGATAAGATCTCCTCGTAGTTACATATTTTGAGCGATTTGGTTTGATGCTGTTGGAATCTCTCGCTTTCTTGCAGTAGGATTCATACATGGCCTCTTGTTCGTTTACTTTTAGATTGTTTTCTAAGACTTTATTAAATAGGTAAAGGAATGGTTTTGCATTATCAACATCTTGTAAACAGCGATTCCATATTACTGAATTTTTTACCCCAAGTAATCCCGCTTGTAAAGTTTCTCCCGCAACGATTTTTCTTCCTCCGTTGAGTATGGATAAGGACTTTGGGGCGAGAATGAAGCCTTTTCTTGGGTTGTTCTTCAGGAAATGTTGAGATTTTTGCATTAAATTTATCCAGTCTTTATACGCATGATAGACAGGAGAAGTCTTATAATATATGGGTGTTGAAAATAGCTTTTCGGCGCTCCGATCTTTTCCGAAATGTATTTGAACGCTTGATGATGTAAATGAGATATCTTCAAAAATTAAATTTTCTTGCCCTCCGCTTTGAATCCTTTCTGACGCTAATAGCCAAACCATTGCTAATACCTCTGAATCAGAGGGCAACAAAAGATGACTAAATCCAAGCGAATGAATTGAATGCATGCCTGCTTTCCCTTTGGAATAGTCTCCATCTTTAAACATTGTTCTAACCTTTCCATTGGTTATCCATTTTTTGATTTCACTTTTCATTTCTTCAGTAGTGATTTCTGAAAACAAGGTTTTTGAAATGTTTTTGTAATGTTTGGGTGATGAATAAAACAATCTTTCTACTAGTATGTCATCTTCTGATTCAAGAACTGAATTAATAAGGGATCCATAAGCCTCTCTTGATAACCTTGTAAGCGAAGGGTGTAGTTTCTTTTCTGGTGCTGAACTATCATGCGGTAGGGATCGGAATGGTGGTTCCAGAATGCATATATCCTGTGCAATTATTTTGTCTAGATACATTTTTACATTTTCATTTCCTAATAAATAGGATCTTTGGCTTTGACATATATTCAGTAACCAGCAAGAAACTAATCTTAAAGATTCAATTAGTTCACTGTCATTAAATGGGCAGTTTTCATAAATAAGACTTAATGTATCTCTAGGTTTCGAGCCTTTTCGACCTCCCTTGAATTTTGGTTTGTTCGATAATATTCTTGAAAGTCTTGTATTCCAAAAAGATTCGTTGTTTGGTTCCGATTCGGCCCATTTGAATATTGACGCAATACTATTTATGCTGTATCCAATGTAAGTGTCGATAAAACCCTTTGATCTAAGGTGGCTCATATAATCTGGGTTTAATAATGTTTTTGGTATACTGTTTGGAGGGTAATTAATTTTAACAAAATCAAACAATTTCATGACTAAATTGTATTTGTTGTATTTTGAACTTTTACTAAGTTTTTTGAATTTTGTTGATTCGAAATATTGTATGATCATTAGTGTTAGAATGCAGGACTCGAATCCGGTTGGGGCCTCAAAAAACTTCGTTAAATAGTATTTTCCGTTTTTACATTCGATGGCGATCCTTTTGGGGTGTTGGCTATTTCTTTTCATTCTTTCTTAACCTTTTCTTGTTAAAGTTGAAAGAATAATTTTCAAGGGAAAGGGTTCTTATGACATCAGTCCTCATGTTATACACAGCATCAAAAAAAACATAGATTTTTGTTGTTTCAGAAGATTCATGTCCCATTCGCTCAGGGACCATTTGCCATGGGTCAATTCCATGTAGGTAACACCAAGCAACAAGGTTTGTTGCGAATGACTTTCTCAGACTATGGAAACGGCGGTCTTTCCATTCTTCGCTATTTGTATGGATGCGACATTTCCTAAAAACTTTACTGGCAAACGAAGCGCTTAATATCTTGCCTTTTGTACTGCAAATTAACGGGCCATCGGGGTAGTATTTTCTTCTTTTGTTAAGGAATCGGTCTATGTTGTCTACGAGATCTGGGGGAACTATAACTGTTCGCCACTTGTTTCTTTTTCCAAAAATATCTATTTCTATTGAACTGCCCGTTGGTTCATTTTCGATAAGATTTCGTAGTTTTGTTGTATTAAGATTTTTTGGGTGAGTGACTTCTGCAGCTCGTAATCCTAGCTTATATCCGAGTTCAAGTGTCAAGCAATTTCTTTCATTAATGAAGGGGTTTTTGTTTGTTACATTTTCTAGTAAAAATTCAAATGACTCCTGGTCAATGTATTCCTTGTGCATTCTCTTAATACTATGAGCAGAACTTCCTCCCTGCCTATTTCTTCGATTTTTCTTCTCATAAGTAAAACTAAAGGTAGGCCTGGAAACTGCAAAGCCCTTTTTATATGCCCAGTTATAAAAACTATCTAGTACTGTTATATCTCTTGAGATAGATTTGTCTGAAAGTTGACGGGTTTGTTGGAGGTAGGAAAATAAGTAGGTAGACATTTCCCTGTCACCAATGCACTTCCAGTCATTTTCCCCCAAGTCATTTTTTTCAATAATGGAAAAGAATATTTTTAGCGCATTAGCATAGTTGGATACTGTGTTGAAACTTCTTCCGTGTTTTGACTTAGATAATAGCCAGAGTGAAGGCGCTAGCAGGGGAACTAAAGCTGAGGAGCTGGCACATTTATGGGCAAGAACAACGGTATCGAGGCGACCACCGGCCCATTCGAGGCCAAGAACCTTTTGTAGAACAATTTCCATATGATTATAGCTCTATGTTTATATTGACAATTTAGTATAGATATCATGGTTGTCAACAAAAATGCTATAAAGTACGCAGTCCTATAATCGGTCCAATCTTCAAAGGTCATAACTCTAAATAGGGTAAGCATTGAGATGGAAATATCTCCCCATAATTCAGAGTTTATGTTGGAGAAGATGGTGCTACCGATAGCCGCGTAGATATAGAATATGATGAACATCAGTAGTACAACATAGCCAAGCTGCGGCATCGCCTTGAGTAGAGAGTTTAATAGAAGCCGCAGTTCAGGAATGATGGATATCATGCGTAAAACGCGGAATATGCGTATTAGGCGGCCCACGATGGCCATTTCACTGCCTTCAATAGGAACTAGGCTGACGACAACGACGAGTGTGTCAAAAACGTTCCATGCATTTTTGAAAAAGTGCCGCTTGTTCTCTTCACCTATGAAGCGTACCGAAATCTCAAACAAGAAAATCAGCGTTATGAATGTGTCTAGCCACGCGAGTGCCCTCACCATTGGGTCTGGCATGTCGTAGGTCTTGGCTCCGACGGTTAGGGCGGAAAAAATGATAATAAGTACGACGAAGAGCTCAAAGGCTCTGTTGCTGCGGATGCGTTCAAAGCGCTGTTGCAGGGACTTCATGTTCACAGTAAGGCACTCAGCTGGATTAACAAATAACTCGGCTGGCTATTGTAATGCTGATTTTGTGTGATGCAAGTCTATCTGCGACAGTATTAAGCGGGAGGCTATTTTTGCCAGTCGGTTAGGCCATATCGAGCGAGTATTTCTGATAGCTGACCGCTGCTGCGCAGAGATGCTACGCCCTTTGATAGTGTTTTGGCATATTGTTGAGAATTGGGGTTGTTGGGGCTAAAAGCAATGTAAAGTGCCTGAATAGAATTGCTTTTACCAACGAATTTGATGTCATTCAGTGCCCCTTGTTTTTTGGCGGCGTAGAGTGCGACGTTCTTATCCTCCAAGTAAACATCAATCCTGCCTGCGGCGAGTAATTTTAAATTACGCTGGGTGATATTGTCACCCGTCATGATGGAAACGTTATATGCTTTACGGTTTTTTGTTAGGTACTCAGAGATATTGTCGCCGTAGTCGTAATCTTGAATGGCGGCAATATGCACGTCTTCAAGTGAGGCCAAACCATTGTAGCTCCAGCTGCTGTTGGCGTGTGCGACAAAATAATTACCAGAATACCCGATGGGTTGTTCGTGAAAAATGGCGCCCTTCATTTCGTCTTTTGTGGCACCAACGGCGCCGTCATATTCTCCTGCCATGGTCTGCCTTACGGCCCGAGACCAGGGTACATTTTGGTATTCAACGGGGTGTCCTAGTGGTTCAAATATCGCGCGGGCGATATCAATAATGTAGCCTTGGGCGTCACTGTTTATTTCACAGTTGTAGGGGCACCATGCGTCTGCAACCAGTCGGAGTGCCTCCTTTGGTGATGATGCCACTTCTTGCTGTGCTTGTGCGGAGATGGATAGGCAAGTGATAAAGGTGAATAACGATGCATAGGAAAATATCTTTGTTTTTATTCTATTCATAGATTCATTGATGCCTTCGTATGTTCATCGCTACCGAAAACGATTGTAGTGTGGATTTACATCCGTATTGATTTTTGTTCGCCCATACCAATAAAGTGGTCGAAAGAAATGGCTTTGTTATCGTGGTCTAGAATATAGCCAGAAAACTGTCCGGTAGGACCATGATAGTCTATCAGCGACACACCAACATTGATTTTAACGGGTACATCGGCCAAGGGTGTGAATTGTATATCAACTTGCCCATATTTGTCTTTAATAAACCACGGCTTGTGCACTCCGTTAGGTCTAACGATCCGAACAGGCGGCAGCGGGTGCATCTTACCATCAAGCCACAAACAGTTCTCGTTATATTTCTCAGGGTTTTGGATTTGATTGTCCGTAAGATTAAAACCTTGTAACAAGCCATTTCGAGAAAATCCAAGTGCGGTGACCCAATCGTACTTCATTTCTAACGGGTAAAAGCCTTTGTGATCGTCAACAATAGTACAAGCTTTTGAGGGCTCAACAAATGTCTCACAACGGTTAACAGTAATGGAACCTTCGGTTGGCATCAGCGCTTTATGTGAGTATAAGGGGCGGTTATGACCAAAAGGTTGCACGATGACTATGGGTTCGGTAACAGCGTGCGCGATAAGGTTTCCTGATAAATCTGGGCAACCTTTGAAGTTCTTCGCGCTAAAACGAATGGATATTTTGTTGTGAGTCAAATCATTGTGGAAATCGAGAGATAAGTTTTTGTGGTGATAGTAACAATGGGAATGCGTGAGCCCACTGGGTACCTTAAGTTTCCAGAAGGGTGCTTTGTGTTCGTAGCGATACATACGTTGTTCTTGTTTATTAAACGCCATGATAATCGCGGTGCCGAGTGTTTTTGTGTTGTATACCGCGAGGCACATAAACCAATTGTCATCAGAATATTGGAAGGCCTGCCACTCTTTTAGGCGAAGGTCGTTCAGCTTTCGAGGTAACACTTTACCTAATGGGTTAAGGGTGTCTAGCAAGTTGATGTCGGGGATTGCGGAGTTATACGTCCCCATATTGCACTGGCCGTCAGAGACCACAGACTGAGGGGCTGAGCTTACGTGTCGAGAGTAATGCATTGGCATGTGTCTTCTTGCTTAATATCTAGTGGGTCCCGAGTGTTCGTTAAGCGTAGATCACTACAGGGATTTTGGTTTGCCATAGAATATATGTCCCATGGTGCTTGTTGATTGTAAATTAGCCTATGATTGACGGGTTTGACAACGTAGAATAAATTTCGTATAGATAAGAAAAACTTATTTCATGGAGTGTGAAGATGAGCATGCTAAAGCCATCGATCCAATGGCTGCTGCCATTTGAAGCAGCGGCTCGGCATCTCAGTTTTAAGCTTGCGGCTGAAGAGTTGCATGTGACGCCGCCCGCAATCAGCCAGCAGATCAAGGCGTTGGAGCATCATTTGGATCTATTGTTGTTTGAAAGGCGCACTCGCTCCTTGGTGCTCACCCCAGCGGGGACTGAATTCTATAAGACGGCAAGCCGGGTCATTGAAGTTTACGATAACGGCTGTCAGGCGCTGTATCGCCAATTCAGACAGCGTGCTTTCTATATGGCAACTGAACCCTATATTGCCCATACGTTGCTAATACCAAACTTGATGTCATTTAAAGACGTACTGCCAGGCACTGAATTGAGGGTAGAGACACGCTTATCAATGGCGGGGGTTAGTCTTGAGGATATAGATGCTGGTATTCGATTTGGGTCTGGTGATTGGGACGGCATGCAATCGTTTGCACTTACCGATGTGGTGATGGCACCGGTGGGTAATCCTCAGTACTTTACCGAAAAACCAGCACGCGTATTAAGTGATCTAAAACGTCATTGCTTTTTTTACCCAAATTCTCAGGAAAAAGTCATTGGACCATTTTTGGCGCAGCTAGAAAAAGCGGGCATTGTACCGGCAGAAATTATTCCCTGTGAATCCTATCTAGATGCAATGACGGCAGCTTCTGAAGGTTTAGGCGTTACGGTTGCCATACTGCCCTATGCGAATCGCTGGATAAATGAGGGGAAACTGATGATTCCTTTTGACGTGACATGGAACACCTCGGCAAAATTCTGGGTTGTGTTTAGAAAAGAATATGCTGATTTGGATAAGATGGGCGCGGTGTGTAAATGGCTAGAATCTATTGTTTCAGAGTTACCGGCACTGGACTCTATCAAGGTATAGCATTTTCTACGTAACGGATTCTCCCAATTAATTGCTCAATCGTCTCGGTGGCCTACACTTAACTAAATTTACTTGGTTAACGGGCACGGAGCTTCGAAATGCTACATAAGAAACCGCAATTCTTTGTTTTTTCTTTGTTTATTCTGCTGAGTGTGTGTTCTAGCGTGAGCAAGGCGGGGGACCGTACACCAGTAAAGGCAGCCTATATTCCGTTAGCAGATCATTACGCTGGAATAGTTGCTTATGAAAGATACAGAAACGATATGAAGTTTGCGGACTTTTCGATACAGCGGATGAAGAGCTGGCCATTGTTGCGAGGCTTCTTCTTGGATGGGCAATCAGACCTGGCGTTTGTGATGAGTCCATTGGCGATGGATATGTATCGGGAGAGTCCAACCTTTAAGTGGGTGGGACAAATGCACAGAGACGGTAATGCATTGGCGATTAATGACCTTATCAATAGGCATGTAAATCTTGCAGAAAAGCGGATAGACCGAAAACCCGATTCTAAGGTTGCAGAAGCCTATAGCACCGTTAAGAAGGAAATGGGAAAGCCGAGTCAGGTAGGGGTGCCATCCTTATTTGCGACTCATATGGTGGTTCTCTATAAATATCTAAAAGAGCACGGTAAGACGCTGGGGATTGGCACTGGAACACAAGAAGATGTCATTGCTATCGCAGTAGCACCACCTAAGGCACCAGCATTTATCAAAAAGCAAAACAGTAAGGGGATTGCCGCGTCTTTCGAGCAGTCGCTGCCCTGGGCTGATGTAGTGGAAACTCAAAATTTTGGTCATGTTGCTTGGTATTCAAAAGATGTCATGCCTTGGCCTAAAGGTCATGTCGAATGTATCGCGCTAGCATCTGATGACGCAATTAAAAACAAGCAAGAAGCCATCAAGGAGGTCATTCATTACATCCATCAAGCAGGATTGGATATTGAAGCAGCAAGAGAGGAAGGGGGGGACGCGATGCGAGATATCGCTGCTATGGTACGAAAGCATATCCCGGAACACAATGAATTGGCGATTATCCAAAGTTTGCGTAAAGACTTGGATGTGATTAATTATAAGAATTTGAATGTTGAAAAGCCAGGCATGAAAATGATAATGGACTTGGCGGTTGAGGGAGGGATACTCCGCGAACCTATCGATATAGATGCGTTCACCGATGCGAGTTTTGCAACGAAGATTACCGAACAGTAAATTCGCTGAAATAGGGGTGAGTATGGAAGAGCGTCTAGATCGCAACGTCGATAATGGGGTCAGAGAGCGTAGCGTAAAGAACTACTTCGATAGTATTTTTAGTCAAGGTATAGGACGGACGCTCTTCAGCCGATTCTTTTTGTTATCGGTTATTCCCATGTGTTTTTTAGGTTGGATTAGTATCCAAAGTGGTGTTGATACTATTAAGGCCGATCAAATTAATACATTGTCGTCTGTTGCCTATGCCAAGCATGCACATCTGAAGGGTCACTTCTCCGTCTTGGAGACAAATCTAAGTCTTATTGCGGAATCAAAGAATACGGCAAAATTTATTGAATCGTTGATCGAGGCTTACCAAGCTTCCAATCGTCCATTGAAAAAATTTACTGGGGGTTATCAATGGAGTGTTATAGAGGATGAGTACGGGTCCGATATCCATCAGTTTTTAACAACATATTCTCATATTGATGTGCTGCTATTGGATAGCAAGGGTAATGTTATCTATAGTATTCGACGAGATAGCGATCTTGGCGCTAATTTTTTTGCAGGAGATCTTTCGAGTACTAAGATCGCCCAGGCAGTTCGTAGCACCCTTGAGTCGGGGGAGTCCGTGTATTCAGATTCTGAGTTTTACGCGCCTTACGAGAATAAGATTGCGAGTTTCTTGGTCAGAGCTGTCGTTGATGAGTACGGTGATAAAATAGGTGCAATTGCGGTTCATCTTGCAAGTGAAGCGATTACCCATGTCGTAGAAAGTTATGAAGGTGGTGATACAGGGGAGATTTATCTCGTTGGTGTAGATCAACTGATGCGTTCACAGTCACGTTTTGATGATAAGAGCAGTGTGTTAGTAACGAAAGTTGATACGGAATTAACTAACGATTGGTTAAATGCGCTTGAGGCTGAGGCTGAGGCTGAGGCTGAGATTGGATTAGGTGAAAAAATCTACGACGACTATCGCGGGGTTAGCGTTCTAGGAGTGTCACTCCCAGTAGAGTTTGGTGGTGTTCCGATGTTGATGGTCGCGGGCATTGATGAAAGCGAAGCGTTCTTGCCAATAACACGACTTACCGAGCGCATTATAGTTGTGGTGGTGGTTACCGTTGGGTTGGTTCTTTTACTGTCTATTTTTAGTGTTAGAGCAATAACTCTACCTATTTTAGATTTGACCGTATGGGCTGAAAAACTGTCGGCGGGGCAGTTAGTTAAAATGAATATTGAAACCCCAAATAATGAGTTGGGGGTATTAAATCAAACATTCATTCGTTTTGTCGATTCCATTCAAGATGTGAGTAATATGTTGTCTTATTTGTCTGTGGGCGACCTATCCAAAGTAGTTGTGCCTCGCTCTGATGAGGATGAATTAGCGGTAACAATCAATAATTTGCAGCGGGCAATGAAAGATGTGGTGAGTCAGGCCAGTAGCATTGCTCAAGGTGATTACGATGCGCAAATTAGAATTCGCTCAGAGAATGATGCACTAGGCGTTGCTTTACGGCGAATGACTGTCAGCTTAAAGGAAGCGCGAACTGACTCAGATCGACAGAACAAAATGAATGAGTGGAAGTCCTCGCTAGCGGTTGTTCTTCGCGGAGATAAGAATATAGAGGATCTAGCGAACCTTTTGTCGATATTTTTTGCAAAGCGTAGTGGTGCTAGAGTGGTAGCATTCTACATAGTGAAACCCGGTGATGACGACGAAATATTGTCTTGGATAGGAGGCTACGCTGCTGAGAAAACGAAACTGGAAAAACAAACGATTCAATTGGGTGAGGGGTTAGCGGGACAAGCAGCACTGCAAAATGAAATGATTCTTGTGGATGATTTGCCTGTGGGGTTTCTAGATGTTAGCTCCTCATCTGGCAGTATTGACTCAAACGCGGTGTTGATTGTGCCTTTAGCCGTGAATGGCAGGGTTGTCGGGGTTGTGGAATTAGGCACTACGTCTGTATTTTCTGACGACATTAAAAAATCCATGGAGATTTCTGCTGAACCTATAGCAATAGCTTTAGAAACCTATTTTGGCCACCAGAAAACCAAAGCTCTACTATCGAAAACGCAACAACAATCCCATGTACTAAAAAATCAACAAGATGCTTTGGAAACGGTGAATGAAGATCTTAAAAAGCAAGCAGAGCAGCTAAGAGCGTCAGAGGAGGAGTTGAAACAGCAATCAGAAGAGTTGCGTGTATCAAATGAAGAACTAGAAGAAAAGCAGGAGTCGCTGTCTAAACAGAATGCTGTAGTCTTGGATGCAAAAAGGGATCTTCAAGTTCAGGCTGATGAGTTGGCGTTGGCGAGTAAGTACAAGTCTGAATTCTTGGCGAACATGTCGCACGAATTACGAACGCCCTTAAATAGTATGTTAATACTGTCTAAGAGTTTATCTGAGAATAGAGAGAAAACACTGACGATTGAGCAAGCACAGGACGCGGAGATTATTCATGATGGGGGGAAAGGGCTATTAGCGCTTATTAATGACATCATGGATCTATCCAAGGTCGAAGCGGGAATGCTGGATATTCATCATGAGCCAGTTGATATAGCAAGAACCGTGACCAATATGGATGTTATGTTCGGTCGGTTAGCATCTGATAAAGGGCTTGGGTTTGACTTGAATGTATCTGAATCTATACCGAAAAAGATGTACTCTGATAGTAAACGAATCGAGCAAGTACTTAAGAATTTTCTCTCCAATGCATTCAAGTTTACTGAAGATGGGGGCGTCAAACTGGGTGCAGGAAAGCCCACAGAAGGTGTCGAGTTTCGAGATGGAACGTTGACAGTAGAGAACACAGTTGCATTTTCTGTTATTGATAGTGGAATAGGAATACCGCGAGAAAAGCAGCAAGCAATCTTCGAAGCATTTCAACAAGTTGATGGGTCTACGAGCCGAAAATACGGTGGTACAGGGTTGGGTCTCTCGATTTCCAGAGAAATTGCAAAATTGTTGGGTGGTGAAATTCAAATTGAAAGTGATCCAGGGCAAGGAAGCACTTTTACGCTTTATCTCCCCATTGGCGAGGAAAGCGACTTTGGTGGGCCTGATTCAATGGATGTGGGAGATGAATCAGGTGGGTTTTCAAGTCTTTCCACTGAGCCAATGCCAAATGTCAGCAGGGCGGGCAGTTTGCCAGTGTGGATATCGGATGATAGGAATGGCTGCTTGCCATCGGATAACTCAATACTCATTATTGAAGATGACAAACACTTCGTGAACATACTCGTGCGATTGGCGCGGCAAAGAAATTTCAAGGTTTTGGCATCGAACTTAGGTAGGGATGGCTTATTACTTGCGGAACAATATCAACCTAGCGGTGTTTTGCTCGATCTTGGTTTGCCAGATATTCATGGCTATGAGGTATTGGAGCAGCTTAAGTATCATGTTAAAACCCGACATATACCTGTACACATAATTTCCGGTGGGGAGGGTGGCGACTCCAAAAATCTTGGGGCAATGAGTTTTCTTCAAAAGCCGATCAATGAAAGTTCCATAGATACTGTGTTCGATACGATTCGCAATGATTTATCGGGAAGCCAGAAGACAATTCTTGTTGTTGAGGACGATTTATCAAACCAACGTGCGATATCCAGATTGTTGGAAAATGAAGGTGTGGATATTACATTTGCCGAGACTCTGGCGGCAGCGGAAAACCAATTAGATTCCCATCGCTTTAGTTGCATTATTCTTGATCTTGGTTTGCCGGATAAGGGAGGGTTGGATGCTGTCATTGAAATAAGTGAAAAGGAACACGCAAACGGTACGCCGATTGTTGTGTATACCGGTAGGGAAATGACGGACAAAGAGTTCACTCAGATATCAGAAAGAACCTCTTCTGTAATCGTAAAGGGCAAAGCCTCTTTGGATCGTTTGGTGGATGATGTGTCCCTTTTCCTCCATAAGATGGATAATGAAAAAGACGGTGGCAATAGCCAAGAAGTCGCTATGCTCCATGACGAAGACGAGATGCTTAGGGGGCGACAAATACTCTTGGTGGATGATGACATGAGAAACGTCTTTGCGCTAAAGCGTCAGTTGGAGCGAGAAGGGATAGAGGTGACCGCTGCAGAGAATGGACAAGTGGCGTTAGATTGTATTGAAGAGCAAGATGAACCTTTTGATCTTATCCTTATGGATATTATGATGCCTATTATGGACGGTTATGAAGCCATGGAAAAAATACGCCTTATTACGGCTTATAAGCAACGCCCTATTATCGCGTTAACCGCCAACGCTATGCCTGAAGATCGTGCTAAATGCATCGATGCAGGAGCATCAGAATACCTTACGAAGCCCGTGGATGTTGATAAATTATTTTCCATGCTCAGAGTATGGATGTTTGATAGTAAGCGATAACAAGTACGTGTCTATGATCGTATTAGGTTAATAACATGGAAAATGAGGTAGGTAAGCCGGTAGTACATGATGAGTCGGCGTTAGTTCGTAGCAAAGTTGAATTAGAAACCCATGAGATCGACTGGTTTTTGGATGCTGTGTGGGTTCGGTACGGCTATGATTTTAGGCAGTATGCTAGAGCCTCCTTGATTCGTCGAGTGCATTATCGGTTGCAGTCTGAGGGGTTAAAGCGTGTATCTGAGTTGATACCCCTTGTGTTATACGATGAGGATTTCTTTCAGCGCTTTTTAAAAGATATGTCAGTCACAGTCACGACAATGTTCAGGAATGCGGTTGTATTCAAAGGCATTAGAGATCAAATTGTCTCTTTTTTGAGGACATACCCCAGAATCAATATTTGGCACGCAGGTTGTGCTACGGGTGAAGAAGTCTACTCGATGGCTATTCTTTTGAAGGAAGAAGGGCTTTTAGAACGCACGCGAATATATGCCACTGACTATAATAACCAATCGTTGGAATTTGCCAAACATGGAATTTACCCGCTTAAAGAAATACGGGGCTATACTGAGAATTACCTCTGCGCTGGCGGAAAGGGGTCATTTAGTGACTACTATCAAGCAAGATATGAACACGCAATAATGAATAGTGACCTTAAAGATAGAATAACGTTTGCACATCATAATCTAATGAAAGATGGAGTATTTGCAGAAATGCATTTGGTGTTGTGTCGGAATGTACTCATCTATTTTGATCAGAATTTGCAAAATAGGGTGCTTAAGGTGCTTAGTAACAGCTTGGTTCATAGAGGTTTTCTTGTCTTGGGTGATAAAGAAACGTTGGATTTTAGTGCAATTGCCAATGAGTTCGATGAGCAAGTAGATAGGCAAAGGATTTATCGTAAGCGACCGGTATTGAATTCGATAACATGAATACAGAGTCAGATAAAAAATACGAGGCCGCGGTGATCGGCGTATCTGCAGGCGGGTTGGATGCATTGCATAAAATATTGTCAGTGCTTCCCGCAGACTTGTCTTTTCCTATTGTTATTGTGCAGCATCGAGCGGATGATTCGGATACCTTTTTGACAGAGTACTTAAATGATTGTAGTGAATTAGCAGTGAAAGAAGCACAACAAGGCTGCTTATTGAAAGCGGGTGATGTGTGGTTGGCTCCCTCGGGTTATCATGTGTTAATAGAAAAAGAGAAGGTGCTGAGTTTGTCAGTAGATCTACCAGTAAACAGCTCTATACCGTCAATAGATGTATTGTTTGAGTCTGCAGCGGACGTGTTTTTTGATCGCTTAGTGGGTGTTGTCCTTACCGGGGCCAGTTCGGATGGTAGTGTGGGGCTAAAAAAAATAAAGTCCGTAGGGGGCTTTGTTGTCGTTGAGGACCCAGAGACGGCTTACGCGTCCGTTATGCCTCGTTCAGCGATGCAGTTAGCGGAAGTAGAATGCGTATTGCCATTAGATGAAATTGGACCATTTTTAGGGAGCCTGAGCCATGGGTAATAATCTGCCCAAGTTGCTCGTAGTAGACGATGAGCCTAACAACCTTTATGCAATGAGGCATATTGTTCGGACGCTGGAGATTGAAATGATCGAAGCAGCCTCTGGGCAGGAAGCTTTGATGGCGATACTGAAGAATGATTTTTTTCTTATTCTTCTCGATGTTCAAATGCCTGATATGAATGGATTCGAGACCGCAGAAATTATTCATGAAAGCAAAAAAGACCGGAATACCCCGATTATTTTTCTGACAGCCTATAGCCAGACGGATGAGGCCGTCGTTAAGGGCTATGATGTTGGAGCGGTGGATTATATACAAAAACCTATCGTGCCTGAAATATTACTGAGTAAAATTGATGTATTTCAGCGTCTATGGATTCAGAAGTTGCAGCTACAAGAGAGCAAGGAGCTGTTTGAGTCGATGAATAGTACGCTGTTTGAAAAAAACAAAGCCCTTAAGGACTCAAATCAATCGTTGCAGAGTTTTTCTCACGTGGTGTCCCATGATCTTAAGCAACCACTGTCTACCTTGATAGGCTTCTGTAAGAGAACACTCAAGCATGAAGCGGAGAACCTCACTGATCGAGGCAAAGAAATGCTCGGGATTTCGGTGAAATCTGGGGAGCGCATGGCGGGTATGATAGATAGTATTTTGTCGTTTGCCGAATTAGACAATGAAATAAAGGCAATGCAACTATCGAAGGTGGACCTTAATGAAGTGTTATCCCATGTGACGCAAGACCTTGAAGAAGCAGCTGTTGCGAAGAAAGCGACAATCAATGTTGGGAGTTTGCCGTTAGCGAAAGGTGATTCTCACCAACTGTACCAGGTTTTTCAGAACATCATTAACAATGCCCTAAAATATAGTAGACCGGATGTTCCCCCAATAATTGATGTGACCGGAAAGGAGCTTGAGGGTGCCTTTATCGAAATTATTGTTAAAGATAATGGGTTGGGATTCGAAGAGAAATATGCAGAAAGAATATTCCAACCTTTCTCTCGATTGCCAAATAGTAAAGGAGTAGAGGGGTCGGGGATTGGAATGGGGACAACGAAGAAAATTGTTGATTCTCACGGCGGCTCTATTACGGCGAAAGGTAAGCTTAACGATGGCGCTGAATTTATTATTCACTTGTTAAAGGTCAATGGGTAATATTCCTTGGGTATTTACTCGGTAACTTTTTGGCACAGTGAAATGAAATTGTCGAGCAAACCTCGTGAGTAGGGTGTTTCTTGGACCTCTTCAAATAGTGTTTGTATATTTAGACCTTGTTCTTGTAGTGAATCGTAACGTTCGAATAAATAGAAACGCATGATGTTCGCGCTAAATTCTGGATGGTATTGTACTCCCCACATGTTATTGCCGATACTAAACGCTTGGTGGGGCTCGTAGTCATTGCTGGCAAGTAAAGTAGCACCGGGGGGAAGCGTTAATACGCTTTGAGCGTGAGTGACGTTAGCATAATAGAAGGAGGGGCTGGCACTGAAAAGCGGGTCTTTCTTGCAGTCGTTACTAAGTTCAATTGGGACAGAACCAATCTCTCTGCCTTTTGGATGAAGGCCTACGCTGCCGCCAAGAGCCTGAGCAATAAGCTGATGTCCGTAGCAAATGCCTAAAACCGGCGTGTCGGTCATAGACAAATCCACAACCCATTGCTCTAGAAGTAAACTCCAGGGTTCTCGGTCAGTGACCATGGACGGCGAACCGGTGATAATGACGCCGCCAATATCATCGGCTATAGGCAACTCTGAGGCATCGACACAATGAGTACAATCAACAATAAGAAAACCACCGTCATCGTGACTGGCGATAATCCACTCACCAAAATTCCCAAGGGTTTCCAGCGTTTTGTCTGGGGGATTGCCTGTCACAGCGATGACGATTGGTTTACTCATTGTCGTATTGTCCCTAAATGCAATTTATTATGAGACTGTCTTAACGCTCATAAATGGCTTCTATCGTTGTTTTGGCGATACGGTGCTGGTTGATCATATAGCCTACCAATGCGGCAGAACTATCATCAGAAAGCTGCAATGTATCGACATTCAGTGCATGTAGTGTGAATTGATATCGATGACGTCCATGACCTTCTGGTGGACACGCCCCACCAAACCCCTTCAATCCAAAGTCGGTGCGGCTTTGTACACTACCTTGCGGTGCGAGTTTGCTATCCAGAGCCCCGGCATTTCTTGAGATGCTTGTGGTTGAGCTATCAATATTAAATACTACCCAATGCCACCAACCACTTCCAGTGGGGGCATCGGGATCATAAACGGTTAACGCGAAACTTTTAGTGCTTTCAGGAGCTCCAGTCCACGATAGTGAAGGTGATATATTGTTACCAGTGCATCCAAACCCGCTGAACACTTGATCTGTAGATAGGCTTTGGCCTTCATTTATGTCGGAGCTGTTTAAGTTGAATGATGTTGGTTCGGAGGGCGTACCTGCCGATGCTATTCCGATGACACATCCAAAAAATGCAGCTGCGAGGGCCCGAAAGAGTTTTTTATCGCGTTGTTGAGACATGTTGAGATTCCTATCTGATGAATGAAAACACAATGTGTTGGGTATCAGTATATGAATCGTAGGGAATGGTTTTAGCTCTCAGCAGTCAATCTTTCTCCCGATTCGCTCAAACCGAGCTGGCGGGTCTGTCGAAGTTCTCTGGGAGTCATGCTAAAACGTCGTTTAAAGCGCTCACCAAACCTGGATTGGGATTGGTATCCGACGGTTTCCGCGATCTGGCCAATTGGCCAGTTAGTTTCTTGTAATAAGCACAAGCCGGAGACGAGTCGGGTTTCTTCAAGTAACAACCGAAATGACGTTGATTCTTTGCTTAAGTGGCGGCGCAATGTGGAGTCACTCACGGCTAATTTGTCACTTACCTGGTTTAGCTGCCAATCATGACCGATGTTCAGCGACAGCATATGGCATACACGTTGCCGCCAGGATGATGCATGAGGCAGCAATAGGGACTCTCCAAGCCCACTATTAACCAATAATAGAAGAAGTTCTTGTTGGCGATGTTCATCCATCAGTTCATCGACGCCTTGTTGCTGGCACCATTGCACTCTCTGTAGCATCGCAAGTTGTATATCGCTAGGCGCGTCGGCCAAGGGAGAGGCTGATGAACCTATGTTATTTATAATCTGTTTATGCTGGTGACAAAATTGTTCAACGGTATTGGGTTGAAACGAGGTGCACATCGATAAGAACTCTTGCTGCTCACCCAAGGGTATATTCTCAAAATACACAACGCTATTTCCCGGTATGAGTAAAAGTTGACCAGGCCGACAGTCGTAGGATTTATCTTTGAAAGTAAGGCGCTTCATCCCTTGAAGTACCATAATCATACAGGGTTGGTGTAGGGGGACTTCTCGAACCCGCTGGGTGTTGCGGCAATAGAATATACCAATAGAGCCCAATGGCTCTGGTGCACCAAAATCCTGTAGATGGCGACGGAGCAGCTGAGTGAGTTGTATTTTGGTCGATGATGTCATGTTTTAGAATGGGTCGCGTGTAGTGGAAATGATGCGTGAATACGTTTTATTCTACTGCTTTTACAGAAACAACAACACTTTTTGGTTAATAATAGGAAAAACAGTAGGTTAATTGTTGTGGGGGCCACTGAGCCTAAACGTGGCATATTTTTGTCATAAAATAATGGACTATTTAACCCATGGCCTTTGGATTATCCCCACAAAAAAAGCTATTAGAGGGCTTGTTTTTATAGGGCTTCATCCTATAATAAATGATATAAACTATTGAAATGTATAGATATTTTGTCGTTGTATATCGATGGTGATTTTAAGTGCTTTATATTATGACTCTCATGACTATTTTTGCATAGGCTTCTACTGTACCTCAAGTTTTTCCTCTATCGTGCCGCAAAGGCAGAAGGTGTAGTAATGGATCGTCCAAGTCATATTTTCCGTATCGCATTCCTATTAGTCATGGGACAAGTTTTGTTTTTAACTGGGTGCGCTACGAGTAGTTACAAATTGATGCAGCAAGCAGAGCAACGAGTTAACGAACAATCGCTATTGTCGCAAATTTCTACCCAACTGGAAGCGGTAGAGCAGCGAATGGCAGCAGCCCAGGCGAATGATGTCGGGACTTTTGCACCTGATGATATGAGTGCTGCCTTAAGTGCGCTTTCTGGTGCTCGCCGGTATTATGATATGTTCAAACTTGAGCCAGAAAAGATCCACAAGTCAGCATCGCTGTTTTTCGGCGATAGTATGGGAAAAGAAACGCTAACGTTATTATCTAAAGCCGTCACTGCATTGAGTCGTGCAGAGGACAATAAGCGTCGCTCAGATAGTTTGTTGGCAGGGTCGGTAGAGAACTTTAAGTGGATAAAGAAGTTTCAAGCGCAGACTTATTTTCCTTATGCGTTTCGTGATTTGGAACGAGCGCACAATGGGTTAATAAAGCAGGTGTCTCGAGGGGGCTTTGAGCGAGCGCAGCGTGCATTGCCTCAGTTATTGAGAGAGCAAAAAGCACTGGAAATTATGGCAGCCCAACGATTTTATTTGCAGGATATCAGTAAGCGTGTTGAGCGAGATGGCCGATATACATTAGATCGTTATGCAGCGTTGAGTTATGGCGGTTCGTTGGGAGCACTCAACCATGCCAAATCGGTTATTGCTAAGAATACTCGTGATGAAGCTGCGATCTTAGCTGCCAAAGTGGAGGCTGAATTTGCGTTTGAAATTGCTCATGCGGTGGCAGGGGATATGCTGAAATTATCCAAGATGGATCGACGTGAAATGGAGCGCTGGTTGCTTTTACTGACGAAAAAACTGAATGAGACTGGCAAGGCATTAGGGTCCGATGATGTGAGGGACCGTTCGCTTCTTGCGCAGCTAGAGATGGTCGCTAAAGTCGCCAAAAGTCAGGGAGACAAGTTAACCGAAGCGGATCAAGCCGTTATCGAAACGGAAGGGGTGCTAGATAAGGCGGTTGAAGGTAGTGATGCACTTGCGGGGAGAGTGGTAACGTTGGAAGAGGAACGAACCTCTCTAAGCAGACAGCTAGAGACCTTAGCCGCCCAAATGGATGAGATGAAGTCATCTAACCAGCGGGTCGCGGCGCAAGATCAGTTGATCGTAAAAGATGAGTACATTCCATTGAGTCAGAGGAAGAGTTTGTTCTGGTAAGTAATGTCACCAGCAAAAAAAGGGCTGCAGCAATGCAGCCCTTTTTTATGGGAGTTACTTAACTTTCCATTTTGAAAACATCTTGCCGACGAGGAATGGGGTGAGTTTAACGGCGCTGGTCGCAAATTCCTTTGGCGATCGCGGATAGACAAATCGTTGCGCATTGATGAGTGCATCAAAAGAAGACTCAGTAAACGGATACCACCATAAATTTCTTTTTGCCGGAAGGATGTCCCAGTTAACTGCTTTAGTGTGGGTCATCTCCTTAAGCCCTTCTGGTCCATGGGTACGTCCAATCCCTGAATGTTTCCAGCCACCCCAAGGCATTTCAGAAAGGCCGTGTGTATATAGGTGGTCGTTGATGGTGGTAACACCTGATTCTAGTTTGGCGGCAAGTTTCCGACCGTTTTTCAGGTCTTTTGTCCAGACAGAGCTTGTTAATGCAAGGTCAGAATCATTCGCAAGGGATAGGGCTTCATCCTCAGTGGAGAAAGGAATGACTGGTATCAGCGGACCGAACGTCTCTTCCTTGATAAACAGCATGTCATCGGTCGTATTCGTTAATAATGTTGCTGGATGAAAATAGCCATTTTGAGGCCCAATGGGTTGGGATTGAGCGACTATTTTTGCACCTTTTGTGAGAGCATCTTCTAGGTGTTGCTCAACGGTGTTGAGTTGGCTTTTGGTTGTTAAACATCCAATGTCGACGTTGTGGTTATTGTCGGCGCCATGTCGTAGTGAGTTGGTTTTTTTGGCGAGCAAGGTAACGAACTCGTCGAAGATAGATTCGTGAACATAGACCCGTTCTACACCACCGCAGGATTGCCCAGCATTTTGGAAGCCCGCCCATGCTGCACCGTTTGTGGCTCGCTCAATATCAGCGTCCTTAAGGACGATCATCGGATCATTGCCACCGAGTTCTAACGAAAGCGGGGTGAGAGTCTCAGCGGCTTCTGACATGAGTTGCTTGCCAACGCCTACTGAGCCAGTAAAGAATATTTTATCGATACGGTTTTCAAAGAATGCGCGCGAGACTGCACCACCAGATCCGACTATTTGTTGAAATAGCCCAGCAGGTAAATTGCCCGCCGCAATAATGTCGTTGATTACTTGGCCAACCAAAGGGGTTGCGGCCGCGACTTTTAGGATAACGGCGTTGCCTGCCATTAGCCCCATGATAATTTCGCCAAATGGAATTGACAGTGGATAGTTCCAAGGGCTGATAATACCCACGACACCGAGGGCTTTATGTTGCATTGAGCTTTTCTTGTTAAAGAAAAGTAAGCTGTCTATGGGGATTTTCTTTTCTTTGAGTACTTTCCCGGCATTTTTAGCGTACCAATCACAAGCTAGTGTGCAGGGCAATACCTCTGTACCCATAGCGTCTATACGGGTTTTACCATTGCTTTTACTGACAATGTCGGCAATTTGAGCTGCATTGTCGACAAGGTAGTCACGCATTTTTTTAATTGATGCCGCTCGTTGCGTAAAACTCATCTGTTCCCACGCGGCTTGAGCTGAGCGAGCTCGTGCAAACATATCGGGGACTTGAGTCATATCGGTGTTAGGTACTTGGCCTATTTCTTCGCCAGTGGCGGGATTGTAGGCGACGGTAGTGCCCGGTGAGGGTATATTTTGTGCTGCATTCATTGGTCTAAGCCCCTTTCTTACAATGTCATTAGGAATAAACGATGTGTTGTTATTTTCGGACATTCTTAAGATGCCCTTATTGCTATCGATGTAGCTAGTGTGTTTACACTCAGGATTAAATCACAATTCCATTGCACTGTCCTTAGTCTCGGGTGACTGCCTGGTTTTAAGACGCCGGGCTAGCCTCAGTAGAGAAGCTATACTTAATTAGCTTTAATCAAACTAGGTTAGGGAATGGGTTAGGAAAAGTGATGAAAAAAACCGGTGCATGGTTAGTAAAGTATGCCTTGGAGCAAATTGGCGTTAGACATACGTTTGGGGTTCCGGGAGTTCACAACACAGAAATTTATGATGAGCTTAATAATTCAGATTTAATTCAGCCGATTCTAGTGGTACATGAATCATCTGGTTCTTTCATTGCGGATGCAATAAGTCGGACATCAGATACCATAGGCACGATGATGATCGTGCCTGCTGCTGGCGCGGCTTATGCTAGCGCAGGCATGGGGGAGGCTTATATGGCAGGTGTGCCAATGCTGGTTATTGCTGGGGGTATCCGTGGCGATGGTGATTACCGGTATCAGCTACACGATATGGATCAGCACGCGTTATTAGCGCCTATAACAAAAAAGACGTACTTGGTAGAGGATCATCAAGACATTATTCCTTCTATTTATGCTGCCTATGAATTAGCCAATGCAGGGTTGCCGGGACCGGTTTTTGTCGAGGTGCCGGTGAATGTGCAATTAGACAAAGGTGACGTAGTGGAGTTGCCGGTCTATAGACCTATTTTGGAACCCATTGATGTGGACCAATCCCTGGTCGATGTTGCAGTGGAGCAATTGTGTGCGGCTAATCTTCCAGGAATTTTTGTTGGATGGGGTGCAAGAGATGCGACTGAGCTACTGATAAAAATTGCGGACTTGCTACATGCCCCTGTGTCTACAACATTGCAGGGGTTGAGTGTTTTTCCTGCAGAGCATCCTCTGCATACGGGTATGGGATTTGGTCCTGCGGCGGTTCCTGCCGCGACCAATGCATTTAAACACTGTGATTGTATGTTAGCCGTTGGTACTCGGTTTGCTGAAATTCCTACCGGTAGTTTTGGCGTGACGGTTCCTGAGAAGCTAATTCATATCGATATAGATGCTAATGTGTTGAATGCAAATTATCCTGCCTCGGTTTCTATTGAGGGTGATGCGGTTAAAGTACTCGAGAAAATTGTAGAGGGGTTGATAAAACGTACTGACTTGGCCAATGAAAGAATCGGTATTTCTACCCAAATTAAACGGGATAAATTTCAATATGATGAAGAATGGGCAGAGCATGATAGTGGAGATAAGGTAAACCCCTCGTCATTTTTCAAGGGGCTACGTGTGCAAATTGCCGATGATGATTATGTTGTGGCAGATGATGGAAATCACACGTTTCTTACGGCGGAATTAATGCCCATTCACAAGAGCAAGCATTTTATATCCCCCTCCGATTTTAATTGTATGGGGTATTGTGTACCTGCGGTGATCGGCGTGAAATTACTTAACCCAGATAAAAGGGTCATTGGCATTGTGGGTGACGGTGCTTTCTCCATGAGTTGCATGGAAATACTGACGGCATCGCGTCTACGGGTCGGTGGTGTTTTTTTTGTATTTAATGATGGAGAGTTATCTCAGATATCTCAAGCACAGGAGATTCCATACAATCGTAAAACTTGTACCGTGTTGGGAAATCTCGACATTTCTGGTGTGGCCCAGGCGACAGGGGCGGAGTTCATTACGCTGAATACCAACTCAGACATTATGAGTGTGATAAAAAAAGCGATCACGATTGCGGATACAGGAAAGCCAGTGGTTGTGGATGTGAACGTCGACTATTCTAAGCGTACAAGATTCACTAAAGGTATTGTAGGGACGAATTTGAAGCGATTTGATATGGGGACAAAAGCACGTTTTATTGGGCGGGCGGTAAAGCGAAAATTTACGGGTTAGAGAGATAATTACTTTTACTTCCATCCGGTACAACCCGGTTGTTCTCCTTAAAAGCCAATGATAGGATCGATGCATATTCGGTTCGGTGCTTCGTAAGAGCTTCACAAAGAGCTCCGTGAAAGTTTCCTATAAGACTACAATAAAAGGTAATTCGGTGAGCAACGACAAACCATTAGAGGGCGTTCGGGTTCTTGAGCTTGGACAATTATTAGCGGGGCCCTTTGCAGGGACTTTATTAGGGTATTACGGTGCGGAAGTTATCAAAGTTGAACCACCGGGAAAAGGAGACCCGATTCGTCAATGGCGAGAAGTAAAAGATGGCACATCGCTTTGGTGGCGAAGTCTTGGTCGCAATAAAAAATGTGTGACATTGGATCTAAAAAGCGAGAAAGGGAGGGAAATTGTTAAGTCTCTTATCCTAAAATCTGATGTTGTAATAGAAAACTTTCGACCGGGCACGATGGAAAAATGGGGCTTGGGCCCAGAGGTATTTGAGTCTGTTCATCCTGATCTCGTTTATACGCGAATTTCCGGTTATGGACAAACTGGCCCATTATCACAGAAGCCAGGGTTTGCCTCCGTGTGTGAAGGATTTAGTGGTTTTCGCGCTGTTAATGGGTTCCCTGGTGAAGCGCCTGTTCGACCCAATTTGAGTATGGGCGATTCTCTAGCAGGCCTTCATGCTGCTTTTGGAATCGTATTGGCGTTAATTCAGCGTAATAAAGCCCCGGAAAACAGTGGCCAGGTCGTCGATGTGGCTCTTTATGAGTCAATGTATAACATGATGGAAGGGGTCGTTCCTGAATACGATGGCGCTGGCGCAGTTCGACAACCATCAGGGACAACGGTAACCGGAATTGTACCCACCAATACCTATCGTTGTGGCGACAGTAAGTACATCGTGATTGGCGGTAATGGAGACTCAATATTTGTACGCTTGATGAAAGCGATAGGAAGGGAAGACCTCGCGACGGACCCGCGTGTCGCTACTAATCAAGGTAGGGTCGATAATGAACAAGAAATCGATGATGCATTGTCACAATGGACAAATCGAATGACGTCTGACGAAGCGTTGTCAGTACTTGAAGACGCCAGAGTGCCGTCTGGGCCCATTTTTAATGTAGAAGATATGATGGAGGACGAACATTATAAGGCGCGAGATATGTTTGAGTCAGTTGACATTAATGGCGAACCGCTGAAAATTCCTGCAATTGTGCCAAAGTTGGTAGGGACGCCTGGAGAGACGCAATGGCCAGGTCCTGAAGTAGGCGAATATAATACTGAAGTTTATGGTGACGTATTGGGGCTTAGTGAAGAAGAGATCTTGGTACTAAAGGAAACTGACGTCATCTAAAGCTGGTATCACCTCAGCCTTTCTATATACTTCTGCCCATGGAAAATAACGCAGAAACTATCTTACAGAATACCTTCGGGTATTCTGCCTTTAGAGGCAACCAAAAAGACATTATCGATACCGTAACACAGGGTGGCGACGCCTTGGTGTTGATGCCAACAGGTGGCGGTAAGTCTCTTTGTTATCAAATCCCAATGTTACTACGTCAGGGTGTTGGTATCGTGATATCACCCCTTATTGCACTAATGGAAGATCAGGTGTCTGCACTTACCCAGCTTGGTGTAAGGGCCCGGTATCTTAATAGTATGCTAAGCAGAGAAGAGGCATATCATACTGAGCAGGCGGTATTGGAAGGTAACTTAGATGTGTTGTATGTAGCCCCTGAGCGGTTATTGCAACCCAGGACCATTGCGTTATTAAAGCAAGCAAACATTAGTCTATTTGCCATTGATGAGGCCCATTGTGTTTCGCAATGGGGACACGATTTTCGTGCAGATTATTTGCAGTTAAGTATTCTTCAAGAACAATTCCCTCACGTTCCTCGGTTAGCATTGACGGCAACCGCAGATAATCAGACTCGACAAGAAATATTGATGCGCCTCGGGTTAGAGCAAGGCCATGTCTTTGTGAGCGGGTTTGATCGGCCAAATATTCAATACCGTATTACACACCGAGAAAATGGTAATCAGCAGTTATTACGTTTTTTAAAAAATGAACATGCCAGCGATGCGGGTATTGTGTATTGCTTGTCACGTAAAAAAGTAGAGTCCACCGCGGAATGGTTGTCAGGGCAGGGGTTTGATGCGATTCCTTATCATGCGGGTTTACCCATGGAAACGCGAAAGCGTCACCAGGAACGCTTCTTGAGAAACGATGGCGTTATTGTCGTCGCTACGATTGCATTTGGTATGGGAATTGATAAACCGGATGTGCGTTTTGTTGCTCATTTGGATTTACCCAAAAGTGTGGAGTCGTATTACCAGGAAACGGGGCGTGCAGGGCGAGATGGTGAACCTTCGACAGCGTGGATGGTGTATGGCCTGCAAGACGTCATCAAGCTCAAGCAGATGCGGGCAGATTCACAAGCCAGCGAACAATTTAAACGAATCGAGCACCAACGATTGGAATCGATGCTTGGGTTATGTGAGATTACGAGTTGTCGGCGTGAGGCGTTACTGAATTACTTTGATGATGATTCGACTTCTGTCTGCGGTAACTGCGACAATTGTTTAAACCCAGCGGAAAGCTGGGATGCTACTGATGCATCAAGAAAAGCACTCAGTTGTATTTTTCGTACCGGTCAGCGATTTGGTGTTAGTCATCTCGTGGATGTTCTAAGAGGTGCGGACAATGCAAAAGTTAAGCAGTTTGAACATGAAAAAGTCAGCACGTTCGGTATTGGAAAAGATCTATCTGTCGATCAGTGGAAGTCTGTGTATCGACAACTTATTGCGCGCGGACATATCAATGTAGACATGGAAGCATTCGGCGCATTAAGGCTTACTGATAAGTGTCGACAACTGTTGCGTGGAGATGAGTCCATTTCGTTGCGTAAGGATCGAGTCGAGTTAAAGGGTAAGACGCGTAAAGTTGCCTCTCAAGTGAAAGAACAAGATAGGGTTCTTTGGGAAGCGCTACGGGCAGAGCGTAAGCGCCTTGCTGATGAGCAAGGTGTGCCGCCCTATATTATTTTTGGCGACGTCACGCTGATGGAGATGATGGAGCGTCGTCCAGGCTCTGCAGCGCATATGTTACAAATATCCGGTATTGGCCAGCACAAACTTGATAAGTACGGTGATGTTTTCTTAGCGATTTTGGCAGATCATGGTGAGGTCGAGTCTGCGCCACCACCGGAAGCGGCGAAGGTAGAGAGCTATTTAGAGACGCTTGCATTACTGAAGGCGGGTATGGATGTTCCGATGATTGCAGAGCAACGGGGGGTCAAGGAGAAGACTATTTTTATCCACTTAGAAAAATGCATTGTTGAAGGTGAGATAGAAGTACAGGACGTGGTGCAGTTACCTGAAGAAGATATTGACCGTGTAAGAGATGCGTTGTTTGCTCATGCCGATGAAGACAATAAGATAAAACTGACGCCAGTATACGAAGACTTAGAAGGTCACTACTCTTACGAAATCATCGGTTGTATTAGAGCGGAAATCCTAAGGGACATGTAGATTTCCGCATTAACCAACCGTTAGCTTGACGCGCGTAACGCTTCTAGTAGAGATTCAGGTTCGTTGTTGTTAACGTCCTCTACGGTGATTATTGGGCGTGGCGGTACACTTTGACCTTCAAAGTCGGTGGATGCCTTAACTCCCGAAATATTAATAAAGCTTGCTACTGCAGTAATAAGAAATAACTCAATCATATTCTTGACCCGTATGTGGTGCGCCGTTTTATCGACAGAAGTAAGTAGCGTCTTGCTACGTTATTTACTCGTCGCCCGGTGTAATTCGGGTCTTATGTTTTGGCGCGCATGATACAAGGCGAATAACGTTCATTCAATAGACAAAAATGGTAAATAAGCACAGATTCTAAAGAGACTGTGGAGTCACGCAATGTTGTCGCATTTTTATGGCGTAATGTAACATTGGGTTTCCGCAGGGTGATCCATTCATGCAACTGCTCATTATGTTGCTGTTGTCTTAAGCGGGTAGTAAGACTAACGAAAGCGGCAAAATTATTGGGGGGTCTCTAAAATAGGAATGTCACTTCCGAGAGAAATCGCGCTTAAGGAGCTTTCGGGATGGCGGATCATATATTCCGCCATGTTGTAACTAACAGGCTCACTGAACAGGTGTCCTTGCATTTGATGGCAGCCAAGATTTCTTAGATAATGGTATTGTTGTTCAGTTTCAACCCCTTCAGCGATTAGGTTCATATTTAAACCGTTTGCCATGGCGATAATTGCATTGATGATACAGGCTTCTTTGGGTTTGCCATCGATAGATTCAATAAAGGATTTATCTAACTTAAGTGTGTTAATCGGGAAGCTATGTAAATGGCTAAGGGATGAGTAGCCGGAGCCAAAGTCATCAATAGCGATAGTGATACCTAAATCAGATAGCTGTTTGAGTTTTTCGATGGATTGGATATGGTCAGACATGATAGTGTTTTCAGTGATGTCCAGCTCTATTTGGCTTCCCTTTATTCCGTAGTGTTCGAGGTAGGACGTTAACATGTCCACAAAACCATGATGATTAACCTGTAACGCAGAGATGTTCATCGATATTTGTAGAGTAGGGTTGTTCCATCGTTTTATATCGGAACACACCCTATCCAGAACTTTTTCACCGATAGGGATGATGCAACCATTTTCTTCTGCGATTGACAGGAAATCTTTGGGGTAGAGAATGCCATCGGTTGGGTGATGCCAGCGTACAAGGGCCTCAAACCCTTTTAGAGTATCGGTGTGTGCGTTAATCATGGGTTGATAAACGACGTCAAATTCCTCTTTTTCTAGCGCTGTATGCATATCGTGCTCAAGAGAGATGCGGGATAACTGAGCTTTGCTCATTTCACTGGTATAGATTGTCAGTCCGTTTTTACCGTTGCCCTTAATCGAGTACATCGCGAGGTCAGCATTCTTGATCAGCGTTTCCATATCGTCGCCGTGATCAGGGTAGAGGGCGATGCCTAAACTACCGGTGAGATGCAAGTCATGTCCATCGACATGAAATGCTGAATCCAGTACGTGGAGCATTTTTTCTGCAACCGATACCGCGTCTTGCTGCTCTGCGATGTTCGGTAGAAGCAACGCGAATTCATCGCCTCCGAGTCTAGATAATGTATCGCCCTCTCTGAGGCAGCTTTGCAAACGGCGACTGACTGCCTGTAGAAGTTGATCTCCAATGTCATGCCCAAGAGAATCGTTCACAATCTTAAAGCGGTCTAAGTCGAGAAATATCATCGCAACCTTGTGGTTGTTTCTACGCCCCTGTGAAATGGCAAGCGATGTTCTGTCTTTCAATAGGGAGCGGTTAGGGAGCCCTGTTAATAGATCATGATATGCTTGGAATCGAATGACCGACTCCGCTTGCTTACGGGCAGTAATATCTCTAGCAATACCGTAAGATCCAGCGAAAACACTATCCCCGGTAATGGGGTCTTCGTTATAGATGCCCATTGAGCTGATTTCGAAGGGTACTGAGAGCGTACCCGTTTTTTCAATATTGCTATATTGAACTTTGCGCTTCATTTGAATTTCACAATTACGGGTTTTGCGACTGCCTTTTCTTCTTTCATTGATGGTATAGGGGTGTTTTCTCAATTCATCTTCGCTGGTCAATTGACTGAAGTGCTTTCCTATGAGTTCCGTTTTCTCATAATTGATCAAGTTCAGTGTGCTGTCATTTAGATAGGTGATGTGCCCATGCTGATCCAAGATATAGATAATGTCCGGTGAGTTATTCACCATAAAGCGATGTAGATGTTCAGAGTGTTTAATTTGCTCTTGCATGGCGATGTTTTCATTCACCAGCATACGTTCTTGCAGGGCATGCTTTACGGCATTGAGTAGCTCTTCGGCAACGTAGGGTTTACGGATGAAATCATGAGCGCCACTTTTTAATGCTCGTGTTACAGCATCGAATGATGATTCTCCGCTCACCACCACGACAGGAATATCAATATTGTTTTGGTTAAGATAGTCCATGACCTGATGGCCATTAAGATCTGGCATTTTTAGATCAAGAATAATGAGGTCTATAGTGTTGGTGCGAATGGTGTTTATCGCGGAGTGTCCGCCCGAGGCAGTGAGCACTTGATACCGATAAAGGCTCAGCAAAGATTGCATGCTTGTCAATAGGTCAGGTTTGTCATCAATGGCGAGTATTGTGTGTATCTTCTTTTTTGGAATGGATGATGAGAACTCTGGGTTTGAAATAGCCATGCAATTGTCCCTGTGTTATTTTTCTGCGGATAGTGTTGTGCTTTATCTGCTTGCTAACACTTCTAAAAATTTGCCTACAACTATAGATTAGATTTCTGTTTTCCTCTGAAAAAACACGCTAAATTGTGTAATTCCATCAGATTCTCTGCGGTAGCTCACAAAACCCTTTAGCTGATCGGTTAATTCTTTAACGATACTAAGCCCGATCCCGTTATGACAAGTGCCTTTTGAGGATGAGATTGGAGAAAATAATTGATCAATAATATTCGGAGGTATGCCGGGACCATCGTCGGCAATTTGAATTTCAATAAATTGGCGGCCATTAACAATGACGTTGTCGTGGGTTTTAACGCAAATCCAACCGTCATTGTTGAGGGATTCAAATGCATTCTTGATCAAATTGGTAAGGACTTGTTTTAGCTTAGTGTCATCCAGGTGGATAGGGGGGAGGTTCTTATCCAGGTGTCTTTCAGTGTCAATGGAATGGTCCTGCGGTAGGCCATCTTCGAAAATTAGCAGTAGGTCACTTAGCGTTTCGTTGATATTGACAGGGTGTTGGGTTGTTTTATTTGACAAACTATTGTCTATTTGAAGTTTTAGTAAGTTGGAGGCCCTGCTTATTTCTTCTTGAACGATATGCAATGATTCTTGTTGTTGTTGTGTCATTGATTCTGAGACAGATAAGATGTGTAGGTGGTTTTGTGCGATGCTTAGTGGATTGTTAACTTCATGAGTCATGCGTTTTAGCTTTGTCTGGTAGAGTGAGCGTTCGGCGTTAAGTACTGAATCAAACTGTTCGCACTTGTTTTTAACATGGAGTAGTGACTTAGCGATTGCATGTGAAAAATACTCTACATGTTTTCGGTTTGATGGCAGTCGCAAAAGATCGTTCTCATTTACGGCAAAGGCAACGAGAGAGAAGGGCTGTTCATTGAGGAAGAGTGGAAAACAGACCAGGTATTTCGATGAAGCTTGGTGCAATATCTCCTGATCAACAATAGAAATGTCGTCATTTGAATATTCAAATGTGTCGACACATTGCTTATGTATTAACGCGTCGGCGAGAATGCTCCTGCCTTTTTCTATTCGAATTGAGAGTTCGTTAGTAAGACAATGGCTGTCTATTCGATTGTTTCCTCTGATGCTGTTCTTCGCGTGATCGATATCAAAAAAATATACCGATTCAGTGTCGAATAATGTTGCCGCAGCCGTTTGAACTTCCTGTTGTATCTCGGCTTCATTATTTGCGTCGGCTAATGACCCTTTGACGGTTTCTAGAATACCGCAGAAATGTATTTCTCTTGTTAGCTGGTTGAGTTTGATGGCATCCTGGAGAGGGGCATGATCACAATCGTTGTCGTGGATAGGGACAAGATTTTGCCGAACGATATTGTCAGATAATGGGATAGCCAGCGCTCGTATGACATCACTTACCTGGGCAATAGCAGACTCGATTATTGGTGCAACATGGTCTCGAGGCATCGCGAGTAATGATGTTACCGAGTCGGTGCACTGATTGAACCGAGTGAACTCACCCTCTGTAATGGCTCTACTGATATTGACAATACGTGTCAGTATATGGGCGTCTGCTATTTGGTGTGAATCTGCGTGGTGAAATCGAATAGCATCTTGCAATTGTTTGGATAAATTCCAGGACTTACATACTGTTGCACCCAGTTCACAGTGGTTGATATAAAAGCGCCTGCTCTCCAGCGCGAGTAATGTGTTGTTGTCGGTGTTGGATGAGGTATTTTTGGGTGCTTTATATACGCAACTATTAAGGTATTCGTCGCTATCTTCTGCGTGGAAAATTAACTGCCCGATATTATGCAGTAATCCCGCGAAATAGGCTTCTTCAGGGTCATGGTAATCCACTTGAAGCGCGAGGGAGCGCGCCAAGAACCCGCACTGTAGGCTTGTTAGCCACTGCTCCTTGAGGTATTCCTGCGCCAGTGCACTGCCGCAAGTGTAGATGCCATTTCGATCATGAAACGTAGAAAGTACTAATCCTTTAACCGTTTTTGATGAGGTATCTAACAGGCGTTGTTGTACGCTATTGGTTGTTGGTAGCGCTGGTTGCCTGGTATGGGATTTTCGCTGAATCTCAAGAGATCGAGCCACCAATGCTGCGTCGTATCGAAGTAGATTATATAGAGGTACAGGGTTTTGCTGTGCCTCCATTGTTTGGTTGAGGGTCGGCAGTAGCACATGGGGGAGCGACAATAACTTGCGAATACTGTTGCTAGGTGAGTGATCATCAAAATACGATGTCGCTTCTGTATGGCTAGATAGATGTTGTTCCATTATTTTTATTGTTTTGGAATATGCGCGTTGTCGCTGCATATTCGAAACTCCGTCTTCTGCTTGTTCCTTGGGATGGACCAGTAACTGGTCAATACAGCTTACAAAATGTACTTTGAGTATATCGTTCTGATCTGTACTGTTGTACCTATATATCTTCTTTATATAGACCATTCTGAGCTAAAAAGGGGTGTTTTTTACGCTTATTTACCTAACAATATTTGTTTTGGTGGGATGCTATGCATATTCTGTCGTTTTTGGTCTGTGTTGTGGTAGATAATATATGGGAGAATCTCGCCCCTCCAAGTGACAGAGTGAAAGCAGTAAGGGTGACGTATGAAAGTTGATCGAAGATACCATGAGCCAGATGCAAGCGCGGTTAAGCGTTCAAATAAGTTGTATGGACCGGTATCTCGATACCATCGCCATGAGGTGATTGGGATCAACAATATTCCGCTTGAAGGGCGGTGTATCATTGCGGTTAATCACAGCTTTGCGACTTATGATAACGCGCTGTTATCCAAAAAAGTGAATGAAACAACAGGAAGGATCGTACGTAGTTTAGCGGACAATTCTCTTTTTTATGTTCCCTCTATAGGCCGCGCGATATCGAAAGCGGGTGCAGTCCCTGCCAACCCAAAGGTCGCCGAGTTCTTACTGACCGATAGGGAGCAATTGGTATTGGTTGCACCTGGCGGAATGAGGGAAGCCTTGCGACCATCTACTGAGAAATATCAAGTTCGCTGGGAATCAAGGAAGGGTTTTGTGCGCCTTGCAGTCAAAACCCAGACGCCAATAGTGTTATCCTGTTGCCCTGGTGCGGATGACCTCTATACCGTATACGAGAACCGCTTAACCAAAATGATCTACCGGCAATTTAAATTGCCAGCGACGATGATTCGAGGATTGGGGCTATCGTTATTGCCCAGGCCTGTCAATTTAGTTCACTACTTGAGTGAGCCTCAAAAACCACCTGTTGTTGATGGATTGAGCGAAGATGAATTTAATGCGGCTGTTGATAAATGGCACACGGAACTCACCCTGTTAATGCAACAAATGCTTGATGAGCATCAATAAAACGATCTAGGGTATAGTTTCATCAAACTGTAAAAATAGTTTGCCAAATTATATTTATGGCATAAGCTGAGAGTAACATTTAAGAACAACCAATAAGTGTTCGAACCAAGCCCTTGCTGATGTAAGTAGGGGACGTCCAGGTTGGATAAGGAGGTGGCGTTCAATAGAGAGAAAGAGTTTCTACGATCTATGTTGAATTTACCTGACTTGTTTGAGGATGAACCATGGACTCTAATTGTGTTTACGCCCGAAAAGCCTACGTACTCGATACAAATGTATTAATTCACGATCCCAATTCCATTCTTAATTTTGCCGAACACCTCGTTATTATTCCTATGACAGTTCTTGAAGAACTGGATAAATTAAAAACCGGAAACAAATCTGTTGCGGCTGAGTGTCGTGCCGCTGTGCGCCTTATTGATCAGTTGATCGGTGATGTTCCACCTGAACGTTTGGATGGTGGGGTACCGATATATAGGGAAGAGGGTGAACCGACCAAGGGGCGTATTGCTGTTGTCACGAATAAACCTGGAGAGCCGCCAGAGACGTGTTTAGCAAACAATACCAATGACAATATCATTATCAATCGAGTTGTACAGTTGCAACAGGAAAACCCTGATTGTCTTTATGCGTTAGTGACCAAAGACATTAATATGAGGTTAAAAGCACGAGCTTGCAATATAAAGGCAGAAGATTATCACAATGATCAGTTAGTGTCGGACGTGAAGCAGCTGACTAAAGGGTATATCTCTTTTGTTGGGGAGTTTTGGGATCAAGTCAGTACGGTAGAAACCATACAAAGAGGAAGTGCAACGTATCATTCTATCCCGAGGGATACGTTTGAAGAAGAGGTTTTTCTTAATCAGTTTGTATTGGATGAGCGAGATTTTGTTGGCAAGATTAAAGAGATTAATGATGAACATATTTTGGTTCAGCATTTGCGTAAAGACGGATTAATGCAGCAAGAGGCTTGGGGCCTAGTGCCAAGAAATATCTACCAAGCAATGGCGCTAAATGAATTACTGGATCCCGATATTCACTTAGTGAACCTAACCGGTGCGGCCGGCTCGGGAAAAACCATTTTGGCGTTGGCGGCCGCGATTGAAATGACGATCGAAAGCAAACGCTATAACAAAATAATCGTGACTAGAAGTACGCCTCCGTTGGCAGAGGACCAAGGTTTTCTTCCAGGTACGGAAGAAGAAAAAATGGACCCTTGGCTTGGGGCAATAACAGATAATATCGAAGCGCTTCACTCCAATGATGAAAGCCCTCAAGGTAGTATCGAGTATGTAAAAACGAAAGCCAACATTCAATTCAAAGCGCTAAATTATATTCGCGGAAGAAGCTTTCAGCGCAGCATGATCCTTATTGATGAATGCCAGAATCTAACGCCACATCAAATTAAAACGATTATTACGCGGGCCGGGGAGGGGAGCAAGGTCGTTTGTTTAGGGAATTTGGCCCAAATAGACACGCCCTATTTATCCCCTACAAGCTCAGGACTCACTTATATGTCTGAGCGGTTTAAGGGTTTTCCTCATGGCGCGAGTGTTCAGCTAAATGGCGTGCCCCGGTCGCTATTGGCAGAATACGCTGAATCCCACCTGTAATATCTGATATCTGCCTAGAGGCGGGGTGTACCCCTCCACTGGGCAGATTGCCTTGAAATACAATCTCTTAGAACAACTAAGCGCATAATCTATCCGTTGCCATTGCATATTCAAGCGGTGCATAATGAACTGGATTTGTACTAAATTGATTGTGGATTAAAAGGTAATCTTATGAGCGGCACGTATCAGGCAGTAGACGCAATTTTTGCAAAATATGACGACAAGGATGTGGATTTGCGTGCAATAGGGGAGCCTGATAAGTCAGTGATACTTTGTGTCAGTGCTCAAGGGATTATCGATAAGGGCGGGTTTATTACTTTTTTTGAAGATGATATTGAAGAAAATGTCGATTATCAGTGGTTCGTCGAAGCATACCGAAAAGTGGGAATGGAGACCCTTGCCGATAATTTTGCAGAGATTTTAGCCTTGTTCCCAGAGGGGGCTCCACAGCAAGATTTGGGTGAGAGGCGTTCGTATTTGGCTCGTTTTTTTGATGATGAAAGCCCCGAATATATGAATATCCTAGGTGCCTTAGAAAATGTCTTTTTTGATAATAATGACCAGGTGTATCAAGCCGCAGAAGTTTTTTGTAAAGGGTAACCATAAGTAGTGTGGCAAAGTTGGCCATAACGGCACCTTAGTTGTCATTCTCGGTGAATGTTATTGAGTTATAAATGCAATAAAATGCCTGCTTTCTTATTGGTAGTAGTGAAAGGATTGCAGGTATGTCAGAGATAGCAGATATGGGTATTCAACGAAGACCTGGTCAAGTCGTTGGTCGTGTAGTGAAAAACGCACGAAAACGTTTCCTGGAGGCTGAGTCCTTAGTGCAGGCAGGGAAGACCCCGCATGACGTAGTCTATGAAGATGATATTGTTCAGCTACGCTATTACCCGCCTATTCAGGAGTCCACTATCAAAGTGGGTGATTCTGATGTCACGGTTGAGAAAGAGTCATTCCGAATCCCGCTTGTCATTGTTGCACCATTGGCTGCGAATATGTATATCTATGATCTTTTTCAAGAGCGCAGCTTGGTACGTTATTTACGTGCCAAAGGTTTTGAATTGTACCTTGTTGATTGGGGAGTACCGCAGTGGCCTCACAATCACTTTACCTTATCGACCTATTTTGCCGAGAAGTTACCGGAATTACTGGCTGAAGTAAGAAAGCACAGCGGTGAACAGCAACTAAGCCTCCATGGCTGGAGTCTAGGTGGTCTATTTAGTACCTGTTATGCGGCATTGGGTGATCCGGATATTGTGAATATAGCACTGGTAGGGGCGCCGTTTGATTATCATTCAAATGGCGATCTTGGTAAGCAATATCAGCGCTTAGATAAGCAGCTAACGTGGTTGAAAAAGACAACTGGCTGGCAAGTTCATGATAGCCCCAAGCGCTGGTGGCGATCCCCTGGTTGGATGAATGCATTGGCATTTAAGTTAACGAATCCTGTTGGTAGTATTCAGGGGTATGTGGATTTGCTTAAGAATTTGCATGATGAAGAATATGTGGTTTCACATGCGACCAATAGTGCGTTTCTAGATGATATGCTTGCTTATCCTGGAGGCGCAATGCAGGACATAGTGCATTACCTGTGTGCTGAAAATATTCTAACGAAGGGGAAGTTGCCGATATCTGGGGATGAGAATAAAGGTGATGTGAGTAATATTAATGCAAATCTGTTATTGGTGTGTGGCGATAAGGATCCAATAGTGACGAGGGATAATAGTGTTGCTATTCTTGATCATGTAAACAGCCGAGATCGAACGGTAATGGATGTGCCTGGTGGGCACATGGGCATATTATCAGGTAGTAAAGCGCCAATACATATTTGGCCGCGGCTTGCAGAATGGCTGGCAAAGCGCTCTGTTTAAATTCTATTTGTCATACTAGGGAGTAAAAGTGGTTTCACCGCTAGTGATTTTTGATTTTGATGGGACGCTAGGAAATTCATTGCCTTGGTTACGCAGCGTTGTTAATGATGTTGCGTTGGTATATGGCTTTAAGCAGCTTAATGATGAAGAGGTTGAGTTGCTTCGCTCCATGAATTTTGCTGATATATTGAATTATCTAGCGGTGCCTAAATGGAAAGTCCCGGCGATAGCTGCCCATGTGAGAATTAAAATGGCAGAGAGTATTGAGGAGATTCCATTATTCCCTGGTGTAGAGGATGCGATTAAACAGCTTGCTGAGATAGATTGCACATTGGCTGTTGTGAGTTCAAATTCAGAGCCCAATATACGCTCGGTGTTGGGTGCTGGGCTAAGTAATCACATGGTGGGTTTTGAATGCGGTGTATCGCTGTTTGGTAAATCCAAAAAATTACGAAAAGTCATTCGTAATGTTGGCCGCTCGGGTAATCAACGGACAATATACGTCGGAGATGAGGTACGCGATATTGATGCTGCAAAGGATGCAGGAATATTGTCGACCTCGGTGACATGGGGCTATGGTAAGTCGGATATGTTAGCCAAGAAAAGCCCTGATTATTTGATAGAAAATTTCGACCAGTTATTTCAGGTAGTGTCTGGTCAGTTGTAGCGGGATCGCCTCATCTTGTCTTTTCAAAAATGAACTATAGTCAATGTAAGGTGAGTGTTTAAGCTGGCGCTCCAAGAAGTTGATGACTGTAGAGGTGTTATTTGTATCATTTTTTCGCTTATGTTTCGAAATTGAAATATATATTGCGCTGGGGATTAAAGCGTAATGTTGAGGATGAAAATGTAAAGGAGCACAGCTTTGACGTGGCTATCATTGCTCATTCTTTGGCAATCATTAAAAATAGATATTTCGGTGGTGAATTGAATGCTGAGCGTATTGCGTTGATGGCGTTATATCATGATGCGACGGAGGTGCTCACAGGGGACTTGCCGGGCCCAATTAAGTACTTTAACCCATCCATTGCAGAAGCTTACAAAGGGGTGGAGCAGGCTGCGGAAGACAAGTTGCTTATGATGTTGCCGGAGGCCATGCGAGAGGATTTTTTACCGCTGACAAACTATAAGCTTGCAGGTCCAGAGGTGAGTAGCATTATCAAGAGCGCCGATATTATCTCGGCTTACTTGAAGTGCATTCAAGAAGTGGATGCCGGTAATCGTGAGTTCACCGTGGCCAAAGATAGAGTGCAGAATTTACTTGATGCATCAGGGTTGCCAGAGGTTGAGTTTTTCCTAGAAAAATTTGTCCCCAGCTATCGATTAACGCTGGATGAGTTAAGTTAATTGCCCTTTTAGTCGGTGTTTTGCAGAACCTTTGTTAGCTATGTTTACTAGTCTTGTTGGTTTCAACGTTAAATCTAAAATGACCCCTTAAGTTGTTGACCTATATAGGTAATCGCTGTACATTACGCTCCTCTTTGATGCGGGGTGGAGCAGTTTGGTAGCTCGTCGGGCTCATAACCCGAAGGCCGTTGGTTCAAATCCAGCCCCCGCTACCAATTTTGCAAAGACACGATAGTTTATGTCGAGTCTTTTTTAGAATACATTGAAGTGCAGTAAGTTGTTGATTTATATAGGATGTTCTGTATAATTCGATCCTCATTGATGCGGGGTGGAGCAGTTTGGTAGCTCGTCGGGCTCATAACCCGAAGGCCGTTGGTTCAAATCCAGCCCCCGCTACCAATTTTACAAAAAGGCTTAACAGGTTTCTGTTAGGCCTTTTTTGTTTCTATTTTTATTCGATAAAAACTAGGTGGTCGGTTACGAGGCCATAGAACCTAGGTATCTCGTGTTTTTGTTCGCCATGGCCCTCTTCGCGGGCAGTCCTTTCATAGTGCCATCCAAGATGTTCCCCGCAGCCTTTGCAGTACGCATATTGCCAGCAATACCCTGGGAACCACGAAAACTGTTTGAGTAGGGTTCCGCTAATAATGCAGCCTTCAGTGTTGTCGAATGTTTGCAGATCGAAGGTCATCCCCGAAGGGTTGGTAAATACGTGGTGAGCGCTGCCCTGAATAGGGTAAAGGCATAGCGGTGAAGTGATCGTGTAGTGGCAGGCCTTGCAGGCGATTTTAGGGGAGCTTCTTAGTGTTTCGCCTCGATTAAGTTGTTCAACCAGCGTCGCAAATGCACTTTGGGTCTCTGAAACAGAAACAGAGTCATGGTCCAGTGCCAATGGCTCTGTGGTGATTTGGGCTGTGATGCGAAGCGGGCGTGTTGAGTTGGTCATATTTGTTTGACCTTGGTTTTATGTTCCGGTCGTAGGGCTCCTTGAGATGCTAACTGGCTTCGGGTGCTGTCGTCAATGCAAAAAAAAGGCCCCCATAGAAGGGAGCCCAAAAAGAAGAAGGTAAAAAGTCGCTGCTTATTAGCTGGCGATTTTAGAGCGAAGCTCTTGTGCTTTGTCTTGCGCTTTTTCAGTTAATTCTTGAGTGCGCTCTTGGATGTCACGTACACGTGCGTTAACAGTGTCGCGAGCTTCAGCAATGCGTGGCTTTACGTTGCGAACATATGCTTTTTCAACATTTAGTTTAGCAAGCGCAGTACCCATAGTCGCATTCCAGTTAGCACGGAAGCGGTTGTCGTATGTAGCAACATTTAGATTGCGAACAAATTCTTTAACAGTAGGATTGGCTTCACGAAGGTCGGAAACAACGTCAGAAAGGTTCAATTCTTCAGATTCAACGTTTGCACCTAGTTCTTTTAGGATTCGGTACCCTTCAACTTTAGCGCTGTCTAGTTGCTTGTTTACTTGCTCTTGAATCTGGTCGAATTGTGCTTTTACTTTATCTTGCATTGTTGATTCCTCGTTATTCCCAGTGGGTGGAAGCAGCCTCATAATGTGCCGTTTCATTTAATTTGGAAGCATATTAGCGGCGCAAATTAGAATGTTCTGCCTAAATATTAATTTTTCCTTACAAAAAGGTGGATTGACAACATTAAGTTAGCGTATTGCGCGCAGTGCATACTTTGATCAAGTTAGGCATATAGCCAGGTCGAATAAGGCAGGGTGTTGTTCGAATAAAAAGGCTCGTGGCTTTATTTTATTAGGTAATCGGCGTAGCGTAGATGTTGTTGCCCATGGAGGTGCTCATGTCTACTCTTTCCCGCGTGTTAGTTGTTGGTGCCGGAAAAATTGGCGCTGCCATTGTTCGGTTACTGGCGGAATGTGGTTCTTATCAAGTGACGGTTGCAGATCGTGATCTCTCGTTGTTAGAGGCGCTGCGGGCGAGTGCAGGGGTTAGCATTCTTCAATTTGAAGTGAGTGACTCCGGGCGCTTATCATCAGCCCTTGAAAATCAAGATGCAGTGGTGTCTGCGTGTTCCTATGATGTTAATCCCTGTATCGCTCAGTCAGCCTTAGAGCATGGTTGCAGTTATTTCGACTTAACTGAAGATGTAGGAACAACGGAAAAGATTCAGAGGATTGCTAGTAAGGCGGTAGAGGGTCAAGTGTTTATGCCTCAGTGCGGTTTGGCGCCGGGGTTTATTGGTATTCTTGCTTATAACTTAGCAGCGCAATTTGAAGAGGTTGTCTCCGTAAATATGCGCGTTGGCGCACTGCCTAAATATCCCACTAATAAGATGATGTATAACCTAACCTGGTCAACCGACGGTCTGATCAATGAATATTGTAACCTGTGTGAAGCTATTGAGAAAAAACGCCGTATAAAGCTTGTACCTTTGGAGGGGCTCGAGTGTTTTTCTTTGGATGGCGTGGAGTATGAAGCGTTTAATACTTCTGGGGGCTTAGGTACATTGTGTGAAACGATGGAAGGGCAAGTGGATGAGTTAAACTATAAGACGGTGAGGTATAAAGGGCATCAATATTTGATGCAATTCTTGATGCAGGATCTTCATCTGGATACAGAGGAGCGTCGGCCTCTTTTAAAGCAGATAATGGAAACGTCTGTGCCGATTACCAAGCAGGATGTTGTTCTTACGTTTGTTTCGGTTAAGGGGTATAGGGATGGACGATTAGAGCAAAGTACGGATGCGAGAAAAATTTACCACCAATATCTATTCGGCGAGCATTGGAGTTCGATTCAAATAACCACGGCATCGTCTCTTTGTGCTGTATTAGATTTACATTTTGAAAACCTCTTGCCGAGCTCTGGGTTTGTGCGCCAGGAGCAAGTTGAGCTACATTTATTTGAAAGCAACCGATTTGGCCGCGTGTATCAGAATTGTAATATCTAGGTGCAGTGTTTGTCAGGCCATGTATAAAGAAGGGCGTTATGGAATCTACTCAAATTTTCACATCAAACAATGGTAAATGGCTAAGTAGTGATGAGGAAAAAATGCCGCTTGTTGAGACGGCATTAAAGGGCAAAGGGGGCGAGCCGTTATACCCGGCGTTGTGTGTTGGTGCCGATGAAATTTACCCTGACGCCGATGGACACCCGACATTGTTTACGCTGCATTCTCCAATCGATAATAAGTTGCTCGGTTGCAGTGGCGTAGCGGATGAGTTGTTGGCGGAAAATGCGATATCTATTGCTCATGATACCTTTCGTGAATGGCGGGTGGTGCCAGCCCCCAAGCGTGGTGAATTGGTTAGGCGGTTTGGTGAAAAGGTAAGGCAGCAGAAATATGAGTTAGCGAAGATAATCACGATTGAGGCGGGAAAAACATGGCAAGAGTCTGTCGGGGAGGTTCAGGAAGTCATTGATGTATGTGAGTTTGCCGTTGGCCTGTCTAGGCAGTTGCATGGTCTGACGATTGTGAGTGAACGGCCGTTACATCGAATGATGGAGCAGTGGCATCCTTTGGGTGTTGTGGGTGTGATCTCTGCGTTCAATTTTCCTATGGCGGTGTGGGCGTGGAATGCGGCACTTGCCCTGGTGTGTGGGAATACGTTGGTGTGGAAGCCCTCTGAAAAAACACCACTTTGTGCATTGGCCTGTCACAGGCTGCTTATCGCTTCTTTGCAAGACATGAATATGGGTCATCTTAAAGGGGTGTCGGTAGTGTTAAATGGGCATCATGAAGTCGGAGAGCTGATATCTAAGCACGATCTTTTGCCGTTGGTATCCGCAACAGGTTCAATACCCATGGGGCGTCACGTGGCAGAGTGCGTGGCCAGAAGGTTGGGCCGATCACTGCTGGAGTTGGGGGGTAATAATGCGCTTATCGTTTCGTCACAGGCTGATCTCAATATGGCGTTAAAGGGCGTGGTTTTTTCTGCGGTAGGCACGAGTGGGCAGCGCTGCACCAGTTTGCGACGTTTATATTTACAGGATGATATTGCAGAAGGTTTTATTCAGAAGTTAATTGCTACCTACAGTACTATCGCGGTAGGAGATCCTAGAAGCGAAGGCAATTTATGTGGTCCGGTTATTGGAGAGCATGTCTGGTATGAAATGAAGAAAAAGTTAGCCGATGTCGTTGAGAGAGGCGGTAAATTATTGGTTGGTGGTGAAAGGTTGAAGGAGGGTGTTGCAAAAGGCGGTGTTTATATTGCGCCGGCTATTGTTGAGGTATCCTTTGATGATCCGTGTTTGCAGGATGAGACTTTTGCGCCATTGATGTTTGTGATTCGATATTCAGAATTGGAAGATGCCATCGCGTGGCAAAATCATGTCAGGCAGGGTCTATCGTCGGCGATATTCACGCAAAACTTGCAAGAAGCCGAGTTGTTTATGTCGGCCTCCGGTTCTGATTGCGGTATTGCTAATGTGAATATCGGCACCTCTGGCGCGGAAATCGGCGGGGCCTTTGGCGGAGAAAAAGATACTGGCGGAGGCCGAGAGTCTGGCTCTGATGCGTGGAAGCAATATATGCGGCGCTCGACCAATACGATCAATTACGGTTCAGAAATACCATTGGCCCAGGGTATTCGATTCGATCTTTGATGGTTGCTATTCGGTTTTTTCTAGTCTAACGTCACCAGTACTGATATTTACTGGAGAGCAAACTATGTACGTAGCAATGAACCGATTTAAAATCGTATTGGGCAAGGAAGACGAGTTTATCAATATTTGGAAGCAAAGGAAGACTTATCTTGATGAGGTGCCTGGTTTCAAGAGTTTTAATTTAATGCAAAGTGCGACCAATGAAGAGCATACGCTTTTTGCCTCCCATTCGGTTTGGGAAAGTCACCAGAGCTTTGAAGATTGGACGAAGTCTGAGGCATTTAGAAAGGCGCATGCAGGCGCGGGTGGAAGTAAAGGTGTGTATATTGGTCATCCTGAATTTGAAGGGTTTACGGCAGTTGTATAATGTTTGGGTTAGCATGGAGAATGATAATTGCTGTTAATTTTTAGACTACTAAGCGCTGTTCTTGCCCTTGTTTCACTTGGTTTGCTGTTTGGGGTTGGGCCTCTGGCCAATGTCGATTATCAGACATTTTCATTTATGCATTTGCTTGTGATCGCTAGCTTCTATAGTTCTCTTTCGTATTTTAAGAAAGATGTGATCTTGATCGCGACGCACTATGATTTACGCAGAACAATGGAAGGTGTGGTGAAAAAGACGGGGACAACAATGGTGCAAACGCTCACGGTGTTTATGGTGGCTTTGTTCTGGCTAGCGCCGATATTGTTGACGGGGTTGTGGTATTTTGCGGGACGCTTGACGTTGGATTTGAGCGTAAATGGAATGCCATTCTTGTGGTCTATTTTTTCAGTCAGTGCTTGCATTTATCTTTGCCTACTGAATCCGATTTTGCGAAAGAAATTCAAGTAAAGGGGCCTCGATATTTGTCGAGACCCCTTTGTGTTTCTGCTTTGTGTTTCTGCCTTGCGCTCCGGTCTTGTGTGGGTATTTAGAGTGCTATTTTACCGCTACTATATAAGCTTTGTAGCCTTCTTTCTCCATGGCTTCTAGCGGGACGAAACGTAAAGACGCTGAATTAATGCAGTAGCGTAACCCCGTTGGCTTTGGACCATCATTAAAAACGTGGCCTAGGTGTGAGTCTGCGCTTTTGCTGCGGACCTCTGTGCGTGGGGCAAAAAGTTTAAAGTCGGTGTTCTCTGAAATACGACCGCCTTCAATGGGGCGACTGAAACTAGGCCAGCCGGTGCCTGATTTATATTTGTCCTTAGAGGAGAAAAGTGGTTCGCCACTGACTACGTCGACAAAAATCCCCGCGCGTTTCTCGTCCCAATATTTGTTGCTAAACGGGCGCTCTGTGGCGTCATTTTGCGTGACGTCGTATTCTAGCTCGCTTAACTGCATTCTGAGCTCTTTGTCGGACGGCTTTTTGTAGGTGTCGTTGTTCATGTACTTTTGTTCCTTGGCTACCGTTTTGCGGTCATCCTTTTCCCAGTGCTCGGCCAAGAACTGGTCCCGCCCAGAATTGAAGCGATAGAAGTTGTATCGTATCGGGTTCTTTTCGTAATAATCCTGGTGGTAATCTTCGGCAACGTAAAAGCGAGACGATGAGATGATTTCTGTGACAACAGGCTTATCAAAGCGGCCAGAACTATCTAGTGCCTGCTTGGATTTCTGGGCGGCTAGCTTTTGTTCGTCATTATGAGTGTATATCACTGAATGGTATTGGTACCCTCTGTCGACAAATTGACCTCCGCTATCTGTGGGGTCGATATGGCGCCAGAATACATCAAGCAGTTCACTATAGGCGACAATGCTTGGGTCATATTTGACTTCAACAGCCTCAACATGTCGCGTTGACCCAGACGCGACTTGTTTGTAGGTTGGGTTTTCCCTCTTTCCACCGGTGTATCCAGAAATGACGGCGTGAACCCCCTCAACTTTCTCGAAATCAGATTCTACGCACCAAAAGCAGCCGCCCGCAAAGGTTGCAGTAGTAAGGGTGGATGACGCCGCTAGCGCTGGGGAAGAAGCGGTTTCTGCATTCTGAGAGCAGCCAGCCAACAGTAGTGCTCCTAGTAGATATCCGCCGATAGATGTTTTCATGACTTACCTCGTTAAATGATGTTTTAATCGCTGATAAGGTCAGTGTGGCTAAATTTTGCAGAAGAGAAAAGCCCCAAGCAGGGGATGTTATGAAAATTCTATAGAATGTTATAGAACTGTTAGAAATGACCCATTTTGTTTCAACTTTTGGGATTTTATACGCATGATTAATGCACAAGGGCTGCATGTTTGTGGCGCCATTCGACACCGATGCAGCCCTTTATAGCCGTTATTTCTTAAGGTCAGCCCAAAGGTCATATTCGTCAGAGTGGGTGATAGTGGTATCTACAATATCTCCCGGTTTAACCGATTGCTCACCGTTCAAATATACCATGCCATCAATTTCAGGAGCGTCAGCCATGCTTCTGCCTACGGCACCTTCTTCGTCAACCTCATCAATAATGACTTTCTGTTGTGTGCCGACTTTCGCCAATAAACGCTTGGCGCTGATTTCCTGCTGTTTCTGCATAAAGCGTTCAAATCGCTCCTGCTTTATCTCATCAGGAACGTGGTCGCCTAATTCGTTGGCGGGTGCGCCTTCCACGGGAGAGTACTGGAAGCATCCGACGCGATCCAGTTGTGCTTCATCCAGAAAGCCCAATAGCTGATCAAAATCGTCATCGGTTTCGCCAGGAAAGCCCACAATAAACGTGCTGCGTAAGGTGATATCTGGGCAGGTCCTCTTCCAGGTGTGTATACGCTCGAGTGTATTATCGATCGCACCCGGTCGCTTCATAAGTTTAAGGATGCGAGGGCTGCCGTGCTGAAATGGAATGTCGAGATAAGGCAGGATCTTACCGTCAGCCATCAACGGAATGATCTTGTCGACGTGAGGGTAGGGGTATACGTAATGCAATCGAGTCCATACGCCTAAATCACCTAGCGCTTCACATAGCTCCTGCATTCTCGTTTTAATTGGGCGCCCCTGCCAAAATCCGGTGCGATATTTAGTATCTACGCCGTAAGCACTGGTATCTTGGGATATCACGAGAAGCTCTTTAACGCCGGCATTGACCAGTCGCTCGGCTTCGTCCATCACGTCACCAATGGGGCGACTAACCAGTTTGCCTCGAAGTGAGGGGATGATGCAGAAAGAACAGCTATGGTTGCAACCTTCCGATATTTTTAGGTAGGCATAATGCTTAGGCGTGAGCTTGATGCCTTGGGGTGGAACAAGATCGGTGTAAGGGTTGTGCTCTTTAGGCTGCGGCACGTATTTGTGGACGGCACCAACAACTTCTTCATAGGCCTGTGGCCCAGTCACTTCCAGTACCTTGGGGTGCAAGTCGGTAATAACTTTTTGATCTTTACCCATGCACCCGGTGACGATGACCTTACCATTTTCAGCAATTGCCTCACCGATCGCTTCTAGTGATTCGGCTTTCGCTGAATCAATAAACCCACAGGTATTAACAACAACGATATCTGCATCGTCGTAGGTTGGGACAATATCGTAACCGTCTGTTTTTAGTTGGGTAAGGATGCGTTCTGAATCCACTAGCGCCTTGGGGCACCCTAATGAGATAAACCCGACTGTTTTGTTCTTTTCTTTAGTATTCAAATGGTTACACCGTTGTAGCGTAGGGAGAGAGGGGATTTTAAACCCCTCTTGCAAGAAAGCATTGCAAAAAATTGGCGCTCATTTTACCCAATAGTGTGGCGTATCGCCATCGATAGATTGCTAATCGATTACGGTTAGGTGTGGAGAGTCAAGGGGGCGGGTGAGATTGTTTCCCAATATTGTGACTGGATTATTGAAGTGTGGTAGCTTGTTGGCATCTTTGTTGGGCTGTTATTTGATCAGGTGGGTGTTGGTGATGGCCGGTAAGAAACGTTATGCCTAAGGGGAGAGAGAGGCTTAAAAGGCTTGCTCAAATAGGTGCGGCATATCTGGGGGATCTCAAGTCCACCAGCTGCACTTTTAACGGGAGAAAGTGGAAATACTTAGACGGCGGTTCCGGCGAGGTGGTTCTGTTCCTGCACGGGATCGCCAACTCGAAAGTGCTATGGCGCTCACTAATGCATGCACTTTCCTCTGACTTTAGAGTCATCTCCCCTGATATCCCTGGGTTGAATCTCAGCGTTGAACTGTCCGGCGCGCAGGCTAATAGAGGCAATACGATTAAATGGCTCGACGCCTTTTGTGATGCATTGGATATTGAAAGCGTTCATTTGGTCGGACAAGGGTCGGGCGGCGGAGTCGCGTCATACTATGCGCACGCAAATCCGCGCCGAGTGAAGACGCTAACCTGGTTTAGTGCACCAGACTTTGAGCGCTTGCGTACTGGCAATATCCCTGCGTGGGAGAGGTTACTTGTAGGTTTTGATACAGTCGATGACGTCACCGAATACCTGGACAATCTTTATTTTAGTCCTCCGGCGTACCCCAATGTTATTAAGTACTACTTGCTTAGGGCTTCTAAAAAAACAATGAGCGAAGGTGTTTTTGTTGACCTAGTGAAGAGGGAGGTCGCCGCTCTGCCTCTACTTAGGTCCAAGCTTAGAGGGGTGGCTCAGCCCGTATTGTTGATAAGTGGCGATTGTGACTTTATGGGCAGTGAGAATTGGTTGGAAGAGCTATCACATATGGTACCTAATGGCCGCTTTTCTATTATTGAGCGTTGTGGACATTTTTGTTTTGTTGAGAGAATGGATGAGTCCGTGCAGTTACTTAAAGAGTTTCTCCATCACTCAGTGCGTGCTGGCTAAGCCTTACTAAATAATGTGCTGTTTTCTGGCAGCAGGCCCTGTTAAAGGGTAAGCTGCGAGCATTCCAATGAGAGATCTTATGCATGTCTTTTTTTAGTTCTTTATTTCGACGCAATAAAAGTGTTCCGCTAGATGATTCATTACGACAGCGGGTTGAAGATATTGTTGCGCGCTCCTATATGGATCCCTATCTTGGTTGTAACTTAATTGACGCGGGTGCTGTGGTTTTTATTGGGCGTCAGCGTGATCTATTAACGATAAATATCGAGACAAGTTATCCGTGTCGCAATGTCAGTGGAGAAATGATAGAAGCGCTATCTGAAGGCTTGGCATTTTTGGAAGAGTTTTCCAGTATCGAAATTGATGTGAATTGGAAGATTCCTGCGCATAAAGGCCAGCGAGAAGAAGCCAGTCGGATTAAAAACATCGTTGCCGTGTCTTCTGGAAAGGGCGGCGTTGGTAAATCAACAACAACGGCTAATTTAGCGTTAGCATTGGCGAAGCAAGGTGCAAGCGTAGGTATCTTGGATGCAGATTTATATGGCCCGAGCCAGCCACTACTGATGGGAATCCCCGAAGGAACGACGCCGCAAACCCGTGATATGCGGTTTTATGCGCCAGTCGTTGCTCATGGCATAAAAGTCATGTCGATGGGGCTGATGGTATCGGAAAAAACGCCGCTAATGTGGCGGGGACCTGTGGCAAGCGAAACCATACAGCAGCTCATTCAACAAACGCTATGGGGAGATATGGATTATTTGCTTATCGATATGCCGCCGGGTACAGGGGATGTTCATATCACTCTGTCGCAGAGTTTATCCATCGCAGGTGCCGTCGTCGTTACAACCCCTCAAGATCTAGCGTTGCTCGATGTAAGGCGGGGTATTGATATGTTTGCCAAAGTGGATGTTCCGGTGATTGGTGTAATAGAAAATATGTCGACACACATATGCTCTAAATGCGGCAAAGAAGAACATATATTTGGTGATCATGGTGGCGCAAATATGGCAGTTGAATGTGATGCCGAATTATTGGGTTCTATGCCATTAGTGATGTCCATAAGAGAGCAAGCCGATGCAGGGATGCCCGTTGTGTTAGCAGACCCGGAATCAGACGTAGCGTTACGCTATAGAGATATAGCTCTGCGAATGGCTGTTAATGTGGCACACCCTGATTTGATTACCCCATTACCCAATATTCGTTTTGTAAACGACTAATCGACGGAGGAAAAAGATGAGCGTAGAGCTTTCGCAGCAACATAAGAAAATCCAACGTTCTAAAGTGCCCACGGAGATCGTTTATCATCGGATATCCCAAGACTTAGAATTACTGTATACCGATGGCTCTGCTGTGCGCTTAAGAGCCGAGTATTTGCGTGTGTATTCGCCTTCTGCTGAAGTGCGAGGCCATACCCCAGAGCAGGCTGTATTGCAGACAGGAAAGAGGCACGTCAATATTAGCACCATTGAATTACAAGGCAGCTATGCTATTCAAATAACCTTTGATGATAAACATAATACTGGGGTCTATACCTGGAATTATCTGTGGGATTTAGCTGAAAACGAATCGGTTTACTGGCAGGAATATCTCGACAAGCTTTCCCTAGCGGGTAAGGCTAGGGAAGACTAACCGTTAGCTTTTGGTCGTAGTGTTGGGTCGAGCCGCAACAATGACAGGAAGCCGCGGCCGATAAAACGATAGCTGATGTGCGTCGACGGTTTGCCCGAGTACACTTGAGAGTTGCTCGGCGACATATGTTATGTTGATCCGACTCAGTGCACGGTCGGTGTCCGATAACGGTTGAGTGTCCATGTGCAGTGGAGAAAATGATGGAACAGTAATACTGCTGTGTTGATTCTTATGTTTGTCGATAACCGACTGTTCTCCAGGTGCGAGGTATACCGCGCCAGTGGTGATATCAACAGCAAACGCAACAACACCCGGCAATATGCCAAATAATAGCCCGGCGGCATCAAGTATAATCACCGCAGGGTCTATCTCCCCGCCTTTTTGACCCACTCTGTCTGGGTGAAGCATATACCCGCAAGAGCTAGTGGTTGAGATCACAAAGATCAAGCCCAGCGATAACAGTGTTTTTTTACGTTTTATGGTCATGGCGTAGTTACTCCTCACAGTAGCCCTAATGGTAAAACACTATTGCGATCATGTCATTTCACACTCAGCGGTGACAAAAAAATCAAGCTGTCGGCTCGGTGCCTAGTGCTTTTGGCGATGCTGTGCCAAAATGAGAACTCGCTGGTTTCTTGTGTGAGGGGAGTAGGGTTGGACAAGCAAATAGATATAAAGAAAATATTGGTCACTGGTGGGGCAGGTTTTATTGGGTCCCATGTAGTAAAAATTTTACTGGACCGCTATAGCGTGCCAGTTCGGGTGATGCATTTACCCCGAGATAATATGATCAATCTAGAGGGGTTGGATGTTGAGTTGTTTGCAGGTGATATTACCAATGCCGATGACGTGAAAGCAGCGGTGGCAGGTTGTGATGTTGTATTTCATCTCGCTGCCGTTTATGCGCTTTGGTTGCCAGATATGTCTGTTATGGACAAAGTGAACGTGCAAGGCACCAAGAAGCTATTTGATGAATGTGTCGCGCAGGGCGTTACGCGCGTGATATATACCAGTTCATTTGCACGATTCGCAGGGCAGGGAATGGATGCAACCTGTGATGAGACCTCGCCCTTTGCATTAGATTACAGCTACTATTCCAAGACCAAATACGAATCCCATCGAATGGCAGAGGCCTACGCCAAAAATGGGCTTGATATTGTTATTGTTAATCCAGTGTGCCCATTGGGGCCGGGGGATTATGGTCCAACGCCTACTGGCAGGGTTGTTGCCGATGCATTTGAGTTGCCTGTTATTGTCGGCGTGCACACTGAATCAAACTATATTGATGTACGCGACTGCGCAATGGGGCATGTGCTGGCTCTTGAAAAGGGAAGGTCCGGTGAGAGCTATATCTTGGGGAATGAGAATATGGCCCACCCCGATCTTATGAAGGTATTGCAAAAAGTGGTTGGCATACGTCGTCCAGTTGTATCAGTAAAACCTGGCGCGTTACTGCCGTTAGCCCACCTAACGGAAGCGGTTGCCAAATACATTACAGGACAGCCACCCTTTATGACGCCAGTAGAGTTGAAAATATCCCAGGCAGGTCTTATCGCCGATGCGAGCAAGGCAAAAAATGAATTAGGTTTGCCGTCTAGGCCAATTGAGGAGACGCTATTTGACGCGGTGCAGTGGTTTGTTGCCAACGGCTATATTAAAAACAAGGCCATTTGCCGTAAGTTTGCCGTCCCAGTAGCCCTGAATGTTCAGTAACTTGCTGTTTTTAAAAGTTTTTATCGGTTTTTTGAAATAAAGAGTTGACGACAGGGGGGGGAATCCTTAATATTCGCCCCACTTAAGGACGAAGTCCAAAGCGGGAATAGCTCAGTTGGTAGAGCACAACCTTGCCAAGGTTGGGGTCGCGAGTTCGAGTCTCGTTTCCCGCTCCAAATTAAAAAAGCCGTTATCGAAAGATAACGGCTTTTTTTTGCATTTTTTTTGGCTGCTCATAGCGTAACTTATGGCAGCTTAAATCTATTTTGGTAAAGAGGCGCGATCATATAAATAAAGCGTTGTCCCTGGATCGCATAGAATAAAAGATGCGGACTTTGATTGGTTGTTGCTCGGGTTTGATTCCTCTGAAGGTGGTATAGGATTGGTTTCAAATCGAAACGACAGGAAAATACAATCGATCGAAGGTGTCGGGTCAGCTAGTTTTGCAAAGGGATCTAGGATTTCGATTTTGATAAACTTGATCGAGATGGTGGTTTTAGGGTAGTGGATATGGCGAGCGTGACGCAACATACTGAACGCTCAGCAGTGTTTTGTGTTGGGTAAGCAGAATTACCTAACGCTTTCTGGAGCAATATACAGAAAGAGCCACCTTTGTTATTGTCCCTCCACTAACAACCTGCAATAAGTAAGGTAGTCTATTTTTATGGTTAAGAAGTGTTTTATCCCCCTGGTTTTGATATGTCTCATCAATTGTGGGGGCGGCTCTGGTGGTGGGTCGGAAGGTAGTGCTGGAGTTCAATCGTCTGTTGGTCCTGGTGGAGCGTCAAATGAACCTGTGCAGTTTGGCCTGTCCTATCCTGGTGTCTCTGATGCTGAGGGTCGTGAGTTTACCCGTACCAATTTACAGGCACTCTCCTTGACGCGGATTCGGTTTGATGAAGCGTGGATGTATCGAGAGCCTGTTGAGGGCGAATTTAATTGGGGGCCATTGGATGAGCGCATGCAATGGCTTGCGGATAACAATATATCTGTGATGCTAACGGTGCAATCCAATGGGCCGGATTGGGCGTGTGAGCCGACGTTATCAAATGAAAGAACCTGTGTGTTTAGCGATTCGGATAAATTCGAAGGTTACATACAAACCTTGCTACAGCGTTATCCGAATCAAATTGAATTGATTCAGTTTGGGAATGAGTGGTTAGCGTCTTATTGGTTTTTAGGAACTGCTCAGGACTTTGTCGAGTACAACAATATTGTTTACCAATCTGTTCAGCGGTACTCGCCTAGTACTAAGGTTGTGTTGGGTGGTTTTGCCAGCGGTAGCCTGAGTATTATTTCGTATTGTGCTGGAGATATTGATCAGTATTTTGAAGAACAAACCGGTGATTTGGTTGATGCCTCTCAGCGCGAAGCAGTGTGTAATTCTGAATTGGTGCTGTCTAGTCAAGATATGCTGAATGCAGTGCTGGAGTCCGCTGAGTTCGATTACTTGGATGTGCATTTGTATGATGATGTTGAGAATTGGAATACTTACCTTAGCACGATACGTCGAGCGGTAGGCGAGTCGGTTCCCGTTGTGGTTGGTGAGTTTGGTGGCCCGAATTTGATATGGGAGCAGCCTTATTCTGATGAGTTTCAAGCAACAAGGTTGGGGCAATACTTGGATGCGTTGAGTGATATGGATATCAAAGAAGCTTACTATTTTAAGCTGGTACAAAGTGAAAGTGCCCTGGCTGCCCACTGGGAATCAGGTCTGTATAGGCTTGAAGAGGGTGAGTACATCAAAAAGCCGGCATTTGATGTGTTTGAGGGTTTTATGGATGAATACTCAAGGTAGCCTAAAATCAAGAGATCTAATTAGAAGCTCCATGCTCAAATAAATTGACATAATGTAGTCGGGTAACTCGTACTTTCTGCTGTAAATATAAGTAGTTTGATTGGTTAAGTGTGTCCAAAGCTTGGAGTGAACGGGGCAATTTCCCGCGATTTAGCACTAATGTCGGTGTTCTCGTTGTGCGTATTGAGCATATTTGTGTGAGGGGGCTTCTAGCATAGTAAATCCATTTGAATAGGTGGTAGTATTTGATAAGTAAACCACACGACCTGATCATTTCGAGCACACTAGACCTCTATGGCGTACGATAAAACAACATTGCAGACAAGTTTGGACCATGTACCTGAGAATATTCAAGGTGACATTCGTACCGCTACCCAATGGTTGACTGAAAATTGCCCTTTTGATATTGCCATGATTTGGCTTTTTGGTAGCTATGCGCGGGGCGATTTTATTAATGAATCTCGTGTGACGAAAGACGGAATGGTATCTAAGTACCAATCAGATGTGGATATCTTAGTAGTAATTCAGGGAAAAAGTACCAATGCAACTCAGCGGAAGATGCCGCCGCTATTGGCAGATTTGCAAGATATAGAGGGATTATCTGCACCTTTTCACTGCATTTATGAAAGCGCAGCACGTTTTAACTCTGCCTTGCGAAAGGGGGAGTATTTTTATCAAGATGTCGTAAGTGAAGGTGTGGTGCTATTAGATAATAGCTTTGAACTTGCTAAGCCTCAAACGCTGACCTTGCCAGAGAGGCGGGCGCTGAGCATTCGATATTTTGAGCGTTTCTTTGGAAAAGCCTCGCAGTTTCATAGTATGTTTGAGTTTAATTTCCAAAGAGGTCAGTTAGTAGGTGGCATTTATAATCTGCACCAAATGACTGAGCATTTATTTGCCAGCTATTTGGCGACAATGACGCACTACAAGCCAAGGACCCATCGCCTGTTCGAGCTGCGGGCTGAGACCAAAAAGCTTAACCGTCATATTAGTGAGATATTTCCCTCAGTGGAGAAGCAGGACAAAAAGGATTTTTCCTTTTTTTGTGATGCTTATATTGATGCGCGATACAAAGAGCACTATGACGTTAATGATGAGCAGATTGATCGCTTGATGCTGCGTGTTGAGGCGTTTCAGCATTGGGTTTACGAAGAGTGTTTGAGGGCGATCGATTCATTTGTGCCCGAAGAAAACTATTCTCAGAATTACCTCCTGTATTACCCATTAATGAATGTTGATGAGCTCAAGGCAAGGCCTCTCGTTGAAGATGTGTTGAACAAAACGAGGTATCAATTGAAAGAATCTGAGTCCAAATTAGGGGAGTCAGAGTTTAGATTGGGAGAGTCTGAATTCCGTCTCGCAGAATCGAAAGTAGCGTTAGAAGAAGAAATGGCAAAGAATGCTACCTTGTTAAAGAAACTGAGAGATGCCGGTATAGAATGATTAGCAAGTGCGGGTTGAAGAGGTGATTGGTTCTTTGCTGCAGCGTTGTTTGGTTAGCGGAAGTGAGTGTTTGGGGGTATGTATTTGCGCCCCCTTGTACGGAGTTATCGATAGAGTTGCCCCAATATTTTCTTAAATGTACCGTCTTTTTTCATGGCAGCGATAGCGTTGTTCATGTCCTCGAGTCGTTGAGCGAGCGGTGATTTTTTTGAAATGCCTAAATAGAATGTGGTTTCTTTAAGCGGTTTGGAAGCAAACTTGATTTTGTCGCCAAACTGCAAGTCTGATATTAATTGCGTGCCATTGACATAAAACAGGGGAATAAGGTCTATTCTCCCACCCATTAACATTTTTAAACTTTGCTCATCAGATATGGACATTGAATGGTTATAGCGATGCTGTTTGAGTGCTTTGTTCCATTCATTACCGTATGCGTACCCTCTGACCAATTGAAAGGTGTAAGGTGTTAAGTCTTTCCAGGTTTTCCATTGAAAAGAGGGGAGGTTGTCAGTGGAGTACGCAAGAAGCAGTGGGTCTTCAAACACTGGGTCGGTAAAGAGCATGTATTGTGAGCGCTCGGCGGTTTTTGCGATCATGGGAATAAGGGCGCTTTTGCCTTGCTCAATTTCTGCGAGTGCACGCTTCCAAGGAACGGTGGCGAGCTCCATAGGCACATCGATACGCTTCATGATGTCTGTCACTAGCGTTACGGCGATGCCTTCAGATACCACCTCTCTTTTCTCGTCCAGTGCAATCTCCCAGGGTGGCCAATGTTCAACTACGACGCGCTGAGGCGGCATGTTTTGCGCAAACGCCCATTGGCACGGTAGAAATAGCAATAAATAACAAAGGGTTATGCGCATGGCGGTGGCTTTCCTGAGATTAGAATGTACACGAAACGACTACATTTGAATTTAGTGTTGGAGGGCTAAAATTGCAAATCTCTAGCCTCGAGTCCTAGTGCCTTTAGTGTGCGTTGGTATAGCTAGGTCGTTGTTTTGTTGGTGGTTATTGTTTGCATATAGTTTGCTTATATTTTGTACTACTATTCAGGGTGATCCCCTTCAATAGGCGGCCACAAGACAATGAATGACAGTCAGAATTATTTGCAGGAAGAGCTTTATTCGCTGATCCAGTCGGATGGCAAAATATTTGATTTTCTACAGGAATCGAGTCTGGATGGTCTTTGGTATTGGGATATCGAGAACCCTGACAATGAGTGGATGAACGATAGGTTTTGGGAGGTGTTAGGTTATGACCCAAAGGAGAAAAAGCACCTCTCATCGGAGTGGCAGGGTATTATCAATCAAGATGATTTAGCGATGGCTATGGATAATTTTGAAAGCCATTGTAAGAATCCCAATCATCCTTATGATCAAATAGTTCGTTACACCCATAGAGATGGATCAATCGTTTGGATACGTTGTCGAGGGATGGCTATAAGAGATGATTCTGGCAAACCAATTAGAATGATTGGTGCCCATAATGATATTACTAAATTAAAAGAATTGGAGTTGAAGTTTCAGCGCATTATTCGAGAGATTGATAAGTCCTACGCAACCACAAAATTGGCGTTTGAGGAAAGCGAGCGTTTATTTGAAACGATCCCCGATGCGGTATTTAAAGTGGATGTTGAGGGGAATATTCTGAAAGTGAATAGTGCGGCAACATCAATTCTGATCTTTACCAAAGATGAATTGGAATCAATGACTTTGCGAGATTTGTCGGTGCCAGAGGCCGATGATCTCGGCGGTGTTGTAAAAGAGTATACGGAAAATCCCGACAACGAATTGTCGTTAAGTAAGAATGGCTTAAACGTTTTTTCAAAGGACAAGCGTTGTCTGTTGGTTGACGTTGCGATGAGGATGCTGGATACCGCGTATGGCGTTAACATCATTATTGTGATGCGGGATGTCAGCGAGCGTGAACATCTTATCTGTTCGTTGCAGGAGAAGTTGAGTGAGAACAAGAAGCTAGAAAAATTAACGCTGATTGATGAGCTTACCAAAATATATAATAGCCGGCACTTTCATCAGGTTCTAAAAAGGGAATTTATGGACAGCAAGAGGTACGACAGATCGTTAATTTTACTGCTTTTGGATATAGATTTATTTAAGAATATTAATGATAACTATGGTCATGAAGCAGGGAATGTCGTGCTAGTTGAATTATCGAGAAGAATTAACGAATACATTCGGTATGGTGATACTTTTTCTCGAATAGGCGGCGAGGAGTTTGCCATTGTACTACCGTGTACTGATGTTGAAAGTGCATTGGTTATTGCGGAGCGAATAGTGATGGAGATAGAAAATAATGCATTCTCTATCGGCTCAAATCAAAAAATTAGCGTGACACTGAGTATAGGCATGTCTCAACTTAGCGTCGATGACGAGAATTGTAAGGGAATATTTTTCTTATCCATGTTTGACAAATGCGTCAAAAAACATACAATTCCCACCCATGCAATAAGTTTCCACGTGTCATATTTGACGCGTTAGGAATGAAAAAGGGAATACGGTGTGAATCCGTAACTGTCCTCGCAACTGTAAGCACTTAGCGAATTTCCATAAGGCCACTGTTTTATTTATTCATAAAGCGGGAAGGCGGAAATAAGCGATGAGGTGTAAGTCAGGAGACCTGCTTTTGCTAATCGTTACTGTGCCATAGAGCGAGGTCTCTTTGTGGGCGGATCACCGTTGCAGTGGCGTGAACATGAAATCATTGTTCATTTATCGCTGCAACGAGACACAATCAATCTCCGTATATCGTAAGCATGCTCTGGTGCGCGCCGTTCTTGATAACTGTGCCGACTAGATCTGTGTGCTGATATTTTTCGTATCTCGCTGTGGCTCCTTTTCATTATTATTAGGATTTCAGCATGAGAAGAAGCAACGTTTTTACTGTTGTATCAGCAGCTTCAGTTGTACTTGCCACGTCTATTCCCCACTTAGCCATTGCCTCTGATCAATCAGAAGATATCGTGGTGATTGGGTCTGCCACGCCAATAGAAAGATCTACATTGGGAAGCAGTATCAGTGTATTAGATACAGTGGCTATTGATAATTTGGGGATTAAATACGCCGCAGACCTTTTAAGGCATATCCCTGGTCTTGCCGTCAGTCGTTCAGGAGGGCAGGGTGGATTAACCCAAGTACGGATGCGTGGCGCCGAGAGTAACCATGTGCTGGTACTGATTGATGGTATCGAAGTGGCGGCGGCAGGGCGTGGGGAATTTGATTTTGCCTCTTTGCTCTCTGCCGATATTGAAAGCATTGAAGTGTTACGTGGCCCGCAGAGTGGCTTGTATGGGTCCAATGCAACCGCGGGCGTCATCAGTATTACCACAAAGGGTGCCAAACCTGGTGGGCAGTTCACCCTTAGTTCGGAGGTGGGTTCTAGCGACAGTCGTCAGTTAGCAGTGTCTATGGCGGGTGGAGATGATATCACCAGTGGACGCCTCAATGTGAGTTACCGAGAATCTGAGTTCGATACCTCTTCAGATGATTCTGTTATTGATGACGAAGACGACAAAGACCGCGCATTAGCCATTACTGCATCAGCAAAATGGAGCCCCAGTAGGTATGTGTCTTTTGATGCCAATGCCCGTTATAGCGACAATGATACGGAGACAGATGGCTACGATTCTACTGGAGGTCCTCTACAGGGCTTGCCATTTGATGACAAGAGTTATTCCAAAGATACAGACTTTTCTATTGGGTTAAATACGCACATTGCGTTGCTCGATGGAAAGTCACTTACAAAATTCTCATTAGCCTCAACGGTAAATGAAACCGAAGGTTTTGATGCAACCTATGATTCTATGTCGGGTAGTGAATCCTCTCGTGTGGCTTATTCAGCTCAGACTACTTGGGTATTTGGTGCAAATAGTGCGATGGAAAACCGTGCTACGGTATTTGCGCAACGAGAGGAAGAGACCTACCGGAATACTGAACCTAGCAGTCCTACGCAAATACCGGAACAAGAGCGCAATCTAACAGGGCTTGGGCTGGAGCACCGGGCTGAGATTCTGGATAGCGTATTTCTATCGAGTATTGTTCGCCATGATGATAACGATGCATTCGAAGATGTCATCACCTATTCCACGAGTATCGCGTACCGTATTAAGCAGTCTGGTACTCGGCTGCACACGAGTTACGGTACTGGTGTCACGAACCCTTCTTTTTTTCAGCAATTTGGATTTGACCCTGGTTCTTTCAAAGGAAATTCTGAGCTTAAACCGGAAAAATCACGAGGTTGGGATGTGGGTGTGGAGCAACGATTGTTTGATGATAGTGTGATTGTTGATATCACCTATTTTCAGGCCACCCTTGAGGATGAAATAACCCATTTTTATGATCTGGCGGATTCAATGAGCACGTCGGTTAATGCTGAAGATAACAGTAAGCGAGAGGGGGTCGAGTTGTCTGCCAGTTATGCGTCAGATATTGGACTAAGCATAGACGGATCTTATACCTATTCACATTCAACAGAAGATGGTGATAGGGAAGTGCGAAGGCCATTGCATATTGCCAGTGTAAGTACGGCGTATCGATTTTTTAACGATAAGGCAAAAGTAGCGCTTAATTATATTTATAACGGTGAGATGCTTGATAGTGATTACCGTAATTATTTCACGAATGGATATGTGGCGGAGAAAACAGAGCTGTCTAGCTACCGTGTGATCAACCTGAATGGAGACTTTCAGGTAAATGAAAATCTACAGTTATTTGTCAGAGTCGATAATGTGCTTGATGAAGATTACGAAGAAGTCATCGGTTACCAAACCCCAGGGGTTGGGTATTTCACGGGCTTTATACTAAGCATCCAGTGATAGGCAGGGTGATGGGTGTTTTCCATAACACGTCAGTTTTTTTTGCCTTGTGCATTAGTGCTGTTGTTGTGCTGTTGTCCCTTGTCGATATGCCGTTAAACCCATGGCTAGCGATGGGGGGGCAGCTAAGAGAGACGACTATAGTCGACTCAAATGAATCTGACAGGTACCCGCTGACTATCATTGATCCTGTGGGTCGTGAGATGGTTATTGCAGAAAAGCCGAGGCGCATTGTTTCGGCTATTTTGGCGGGGGATGAAATGCTTATGGCATTGGTTGATCAGCGTAATGTCGTTAGCGTGACGTACTTGGTTGATCAACCTGCCAATAAGAATGTTAACGGATTCTATGATGCTTCTATTTTGAGAAATCATGGTGATATAGAAGAGATCTTGTCGGTTGAGCCGGATCTTGTGTTAGTCGCCGCATACAGTAATGCGGCTAGCGTGGAACTCTTGTTGGCATCGGGTGTTCCGGTTGTGCGTGTCGCGAATTATCATAGTCACCAAGATCTTCGTGATAATGTGCGGTTACTATCACGGGTTCTTGGGGTTGAAGGTCGCGGGGAGCAATGGATTGCTGAAATGGATCGGCGAATCGATCGGGTACAAATGGCCGTGAAAAATCAGACAAGACCCCGAGTGCTTTATTATAGCTTGGGCGGAGCGACGCGCGCACCAGGGACATTGATGGACGAGTCTATTGTGTATGCTGGCGGATATAACGTCGTGGCAGAGACGGGGTTGAAGGGGTACACACAAATATCCAAAGAAATGGCTATCTCGTTATTACCTGATGTGATTTTGCTGGATGATCGTATGGCTCAAGATGAGGGTGTAGGGCGTGACCAGTTAATGAATGATTATGCTTGGGCAGAAGTCCCTGCGATCAAGAATAACCGTGTTTATAGTGAACGCAATCCGTTACTGCTTTCTGTTACTCCTGCTCGTGTGTTGGGGTTGAATCAATTAGCCCGTTGGTTGCATCCAGCAGTATTTGAACCTATTGCTGATGTGGAGAGTCCATTGTGAAAGCGCTGTATATCAATATTACCAATGTCATTGCATTGTTGGTGTTAGGCCTTGTCCTGCTCGTTGCGCTGACAGTCGGGCCGTCAAGTATAGAACCTGTCGCGTTGATTCAAATAGTGTTAGATATTGTATTCAACGCCCACTTTTCAGGTGTCATTATGGAGGTTGAGCGCTGGCAGCAGATAGTTGTGTCGCAAGTACGATTGCCGCGAGTGATTATTGCAGCATTGGTCGGAGCGTCGTTGTCATTAAGCGGAGCCGTGTTGCAGGGGTTGTTTCGAAATCCGCTGGCGTCGCCATCTGTGCTAGGGGTGTCTTCTGGGGCTTCGTTAGGCGCTATTGTGGCAATATTCCTTGGTTTCGCTGCAACCAATGTATGGTCCTTGCCGTTATTTGCTTTTGTGGGTGCTGGTGTAACGTTGTTGTTTGTGTACCGTATTGCAACATTTAGAGGGAATGCGCCAATGGGGACGTTGTTGTTGTCGGGTGTTGCGGTAAGTGCGTTTAATATCGCCATGAGTTCGTTAATTGTTGCGTTGGCCATGCAGCAGTGGGAGGTGGGACGGACCATTATTTTCTGGACCATGGGAGGGCTAGACGGGCGCAACTGGTACCACGTTATGTTATTGCTACCGGTGTTTTTATTCTGCCTTATTATTGTTTTTAGTTATCAGCGAGATTTGGATATCCTGTTGGTTGGAGAAGTACATGCCAATGCCGTTGGCGTTGATGTAGCCAAGGTGCGTTTACATCTTTTGTTGGTTACGGCGTTGTTAACAGGGTGTTCTGTGTCAATTGCGGGTGGTATTGGTTTTGTTGGTCTTGTGGTACCCCATATAACGCGACTCATTGTTGGTCCGAAGCATCAGAGTTTGTTACCCATGTCGGCTTTTTTGGGAGCAATAACATTAGTGCTGGCGGACAGTTTAGTCCGAGGCGATGCTAGCTATGCTGCTATTCCGCTTGGGGTTGTCACAGGAACATTGGGGGCGCCTTTCTTTCTTTTCCTATTAATAAAACAACGCAAACTAATGCAGGTATAAATCCATGTTAGATTTGATTAAGCAGAGCTTTGATTCCCCCCTTAATGGTTGGAGTATAGGAAGCTTTGGTGCTATTGGTGAGTTTATGTGGGACGCCAATGAAGAGCGCTGTGCTCCAGATGGCGACAGGTTTGGCTGTATCACGGAACGTGGTGCTATGGCTGTGACGCTACGGGAGGATATTCAGCCCGTTGCGTATGAGTACTTAACTAAGGATCCGCGCCATTGGAACCAGGGGGTTGCCTTTTGTTTGGAAGCAGACAAAGCAATGATGAGTAATCACCCTGTGGTAACTGAGCTCGGCCCAGATCACGGTGCGTTAAAAGTGGAACACCGTGACCATATAATGTTTGATATGGGGCTGCAGCGTGGTTTTGTTGATGTTGCGATTCGTACTAATGATAAGGCCTTGATCACACTGTTGCGGCTAGCTTGTGGCAGTGATTTATTGGCCCCTGGTAATCCGGCAATGGGCGCAATCATCAAAACTGGCCCTCATCGGGTGTTTACTACGGCACTGGGGCGGTTGGAAGTGTATCAATCGATAGGTATTGAAAAATCACCGGAAGGTCCACACACCCATGTACTCCCAAAACTCATGGCGAGCGGCCGTGCTTTTTCAGCCAACATACCTATACCTGATAGAATGCTTCCAATGTTTACTTTGCACGCGGCGAATCCGTGTAAGGATTTGTTGGGGAAAGGCAAAGCGTTTGATGAGCGCCAATTTCATACATATCAACAGTGGCTGAAGCGCTTCAGTGTGGGTGGGTTCTACCAACAGAAGCAGGGTGTGTTTGGCTGGTTGGATGCAGATACATTGCCTAGCGACATTGCTCTCAGTGAAAACCGTTTGTTACGCACCGCTGTGCGGGTAGCAATCAGGCAATATGAGTATTTGCATCCTGAAAAGCAGTCATTGCTGAAAGAGTGGCGGCATCGATTTGATAAGCTAGTGGATGATGTGTCAGGCGAAAAAGATAAGGTAAATTTATGAGCACCGGTCTAGAGGTAAAGCAATTACAATTTTCTTATGACGATCATGTGGTGTTTTCGGGGGTGGATCTTTCATTCTCCAAGGGCGGAATGGTTGGGTTAATTGGCCCTAATGGCGCTGGAAAATCGACATTGTTAAATGCGTTGATTGGACTGGTTAAGCCAGAACTTGGGGAGATTCGTCTCAATAATCGGTGTATTAACAGGATTAAGAGGCGTGAGCTGGCGAAGCATATTACATTGGTACCACAAGATACCCATATTGGTTATAGCTTTTCCGTTGAGGATATAGTTTCAATGGGAAGGAATCCTTGGCTTGGAAGGTTTCATCCTCCGTCTCGTCATGACGATAAAATAATCCAAACTGCGATGGAGCAGGTGGGCGTAGCACAATTTGCTACGCAGCCTATCAATGAGCTTTCTGGTGGGGAGCGTCAACGTGTGTTTGTTGCGCGGGCAATCGCTCAACAAACACCGATTGTATTATTGGATGAGGTTACCGCGAATCTAGATGTTTGCTATCAGTTAGAGATATTGGCGCTAGCTAAGGCACTGGCGGATAGTGGTAAGTTAGTGATAGCGGCAATTCACGATCTTTCTATGGCGTCGCGTTTTTGTGATCGCATTTTACTGCTCGCGAATAACACTCTGCAAGCAGATGGCGTTCCGAAGCAGGTACTCACAGAAGATAATTTGCGTCGCTATTTCCGGTTAAATGCCAATGTTACGCAGCAACCTGAATCGCTAGGGTTAACCATCACTGCACTGAACGCGATAAAGTAGCGATAACGTTGTGGTTTAACTGACCTCTTTGAGTGGTATTGCGTTTTTGGTCGGGGGAGTTTCACTGGAATAAAATTGTTTAAACCAATTTCGCATTTTCATGATGGCTCCTTCTCCTTTGCACAATATCGGGTGCTCTCTGTATATCTTGTGTTCCCAAATGGGGAGGTCACCCATAAAATCATGTTCAATTTGTTTTGCCATGATACGCAGAAGTATGGGATTAAGTAGTGGGATCATATTTTTCATTCGGAAATGAAAGCGGTGCCTTAGTTGGCCGTTTGCAGTAGGGGCCATGGATGCGATCAAGACAATGTCTGTCATGGTCTTTACCTTAACGACGGTATAGGTTGGACCATAATATTCAAAGTGCAGCATGGCTTTGAATATTTTTCCCAGGACTTTGTTTTTTGTGCTGTAGCGTAATGTTGCTCTAGGACCTGAAAAGGTCATTTCATCTATGTGCGGGACTTCTTCAACATGATGTATTGGAATGAAGTGGCCGAGGTCTACAATGTTTTCAACCACTTCTTGCACGTGGGCTGTATATTCAAACTTACTAAAATAAGATTGGCTCCATCCTGGAAACTTATCCCCTTGTAATTCGTTAACTTCTGGAACCTCACAGTGAGGGGCTGACCCATCGGTGGAAAAATACGTGATGATTTGTCCATTTCTTTCTATCGCTGCCCAGTGCTTTAGGCAGGCTTTCGGCTGTGGTTCTGAGTAGGGTATATCGACACATTTACCGGATTCGTCAAACTGCCAATGATGGAACGGGCAGCGCAGGTTGTTCCCTACGACTGTGCCTCCTTTTCCAAGGTGGGCTCCAAGGTGTGGGCAATAGGCGTCTACAATATGCACTGCTAAATTACTGCTTCGGTAGATAACAATGTCCTTGCCGAAGTAATGGTACGACTTAACGTCTCCTACGTTAATGTCAGAACTATTTGCCAGAACGTACCATCCATTAGGAAATTCGGGAAAAGGATAGGTTCGTTTCTCTCTGTCTTGGGTGTGCATGCTGTGCCTTTGTGAGTTAGGAAGTAAGTTAATGACCAATATAATTTAATGGTCATTAAGGCGTTATTTTTGATCAATCTGTGATCACGATCAACGGTTTAAATAGGACAGGTCAAAAGCAGTCGCTCTCTCGGCGTACTTTAGGTTGTTCATCTACACTTTAATTGATGAAGAAGATTTCGAGTGAAAACAGTGAGATAAACTCAGTGGTAGATGGCCAATTTGGCGCTCTGGATGAAATAGGTCTGCGTAAAACTCGGCGTTACACGCTGATGACCCTGGGTGTCATGATTCTAGCGGCAATGCTCGTGAGTGTGATTGCATTTATGCAGGGTTTATTAATACGACAAGTCGTTAATACAACGGTCGCGCTTGTCATGTTGATCTGTTTTTGTATCTTATATAAGAATAGCGCCCCTCTAAAGTGGCCCACGGTTGTCGCGGTTTTTGGCGTGCACGTGATTGTTACGAGTGGGCTGGTGACTAACGGAGGTATTGCATTCTACGGAGCTGCTATGTTACCGGTGGTACCAATGATTAGTGCGCTTTTGCTTGGGGTTAGAGTCGCCGCCTTTAGTTTTGGGTACGTGTTACTAATCAGCCTAGTTTCTACTGGGTTGCAGGTTTACGGTTTCCATCCGGCCAACATTACTGCTCAAGCTAACCAACCAATGCTAGCGTTAGTGCTCACTTGTATATCTATCGTGGTTGCATTTTTGGCTTTCAATAGCTTGTTGATATCGTCGAGGTTGTCTGAGAAAGAAGTAGGCGCCTACACGAGAAAGTTGGAGGTGGAGATGTGTGCAAGAACTGAGGCTGAATGGCGTGCGCAAGAGGCGGCGGCGGCAAAAAATAACTTCTTGGCTGCCATAAGTCATGAGTTACGTACTCCGCTAAATAGCATTATTGGATTTACGAGAGTGTTGGAAGCCGTCGATCTGCCTGATAGAGGGAAAGCATGTACTGTGCAAATAGGTCACTCGTCTGAAGAGTTGTTGAAAAAGATTAATGATCTATTGGAATTCACAGAAATTGTATTTGATAGGGTTGAGATTTCTCGGGCATCGATTGTCGTTGATGATTTATTTATGGCAATAGAGAGCTCCTTTTCAAAAAGAGTTGCTGTGACTGAAAATTTCCTGGATTTTGAGTATGAGCTTATCAAAGGCCAGGCCGTGGTAACCGATGGCGAAAAAATTAAGAAAATCATTGATAATATAGTCGATAACGCTCTTAAATATACTCAAAAAGGCAGTGTCTTGGTAACCGGTAGAATCCATAAACACGAAGGTAAATCGTATTTTTTATGTGATATCAAGGACGAAGGTATTGGCATAGACGAGACAAAAATGGATCAGATATTTACAGTATTTACTCAGCAGGATATGTCTATTTCGAGAGCATACGAGGGGATTGGGCTAGGATTGGCGAGTAGTTATAATTTGACTTTGTTATTGGAAGGTAACTTGTCTGTCAAAAACAATGACGATAAGGGATGTACTTTTTCGCTAAAAATTCCAGTGTAAATCGCTAGCCTGAGAGTTGTTAGTTCTACAAGCTAGCGATTATTTAATGCTGCTGAAATTAAAAGTGTACGTACAGCCCAGCTGCTGTGTAAGTGACGTCTTCTTCAACCAAGGTATAGCTCACTTCGAAGCTAACGGGGCCCGCATTGTATCCAAGGGCTACCGCTACAGAGCCTCCGATTTCATCATTGTCGTCATCATCATCGTATCCACGACTAATCTCAAGCTCTTCTTGTATGATTCCACCCTTACCTTTGAAATAGAACGCTCCAGGGGTTCTGAACGTAGTGTAAAATGCTCTTGTTGATATTTCATATTCGCCCTGGGAATAATAAAAATCGTAATCACCGCTAGATGAGTTTACTAGTTCAAACTCTAATCCTAGCCACTTATTGATGTTGTAACCGATAGCTAATCCGTTGGCGCTAACGTCATCGTAGGCTGACAGGTTAACTTGCATGGTGCCAGTTTTCGCGCCGATGTAAGGGCCTGAGCTGTCGGCGATACAGTGAGTTGAAGCCAGTCCGATAATGGCGCTTGTCAATAAGGGTAGAGTCTTTTTCATGGTGCATTCTTGCTACGTGTCGATATTTTTTGTGAGCAACTTGCCATAGAGAGTGCCGAAAACATCGTGAACAAAATGATTTACTCTGTTTGGGAACTTGGGCATCGGTCGGAACACATCAACAATCAGAACCACGCGATCTTCTTTACATGAATTGACGACTTCATGATTCCAGCTGTCGTCAAAGAATACGCTATCATCTTGTTTCCATGTGTACCATTGATCATGTATACGAATGGAGGGAGGATTATCTTTAGGCACGTCAACGCCGAGGTGGTATCTAAGATACCCCCGATAAGGACCTTCATGGGCTGGAATTGACTTTCCCGCTTCGAGTATTGAGAAGAAGGCTTGGAATACATGGGGGATATCATCCAGTAGCGCAACGGTTTTTGGGCATCGCTTTCTGTTTGCGTCAGGTCGCTGACCGAGGGCGTAAAGCAAAAATACTTTCCAGTCTTTGTCTGCGTCAATTTCGCCAGAGATTGGGTATTGGAACTTATCCAGCTCATGGTATTTAGGGATTGTAGTTGGGCTTTGTAATACTCCCATTAGTTCTTCTTTGATGGTGTCGACGTGATCATCAAGAGAACGCAAAGAAGGAAATGATTGGTCTACGTCAAAGAATATAGGTCGATTTTTTCCACCCACCCATAGATCAAAAAAGGGATTGAATATTCTGAAAGGATTAGGGATTTTCATCGTTATACTCCAGCAATCATTTGCCACACGGGCTTTTTCTTTTTAAGACCGAGCTGTACGCCAGCGTCGACGTTTTTTGGGTCAATATAGGTGCCGAAAATTCGATCCCAAATGACTAGGACCGTGCCGAAATTTTTATCTCGATATTGTTCTTCGACAGCGTGATGCACGAAGTGATATTTTGGGGTCATGAGCCATTTATCGAGAAATCCAAAGCTAAAGGTAATATTGGTATGTTGCCAAAACTGAATAAAAATACCGAATAACATTGCGGATAACACTTCGTAAACGCCGAGACCTAATAGATAGATGAGCAAGACTTGTGGCGTCAAAAAGAGGAAGGTATGGAAAAATGACGCTCTAAATCCAGAGAACCAGTAGAGCTCTTCTGTTGAATGGTGCCAAATGTGGAAGCGCCAAAACTTAGGATTGTGCATAAAGCGATGAATCCAATAAAGAATAAAGTCGGTAATAATAATTGCAACGGATACACGCAATATTGAAGGGAGGATCTCGTAGCCGGAATGAACCCTTGACAGGGTGGCTTGGTAAATGTCCCCGACTTCGACACCCCAATGATGAAGGAGGAGGCGTGAAAACTTCCCGAACAGAACAATACAGATGAATCCAGCAAGATCTAATCTAAAGTCTCGTTTTTTGTTTGTTGCTCTGAGTGGACGCATTCTCTCTGCGGCGACAAATAGCGCCACCATGCCTAGTGCAAATAGCCCCTCGATATCTTGTGGCCTCACTGCCGTCTCCCTATGCGTTAAAATGCAGATCACTATACAGTGATATTGTTGTGAGAAAAATAAATTTAGGGTATTGGTGCGGCAATCTTCGATTGGTCGAAGATATAGATAAGAATGTGCGGGGTTGTTTGATAAGCAACGTTAATTCCCTTAAAGTGCGTCTTTTCCCTGGTTTTGGGAATGTTTCATGGTTGTGGTGTTCGACTTAGAATAACAAGGTAGATGTGTGAAAATATCAGTTGCGAATAGTGAGTCAGAGATATCTGAGTGCCAAAATGTCCTACGGGAAGTGTTTGTTATAGAGCATGGGTTTGATCTTGTTATTCCTGATGCTCATGAGCCGCAGTCTGTCTATATGTACGCTCACATTGATAAAGTGGTCATCGGTGCGCTAAGAATCGTGATCAAGCGCTCGGGGAGTCAAATACCTCTGGAGGATGTTACTGAAGGCGATGTGCTAGATGGCTTAGGCAAAGTTGGTGAAATATCCAGAATGGCTATTTTGCCAACGTATCGTGGAAAAACCTTGAACCGTTCAGCGTATTCGGAATGTTGGGAGCTCGGCGGCAGATACGGTCTTGATAATTTTATAATTGAGGCACGCTATTCCATTCGATCTTTTCATAAGAGGCTGGGGTTTGTTGAGTTGGGGGAGCCATTTTATGATCCTGCAATGATCGAGCCTGGGGATAGTGTTGGCGAACCTAATGCGGTAATTATGGTTGCTAATGTTGAGGGCCTGCGTGCTAAGGCCAAGCCGATAGTGAGTGTTGTGTAAATATGTCCTCTTCCCGCATAATAATTCGTGAGGCTGGTGAGCGTGATTCAGCTGGATTGGTTGAGCTATTCAGAAGTACTCCACAGCAAGGGCAAATTGTTATTAACTTTGAACGATCTCCCAATTTTTTCTGGGGAGCTGGAGTGATTTCAGAAGAGCCGTTAACCTTGTTGGCTGAAGATTCGCTCAATGGGAAAATAGTAGGTTCAGTTAGTTTTGGCAGAAAGAGCGTGTTTATCAATGGAAAGTCACAAAGGCTTCGTTACGGTAATGATCTGCATTTACACGAAGATTATCGGACAGGGCGTACATTGATAAAATTGTACAAAGAAGCGAGTAAACTATTTGATAGCGGCGAATGGTGTCACACAGCAATACTAAGTGATAACGAGAGGTCGATTAATGCTATTTCCAAAGGCCGAGCCAGTCTGCCAAAGTATCGGTTTCTGAACAAAGTGACCTCCAATCTTATCTATGTTGGAAAGGGCAAGAGAAGCCTGTCAAAAGGCTATACCGTACGAAGAGCTGTAAAGGCGGACGTTGCTGCGATGCAAGCGTATTTTGACCTACATGGTCCTCGCAAGCAATTTTTTCCGGTATATGATTTTTCAAAAATAGGGTGCTCTGATTATTATCGAGGAATCGATATTGAAGATTACTTTTTGTTGTTTAGAAATGATGAGCTACTTGGGGTTGTTGGCGTGTGGGATCAACAGGCATTTAGGCAAACGCGATTCCTTGAATATAAGGGGGTGTTTAAGATTCTAAAGCCTTTGTATAACGCATACTCCCGCCTTTTTGGTGGTTTAGTTCTCCCTGCAGCGGGCAGTACGTTAAATTACCAAATGCTGCATAGTATTTTGATTAAAGATAATAACCCCGAGTATTTTTCGATAGTGATAAGGGAAATATATACTGTGTTAAGAGAGCTCGGTTGTGATGCTTTCGTTTGTGGTTTGTCAGATGGTGACCCACTCAAAGAATCGCTTAAGGGCTATCGCTATCGATCCAATGAGGTTTCTCATTTTGTCGCTACATACGATGATTTTGATCCGAGAGATCGGTTGGATCTAACTATACCCACTTATTTTGAGCCCGGTCGCTGGTGAGTATGCTGTTTTCATCTGATATTGATTATTTGGGAAAGTGGTTCAAAGCCAGAGTTGAGCTAGGCGTTGACGATACCATCATGCTCGGAAAGGTAAACCTGAATAGTGGATTGGTGGATTGGATGCAATATTCCCATCGAGAATTTGATGGGGTGGGTGTGATGGCCCATGCGCTAGAAGCCAATGGCTATCCACAACAAGAAATGCCAATCTCTCGTCACCAAAGGCCTGCATGGTACAAGCTGATCGGGTCCACTTTGAATATTTTCGGTTCACAGAGGCCATTATCGACTCAGTGGAAGGTGAAAGAGCCTGTCGCGGATAATAGCGTAATGTATCCTGCTTGGCGGGTGTTGTCAGCGAAAGAAAAGGCGGGGATTGATCGGTATTCGAAAGAACAGGGTGTGTCTACCAATGCCTATCTATTTTGGTGTCTGAATAAGGTTGTCGCAACGAGCCTGATCAAAAGCAACAGTGATTTTACTTGGTTCTATCCGACGAATATGCGGGGGCCATTTATAAAATCAAATCGCTATGGCAATCACTCGTCGGGCGTGTATATCAATAGCGACAGTGATATCGATTTGACGGCGTTTTCTGAGCGCTGTAAGGATCAACTGCGTGAGAATAGGCACTGGGGATTGTTAATACAAGGCCATTTAGGAACGCTGTTTGGCGATCGTGTAGTGCGACGTTTGTATTCACAGGCGTCAACAAAACGAGTCTACGCCGGTTCATACAGCGCTCTAGGGAAATGGCCTAGAAGTGCTGCTGCTATTGAAAATGAGGTGTGGGTAATCTGCGCCCCAGGGAGTCCTTCGTATCCAGTGTCAACGGGGGTTATAGAGTGGGGTGAAAGTGTAACGTTTTGCCTTAAATTACACCCTTCGATAGTCGGTGGGCATAAGGCTGATCTTCAGCGCGACACGCTGGATTTGTGGATGGAAGAAGTACTGGCTGGCGTGTAGTTGGCTGCAATCTTTTCGGACCCAATAAAAAAGGCCTGCAAAGCAGGCCTGAGAGTCAGCACGGTATATCTAGAAATCTATTCAATCTGCAATATTAGAGCGCCATTTCTTCCTCTGGTTCCTTAGTCTTGCTATCTTTTGATGTTTTTTTGTGAGGCTCGTCTACTTTTTCTTTGGGTAAGGCCTGAGGATTAGTAGGCGCTGTGTCGGAGGTATCCCTCGACAAGTTACTGACCTTGATGAGTAAGCCTGGAAGAAAAAGGAAATCAAAGACAATGGCTATGATGATGGTAAACGCCACCATAATACCCAATGTCGAGTTTACGGTGAAGTTAGACCAGAATAGCGTAGCAAAGCCAAGTGCAAGTACGAAGGTGGTAATCAGTAACGAAGAACCAACATGGGTGAATGCATAGTGTATCGCCTCCTCTGTAGTGTGTTTGTGTTCTCTCTTAGCTCGTAAGAATTTACTGAGGAAATGCACGGTGTCGTCTACCACGATACCCAGCGTAATACTCAATACCACAGCGGCACCTAGGTTTACTTCACCCACAAAATAGCCCCATATACCGAACATCATTAAGGCAGGGAAGGCGTTAGGAATTAAGCTGAGAAGTCCAAGCTTCCATGAGCCGAGGGATAGCATTAAGGTGAGTGATATCAATAGTGTCGCGATGATGGTTCCAGTGATCATGCTTTCAATGTTACGTTGCCCAATGTTGGCAAACATGACAGACGGGCCCGCACCCGGGGAGGCAATGTGTGGGGCGTGTTCCGCCAGCCATTGTTGAGCGCGTTTTTCCAATGCGATGATCTCTACCGCTTTTACATTCTTAAGGGTAACGGTTATCCGAATGGCAGATTTATCCAGGTTAATCTGATTGTTGAGATCCATGCCAAACGGTAGGGACAATTCATACATCAGCGAGTACTGGGCTGCTAGCTCGCGGGACTCCGGTAGCTTGTTCCAGGTTTCATCACAGGTTTCATCATCATTGTGCATGTTTTTATTGAGCCTTTTGATGATGTCGGTGTAGGTGAAAACGTGAAGTACTTCCGGCTGCGCTCTATACCATTCGACAAAGTCACTGATCGTGGACAAAAACTCAATACTGTTAACGCCGTTGGTTTCCCCTGCGGATAGTGAGTGTTCGATGATGTTAACGCCAGTAAGGTTTTGTTCAGCAAAATCAGCCGCTTTGCGGATGTCGACATTTTTGCTGAAGTATTCAATGTTGTCGTCATTAAGTTGGTTGTATGGAATAAAGTACATACAGGCAAATGATACCGCGAGAGTTCCCCAAAATAGCGCATTCTGGTGCTTGATTGTAAATGCCGCGAGTAGCCCGAACCCTTTGCTGCGTTCAATATCCGTTTTGGGTACTTTTCTGGTGAGCCAAATCGCGAGTTGAGGAAGTACTGTGATAGAAAAGATAAACGTTAATGCAACGCCCAGCGCAGCAATGGTTCCCAGTGTACGGAACGGTGGGGAGTCACTAAAGTTCATGCTTAAAAAGCCGATGGCGGTAGTGAAACTAGTGAGGAATACAGGCAGTAAGTTTGCATCCAGGCTTGTTTTCATCGACTCGATTTTGCTGTTACCTTTTTGTCTCTGAATAATAAAGTGAGACAGTAGGTGTACACAGTCTGCTACTGCTAAGGTGAGGATAATTGTAGGGGCGGCTGTATTGATACTGTTAAGTTCAACTTCAAAAAATCCCACGACACCGAAAGTCGCCGCAACACCGATGATAACGATAATTAGCGTAATGCCTGCGGATGCTAAAGAACGGAGCAAGAAGCTAACTAAGATCAGAACAACTACTATCATTATGGGCATGAGACGTTCGGCATCTTGATTTGCGATTTCATCAAATGCGTTATTAAACGGAGCCATGCCAGAAATATAGAGATCAAAATCTGGGTAGCGCGTTCTAAATTGATCTGCAAGTGCTCTCACCGCAGGGATAAGCTCGGCAAGCGACTCTGTAGGTTTGTCATCGGGAAAAGCGAGCATTGCATCAACAGCAGTGACGTGACCGGTAGGAGAGATAAGCCTATGTATGAGTAGTGGGTCGCTAGTGGCAATGCGTTTTATCGTCTGAATTTCTGCATCAGTTTTTTCGATGGCACCTTCGACCAAATCTTCTACAAGTAGGTCATCGCCATCCGCCATTGTATGCTGGAAGTTAGTGACGGAATCCACACGCTGAGAATAGGGCAGCAGCCAGGATTGTTGGGTTAGCCATTCAACAGCCGCGAGATTTTCCTGAGTGAAAGCGTCGCCATTCTTGGGCGCTAGGATATAAAGCACATTATCAATTTTCGAATACGTTGTTTCGATAAATTCATGGGCGGCAAGTTGCGGATTATCTTCGTCAAAGAAAATCTTGTAGTCGGCGGTGAATGTGAGCTTTCCAATACCAGGAAGCGTGGCGCCAATAATAATCATGGTGGTCAGGAATGCGAAGAGGCGGTGGTCAACCAGCCAGTTTGCGATGCTGCGGCTTAGTGTTGTTTTCATTCTTGTACTCCTAAGGTGTCGCTAATTGAAAAATCGTCCGTGTTTTTTGCAAGCTGTAATGCTGCGTCTGCTAGCGTTTTCTTGTAATCAAACTCAGTGCTCAACGGGCGCCATTGATAGCCGTCGAGTAGAAAATTAAGTTGTTGATAAAGTGTGTCTTGTAAGGGCGGAAACTCAATGCTGCTAATCATGTCTTGGGCTTCGTAAAGTGCAGTGATACCCAAGCTGATGGCCCATGGGCCAAGGCAAAGCTGATCTACGGTAGCATCGGGTGTTAGCGTCAAGTCACCGCACTGAATGGCTGCGTGGATTTGGTCCTTGATAAGCTGCGTTATCTTTTGGTCTGCTTCATCGGTTACTGCTAATCTTTCTGGGCTAGCCTTTTGACGGATGTTGGCATTTTTTGAGGCAACAAGTAGGTCGAATTCTTCGGGGTAGCGTTCTGCATATAGCAAGTAGGAGAGTGCAATAATGATGGATTTCTCTCTTGGGCTGCCGGGGAATTCAGTCATTTGTGAGCAAAGGCTGATTAAGTATTCGACGCCTTCCGCGCATAGCGCGCACATAATGTCTTCTTTGCAGGTAAAGTGCTTATATACGGTGCCTTTGGAGTATTCGGTTATTTCAGCGATAACTTCCATGGTTAGTGCCGAGACCCCATTGTCACGAATAACCTGCCGCGCAGTGTCTAAGAAGAGCTTTTCGCGTTGCTGTAATTCTCGTTGCTTGCGAGTTATCGTGTTCATTAATGCTAACCTATTGATATATAAGAAGTGGTTGTGGTGTTTGTTGAGTGTCATGGCGTTTTGTCATTCTGTGACGCTCCGTCAAAGTATGTTCTAGCGTTCCTGAATGTTCAATAGTCATATTTGGGAAAGTATTGTTCCAAAATCGACTACAGGTAAATGCTTTTGCCTAATTGGTTTACTTTGCTGGGAAACACTATTTCAATGCACTAAGTTCGATGTATCTGCTGCAGATATTTTATATAATTGCGGGCTTCCCCTAGGTTAGAGATGGAAATAATGACAGCGGCGTTGGTAGTAAAGGATCTGAATAAAGTTTACAAAGGCGGGTTTCAAGCCCTAAAGGGCATTAGCTTTCAGGTGGAGCAGGGCGATTTTATGGCGCTGCTCGGGCCAAATGGTGCGGGTAAGTCTACGACTATCGGTATTATCAGTTCTTTGGTCAATAAGTCTTCCGGCTCTGTGGAAATTATGGGCGTTGATATAGACAAGGACTTTTCGTTAGCAAAGAAATTTGTGGGCGTAGTGCCGCAGGAGTTCAATTTCAATCAATTTGAGAAAGTTGCCGATATTGTCCGAACTCAGGCAGGGTACTTTGGTATTGATAAGGATATTGCTAGCGAGAGAGCTGAAAAATATCTCAAGCTACTGGGTTTGTGGGGGAAGCGAGACGAGGTGTCCAGAAACCTCTCGGGTGGTATGAAGCGTCGGCTTATGATTGCAAGAGCGATGGTGCATGAGCCGGCATTGCTGATTCTTGATGAGCCAACTGCGGGTGTGGATATCGAGCTGCGTCGGTCAATGTGGGATTTCTTGGTCGAGATAAATAAGCAAGGTACAACAATCATTCTTACCACGCATTATCTTGAAGAAGCAGAGCAGCTATGCCGCAATATTGCCATTATCGATAATGGCGAGATCGTGGAAAATACGGATATGAAATCGCTATTGAGAAAATTAGATAGCGAGACGTTTGTGCTAGATTTAGCGAAAGACATTGAAGAATTACCTGAATTGGCGGGCTATGCGTTTCGATTAGTTGACGCGCACACTGTCGAAGTTGATGTCGCTAAATCGCAAACGTTAACGCCGGTATTTGCGGTGTTCTCCGATAGTGGGGTGGAGGTTAAGAGTATGCGCAACAAGACAAACCGTCTAGAAGAGTTGTTTGTCAGTATTGTTGAAAAGAGCATAACTGACTAGCGAGTTGTACTGGTTTACTGACGAGATAGAAAGGATATTATGGAAATTCAAAAACAATTTGTTGCATTGGAAACAATTGTTGTAAAAGAGGTTCGACGTTTTACTCGAATCTGGATTCAGACATTGTTGCCGCCTGCGATTACGGTGGCGTTATATTTTGTGATTTTTGGAAATTTGGTCGGCAGTCGAATAGGCGAGATGGGTGGCTTTGATTATATGCAGTTCATTGTGCCTGGCCTCATCATGATGTCAGTGATTACCAATAGCTATTCGAATGTTGTGTCGTCATTTTTCAGCACAAAGTTTCAACGTAGTATTGAAGAGCTGTTGGTGTCGCCGACGCCGAATCATGTCATATTGATTGGTTATGTATTGGGGGGGGTGGCTCGAGGCCTTTCAGTAGGGTTGATAGTGACCGGTTTATCCCTTTTCTTCTCTGACCTGACGATCCATAATTGGCTGGTGATGACGAGCATAGTATTTTTAACCGCTATTGTGTTTTCACTGGCGGGTTTTATTAACGCTGTGTTTGCTACGAGTTTTGATGATATTAGCATTGTGCCGACGTTCGTGCTAACGCCGTTGACGTACTTGGGAGGGATTTTCTATTCATTGAAAATGCTGCCGGAGTTTTGGTATTACGTATCTTTAGCGAACCCCATTGTGTATATGGTGAATGGCTTTAGGTATGGGATACTGGGTGTGACGGATGTTAGTCTTTGGATAACGTACGGAATGATCCTGATGTTTATCGGTGTATTTTATAGTTGGGCCTTATACCTACTGAATCGTGGATCAGGTATTAGAAGTTGAGTGAGATTCGTATGAAAGATGTAGTTGGTAGCCCAGAGCATTCGCCTCTTGGCAAAGATAGTGCTTATCCAGATCAGTATGATCCATCACTGTTGTACCCGATCCCGCGATCTCAAGGGCGGGGGGAATTGGATGACATTGAAAGCTTGCCGTTTAACGGGGTTGATATTTGGAACGCCTATGAGGTTTCTTGGTTGGACCCGAAGGGCAAGCCGCGGGTAGCTATTGCAGTGCTTGCCGTATCAGCGTTATCGGAGAATATTGTAGAATCAAAATCTCTAAAGCTGTATTTGGGATCTTTAAACCAATCAGTTTATCGTTCTGTGGATGAAGTAGCTAACATTATCAAAGGCGATGTTCAGGCAATCGTGCGTGGGGATGTGGTTGTAGACATGGAGTTGTTGGTTGGTCAGCCTTCAAGGGTGGTCAGTCCAGCTGCTGTAGAAGGCTTACTCGATCTGCGTAATGCCGTTTGCGTGGATGATTTGGATGTTGATATCACACACTATAGTATCGAGCCTGCATTGCTGTGCTTGGATCAGTCAGATGATGAAGTGGTTGATGAATGTGTATCAAGCCACCTGTTGCGGTCTAATTGTCCAGTGACGGGGCAGCCGGATTGGGCTACGGTGTTTGTTCACTACAGAGGCAAAAAGATCTGTCGGGGATCGTTTCTAAAATATATTATTTCTTATCGTAATCACAATGATTTTCACGAGCAATGTGTCGAGAGAATTTTTGTTGATGTTATGAGGGCGTGTGGGCCTACAGACTTGTCGGTTTATGCTCGTTATACAAGGAGAGGAGGGATTGATATCAATCCCTTTCGCTCCAATTTTGAATCTTGTGTAGATAATACAAAATTAGGTAGGCAGTAGCTGACAGGGTTGAGTTAGACGATAAGCTTATCTCTAACTCGCTTACTTGCACTTTCCAGTGCTTCGATTACGCGGTCTTTATCGTAGTTACGGATTTTGTCGATATCTACGTACATGGAAAAGCCATCGAGTTCGCATTCGACAAAACTTTGGGCTGCGCCGAGCTCCTTGCGGTGGTCGACAATGTCGTAAATAGGCACTGATTTGGTAAAGCCCTTAACATTGATTTGGCCTCTGTCCCTGCACATAATGGTATCCCGGACAAGGTTGTAAGTGCTTTCAGAAATCAATATTTCGTTGGGCTGAGCGACGCTCTCTAACCGACTGGCAAGGTTAACTTCTTTTCCAATGATCGTGTAGTCCATGCGTGATTCAGCGCCAAAGTTGCCGACGGTACAGTACCCTGTGTTCACGCCCATGCGAATTTGCAGTGGCTTATTTATGCCATAGCTGCTCCATTTCTGACGCATGATTTTCATCTTCTTGCGCATTTCAATTGCCATTGCTACGCAGGCAACTGCATCTTGTTTCTGGCCTCTAGATGTTGGGTCACCAAAAAATATCAATATGGCGTCGCCGACAAATTTATCGATAGTGCCGCCATATTTCATAGCGATCCTCGACATCTCGGTAAAATAACTATTTAGCAGATCTGTCAGAGCTTCGGGTTGGAGTTCTTCCGATATTTCTGAGAAACCTTTGATGTCTGAGAAAAATACTGTCAACTTTTTACGCTGTGTTTCTAGGCGTACTTCCGTTTGCCCTGAAAAGATCGACCCCCAAACTTGTGGTGGTAGGTACTTTGCCAGTTTGCGAGATAGTGATGCGGAATCTTTTTGGCGAGATCGCAATTCGTGTTGTGCTTCTAATAACGATCTAGCGCGTTTATACGAGTAATAGGACAAAACGGTCAAAAAGACTGTTGAAACAACCGAGGTTAGTGCGATAAAGAAAATGGGTGGCATCCCTGCATTAATAACCGGAACGCCAAAAATTATGAGTGCAGCAGCGATGCCAATTAATAGGGCGCCTAGGCATATTAACCAACCTCTTAGGCCACCAAGGGACATAGTGCTAGCGCTTAACACAAGAAACAGTAGCACTGTCGGCACAGGGTTGAATGCCATGAGTACAAAAGCACCACCACACATAGCCGAATCAATGATGACGAGGGTGGCGTTGGTTATTAGAGTGTACTTTTCACTGAAGGGTTTGCTCAGCAGTTGGGATATGAGCGGGTAGGCGATAGCAAGTGGTGCGACCCACCAAAGTGATGCGCTAAAAAACTCGGTAAGAAATCCAGTGCCAAATATAAGTGCGGCCACAAAGTAGGCTAAAAAACGTACTAGCTGTGGTGGAAGATCGTCGTTCTCTTCGTCTAATGGAGCGAATTCATAAGTTAGGTTTTGACCCATATATATCTGATCGCTTTGTGTTAATTCGGCTTGTAATAGGTGTGGCGCAGCAAGCGTCTCCAATCCCGGCCGTTATAGTATAGTTGGTATTCGAATGATCGAGTGTACTTGGTAGGCACTCGTCATACAACAGCGTTTTTGGGGGAGGCCAGCGCTAACTGTTATTGTTACCGGCAGCCTTTAATTGGGGTTGCATTGCGTTTTCAATGTCATGATCTGATTCGGGGTAGAGAATCTCAATGTATTCTCTTGCTGGAATCGTGCTTGGGAAAAATTGTAATAGCAGCCTTATAGCATCTTCCTGGGTGATCTTGTGCGCGGGTGAAACAAGAAGTGGGTCTAGGCCATCGAGCACTCTCAAGAGAACCCCTGAGTTGCCAGTCTCATCGGCGAGAGGTAACCAGTCACCTCGTTGCTCGCCCAGTGTAGAATAGTTAAAGCGTGCTTTAGGGGGGCGGATTCCTATCGTCGGCAGGTTTGCAAGGATACCTACGTGCGATGCAACGCCAAAACTATCAGGCCCTGTGATACCCCTTCCGTCACAGATGATCAAGTCAGGGGTGTGGGATAGCTTTTCCAGGGCGGAGATGGCAGAGGGAGCTTTCTGAAAAGAGATAAGTCCCGGTACGCGAGGGAAGCCACTTTTCTTGATGCCAACTTTACGTTCTAAAAAACCCAGTGAAGGGAAGCTTTTGATTGTGACGGTTGATTGGCTAGACCCTTGATCGCCTTGGCTGCCGCTAAACTCAATTCTTGCTACTAGCGATGGAGACTGGCAGCGTTCTTGAGTGGAAACCCAGGCGCAGAGATTTTTCTGTATAGACCTGGCTTCTTCAGGTGAAATTGTCCATTTATGTAGCTGGTGTGTTTTCATGTTTCTTTTTGTCGCTTTTCGGGAAGGGATCAGCAAACTGATAAGGATGTTAGGTTAAAAAACAGCCAGTAGCATCAAGAGTCTCACAAAGGAGGTTGCAGAAATGATAACAACCTCATAGTTTTACAAGAAACTTACAAAATTCATCGGTAAAAGGGAACTAAGAAGTCGTAAAGGCGCTGCATATTACCCTTATTAGGTTAGGAATCAAAGCAGTTAAATAACTAGTTAATGATTCTTAAACGGAATAGGCTAGCGGCATTAACTAAATGTCGCTTTGTAGGAAATCGAATGAGCTCAGTTACAGATTCAATACTTCGCCGGGTATCGAGCCCAAAATTATGTTCTCCAGGACCTGCTCGTTCAGAAGTCCTCAAGATTGTTGAGTGTGCAACAAGAGCCCCGGATCATGGTCGACTAAAGCCGTGGAAATTTGTTGTTGTTCAAGGTGAAGGGCTGGAGGCGCTTGGGGCGCTATTTGAGAAATCCTTGCTTAGTAGTACTCCAGAAGCAAGTGAGGCCAAGAAAACGAAAACACGGTCAATGCCTTTGCGCGCTCCGTTAATTATTGTAGCTATCGCGAAGGTGACAGCAGAGCACAAGGTACCTGTTATTGAGCAGGTTGCTGCAACTGCCGCTGCCATCCAGAATATGCAACTCGCAGCGATTGACCTTGGCTATGGTGCAATGTGGAGAACGGGGGGGATGGCCTATAGTGAAGTGGTGCGCGCTCATTTTGATTTGGAAGCGGAAGATCAGATCGTAGGTTACCTCTATTTGGGGACGCCAGTAGGGGAACCAAAGGAGATAAAGCCACAAGAAATGAGCGAATGTGTAGAATTTTGGGATAAATAGCGGATTTCATTTGAATTATTGTTTGAAAAGCTATATCTTACGCGCCTTACAACTTGGAGAGGTGTCCGAGTGGCCGAAGGAGCACGCCTGGAAAGTGTGTATACCGCAAGGTATCGAGGGTTCGAATCCCTCCCTCTCCGCCAAGTTGTGAAGTCTTTGATTTTCCTAGAAGGTCCCGCCCCATAGCGGAATTTTTACCTTCGCACCAAATTCCTTTCTGATATTCAAGATGCCATCCTAGAGCTTCAAATTAGGTGTTCGTGACGAATACATGTTGTGATTGGATTGCCGCTTCGATCTATCGGAACAATATTTCCGTCAAATATATTCTCACTTATAGGTGGGTCGATTATGTCGTTCTTAATCCTCAGAAAAGTCTGCTTTTGTTGCCATTTTGTGGCGTGATGGGTAACTTTAGCAGTCCATACGCTCCCACCTTCTGGGTTTTCAATAATCAGATGATTAGCGCGTAGCGATTTGAAAATCTTTGCCACATTTATTGGCGCGCACTGGAGACCTTCGATAGCCAGTTGGGTTCTTGCGGTTTCTATAGCTGTTTTTGATAGGACCCAGGTCTCTTCTTCGGTTACCCAAATATCTGCACCTGGTCTATTCGTAATTAAAGCGTTTTTATGGATGAGCTCTCTAAGGGAGTCCATTACTTCTTCGTGAAGAAGCATTGTTGGGTTGCTGTAATCCTTTGGGTTGGCTTTCTGCTTTAGGCAGTCGAATAGCTGATTTAGTAAGGCGTGATCTTCAAATAGCCACACCGTAGAGTTTCCCCTAATTAGATAAGGCAGTATCGGGATGATTGCAGCTTGGTTGAGGAGCTCAGGGGTTTTATGGTTAGAGAGATGTTGTTTGTGTTGAAAAGTGTAGAGCGTGCCCAGAGGCATTGCACCGTGCCAGGGGTGCCACTGCTGAAAGCGTCCCGTTTTTTTTTGGAAAGATACCTCTACCCCGGAGATGATCTCTTGCATATTCGATGCAAGAAGTATGGTGAAAACCCCAAACTTTCGCCTATCTGAGGCAATCGTAGAATTCTCTAAGGAGTGATGCTCTTTCGACCTTGGAGTATCTTTTGCGTTGAGAATAAGCATTTGTAGAGTGTGATCAATAAAGCTTGGAGGCTTTGTGTGTTCATCGATACCCTTAGTTGTGATCTCTTGGGCGAGTTCTGCAAATTGTTCTAACGCGTAAAGGTAATCTTGTTCCCATATATTGGTAGCTAAGTCTGAATATAACAGCCTGAGGTGGGAAATCTTTCGTTGTCTATCTTCACTTGATAGCAACTGCTGGCCTTTTTTTGCCCGAAACTGATTAGGTGATCTTCGTTTGGGCTTTCTTGAAATGGCTTGGGTAAGGATTCTCTTCAGCATATTGTTTTTCTTTAATGAAATTGACCTAAACGATCTTTCGTAATACACGCTGTTATATTGATAGAAAATTTACTGTCATTCCAATTGAAAACCTTCATATCTGATTATAATTAATTTAATATCAGGTCGTGTTTTTCATGATCTCTTCGAACACTATATTTGCAGGCAGGGTCCATTTTGGATCTAACATTAGATCGTGGGAAAAATCATCTAAAACAAGTAGGTTAGCTCGGTATATTTTAGCGGTATCTCGAGCTGAATTTAGTGGAAAAAGTCCGTCGTTATTGGATGCTAATACCGAAATAAATCCAATATTATTTTTTGATTTTGATGTGTTCACGGGCCTAGTGGTGGTCTCAATGCATAGCGCGAAACTGGATTCTTTGGTTAGTTTTTGCCTATATCTCACAAGTTGGTGTTCATTATATTTGTCAGAGAAAAAGTAGTTCTTTAGCGCGCTGTCGTTGAGTATGAACCTGTTAATGTCGAAGCTGATCAAGCTTTCTAAGGTGGTAATTGGGAATTTCCACCCTGCCTTGATGAAACTAAAGAACCATCCTGTTAGGGGCATGGGTGCAAGTAATATGGCGCCTTCAATAAAATGTTTTTCTGTATATTTGGCGAGGACGTAACTCCCCATGCTGTGTGCGATACAGACGATACGCCTATTTAGGGAGGCTATGCATTGAGTTAGGTGATTGGTATACACGTTGATAGGCGTCCACTTGTTAGGAGTGGGGAAATTGAAGGTGACACATTCAAAGCCGTTGCTCGTAAAGAACTCCACGAAGTGTGTAAAGCTCCAGTCTCCATGGAAAGCTCCCGGAATAAATAAAAGGGTTATCGGTTGAGTTTTGTTACTAGGCGAGTGGACTCGATACATTGCACTTGTTCCTGAATAGAATCAGAGGGATGTGGAGATATTGATTGAAGATTGTTTGATGGGCCAATTGAATCTATTCATAACGCATAAGAAATGTTCTAATATCTGAGGGTTGGTTTTACCTTGAAGAGACAATAAAATGAAAGGCATGATTGAAAGTACTTATGTTGGTCCAATTAGAGATGTTGATCACCGTACATTTGACAATTACGCTATTGGTGAAGGCAGGCTGTTACTTATATCAGGACTGGGAGGTTCGGGAAAAACCACGTTTATGCAACAATGCCTCAGCCGGCATAATATTCTTTCTGTTAACATCAAGTTCGCTGCAGATCGATCAACGGGAATTTTTAATGAGTTTGTCGAGTATTTAGTTGAGTTAATTGTCGAAAACGAAAAGGGTTCTGGTATTAAGTGGGCCACTATTCTTAATAATGCACCTGCTGATTTTTCTTGCCTCCTTTCATTTGCACCCAAGCTGAGCGAGTTTATTGTAAATTTAGAAAGTATTGGTTCGCCGATCCAGGAGTTTGCGGTTGTACACCTTGCTATCAAAGAGCTTTGTCGAGTAATTTCAGATAATGTTGATCGATTGCTTTTTTTTGTTTTCGATGATGTTCAGTGGGCAGATCATGAAGACATGGAGTTTATTTTTGAGCTAATCAGGGATGAACGAATTGATGCAAAAATGATTTTTTTGTCCCGTTCTGAGAGGTGCTATCAAGAGAGCCTGGATGAAATTAACATGCGCTTGCGTCGCCACTCTATAAGCAACGTAATAATGGAGCTCTCGTTGCTTACGATGCAAGAGTCAATTTCGTTTATTCTCAATTTTCAGAAAATAATTTCCAGTAATATCGAACGTACACAAGTGGTACGTATTGCTGAGCATGGCGGCGGCAATTTGCGCAGTATTGTGCGAAAACTAAACAATCAGGTGGGTGTTCAGATGCTTTCTGATATTGAGAGGCGAATGTTGTTTCGTGCGGCTCTACTAGGCTTTACGTTTAATCGGTTGGTATTGGAGGTAGGGTTTCCAGGTTATGAATTTGCAACGCTGGAAAGTCTGCAAAAGGGATTGTTCCTCGAGAAGATTGATGAAGATACTTTTAGCTTTGTACATGACCTGGATCATGCAGAGTGTTTGATGTTGTTCCCGCATGAGGTTGAAAAAAAAGTCCTTAAAGAAATGTCTCTATCCTTATATCTGGGGCAGGCTAAGAGAAAAGAAGTGACGGACTTTTTGATTGCTTCCATACTTTTAAAAATCACATCGGAGAGCATAGAAATCCCTAGAGCCTTTCTTTTCAATTTGTATCTAAATGGTGCCGTGGAAGCGGCCTTGGAGAGTAAAGCAGAGCTTCGTTATAAAATAGGTTGTCGATTATTTCAGCTAATTAAGACTGATAAAAAACTGTCAAGTCGGGCCGTCGATGCTTGTCGTGAAATTGCAATTTCCAGTTATTTCGCAAATGATCTGGTGCAAATGGAAGAGGTTCTGAGCTTCGTTCTGGCTCAAAATATCCCATTAGAAGATAAAATGAACATGTATCAAATCCTCGTCGATGGGTACATGTCGAAGAATGAAATGCTAAAGGCTGTAGCGATTGCCCGGGAAGGGCTGGCATTATTGGGTATGGATATGCCCCATGATGACGCCTTAACGCTACCCTTGCTTGTGGCGACGGAGCTCTCTCGGACTGTTATTTCTATTAGCAAGCTGAATCGCCATTTTTCCGTTTGCAATGATCCAGTTGCAAAATCTAAGGCTGCTCTGTTAAGTAAGTGTCTGATAGCCTGTTATAGTACTAATTTTTTTCTTGCTGGGTATCTTGTGTTTGTTATTATCAACGATGCAGTCAAATATGGCATAACTGAGGAAACCAGCTACACGCTCACGCTATATGCTACTGCGATTTCTTCCGGTATATTCAGAGATTATCGTTATACGCCCTTTCTTCTTCGCCTAGCTAAAAAGATAGAACTTGTTCTTTCTACGGGCTACTACAGGCAGAGGAGCGTATTTTCGGTTGAAGCGTTCTATGGTGCGCATTCAAAAAGTATCAGTGAAAGTACTGAAAAACTGGATGGTGTATTTCATTCCCAATTATCTGTAGGCTCCCTTGATTTTGCTGCATATGCTGCTCACTTGTCGGTCTTTCATGGTTTTGATTCAGTGATACCTTTGCGTGAAATCCGAGAGAGGGTGGGTTTATACAGGAATAAGCTTGGTCGTTTTAGGCAGGAAAATGCAGACTTGTGGATAAGGTCGGTTTGTCAGTTAGTCATTGACCTTGAAACTAAATCGCCAAAAATTTTAATGGCAGGTGATGTATTTGATATTCAACGAGATATTACGCCATCAGGCATTGCCAACGATCGTTCTGCAGTCTTTATTGCGAACCATTTTGCCGGTGTAGGGTGCAATTTGTATGAAAGGTATGAAAGTGCACTGAAGCATTTTGATTTAGCTAAGGAATATGTAGATGGAATTCGGGGGACCTATGGTGAAGCACTGTTTGCTTTTCATTTCGGAGTCGCAAAGTCACGGATTGGACTCAAAAATAGTTGTTCGGTTTCTTTATCTAAGGAGCTGAACTATTTACAAAAATTGGAGAAGCAAGGCTCTGTCAGCGTTGTCTCAAAGGTCCGGTGTCTAAAAGGTTATTGCTACTTGCTGAAGGGTGCGAAGTCCAAAGCGTTGAAGTTGTTTAATTCCGCAGAAAAAACAGCTGTTCGTCATGGCCATACCGTTGATCAGATCATTGCACTTCAGGCAAAAATATTTGTATTGAAACTCTTAGGAGACGATTCGATACCTACTAAGTCTAGATTGAAGGGGGTGTTGGAGGTTTGGGGGGCACGAGGATTACTTCGTGAGTTATCAGAGGAAGAAAATACGTTAACAGTAAGCGCGATTGAATCTCTCGGTGAAATGGGGTATCTGGACAGGCAAAAAATCATGATATTTCTCGGTAATATTTTGTCTGCAAGTCAATGGGAGTATGAGCCAGAACGGACGATTTCAGTCGATGTCGAGTTCAGAGGAGCAACAGACGTGCATGTCGATGCATCCAATTTCGGGAAGGATTGCGGGGTTCTACGGTTTATTCTTGATCACCCTGGTCGTAGTACGCAACTTAAAAGTAGCATTGCAGATCTTAGAAATTGTTTTAAATTAATTTCCTATCATAACGAAACTCAAATTAGGCTGCTCTCTCTAAGAGAAGATGAGAAAAAATATCGACAGTCATATGAGTTGAGCTCCTCTGGGCTTTTTAACGCAGATATTAGTGGAAGACTCAATCGAGCAAATGTAGAGGCGCTAAATATATTTGGTGTTAAAAACGGACCTGTTGGTCGGATGGATATATTAGACCTTTTCGAAAACGTTACTCGATTGGATTGTTCTAGTTTTGTGGAGAAAGCAATCTGTCAACCTGATGTCCTTTTTAAAGAAGTTGGTTTTGTTGAAGGCAATAATAGGCATATATCCGTTAGCATTGTTAATCACCAAAACAAGTATATCAATGGATCTATCGTCGATATTTCGGATCAAATTAATCGCGCTATCTATGCCGAAAGGTTGATCAATCAAGCAAAAAAATATTCAGGTATAAGCCATGAAATCAAAAATCCCATGCAATCTGTGATGGGGCTTAATTTAAAAGCGATTGATCAAACCAATAGCGAGGAGCAGAGAGAGGTTCTTTATAGGCAAGGAAAATTGATCGAAAGGATGACGCACGCAATGGATGAGGTTATGCATTTGGGACGAGCCTACGAGAAAGAATCAATGCAGCTTAAGAAGTTTTCGCCTGTTTCGCTGTGCTTTGATTTGCTCTCGGTTTTCAAATATGAGGCAATTGATGGTGGTATATCCCTGGGCGTTAGTGGTCCTTTGTCGTCGATCATGAATGTCTATTCCGACAAAGGCTATGTTACCCATATCGTGCATAATCTTTTGTCTAATGCTATACGGCATTCAAAAGGGACTTCGGTAGACATAAGTTGCATTGAGCATCAGACCAAGTATGAGGTACATGTCAAAGATAATGGGCTCGGGATATCCGAGGCTCTCCAAGATCATATTTTTGGCTATTACTTTACAACGTCAAACAAAGGGTCTGGTGTTGGGCTTGCAACTTGTCGTGAGTTCGCCCAAGCAATGGGGGCAAATTTGGAGTGTGTAAAAAATGATGTAGGCGCACATTTTAAGTTCACTTTTCCCGTTTCTGATGCGAGGCATGGTAATCTACTCGGAGTGTATGACGTCATTATCCTGAACGAATGCATTAACGATAGCGAGTCTTTTGGATGGGTGTATAAAGCGATTACGGAAAACAATCTTATTAATACGTCTCGCAAGGTTGTATTAATTGCAACAGATGATGAGTTAACCGACGTAGAAACGATCTTACACAAATATGAGAATCAGCATCGTTTGGTTGGCGCAGTTGTTTTGTCCGACAATGAATCGTTTAGATCAGCGGCGTCAAAATGGATTTTGTTTTTGCCTAGGTACGCCTTGGATAAGGCGGGGTCCCTGATAGATGGTTTGTCCTTTACGTTTGAAGATGCGCCACAGATCACAACTACGAGCATCCTGTTCATTGATGACAGTATGACACCGGTGGACTTACCTGGTTTTGGTCAGGGTTTATTTGCCGATATAGCTTGTAATGAAGAGGAGTATTTTAATGCTATATCCAAGAAACGCTACGATCTGATTTTCGTTGACTACACGTTATATCGCTCCGACGGGCTTAGCGTGATTAAGACGATACTTGCAATGCAAGGGGGGAGTATCCCAATTGTTGGGATGAGTTCAAACCCCATACGAAAAGACGAGATGTTGCTATCGGGAGCAGTTGATTTTGTCGATAAACCTTTACAGAAGGAGTGTGTTTATGACGTATTGGAAAGCACCAAAATATTACGAGAAAAGAAAAATATAGCGAATCTTGCTTTGGACTTTTATCAAAAAGAAGATTTCAAGACAGCATTGAGGGTAATGTACGACAATAACGAATATGAAGCACTGGCAAATAGAATACATGATCTCATCTATTTTTCGAAAATTTTCATACCTGGTTCGTCGGCAAAATTTATTTGTTTTGAAGACGAAGTTAGGTCAGGTGACGCAAATCTGGATATGGTGTTAGAAGTGTGTAACTGGTATGGCGCTTTGCTTCTAGCGGCTAAGCGAATTGCTAAAATTGGAGGAGAAGGCGTTGGATAGAGAGCTGATCGTCTTTATAGGTGGTGATACGGATATAGGAATACTTGAAAGTCTAGAGTGCAACTATACAAGACTTTTTGCCTTCAGTGAATTCCTTGCTAAATTTCGGCGTGATTGTGCCCCTATTTATTTGGTTGATATTGGGTGCCAAGAAAATCTCAACAGATTGATGCTTGAATTGAGCCATCTGGCGGTGGCGCGTGATGTGATTGCATATTCTGAAATTGGTATTGGTGATGGATCTCCAGCGATATTTGAAGGTGGAATCTGTGAATACTTTAGATTACCAGTGCATTCATCAGTCATTAACAATGTAATTAGTAGCCTAGCTATACCTCAATCGAGAGGGCGATATGCTGTCGGTGAGAAGAAGAAGTTATTGATCGTGGATGATAACGAAATTATGGCGACAGAATTAGCCTGCTACTGTGAGCTATATTTTGACCTAAAAATTGTTACCGATCCGCAGAAATCTCTTGATGTTTGTATTGGTTTTTCTCCAGACGTGATTTCGCTTGATATTGTTATGCCGGGCTTAAACGGATTTGATGTGTTCGATCAGCTTAGGTCTGGGTGGGAGGGTAGGCCGGTATTTGTTTTTTCTTCGAGTCAATGCCGGACCATGCAAATGGCTAAAATATATGCACTAGGCGCTAGCCATGTGACCAAGCCTTTTACTGAAGCTAGCGGGTTGAAATTAAGGAATTTGGCATGGAGAAGATAGATAATGATCCGTTTCAAGCTGTTAGTCTTGTGGATGTAAAAAGATTTTTGGCCCTCTATCGTGCCAAAAACCAGACTAAGGCAGCTCGAGGGTTAGGAATACATCAAACCTCAATGACATATACACTTAAAAAGTTCGAAGAACTTTTTGGCGAGCAGCTGTTTCGAAGGGATGGGCAAAATTTGCATCCTAATGATATGGCCAAAAAAGTCTATGAGAGCCTTAAGCAAATAGAAAGTATTTTGGGGGGGCTGCTCTATGATGATTCATTTAGCCATTTCAAAAATGGGCAGAAAACAGCATTTAAGATATCGGGCGACGGTTACTTTCATAAAATTATAGAACCATCATTAACAGAATCGCTCATTAATGGGACTAATAGTGATTTTATTTTGGATTACGAATACGAAGGCGATGTAGAAAAAGGAATTGAGAAAGTTGCCTCAAGGACGGTAGATTTGTTTGTGACTTCACGGTTTGTGCCTCCTGAATATGAAAGTCCCTTGGTTCAGAGTTGTAATTTGATGAAGGATGAATGGGTAGGGGCGGTTAGCCCGATAATGAAGGCTCAATTTTCAGAAGCGGAGTTAAGTGAGCTATGTTTCGCGGTGCCTAGCCAGCTTTATCGGTGTTTTCAAAAAGAAGTGACGGGCAATGTTGTTGTGTATTCAGATAGCACTATAAATGCAGGGGTTACCCATCGGGCAGACGTTGTGTCAGTACTTCCTGGTAGGGTTGCTAAGTTGGACTGGATGGATCTTCGCGTTTTGTCTTCTATTTGTATCGAAATACCCTCAAAAATGTCGGTAAGGTGTTATTGGGCTACGGAAAAATTGAAGGGAAAGCAAAAGCAGCTTGATTTTTTGCGAAAAACACTAATCAATTTGTGTCAGGGTCTTTGATGAGCGCCTTCTCCGTGTGTTGGATTGTATTTGGGCTACCATTTCTAGCGTGTATACAGTTACAGGTATCTTGTTAACATTAATCACTAGAGCCGTATAATTGACACATCGAATATCCTAATAACTACGCTTAATCGGTATAGGTATGGCGCATAATGGTCATTGTTGTTGGCCCGGCATTACTGGAATATGCGGAATCACTACGATTTGGCCTTTATCGGTCATATGGTGAGGTTTTCTGGCCAAAGCACTCCTTGGACTCTCCTGAACGGTTCTCCTAGGCGGCAACACTCAGCCCTTCCTGTTGGGCAATGTGTGTCTGGAGGTAGCTTTACCGCTCGATTGACTGCAAAATAATCTATTTGGCGGCGATAAGTCGTGATGATTGTGTATCTTACCGGTATCTTGTCCCATTTGGTTCTCTGCTGTTCGTCTTTTGAAAAAAGTGAACTAGTGTTTTGTTTTTGGGTTTCGCAGCATAAATTGTTAATAAATGGCTAATCTAAAGATTAGTGTTTTGTGCGCAAATGCCCGTAATTTGGAAAAATAAACAAATGTTTACATATAGGGACAATAATAGATTGATGCCTTTGGGTTAACTCAGGTATGGTGTTTATCAGTAAATATTGGCCGTAATCAGCGAAGTAAAATGCTGCGTGGATAACCCAATGCGTCATAGTGTCGTCAAGATGGGCTGATAAATTAACAGCACTGATTGATATCGCTAATGGTAGCCAGCGTACTTGGTTTGCTTGGTACGGAATAAAAGAAAAACAATAAACGACAGTTTCCTAACAAATGCTAATAAGACATATATCCAAACATGTGCGCTTTGGTATTCGGCGCTTAACAGTCTATTCACGTAATCTAACATGCACCTTATTAGGTCTATGGGTGGCGTGTTGCTGATGCGTTGTTTGAAACTTACCAGTCAACCTTCTGTCCCCTCAGTGTTACTTAGTTTAGTACCTAGTTTTCCCTTTTTTAGTGCTCTTGCCATATGTATATGGTGGAAGCCTGTGTCCGTTTTTAAAGAAAATAATCGAAGTGCTGTAAAGGCATTGTCAAAACTCAATTTATGTCTGAACTTATACAAAAGGAATATGCGATGAGCGAGGAAAATATCTCTCGACTGAATTCTCGACTACAAGAAACACCAATAGCCATAGTTGGTATGGCCAGTGTTTTTGCCGAGGCAAAAAACCTCCAATCGTATTGGGATAACATTCTCAATAAGATTGATTGCATCATCGATGTTCCAGAGAGCCGCTGGAAAATCGAAGATTACTATGACGCGGACAAAAGGGCAGAAGATAAGACCTACTGTAAGCGTGGTGGCTTTATACCAGACCTTGATTTCAACCCAATGGAATATGGATTGCCACCTAACATCCTGGAAATAACAGATGTTGCTCAGTTATTGTCGCTAATTGTAGCGAAGGATGTGCTAGAGGACGCGGGTATAGGTCCAGACTCCGGGTACGATTCTCAGAAAATAGGTATTACTTTGGGTGTAGGTGGTGGTCAGAAATTGTTGGCGCCATTGGTATCTCGTTTACAGTATCCGATTCTACAGAAGGTATTGAAGAGCAGTGGCGTTGCGGATGAAGATGTTGATGTCATTATCGATAAGTTTAAGAAAGCCTATGTTGGCTGGGAAGAGAATTCATTCCCCGGAATGCTAGGTAATGTTATTGCAGGCAGAATTGCTAATCGTTTCGATTTTGGCGGTATGAACTGTGTTGTTGATGCAGCGTGTGCTGGATCGCTTGCAGCAACTCGGATGGCATTGACTGAGTTGTTAGACGGTCGAAGTGAGGTAATGGTCACGGGTGGTGTCTGCTGTGATAACTCAATCGTAATGTATATGAGTTTTAGTAAAACTCCAGCATTCACTGACGCTGAGTGTGTACAGACTTTCGATGAAAAATCTCGAGGTATGTTGGTTGGTGAAGGTCTGGGTATGGTTGCCCTTAAGCGTTTAGAAGACGCAGAAAGAGATGGCGATCGAATCTATAGTGTTATAAAAGGTGTCGGTGCTTCCAGTGATGGTAAGTTTAAGAGTATTTATGCTCCGCGACCACAAGGGCAAGCAAAAGCGCTTAACCAAGCATACGAAGATGCAGGTTTTGATCCACAAACCGTTGGTTTGATCGAAGCTCATGGTACTGGTACAGCAGCGGGTGATGTTGCTGAGTTTGGCGGTTTGATGAAAGCGTTTGATGACGGACGTGATGAAAAGCAATATATAGCGCTGGGTAGTGTTAAGTCACAAATTGGTCATACCAAAGCGGCAGCAGGTACTGCAGGGTTTATCAAAGCCTCGTTGGCCCTATATCATAAGGTATTGCCACCGACTATAAATGTAGACACGCCGAACCCGAAATTGGAAATAGAGAACTCTCCATTTTATGTGAATGCAGATACTCGCCCATGGGTTTCCCGTCAAGATGGCACACCGCGACGAGCGGGAATTAGTGCGTTTGGATTTGGTGGTACTAACTTCCACTATGTGCTTGAAGAATATACTCCAAAGAATACAGGGGCTTTCCGATTACAAAGTACAGCACAATTCGTACTACTCGCCGCTGACAATCAGGCTGGATTGAAATCTCAAAGTGAATCGTTGCTTGCTGCGCTGAAGGGTGCAGAAAGTGAGAAGGTTCACTATTCCATGTTAAAGGAGAATGGCTTAAGAGAGCTTAACGTGAGTCAGTCTCGTGTTGGTTTTGTGACCACATCTCTTGATGAAACCGTTAAGATGCTTGAGTCTGTTATAAAGACGTTAACCGCTCAGCCAGCTAAGACTTCTTGGGATCTGCCAACGGGTGTTTACTATCGTGAAGAAGGTCTGGACGCGAAAGGTAAAGTGGTTTCATTGTTCTCGGGTCAAGGTTCTCAATACGTTAACATGGGTTCTAAGTTAGCGATTAACTATCCGACGATGATGAATAGCGTCGAAAGTATGAACGCTGTGTTTGCAGAGCAAGGGAAGTCGATCGCGGAAGCGTTGTATCCTAAGCCAGTATTTACCGAAGAAGCTCGTCGTCAACTTGATATTGAATTACAAAGAACAGAGAACGCGCAGCCAGCCATCGGTGTGATCAGTTCTGGCCTGTTCAAGCTATTTAGCGACGCAGGATTCTCTACTGATTTTGTTGCCGGCCATAGCTTTGGTGAGCTAACGGCGTTGTGGGCAGCGGGTGTGGTTTCGGAAGAAGATTATTATCGTCTAGCTCAGGCAAGAGGCGCGGCAATGGCTGCTCCTGATGATGCCTCATTTGATGCGGGATCGATGATTGCGGTAGTAGGAGACGTGTCTTCTTTGGAATCAGAAATATCGGGAATCAACGGTATTTCGATCGCAAACTTCAATTCAAAGAATCAAGTGGTTGTCGCGGGTGAGACTGCAGCGATAAACACCGCGAAAGAGCAATTGGAAGCGAAAGGGTATAAAGTGGTTTCGTTGCCAGTTTCTGCGGCTTTCCATACGCCACTCGTAGGTCATGCACAAAAGCCTTTTGCTGATGTGATTCAAAATACCAAATTTAACAAGCCTACTGTGCCTGTGTTTGCAAACGGAACAGGGGTGGCGCATCCAAGTGCGCCGGCGTCTATTAAGAAAGCGCTAAAAAATCATATTCTTGAGCCCGTTAAATTTAAGGACTCAATTGAGAATATTTACGATGCTGGCGGTCGAGTATTTGTTGAATTCGGTCCTAAAAATGTACTTTCGAAATTGGTTGAGAACATTCTGGGTGACCAGCCTCACGTTTCAATAGCGTTGAACGCGAATCCTAAGAAAGATTCTGATGTGCAATTCAGACAAGCGGTCATACAGCTTGCGGTTGTGGGTATTAGTTTGGCAGATGTTGATCCCCATGAAATGGAAAGAGAAGACATTACCTTGCGTAAGAAATCTCCGCTTACGTTAAGTCTGAGCGGAAATCACCATGTGAGTGATAAGACACAGAAGATCTATCAGGATGCGCTTACTGATGGCCACCAAGTGAAAGGCCCTATTCAGGAAGTTATTGTAAAAGAACCTGCGCCTGCGGCAAAAGTGATTGCTAAGCCAGTCGTTAAGGAACCGGTAACAGTGTCGGCTTCAGTGACTCCTCCGCCTGTTGCGCCCGTCGCAATTGTGGCTAAGCCACAAACGAACGCAAAGCCTGCTGCAGCTGTCGTACAAAAGGCCGTGCAACAAGCAGCACCTGCGAGAGCAGATAATTCAGTGTCAGTGGAGAACACGGCTGGGTTAGCGGATAGCATCGAGCGTGGATTAAATAGTTTCTATCAAAATCAAAATGACATACTTAATGTTCATGAGAAGTATTTAGAATCTCCACAGCAATACTCCAGCGCATTTGAAAATCTGATGTCTCAGCAGCTCGAATTAGCAGCACAAGGCAAAGAGATTCCAGAAAGTGTTCAGCGCAGTATGATGATGTTCCATTCTTATCAGTCCGACACTTTGCGTGTGCACGAACAGTATTTGCAGGGACAAACAGATAATTCTACTGCCGCGTTGCGATTGATGAAAAATCAGTTTAAAAGCGGTGTAAGCGCGCTAGATTCGGCTCCTGTATATAATGCACCAGCATCTATTGCTGCTCCTGCTCCTGCAGTATCTGAACCAGCGGCGAACGTTGTTCAGCAGGCTCCTGTTGCACCTAAGACGGTTGCACCTGCGCCGGTTGCTCCAGCGCCTGTAGCGAAACCTCCTGTTGCTCCGGCGCCTGTCGTAGCTAAGACTGCACCTGTTAAACAAGCTGCTCCTGCTCCTGCTCCTGTTGCTGCTGCTCCGAGTTTAGATCTAGCTAAAATTAATTCAGTCATGTTGGCAGCGGTTGCTGATAAGACTGGGTATCCTGAAGAGATGCTAGAGCTAGAAATGGATATGGAAGCCGATTTAGGTATCGACTCCATCAAGCGTGTTGAAATTCTGGGTTCGGTTCAAGATGAATTGCCAGAATTGCCAGAGCTGAATGCAAACGATTTGTCTGAGTTGAGAACCTTGGGTGAGATCGTTGATTACATGAAAGCTCAGGTCCCTACAGCGTCGGCAGCGTCTTCAGCTCCCGCTGCGGTGAGTACAGCGCCGAGCATGGATTTGGAACAGATTAACAAGGTTATGCTTGCAGCGGTTGCCGATAAGACTGGCTACCCTGTAGAAATGCTTGAATTAGAAATGGATATGGAAGCCGATTTAGGTATCGATTCAATCAAGCGTGTTGAAATTCTGGGTGCGGTTCAGGATGAACTTCCTGATCTTCCCGAACTTAATGCTAATGATCTATCCGAGTTACGTACGTTGGGTGAGATCGTTGATTATATGAAAGCGCAAGTTCCTGCTGGAGGGGCTGCTCCAGCTGTGTCGGCCGCTGCACCTGTTGCAGGACTAGATCTAGCGGAAATTAACCGAGTAATGATGGCGGCGGTTGCTGATAAAACTGGCTACCCCGTAGAAATGCTTGAATTAGAAATGGATATGGAAGCTGACCTTGGCATTGATTCCATTAAGCGTGTTGAGATATTGGGAGCGGTACAGGACGAACTACCTGGCTTGCCTGAGCTCAATGCTAATGACTTGTCAGAGTTAAGAACCTTGGGTGAAATTGTCAGCTATATGCAGGCACAAGCACCTACGGCATCTTCGCCAGTTGCTGCTGGCCCTTCACTTGACCTTGGTAAGATCAATCAGGTAATGATGGCTGCCGTTGCTGACAAGACGGGTTACCCGGAAGAAATGTTAGAGCTTGAAATGGATATGGAGGCCGACCTCGGCATCGATTCAATCAAGCGTGTTGAGATATTGGGTGCGGTTCAGGATGAATTGCCTGAATTACCGGAGCTTAATGCAAACGAATTGTCTGAGTTGAGAACCTTAGGTGAGATCGTTGAGTACATGCAGAAGCAAGTGCCAAGCAGTGCTGCTCCAGCCCCTGCGGTTGCCGCGCCAGTCGCTGCGGCGCCGTCATCTTCTTTGGATCTTGCTCAGATAAACGTTGTAATGATGGCTGCCGTTGCAGAGAAGACGGGTTATCCGAAGGAAATGCTTGAGCTTGAAATGGATATGGAAGCAGATCTAGGCATTGACTCAATCAAGAGAGTTGAGATTCTAGGTGCTGTACAGGATGAGTTACCTGAGTTACCTGAGCTAAACGCGAATGAATTATCAGAGCTGAGAACACTAGGGGAAATCGTCGATTATATGACTGCCCAAGTTTCTGGTTCTCAAGTAGCTGAGCCAATAGCGGCAGTCCCAGCGGCTGGTGCTGCACCCGGTATCGCAGAGATTACCCAGGTCATGATGCAAGTGGTGGCTGATAAGACGGGTTATCCCGAGGAAATGCTAGAGGTCGAAATGGACCTTGAGGCTGATTTGGGAATTGATTCTATCAAGCGTGTTGAAATCCTAGGTGGCGTACAAGACACGCTGACTGGGTTGCCTGATTTGAATGCAAATGAGTTATCGGAATTACGTACGCTAGGCGAGATCATTGACTATCTAAATGCAACAGCTTTTTCCGCTAGCGCCAATGTAGCGTCTGCATCATCGTCTGTAGCAACAACACCTGTTGAAGTCGCAGATGATGGTTGGGCACCGAGCAGTATTGCTGAAGTGATAGTGCTTCCAGAAGCTGATGCTCTAGCTATTGAAGTGCCAGCAGAAAATGTTGCACTGATCGTAGATGATGGTTCTAAAATCGCGGGCATACTTGCGAAAGAGCTAGTGTCGAAAGGTTGGAAGCCTGCGGTACTACAGTTACCTACTACTATCGTGAAGCCTAGTAGTGTTAAAGATGCGACGTGTGTTCAGATGGCTGATGTTTCTGAAGAAGCATTGGTTGATAGTCTGAATACCATTCAAGCGAATGTGGGTGCTATTGGTTCAGTATTTGCCATTCAGCCTGCTGCGGCATCAACGAAAGAAGGCATTAGCTATCCAGAAGCTAGCAAAGCAATGTTGCTAAATAGCTTCTTACTTGCGAAGCACCTTAAAGCAACCCTGAACAGTGCAGCGACTACGGGTCGAAGCGCATTTGTGACGGTTGCAAGAATGGATGGTTCATTAGGCTACGGTAACTCTCTTGGAGAGGATATTGTTCAAGGTGGCCTGTTTGGTCTAACTAAGACGCTAAAGCTTGAGTGGCCAAATGTGTTCTGCCGCGCCATTGATATCGCGTCTAAGAAGACCGCTAAAGATGCTGCGAAGTGTATTGTGTCTGAGCTTCATGATGTAAACAGCCAGTTGGTTGAGGTTGGTCACGGTGCTAAAGGCCGAGTGACATTGGAAACCTTAGATATCGATAGCTACTCTGTAGAATCCGGTAATTCGATCACTCAAGATTCTGTATTCCTTGTGAGTGGCGGGGCGAAGGGTGTGACGACTAAGTGCGTAGAGAAAATTGCTGCTCGCTATAAGTGCAAGTTCATCTTGTTAGGTCGTTCTGTCTATGATGGCGAAGAGCCTACTTGGGTTCAAAACTGTTTAGATGAAGGCGAACTTAAAAAGCTGGCCATGCAGGAACTGATTGCGCAAGGCGACAAGCCAACGCCAGTTAAAGTTAATGCGTTATTACGCCCAGTACTTTCTACCCGTGAAATATCCAATGCGCTCGCAACGATAGAGCGGGTTGGCGGCAAGGCGATGTACATCAGCGCTGATGTGACAGATGTTAACGCAATGCCAGAAAGGATTGCTCCTGCGATCTCTGTGTTCGGTGAAGTGACGGGGATTATTCACGGTGCAGGCGTACTTGCAGATAAGTACATTGAGCAGAAAACAGTCGCTGACTTTGATGCTGTTTATTCAACTAAAGTTCAGGGGATGACGGCGTTACTGAATGCGGTAGATGTCAAGAAACTCCAGCATCTAGCATTGTTCTCTTCTGGTGCTGGTTTCTACGGAAACGAAGGTCAAGCAGATTACTCAGTCGCAAACGAAATCCTAAACAAGACAGCGCTACGGTTTAAGCAGCAGCACCCTAACTGTCACGTAGTTTCGTTTAACTGGGGTCCTTGGGATGGCGGAATGGTTACACCGGAACTGAAGAAAATGTTCCAACAACGTAACGTATTTGTTATTCCGCTAGAAGCAGGGTCCGAACTCTTTGCTAATGAAATGGCAGCGGCCAAGAATGATCGGTTACAGATCATGATTGGCAATGACATGCGAGCTGATGGTGGTGACACACCAAGCACTGAGGGCAATGCAGGAAAAAAGCCAGTGGCACACTCTCTGTAACCAGAACGATCCGTCAGGATGCTAACGCATTCTTGGCGGATCACTGTTTTGGTGGCAACGCGGTGTTACCCACTGTATCTGCCACCAACTGGATGGTGAGCGTGTGCGAAAGCCTTTATCCTGGTTATCGTTTTTTTGCTTATGACAATTACAAGCTTTTTAAAGGTATTGTTTTTGACGGAAAGCAAAATGATGAAGTGACCATGGATGTGGAAGAAACACAGTATCAACATGATGCGGTTTCGGTGTCTGTAAAAGTGTGGAGTACAAACCCCAAAGGGTTTCGTGTTAATCACTATGCAGCTGAGCTGTCGCTGGTACAAAAGGTGCCTAGTGTAGACGTTGATGCTCGTTTGGCAGTTGATACCGGAAAAGCACCGATTGAACAGCAGAGTCCATATGTTGATGGAACACTTTTTCATGGTGCCAGTTTTCAAGGTATCAAAAATATAGTGTTACAAGATGACAAAACGCTTCAGCTTCGATGTGAAGCGCCAGTAGTTGGTAAGCTTGATCAGGGGCAATTTGCCATCGGATCAACCAATCCGTTTGTAGATGACTTGTACTATCAGGCGATGCTTGTCTGGGTGCGAAGAACCTCAGGGAAGGGGAGTTTGCCGACGAGTGCGGTACGCTGTGAGCTGTACAGTAACGTGCCTGTAGATACAGAGTTTTATGTAACGCTTGAGGTAGTCAATAGTCAGGCCACTAACATGTCTGCGAATGTGACGTTTCACTCTGCTGAGGGTGAGGTTTATTCACGACTGACGGGTGCGGAAGTGACTATTAGCGAAGCGTTGAACCCTTTGTTTCTGCAAAATGAAGTGAATAACCAACGTGTTAAAGAAAAAGGAAAGGTGGGTATAGCATGAGTCGTCCTTTAGCCATTGTTGCTATGGATGTATTGATTAATGGCGAGTCGGGTTTGGACCGTTTTGATCAATCAATCTATGAAGGTCAGTCTTTGGTTAGCGAGCAATATGATGCTGGAGCTATCGCTGTTACGGAGCAAACTTTTGCTTCTTTTCTGGATGGAGTTGTTTCAACGACCGATCTACATAAGGATAGTGTCGAGCTGTATCTTCTAGGTGAAGGAAATGTAGCGTCGACCAATGGTTTTAAAACGATACGTCGATTTGATTCGCTAGCATTGGCCTTAGATAACGCGAAGCTCTCCGTTGCGAAGGGCAGCACTGTCATGATTGCAGCGTTTCAGGGTGCAGTTAATCGTGATGATGTTAATGCAGGCAGCCTTATCGAAACGCTTGCCTTTGATGTCGGGGTTAATTTGACAGAGCAAGTGCATCCGAAAGCGTCTGTTGCTGCCGCGATTGTATTATCCGGTGATGTGTCGCTAAATGGTATGGCTCATTCGTATGTCGAAGGTTACGGAAGTGGTAAGGAAGTGACAGATGCCTGTGCCTTAGCCTTTGCGGATGCGAGTGTTAAAGCTAGTGATATCGAGTTTGTCGATGTTACTGGCAGTGATACTGCCAGTGTCAATAAGGCAGAATTACTTGGGTTAGTTGAGGTGTATGGTCAGGCTAATAAAGAGTTAACCTGTGCGCTGGGTTCTTCACTCAATAACGTAGGTGAGTGCGGTGCGGTACAGGCGTTAGTGTCTGTTGTTAGTACGTCGCTAAGTTTGCGTCATCATTATATACCGATGGTGTCAAACTGGGAGGCGCCTGCAGATCAGCAAGCTTGGGATAACTCTCCGTTTTATGTGGCGACAGAGTCTACTCCTTGGTTTGAAAATAAAGCGCTGGGTGGGCGCAAGTCTGCTGTCAACATTACAAGCTCGAAAGAGTCTTGTCACATTGTCCTGGCTGAAAATAGGGCGCTAGTGGGTCGTGACAATAAATATTTTTCTCGTGCTAGTTGGTGCTTTTATCCAATGGCAGGGAACAGCTTCGACCAGTTGTCTTCAAAATTACGCCAATTGCAATCTGATATTGCGGGTGCAGAGAACCTAAAGAGCTTGGCTGCAGACTATTTCAGTCAACATAAAAAAGATCAAGCAACGTCAGAATATTCGCTTGTAGTATTGGGTGAATCCCAAGAAGTACTCGATAACGAAGTTGAATTGATGCTTGCGGGTCTAAAAGCAGCATTTGATACTGGAGTCGAAAGGAAAACACCGAAAGGTAGTTTCTTTACCCCAACACCGGTTGGCCCAGACGCTGAAGTAGCGTTTGTGTATCCAGGTATTGGTGCTCCTTATGTGGATTTTGGCCGAGATCTATTTCACCTCTTTCCAAAGGCATCTGAAAGCCTGAATTGCATGTCTCGGGACTCAGGCAAGTCAGTTAAACAGGATTTGCTTTACCCCAGGGCGAGGCACAAGTTAAGCCCAAAACAGAAAAAGCAGGTCGAGAAAGAACTAAAAGTAAACCTACATAAGATCAGTGAATGTGGTGTCGGTATGGGTTACCTACTGACAAAGGCCTTTCGAGATCAATTTAAGCTAGAGCCAAACGCGGGTGTTGGTTATAGCATGGGTGAAGTGAGTATGTATGTTGCCTTAGATGCGTGGACAGACCCAGGTTGTCTAAGTGAGCCTTTGGCAGATCACCCAACGTTTAAACATAATATCACGGGTGAGTTGTACGCACTTAAAGATTTTTGGGGGTTGGCCAAGACGGATGAATCAGGCACTAAACTATGGAATACCTATAGTCTACGGGGCAATCCAGAAGAAGTGTCAAAGGTTGTTGCTGGAGAAGAGAAGGTATTCTTAACCATTATTAATACACCCGACAATATGTTGATTGGTGGTGATCCAGAGGGTTGTCAACGTGTGGTTAAGAAGCTAGGTACGCGAGCGATGTCCCTGGAACTTGCGTCTGCAATTCATAGTGCGCCAGCGAAAGCGGAGTATGATCGAATCGTTGATCTATATTCCATCGATGTTAATGAACGTAGTTCAGTTCGTTATTATTCGACCAGTGTATACAAAGCCGTTCCTCACCGAACTAAAGCCATTGCAAATAGTATTGCCAAGTCATTTACTGAGCCGGTTGATTTTCCACGCTTAATCCAAGAGATGGTGGATTCTGGCGTGCGAGTATTTGTAGAGATGGGCGCAGACCGTTCTTGTTCAACATGGATCGATAAAATACTTAAGCATGGTGATGATGCGGTACCCCACGTTTGTGTCCCAGTAAATGCAAGAGGCACTGACGATCATATTACGATAGTAAGGGCACTCGCGAAACTTGTGAGCCATCGGGTCAATATCGACATTTCTTCGTTATACGGTCAATAAATTCGGATTTAACACGGAATTAGAATGAAAAGAATCGCAATTATAGGCATGGCCAATTTGTTCCCGGGTTCAAAAGAACCCCAGGGATTTTGGAAAAATTTGCTAGAGAAAGTGGATACCCGCACGGGTGCGACTCTCTATCAGATGGGAGATGATCCTGAGAGATTCTATAAGCCAGGAAAAGGCAATGATGATAAATATTATTGTCAAACTGGTGGGTACATTCATGATTTTTCGATGACGTCGGACGGTTTAGGTTTACCCCAAGAAACCCTGGAAGGACTTGATGATGTCTTTAAATGGTCACTTTACGTTGCGCGAGAAGCCCTAAAGGATAGTGGTTACCATGGAAATAGCGACGTCTTAAAGGCTTGTGGAGTATTGCTAGGGAACTTGTCTTTCCCGACCAAAAAATCCAATCAATTATTTTTGCCTCTTTATCATCAACCGCTGGAATCCGCGCTTAAGAAGCTGCTAAATACGGATCAGTTTTCGCTAAATGACTATTTGAATGATGGTCAAGGTAGCCAAGCGGTAGATCCCAAGAATGGTTTGATATCCGGTTACCCTGCGGCACTAATCGCAGAGTCTCTCGGGCTTGGCGGTATGCACTTTGCTCTTGATGCGGCCTGCGCTTCGTCTCTCTATTCTGTGAAGCTTGCCTGTGATTATTTAGAAACAGGAAAGTCCGATATCATGCTGGCCGGTGCAGTAAGTGCGGGCGATCCGTTTTTTGTAAATATGGGATTCTCGATATTTCAGGCTTACCCTGAAAATGGAATTCATGCGCCGTTAGATGTAGATTCCCAGGGGCTGTTCGCGGGTGAGGGCGCGGGAATGTTGGTGCTGAAGCGATATGAGGATGCGCTTCGAGATAATGACAAGATCTACGCGACTGTCTGCGCTGGTGGTTTGTCCAATGATGGTAAAGGACAGCACGTATTAAGTCCTAATTCTAAAGGGCAGGTGCTTTCTTACGAAAGAGCGTATAAGTCAGCAGAAATTGACCCTGCTACGATTGATTTCGTCGAATGCCACGCAACAGGTACTCCATTGGGTGACAAGGTTGAAATCGGCTCAATGGAAACCTTTTTTGGCGCGAATAATGCAGCGCCATTGATTGGCTCCGTTAAGTCAAATTTGGGCCATCTGTTGACGGCTGCTGGCATGCCTGGCATGACAAAGATTATCATGGGTATGCAGGCGGGAAAAATCCCTGGAACCATTAACGTCAATAATCCGCAGGTATCTAAAAACGGCACTATAGGCGCCGCACAAATCCCTACGACAACCATACCCTGGCCGGAAGTGGCCGGCAAACCTAAGCGCGCAGCATCCAGCGTATTTGGGTTTGGTGGTTGTAATGCCCATATGATATTTGAAGAACATAACCAAGAAGCGCCAATATCTGAAACTGCCAATAGCCCGTTGGCCACGCCAGAGGCGATGGCGATTGTGGGAATGGATGCAATATTTGGCAACTGCGTAGGACTATCTCAGTTTGAGCAGTCCATATACGACGGTCGTCAGCATTTTGTGCCTCTACCTACAAAACGTTGGAAGGGTATAGGCGGTACTGCACCAGAAGGTGCATACATTGATAACTTTGACTTTGACTTTATGCGTTTTAAAGTGCCTCCCAAAGATGAAGATAGCCTTATACCTCAGCAATTGTTAACGATGAAAGTCGTTGATAGTGCTTTGCAAGATGCGGCGATTGAACCCGGCACTAACGTTGCGGTATTGGTAGCGATGGGTACTGAACTGGAACTGCATCAGTTCCGTGGTCGTGTAAATTTAACAACGCAGATTGTCGATAGTTTACAAAGCAGCGGTATAACACTAACCGATGCCCAAGTAGTAGAACTTGAGGAGCTAGCTAAGGATAGTATTTATGACGTTGCTAAACTTAATAAATACACGAGCTTTATCGGCAATATCATGGCCTCCCGTATTTCCTCGTTGTGGGACTTTAATGGGCCTGCATTTACGGTTTCAGCAGAAGAAAACTCTACGTTTAAGTGTTTGGATCTAGCGCAGAATCTTTTAGCTACGTCTGATGTAGATGCCGTTGTAGTTGCCGCTGTTGATCTTGGTGGAAGCCTTGAGAATATAACGTTACGTAAGCAGATGAATCCACTGAACGACGCCAATCAAAGTATGAGCTTTGAGCAATCGGTAAATGGTTGGTCCGTCGGTGAAGGTGCTGGAGCGGTTGTTCTCAGGAGGGCTCGAGATGTTACTTTAGATGCGAACTCTGATACTCAAGTCTATTGCCACATAGAGGGTATTGGTTTTAGCGCAGGCAATGATGAGGCCTCGGTCCAACAAGCTTGTGAACGTGCCTTAACTTTGGCAGGAAAAGCCGCGGCGGATATTGGTTATGTAGAAGCCTATGCTAGCGGCAATGCGGAAGAAGATAAGCGGGAATTGGAAGGGCTTAGTGCAATATATGCTGGGTCCGACGCGTCAAAGGTAACAGCCATTGGTAGCGTTAAGGCCAATATAGGTCACACCTATTCAGCATCAGGTATTGCTAGTGTAATAAAAACGGCCTTGTGTTTACGAAATAAATTTATCCCAGGCGTGCCTAATTGGAAAGCCCCAAAAAATAGTGAAAGTTGGTCCACCAACGGACTCTATGTTCAGGGAAAATCAAAAGGGTGGTTGTCTGACTCAACTCGTAGCGCGAGTGTGAGTGGGTTGGGCGCTGACTTTACTGCAGCTCACATTGTATTGTCAGAATGTGCAGATCAGTCGGTTGCAAAGCCAGCCATCAATAAAGATGCCGCCAGTACGTTGATTCTGGTGTCTGGCACATCAAAAGACGATTTGATTCATTCGCTTCAGTCTGTTAAGCAACAGGTGGCTGATGTTGGCTGCATACGAAAGATTGCGGCGGCTAACTATGTGTTACAAGGAAACAAATCAGCGAAGTATAGCGTTGCTTTAATTGCGGCGACTATAGAACAGTTATTGGTAGAAGTATCTGCTGCGGAAGTCGGAGTAGTGAAGTCACTTTCTACAGGCAGTGAGTGGTTTACGCCAAGTGGCAGTTATTTCTCACCGAAACCTTTAGGCGAAAAAAGCCAGGTGTGCTTTGTCTATCCGGGAGGGTTTGCGTCCTATGTAGGATTGGGGAAAGATGTATTTCGATTGTTCCCTGATGTGTTAAGTGAACTAGAAACTCATACGCAGCGTTTAAAGACGATGATCGGTGATGATTTATTTCACCCGAGAACAAGCGTTGCGTTAAGTGATCAGGAAATCAAAATACTGTCCAGACAGCTAGTGGATACTCCGATAGCAATGTTTGAGAGTGGTATTTGCTATGCGAAGCTGCTGACGACTATTTTCCAGGGTAAGTTTAAGGTTAAGCCACACTCTGCCATCGGTTATAGCATGGGTGAGATTTCCATGATGTATGCGATGGATGTGTGGGGTTCGGCCGATGAAATGAGCCACTTGCTCAATACTCAACCTGTATTTCGAACTCGCTTAGCGGGGCCTATGGATACGGTTCGTGAAGCGTGGGGTATTGACTCCTCAGTACCTGATAGCGAGATATGGGCAGGATATACGATCAAAGCGCCGATTGATTTGGTGAAGAAGGCGGTAAGCCAAGAGGATAAAGCCTTCTTATTATTGATCAATGCCACGGAAGAATGTGTCATTGCAGGGGACCCAGTCGCATGCGCTAACGTTGTTAACGTGTTGGATTGTGAACATTTCGTAGCGCCTATGAGTGACGTTATTCACTGTGATATTGTCCGAGCCGACTATGATGAATTAGCAACACTGCATCGAATGCCTACAGATAATTCCGTTAGTGCTAAGTTATTTTCCGCGGTTGGTTATAAACCAGTGGCTATAGACTCAACGGGTATTGCTCAAAATATCGCTGAGATGTATTGCAATCCTGTAGATTTTCCACGTTTAGCTCAGGCCGCATACGATGACGGTGCGAGAGTGTTTGTGGAACTTGGCCCTCGTGATAGCTGTTCACAATATGTTAGTCAGGCGTTGGGGGAGCAAGAGCATTTGTCTGTGGCGTTAGATGCCAAAGGCCGAGATGATAAAAATGCAATTGTTAGGGCGTTGGCTAAATTAGCGTCACACCATATCGATATAGACCTGTCTATGTTGTTTGATTTGAGTCTGTTGGACGAACAGCCTAAAAAAGGCATGGTTCGTCGAGTTGAACTTGGACGTAAATCATTACCTGATAGCGTATTGACCTCTGAGAACATTCAGCGTTTTTCTGATCGTGTTCTCGTAAATAAGCCGCCTGTTGTCGTCGCTCAGCCAGTTGCGCGGTTGGCTCCCAAAGCGATAGAAATTCCGACACAACAGTCTGCTCAGGTTCTAAGTAAACCTACCGCTTCGCCTGTGGTTTCTATTGCGCCTAAAACCCAAGTATTGAATACAGTACCGAACAAAATAGCCAAAAAAGTATCTCGTAAAATATCAAACAAGGTGGTTGCCACAAATGAACGCTCTAGAGTCCGTCAGTCAGCACCAGTAGCTGCTCCGTCGACCTCTCGTGTGACAGCCGAGAATATTTATAATAAAGACAAAATAGCAGAACCTATTATGACTGAAAGTAATGCCCAGATGGCAGCCTATAAAGAAAACCTACGTAAAGTTAATGATACTCATCGGGACTTTTTACAGTCTCGACAAGATGCGCTAGGTGAAGTTGCGGAGTTAATGGAGTTGCAAATTCAATTGGCAGCCGCACACCAAGGTGTCAATGTCACGACGCAAACGACAGCTCCAACCCATGCCGTCATCGATGGCGAGGTTGTTTCGGATATAGCATCAGGCAATGGTTTTTCTGCGCCAAGTTCAGTGTTAGCTGAGAACTATTCTGTTCCCGAGAACATAATTTGGGACACCGCAGATCTTGTTGAGTTTGCTGAAGGTAAAATTGGTAAGGTATTTGGTCCAGAGTTTGATGTTATCGACAACTACTCTCGTCGCGTTCGGCTCCCGACCACTGATTATTTGTTAGTATCGAGAGTCACCAAGCTCGATGGCAAGGTTCATGAATATAAGCCGAGCACCATGACCACGGAATATGATGTGCCGACTGACGCACCCTATTTAGTCGACGGTCAGATTCCTTGGGCCGTTGCGGTAGAATCCGGTCAGTGCGATCTATTGTTGATAAGCTATTTGGGTATAGACTTCACGAATAAGGGAGATCGCGTTTATCGTCTTCTCGACTGTACGTTGACGTTTATGGATGATTTGGCTTTTGGTGGTGAAACACTTCGTTATGACATCAGCATAAACTCCTATGCCAATAACGGCGACGCATTGTTGTTCTTCTTTAGCTATGAGTGTTTTGTTGGCGATAAATTGGTGCTTAAGATGGATGGTGGTTGTGCCGGTTTCTTCACTGATGAAGAGCTTGCCGACGGAAAAGGCGTTATTAAGAATGAAGATGATCGTAAAGAGCGCGAAACGGCCATAAAGCAACAGTTTAGTCCGTTCTTGCACACGCCTAAGAGCGTGTATGAATTCGAGGACATGCGGAATCTTGTGCGGGGTGATACCGCGGCATGTTTTGGTGCTGACTACGATAAGCAGGGGTTGAACCCTTCTTTATGTTTTGCCTCTGAAAAGTTCTTAATGATTGAGAGAGTCGCGAGTATTGCGCCAAACGACGGACCTTGGGGATTGGGTGTTCTTGAAGGTCACAAGCAACTTGATCCAAACCATTGGTATTTCCCTTGTCATTTTAAGGATGACCAGGTGATGGCAGGATCACTAATGGCAGAAGGTTGTGGTCAGTTGCTCATGTTCTACATGATGTATTTGGGTCTACACACGCAAGTGACAAACGCTCGATTCCAACCTATCCCTGGTGAGTCTCAGCAGGTACGTTGTCGCGGGCAGGTATTACCGCAGCATGGGACGCTTGTATACAAGATGGAAGTGACAGAAATTGGTTTGTCTCCTTTCCCTTATGCGAAAGCGAATGTTGATATCGTGCTTAACGGAAAAGTGGTTGTGGATTTCAAGAACATCAGTGTGATGCTTAAAGAGCAAGGTAGTGAACCTTTGTTGTCCGCACCGGTGGAACCTGTTGAAAGTGCAGTGGTCGATGCAGCAGCCACTGTGTCTCGTTTAACAGCACCACTTATGCGTAACGAACCTGATTTGTCGAAAGAAAAGAATAAGGGTGTTACCCCAATTTTACACTTTGAAGCCCCAGAACTTATTACTGTTGAAGGTGACATTGCAGATAACCGTGTGCCAGATACTGTGCCGTATCAGCCTTATCATATGTTTGAATTTGCTACCGGTGATATTAGTAAGTGTTTTGGTAGTGAGTTTGATTTCTATCGAACGATTACCCCACCAAGAACGCCTTGTGGCGATTTACAGCTTACAACGCGCGTTACTGAAGTAAGAGGGACTCGAGGCGACCTAAAGAACCCTGCTTACTGTAAAGGTGAGTATGAAGTGCCTGCTGACGCGTGGTATTTTTCTGGTAATGCACACCCCGCGGTGATGCCTTACTCGGTTCTAATGGAAATCTCTTTGCAGCCCAACGGTTTTGTTTCTGCATGGGCAGGCACAACGTTGAGGTTCCCAGGTAAGGAATTATTCTTCCGTAATTTGGATGGATCTGGAACCTTGTTGCGAGAGGTTGACCTGCGAGGTAAAACGATTATTAACGATTCGAATTTATTATCCACCACGATCGTTGGTAATAATATTGTTCAGTCGTTTGACTTCACGCTGAGTACTGATGGCGAGCCTTTTTATGAAGGAACCGCGGTCTTTGGTTACTTCGAAGCAGGTGCACTTAAGGATCAGCTGGGACTTGATAAGGGCCAGGTAACTCAGCCATGGCACTTGCTTAACGATACGCCAGAAGATCAAGTTAAGAAAATAGCGCTGCACACTGCGCCAATGCTAGATCGCTTTTATCAGGCGCCTTCCGGCAAACCGCATTATCGTTTAGCGGGCGGCCAGCTGGACTTTATCGATCGTGTTGAAATAGTGGAAAACGGTGGGGATGCTGGAAAAGGGTATATTTTCGCAGAAAAGACCATTGATCCGACAGATTGGTTCTTCCCATTCCACTTCCATGGTGATCCAGTAATGCCTGGATCTCTTGGTGTTGAAGCCATTATTCAGTCGATGCAGGTTTATGCGTTGGAAAATGATTTGGGCGCAGCATTAACCAACCCTATGTTCTCAACCATATTGAGCAAAGTTAAGTGGAAGTATCGAGGTCAAATTAACCCGCTGAATATCAAGATGTCACTCGATGTACACATAACGGATATCCAACATAATGACGGTGAAGTTGTGATAATTGGTAATGCGAACTTATCAAAAGATGGCCTTCGAATATACGAAGTAGCGGATATCGCGATTTGCCTTAAAGAAGCATAAAAAGCAAAGACAAAAACAAAGGCCTGAGCATGTAACATGTTTGGGCCGTCAGAAATGGCAACGGGTGTAGAATTATGAGTAACAATATTACAATTACCGAAAGCAACCTTAGTACGCAGTGGTGCTGGACTGTGCCAGAAGCATCGGTTTCTTTCGATGAAAAATCAATTCAAGAAAAGATAGGCTGTCTAAATAAACCTTGTTATTTCGTGGAAAAAAATGGCGTTGTAGGTGTCAGTCACGAAGCTCAACCAGCGGAGATAGCGGGTAACCTTCGGGTGAATGCATTTGCAGGAGCGCTAAGCGTCGATCAGTTAGGTGATCCGGCTTTTCGTGAAGCTCACGGTACTCGATATGCTTTTTACGCGGGTGCGATGGCAAATGGAATAGCCTCGGCAGAGTTGGTGATTGCCTTAGGTAAAGCTGGCATTCTATGTTCATTTGGTGCCGGTGGTTGTGTACCGGACCATGTAGAAAAGTCATTGCAAAAAATTCAGGCAGCGCTACCTAGTGGTCCTTATGCGGCTAACTTGATTCATAGTCCAAAGGAACCCGCGTTAGAGCGTGGCAATGTTGATTTGTTTCTTAAATACAAAGTTACCACGGTTGAGGCATCGGCTTTCTTAGGCTTGACTGAGCAGGTAGTGCGATACCGTGCAGCGGGTTTGTCTCGTGCTGCTGATGGTAGTGTGGTTATTGGTAACCGTGTTATTGCAAAGATATCTCGAACGGAAGTAGCCCAGCGTTTTATGGAACCTGCGCCTGAAAAGTTCTTAAAACCTTTGGTTGAAAAGGGACTGATCACTGTGGAACAAGCAGAAATGGCTGCAATGGTTCCGATGGCGGATGATATCACTGCAGAAGCTGATTCTGGTGGTCATACGGATAATCGTCCACTGGTTACCTTGTTGCCTGCAATAATTGCGCTTCGGGATGAAATTCAGGCTAAGCATAATTATCCTCAGACACTACGTGTTGGTGCAGGCGGCGGTATTGGTACTCCGCAAGCCGCGTTGGCGACGTTTGCATTAGGTGCAGACTTTATTGTTACCGGAAGTATTAACCAGCCTTGTCCAGAATCTGGTTCGTCTGATCCTGTAAGAAAAGCGCTAGCTCAAGCGCAAATGGCTGACGTGACGATGGCTCCTGCTGCTGACATGTTTGAAATGGGCGTAAAGTTGCAAGTTCTTAAGCGTGGCACGCTCTTTCCTATGAGAGCTCAAAAGTTGTATGACTTGTATAGAGAGTATGACTCCATTGACGATATTCCTGCGGATGAGCGTCAAAAACTAGAGAAGCAGGTGTTCCGTTCACCGTTAGAAGATATTTGGCAAGGAACGATTGATTTTTTCCAACAGAGAGATCCTGAGTTGATTGCCAATGCGATGGATAATCCTAAGCGTAAAATGGCGCTTATATTCAGATGGTACCTTGGATTATCGTCGCGCTGGGCTAACACCGGTGAGCCAGGGCGAGAAATGGATTACCAAATATGGGCAGGAGCAGCGCTAGGCGCATTTAATGCCTGGGTGAAAGGGTCGTATTTAGAGCCGGTAGAAAATCGGTTGGCTGTTGATGTAACGACGCATGTCATGCAAGGAGCAGCCTATTTTAGCCGAATTCAATCGATTAAAACGCAAGGCGTAATTTTGCCAAGTACATTTTCGATCTATACACCTACGCCCCTGACCTAATGTGCTCTCAGAAGAAGTGCTAAACCGCGTTTAGCGCTTCTTCTGGAATTGGTTGTAACTGTTTGTTCTGATCTAGACAGATCATCTCTATCTCACCTATCACCGCTGCTCTTTTCCCGTCGGGGCGCCACAGTTCTTGTTGCCATACAGACTTGAACTTACCGTCTAAGCGATACATCGTGCGGACTTCACATATATCCGCAAATTCAACGCCTTCTTGAAAAGTAAGGTTAGCCTTGTAGACTGCAAACACTAATCCTTTTTCTTTCCAAAGTTTTGATAGACGGTCACTGTCGATAACATGCTCTCGTGCGCGTTCAAAGTATTTAAGAAAGTTTGGGTGGTACACGACGCCCGAATGGTCTGTATCTTCGTAGTAAATTTGAACCGGTAGGGTGAAAACATTACTCCACATAATTGCTCTTTCGCTGATAATCTAAGGAGCTACATTATATATAAATATGTGAGATGTAGTAAGAGGTGAGTTACGTGGTGCCTCCCCATCGCTCCACGGCTTTTTCGATTGCAATTTTGTTAACGGGTTTTGCGAGAAAACCGGACATCCCTGATTCAAGGCAGCGGACTTCATCTTGAGAGAAAGCGTTTGCGGTAACCGCAATGATTGGTGTTTTCTGATAATTAGAGAGTTGTCGGATCTGTCGGGTCGCTTCTAAGCCGTCCATTACTGGCATTTGGCAATCCATCCAGATAACATCAAATTGACTCGATTTTGCCTTCTCTATAGCGAGCAAACCATTTTCAGCGGTTGTGGATGGATATCCCAACTTTTTTAGTATGGCAACTAGAATTTTGCTATTCACAATGTTGTCTTCTACGACAAGCATGTTAAGTGTATTTGTCGTTTCCTCACGCAAGTCTTTTTTTGCATGTTTTCTTTCAATGACCTTAAGTGGGAGACTTAATGTTACTAGTGTCCCTTTGTCAATCTTGCTTTCTATGGCTAGGGACGCGGAAAGGGCTGTGGCGAATGCTTTCGATATCGATAGGCCTAGTCCAAGGCCTTGGAAATCACGAACCATGGATAGATCCTGTTGTCGAAAGCCTTCGAATATATCTTCGAGATGTGAAGGGGGGATGCCCACCCCTGTGTCTTGAAACGCTATTTCTACGTTATCACAGTCACCTTTATTCACAGTGTTGATGTTGATGTCAATGGTTCCGTTAGAGGTAAATTTCATTGCGTTACTGAGTATATGTCGAAATATTTTGAACAACAATTTAGAATCCCCCTGATAGATCGAGGCCGTATCTTCGCTGCAATTAATATTGATGACTGTCCCCTGGCTGAGGAGACGCGGGTGCATTGTGTCAACAAGGTTTCGTAGGTCGCTGACCAAATTAAAGTTCTCGTTTCGCACTTCGATAGTGTCGTTGATCTCGATGTAATCCAGAATGTTATTAATCATGACGACCATGTCAGCAGAAGAATGTTGTGCCATGTTCAAATACTTATTCGCCCGCTCCGGGAGTTGATAATCTTTTACTAACTCTAGTGCGCCTTCGATCCCGTTCATTGGGGTCCTCAGTTCATGAGAAACTACCATTAGAAATTCGTCTTTTATTTTGTTTGCGGTAATAAGCGATTCTAAAATGCGTTTTCGCTCTTTTGTTAACGTTAGTTGCGATTCTTGGTAACGTCTAAATAGCGATATAGTTATTAGTGCAAATTCGATAGTGGAAGATGATTTAAATATACTCTCGAGCATTGGATGAGACGGGAGCAAGCCGATGTATAGGCTTATGTACAAAATGGACCCTATAGAGGCAAGGGTCATTGCAAAAATGTAGTAGACCGCACTGCTGTTGCCTTTTCCTAGATTAGTGAGGCAGGTAATGATGCAAACAATTCCTCCAGAGAAAATATAGGGAGTTACGAGGTATAGCATACTGCTGTCGGTAAGCAGTAGGCAGAGACATAGCAAGATTATGCCCCAATACACATGCCACTGTAGTAATTTATGTAATATAGGCTGCCTAACTTCTAAGTAGAAGAAATCAATAGCCACGAGGAATGTTGATATGTAGGCGAGCAGTGTTGGGATGAGCACAAATAGAAAGAACAGTTGAGGTGATTCTGGATAGATGACCTGCTGAAGATATCCGTCTAGGTTTAGTTGCAATAGAATGAGACTCGCCACGGAAATAGAAATCCAAAGATATATATTCTCCTTTGAATACAGGCAGAATACAAAGAAGTAGAGGCAGAGAATAGTTGCAAGGCCATAGTACAACCCGACAATCAACTTTCGGTCGCTTTCAAGCGCTATGATATCTGTGTCCGAGTGAATGGTTAATGCAGTGCGCAAGGACCCCGTGGTTTGTAATCGAAAGTATACGTGTGTAATACGTTTTGCAGGAATGGATATTGGAATGATAAATCCCGTGCCTGATATGCTTGCGTCACGCTGGCGAGACTTTTGTCCAGTACTTGATGCAAGAGCTCCGTTCACGAATACATCTATCTTTGATATCTCTGAATTGGTGAACCTTAAATAGTATGTGGATAAGTCCGACAATTCACGACCATCAATGATGCTGTGGACCCACAATGGGGTAGGTAAAATGCCGAAGTTGATAGTGTCTTTTTTTATGTGAACCCAGCTCGACTGTTGATCGATGGTGTTGATGTTATAGGTTTCTGATCGGTCAATAAAATAGGATGAGGTGGGAAATAGAGAAATGCTATGAATGTCATCTTTGAGCGTTGTGTGTGTGGAGAATGAATTTTCTGGGACCAACAAGCTGGCATTGGAAGCGGTAATGTTGCATAGGGCTATGCATAGAAGACTGAATAATAACAGGCAAGATCTAAACAATTTAGGGTAAGCCTCTGGTCCATGGCGACAATTGCGTATGCCTTAGTTTAGACGAGCACTGGAAACTCTCTACTATTCATGTGTTACTTAGTGGGTATAAGTTGTAAGTATTGTAAGTGAATGGGGGGAGTAGGTAGTCTATTTAACAGAAAGTGTTTCCCATGCATCGGCTATAGCTTTTATTCCCTCGTGTATGACTTCTTCAGTATAAGGGGCGTAGCCCAGTATTACGCTTGGTCTTTCTGTTGGCAAAGCTGAAAAACGGGAGCAGGCCATAACTTCAATGCTTGCCTTTTCGCAGGCGAGTAAGACATCGTTTTCAGCTACCCCATGATTTAGCCAACCGATGAGGTGAAGCCCTGTTGGGAGTGGTGGGACTTGCATGATATCGGTCAAGTAGATATTTGCCGCCTCTACTAGCGCTTTTTGCCTCTGTGAATAGAGATGGCGCATTCTTCGTAGGTGCCTTGCAAAATGTCCGAGGTCGATGAAATCTGTCAATACAGCCTGTTCTAAAGTGGGGGAATGGCGGTCGATGAGCCATCTCAGCGTTGAGATAGCATTTATTAATTCTGCCGGAACCAGCATGTAGCCCAAACGTAGCGCGGGGAATAGCAGTTTACTAAAACTGCCTAAGTAAATAACGTGTTGAGAGGTTGCCAATGTCTGTAGAGAAGGTAATGGGTTACCTTGGTAGCGATACTCGCCGTTGTAGTCGTCTTCGATGATAATCGTATCATTTTTTTTCGCCCACTTTAGCAGAGCGTTACGTCGCTCTAAACTCATGCACATGCCAAGAGGGAAGTGGCTTGAAGGGGTGACGTAAATAACTTTCGCCTCGGGTACATACTTTTCAAGGTAATCGATAGAAATCCCTTCGTTGTCTACAGGAATAGAACGGATAGAGGCTCCAGCCATTTCAAAAACGGTGGAGGCTGGCGTGTAACCTGGCTCCTCAAAGCACACGATATCACCTTCGTTAATCAACAGCTTCGCCAATAGGTCAATGCTCTGTTGAGTGCCTGCCGTGATGATGACTTCATCTGAGGAAGCGTTTATGCCCCTTGACGCACCTAAGTAGCCGCTAATGGCTTGTCGAAGGGGAGTGTATCCACAAGGGTGATTTCGTTCTAACCAAATATCCGCCTGTGAACGTAAACGTTGGCTCATGAGTTGCGCCCAAAGGGTACTAGGGAACTCCTTACAAGCTGGTGTGTGTGCTCGAAATGCACGAGAAGAACCGCCATCTGCTTTAGGGACAATATTATCTGCTTGGCTCGCGATGAGCGCGGTATGGGATATATCAATTTTCTTTTTGTTGTTGTTTGTATTTGAATAGCACTCGGTAGCATTATTGAGGGCGTGGGGATTAACTCGTGTCCCTGAACCGTGGGCTGTCACAATATACCCTTCGTTTGTTAGCTGTTCATAGGCATTGATCACTGTGTTACGAGAGATGCGGAGTTGTTGTGAAAGTTTTCGTGTAGAGGGCAAGCGTTCATTCGCAAGCAGCCTTTGTTGAGTGATGGCGTTTCTCAACTGTTCTTCTAGCTGGCGAAAAATGGGGGTCGAATCGTCACCGTTAATCACCAAGGAATCGAACTGGAATCTCTGTAGGGTGCGAGTAATCATTAAGTGGACCGTAACAAAAATGAAAAGTGGATCTTACTAGAAATAAGTAGGAAGCGTATTATAAATTCAGATTTTTTGGCTTACTGACGATAAAGGAATACACTATGAGACGATCAAAATACATACGAAAAATACTACTGGGTATGCTGATGTTTACCCTGATTTTGGGAGGGGCCAATAATGTCGTTGCCGCGAAATCAACGATCGGTGTGATTGTATTTGATGGCGTTCTAACCAGTGATGTTACTGCACCAATTGAAGTGTTTGGCGCTGCTAGTAAGCAAGCGTGGTTTTCTGAGTATGATGTCGTTGTGATTTCTGCGACAAAAAATAGGAAAGTTCAATCTGAAGAGGGTTTGACGATACTTGCAGAAAAAACAATCTATGATGATGTGCCTCTTGACGTAGTGATTGTGGCTAGTGCGTATGACATGAAACCAGTACTAGCGAATAAAGCGCTCATTGAGTATGTCGAAAAGCAGCATAAACGAAATGCTTGGATGTCGAGTAATTGTTCTGGCGCAATGATTTTGGGCGAGGCTGGCGTACTTGATGGCAAGAAGGCTACCACTTGGGCTGGGGGCGAAAAGGAACTTGCGAAGGCGTACCCTACTATTGATGTGCAGTTTGATCAGAATGTAGTCGTTGATGGAAGGGTTATTACATCAAATGGGGGGCCTGTTAGTTATCAGGCTGCTTTTCGTTTACTGCAGGGCTTAAGTTCTGAAAAATTCTCTAACGATATTTCTGAGCTTATCCAGTTCGATCGATTACGGGATGCGTTTGTTGCGAAAGCGCCAGAATAACGAGGGCTTTCAATTAAGATTCTTGATAGAGGTAACCGTTATAAGACCCTTGCCAGTGGCTGCTATACTGAATCAAATAACCTTGCTAATTTGACCCTTGATTAAGTATGCCACTGGCCCTACATGAAACGCCATATCTATATAAGCTTTGCTGCTCAAATTTCGATCATATCCATTTGTCTGATTACAATAACCGCGCTCTATTTCGGTTATCAGAGTTATCACTCGGAGGCCGCTAGAAAAGAAAAAAGCCTTGCTAACGAATTGATTTCTATTGTTAAAACAGCCTCTACCCAACTCAATGTGAATGCTCATGAAGAGATATTCTTTGACCCCGATGAAGGGTTGGAAGGGGAAGCTGAATTTCATGACATAAGGGCGATTCTAGGGAATATACGAGACATTAATTCCCTCGAGCACGATAACGGCAGTCCGGTTTACACGTTGCGTCAGCCTTTTGATTTTGAAGAAACTGGTCATGTTGAATTTGTAGTGATGAGCGACGTAAATTCAAAGGGTCTTTTTTATACTGGCGCAAGATTAAAAGCGGAGCCGATTCACATACGTGCTTTTTCAGGTGAGTCCTCTGTTACTGGAGTTTATAGTGACTCGGAGGGAGATTGGATCTCAGCCGCTGCACCCTTATTTTTGGACGGTGAGGTTGTGGGTATCATACAAGCGGATAGAACTGTCGGATTCTATTTTGAGGAGCTATTGGTACTTAGAAATCAGTATTTTTTTATCGGCGCTATATGTTTACTAACAGGAATAGTGTTTTCTTTATTGTTCGCGGTCTACGCAACAAGACCACTTAAGGTATTACTTAGTGCGAGTAAAAAATTCGGTGACGGAGAGTATGGTTATCGTATTACGGATCGACGGATAGATGATTTTGACGAGGTGTTTTTGGGTTTTAACGAGATGGCGTTGAATGTTCAGACTGAGCATGAGGAGAATGTTCAGATTAATGATGAGCGGCGTCAGTTAAATGAAAAGCTCTCATATAGCCTTGAAGAAATAGAGAAAGCGTTGGCAGTAAAGAATGAATTTCTTGCGAATATGAGTCATGAGATTCGAACGCCAATGAATTCCATTATGGGTTTTACCCAAATATTAATGGATAGTAAATTACCCGCCAAGCAGCATGCATTGCTTCAGAGAGTCGATGGTTCATCACGCAACCTTATGAGAATTGTGAGTCAGATCCTCGATCTATCGAAAATAGAAGCTGGCAAGATGGAACTCGATGAGGCTGAATATGATCTAAACAAAGAACTTATTGAGTTAATAATGATGAACGCGGAGGCTGCAAAAGAGAATAATATCAATTTGCTGCTTTTCGTGAATAAACCCTTGCCAATCATGCTTTTTGGCGACGGGATGAGAACTAGTCAGATTATTCTTAATTTGCTCAGTAACGGCGTTAAATTTACGCACTCGGGATATGTTTCGCTAACGGTTGACTGGACGATGTTAAATAGTGAGGACATAGAGTTATCTTTTGTAATTCAGGATACCGGTATTGGAGTGTCTGAAAGTGCGAGCAAACGTATATTCGAACCGTTTACTCAAGCAGACGCTTCTATTTCGAAATCGTATGGTGGAACTGGATTAGGCCTGACCATTGCTCGAAATATATCGACCTTGATGGCAGGGGAGGTTGTCTTTGACAGTGAGGATGGTAGCGGTGCGAAATTTACTGCTACGGTGGTGCAACGAGTCTTAAAAAATGTACCGATTCCTGATGAAAACAGTGCTGCCTTTGCGCGTTATCAATCGATTAACCCTACGAATCAACGATATTTACTTGTTGACGAATGTCTTGAAGTTGGTAGGCAGTTGGCTACCTGGCTTGGGAAAGAAAATGTTGACCAAGTTACATCGGTAGACCTATTAGAATCTAGCCTTAAGAATACGAGGAAACCTTTCGATTATATTATCCTGGATTATTTTCTCGCTGAGTACGATATCAAGTTGGTGAAATGGTTGTTGGGACAATGCGATCATGAAGGTGTCCAGCTGGTTGCGATGACAGCGATCGATAATGTATCAGAAGCCCTAGTTAAGGAAGCTAATTATCTAATCACCAAACCTCTAATCTTAGACGATGTTGTTAGGAGTTTGAATGGTACTGCTGATCTACCCAGGTACTGCACGATAGATGAGTATCCAGCGATACAATTGAAGGAGGAGGTATCGATATCTACTACGTTACTGAAGAGAAAGCATGTGTTGTTAGTGGAAGATAACCCCGACAATGAGCTGCTGGCAACAATGCTATTGGATGAGTATGGGGTATCCTATTCGGTTGCGAGGGACGGAAAAGAGGCTGTAGAAATATTGAGGGAAAGCGAGTTTGATCTTGTTCTTATGGATTTGCAGATGCCGGTGATGGATGGCATATCTGCAACCGAGATCATTAAGAGTGAAAAAGAGATTTGTCATGTGCCAGTCGTTGCTATGACGGCGAATACGACTCCGTCAGATCAAAAGAAATGTATGGATGTTGGCATGGAGGAAGTGCTCTCAAAGCCTGTTGACAAAGATTATTTTGTGGGATTACTGGATCGATATTTATCGACAGAGTCCTCTGGGCATTTGTTGTTGGTTGACGACGATGCCAGTAATCAGATGTTAGTGGGGTTATTGCTTGAGAAATATGGCGTGAGTTATGATGTGGCGAATAACGGGTCGCTTGCTGTGGATATGGTGAAAGGCCAGCGTTATGACATGGTGCTTATGGATATGACAATGCCTGTTATGGACGGACTCACCGCAACAAAGCTAATCAAGGAAAATACTCAATTTAGTGCTCTTCCCGTAGTAGCAATGACAGGGTTTAGTGACAAAGCAAGAAGGCAGGAATGTGTAAATGCAGGAATGGTTGATTATGTCGGTAAACCGATTAAAACCGAACTGCTTTATGCGGTGTTAGATCGCTATTTGAGATCTTCTAGCGACAACTCGGTATCCTGATAGCTTCTATTTTATATCTTCACCTATATTTAAGGCGGTAATCTCTTGGGTTTGATAGGTTTGTCAGTGTGATTGATCTCCCCCTTACGTACCTACAGTCACTTAATAGAGATGTAATCGGAGGATTGTTTGGTTCGTTAATGTCGTGATCGGGTACCTATCTTTCATTATCTTGACACTTTCGTTCAATTAACTAAACTATCAGCCAAGGTAGAGCATGAATCGTTGGGTGTTTGGTAATAAGATTTACTCTGAGCGTCTTTGATCTTCTACCAATGGATTGGATTTTAGAAAAATGGGAGCGTTCTATGAAGACTCACGTTGTGTTATCTGGATTTATCGCGGTTCTGATTACAAGTATGTTTTGTGTCGTGTTAAGTCATCTTTTTGTCAACAAGACAGGTACTGCCGCTAAGCCATCGTTTTTTAGCCTGTATTCTCCAGCGAATTCTCCTTTTCGTGGAGATATTGGGAAAGGCACTCAGCGCAATTAGGTCTTTGCGTAGGTTGATTCAAGGCAGGAAAGAAAATGAGAAAGCTTATTTTCAGGTAAGAAGTTGATACCCGCCGCCCCTTTACGCCCGCCACCGCTTGGAAATTGGCTGGCTAGCGTGTCCGCAGCCACTTTGTTGTTGAGCGGAGCTCTGATGCTGACAACATAACCTTTTGCACCTTCAACTTCTTGCTCAGTGAGTACCGCGTGGGCTTTGTTGGGTGCTTGGTTTGCGAGATCATTGCCATATACACCACTGACTCTTCTTGCCCAGCGTTCGTTGGGCAATATCTTAGCCGCTGAAGATTCTGTGTTAGTGATAGTTTGTGCGGAAGCTGCTTTTTCTAGATCTTCAAGATAACCTTGCTCTAACGTTGCATAGGCAGGGTGGTAGCCGTTAATAAAGTCCAATGGAGAGCCGCTGGCCAGTAGCTCTTGGTACAAAGTTGCGGGGTGAAAAAACAGATCGTCTAAGGAAGCACCATAGCCGTTGTAATTGATGTAGGTTCCCAATCGGCTTAGTTGTTCAGTTTGGTGCTCAGTGAGCCCATGTTGTTTGGCTACTCGAGTTGCAGTTGCTATTAGGTTATCGCCGAAGGCGGCGGTGATTGCCCACAGGTAGTGCTTACCTTTTAGGTGCCCATTAATTATGAGGCCAGTGCAAATGTCTGACGATGGATTAATGAGAGCAGTGAGATTACTGTGGCTAGGAATGTCTCCAGCCTGATGGTGGTCGGCGTAAAACACCTGTGCACCAGCAACTAAATTCTTTTCTAGCGCTTGAGCATTTTTAAGCATCGATACATCTAGGACGGTGATGAGATCTCCTTCACCTGCATCGACTCTCTCGAGCAGAGAGATATCACGCTTGACGCCTGTGATTAACGTTGCCGATTTCGGTGATTCAAGGCGAAGTTGAATTAAAGCGCATATGCCATCTGCATCACCATTAAATACGTCGTAAACCGCCATGTTACTGCCCCTGTTAGATTTGGCTTAAAGTGCCTTTAGCATGGGATTGTATCCAGCTCTTTGGGCGAGGAACAGTAATATGACATTTATAATCTCCCTTCTGATGCAGATGGACTAGGGTTTGCTGGTTGAATGAGCGAAATGATCGTCATATTACGCAGCTTTACGGATACAATTTTTCAGCATGCTTATAATTATCATTCTTATTTGTTATTATTTCGCCCGTTAAACCCCGTAGGGGGCGATTTTTTGCAAAAGCGACTTTAGGTAATTGGTGGTGAGGCATTTATGGATGTAAATAGTACATTTGAGGCGAGTCTTTGTCGGCTTTTTTTGTCATGCTGCCTGATGGTGTTTGCTGTCTTTGGGGTATCACAAAGTTATGCGGATTCGCTTTCTCAGCTGCAGGATACGGGCATCAAGAAAGTGAATTCAGCCAGGGCGTCGCAAAAACGAGTGGATGTATTATCGGAAAAAGGGCAGCAACAGTTACGTGAGTATCGATTATTGCAAAAGCAAATCGAAGGGCTGGAAACATACAACAAACAATTGTCTGAGCAGATAGACCAACAGAGTATTCTTATCAGCAAATATGATGCCTCAATATTGGAAGTTGCGACGATTGAGCGCCAGATGATGCCTTTAGTCGTTAAAATGGTGAAGAGTCTTGGGGATTTTGTCGAGCTAGACTTACCTTTTCATATGACCGAGCGTCGAGAGCGATTGTCGAATATAGAAGAAAATGTTGAAGCCGCTGATATTGATGTTGCTGAAAAATTTCGACAAATAATTGAAGCATATCAAATCGAAAATGAATATGGCCGTAAAGTGGATAGCTATCAAGATATTGCAATTGTCGATGGGGTTGCGTACGAGGTTGATGTACTCCGTGTCGGCAGGATCGCGCTAGTCTGTCAATCTAAAGATACAACAGTGACTGCGATGTGGGATCGAAAAAATCAATCCTGGTTAGCCATAGATAGTGGGAATTATCGGAATTCAGTGCGGCAAGGATTGAAGATGGCCAATAAGCAAGCTCCGATAGGTATGTTGCGACTACCGATCATGTCAGATGGAGGTAAGCGCTAATGTACCGATTAATGTGTCGACTATTGGTTGCGTGTGTAGTTCTAAGTGGTTTTTTTACCGGAAACGTTTGGGCGGAGAGTGAGAGAGCGCTATCACTTGATGGGTTACTCGAAGAAGTTAAGCAAGGTAGAGTTAGAGATAGTAGGCTTAATCAACAGCGTGAAGCTGAATTTGTACAAAACAATAAAGACCGACAAGCGTTGATTAAGCAGGCTCAGTCTCGAATTAGCGCTTTGGAACGGGACAGTGCAAAACTTGAAGTGACGTTTAATCAGAATGAAGTGATGGTGAAGGAGAAGCGGGCGTTGAGAGATGAGCGTCTAGGCTCTTTGAAAGAGCTATTTGGCCACCTTACAGGTGCAGCAGGGGATATGCGAAGCCATTTAGCAACGTCAATTACTACCGTTGAGTTTGCCGATAGAAAACCCTTTCTTGATACCTTAATAAAGAAGATGAATGCGGGTGTAGAGTTACCCTCAGTCGCAGAAATTGAGGCATTCTGGTATGAGCTACATCGAGAGATGACGGAGTCAGGGAAAGTAACACGATTTACTACTGCTGTTGGTACCGAAAAGCAACGAGAAGTTGTTCGGGTGGGTACGTTTAATATTTTGTCTAATGGTGAATATCTAGGTTTTGATTCTGATTCAGGGCGCGTGTACGTGTTACCTCGTCAACCCAGTGGATTCTTTTCTGGAGTAAGTTCATTGCAAAGTGAAAGCGGAACTCATCAGGTTGGAATCGACCCTACGGGACCAGCGGGTGGCGGTTTGTTAAGAGCACTGATCAATACGCCGACGTTGTTAGAGCGATGGCATCAAGGCAACTTGGTCGGGTACGTGATAAGTGTCATTGGGTGTATAGGGCTGTTGCTTGCACTTTGGCGGTTTATCGGTTTGGCTATTGTAGGAAAGTCTATAAAACAGCAGTTATCTGATAAGACAGCACAATCAACGAACGCATTGGGAAGGATATTGCAAGTCGCTGATGATCATCCTGAGCTTGATACAGACGGTTTGGACTTGAAACTGGATGAAGCAATCCTGAAAGAGAGGCCTGCAATTGAGGCAGGGTTACCTTTACTCAAAATCATCTCGATGGTGGCACCGCTATTGGGCTTGCTGGGTACCGTGACGGGAATGATCATTGTGTTTCAGGCTATCACGGTTTACGGAGCCGGAGATCCAAGGGCCATGGCTGGTGGTATTTCCAGCGCTCTGGTGACTACGGTATTAGGGTTGATTGTTGCAATTCCTATCTTACTGTTGCATACGGTGTTGTTAGCTAAGGCAAGAAAGATATTGCATGTCCTTGAAGAACAAAGCGCCGGTATTATTGCTCAACGTGTGGGTCAGGAGTAAGAGAGAATAATAATGGGATTGTTCCTACAGGACTTATTTTATACATTGGAGCGCTTTTTTGTCACAGGTGGTCCTGTCCTGCTGTTGATTGCATCAGCAGCGGTGTTGTTATGGGCACTGGTTTTGGAAAGGCTTTGGTATTTGCACGGAGGTTGTCAAGCTCAGGGCCGGAAGGTAGAGGCATTGTGGCAAGCTCGTAATGAACGCTCATCTTGGGATGCGGCGGTGACGCGGCAATCGTGGATATCAGAAAGCCGAGTGCTTATTGATCACAATCTATCGCTGATAAAAACAGTGATTGCGATATGCCCTTTGTTAGGGTTGCTAGGGACCGTTACCGGAATGATTGAAGTGTTTACTGTGTTAGCGGTTTCTGGCGGCGGTGATGCCAAATCGATGGCGGCGGGCGTATCAAAAGCAACCATTCCTACAATGGCTGGGATGGTGGTCGCGCTTTCTGGGGTCTTTGTTAATATTTATATTACCCGTACTGCCAAGGCAGAATATCAAATAATTGAAGAACGATTAATGATGGAACACTAATGGGTCGCAGAAGAAATTATCTTTATCAAAATGATGGCGATGAAGACAGCGCAATCGACTTAACGCCAATGCTAGATGTCGTATTTATCATGTTGATCTTTTTCATCGTGACAGCGTCTTTTATCAAGGAGTCGGGGGTAGAAGTTAGCCGTCCAGATTCACAAACAGCATCGCAAAAGGACAATGCAACCATATTGGTTGCAATCAGTGCCGATAACAGTATTTGGATTGATAATCGGCAGGTTGATATCAGAGCCGTACGGGCGAATATTGAGCGGCTTTATGCCGAAAGCCCAGAAGGCGGTTTGGTAATACAAGCGGACGAGCATGCATCGATCAAGACTTTTGCTGGTGTACTGGATTCTGCACGAGAAGTAGTGGACCCTAGTAAAATCTCGCTGGCGACTCGGTCATAATGGATGCGCTTAAACGATCAATTATCGTGTTGCCTGCAGCAGTATTGGTAACGTTAGTATTGTTGTTAGTGATGGCGACACTAATTAAAACATCTAATGATGACCTACTGTCAGAGAAGCGAGTGGTATTACCCAATATATTGATGCCGGATGTGCAAATTGAGACTCGACGCTTAATCGAGAAGCCAGAGAAACCTGAAGTTTTGCCGGAGCCGAATCAACCCAAGCCTGAGAATAATACAGATGCTCAGGAAACGGATCTAGCAATAGATATTCCAGCTCCAGATCTGACTAATTCGGCTATGGATTTGACTATTGGGTTGGGCTTGCAAGCGTCTGATGGAGAGTACCTGCCGATATTCAAGGTGGCACCGGCCTATCCAAGTAGGGCGGCACGACGAGGGATTGAGGGTTACGTTGTATTGGAATATATCGTTACTACCAGCGGAACTGTGAGGGATATTGTTGTCATTGATGCAAAGCCAAGTAATACGTTTAATTTGGCGGCGAAACGTTCTGCTAGAGGTTACAAATATCAACCTAGAATAGTAGATGGAAATCCTGTTGAAGTTTCTGGTGTTAGAACAAAAATCGTCTTTAAAATGGAGAAATAATTGAATCGATTACGAGCTCCCTCTCGGTTGATGCAGCAACAGTGTGTGATCGGCCTACTTATGGTGTTGTTGCTCAACTTAGGTGGATCAACATTAGCGTGGGCGGGCACTACGGGTGCCATTGATGCCAAGACGTTTAGGCAGCTTAATAAAGCAAAAGATCTTGTTGCTGACGAACACTTCGATGATGCTTTGAAAGTATTGGATAAGCTACAGCAACGAAAGTCTGTGAGGGGGTATGCCAAGGCCCAGGTGCTTAATTATCAAGGGTATGTCTATGCTTCAAAGCAGTCCTACAGAAAAGCGATAACGTCTTATCAAGAAGTCTTGAAACAAGAAGATGTACCTGAGGCACTCGTGTTGAATGCACACTATGTTATGGGGCAATTATATCTTCAGCTTGAACAGTATGCCGACTCGATTGAGAGTTTATTGCGTTGGAAGAGCTTGGCCAAGAAGCCTAGCTCGACAGGGCTAATGATGTTGGCACAATGCTACTATTTGACGGGCAAATATTCCCTGGCGTTACCGCCGCTAGCGATAGCAATAGCACAGAAAAACAATACAAAGAGCCTTGTTCCAGAGTCTTGGCTGCAGTTACAAGCAGCGCTGTATTTTGCGCTTGATGATATGAAAAATACGGTGACGGTATATGAGATGTTGTTGGTCCAATATCCAAAGGCTCGTTATCTAAAACAACTTGCTGGCCTATATGGAGAGCTGGGTCAAAAAAAGAAGAGGCTGTCTACGTTTGATGCCGCATATGAGCATGGTTTGCTTTCTTTGGGCAGCGAACAGCGAAATCTTGCTAACATGTATTTGGAGCAGGGCGTTCCCTTTAAGGCGGCGAAATTAATTGATGGCGCTATTAAGAACAATAGTGTGGAAGGAAATACCAAAAATTTGCGGTTACTAGCAAGTATTTGGGCGTTGTCAGGAGAAAATTCAAAGGCGATTGATACCTATCAACAGGCGGCGAAATTGTCAGATGATGGGGAAATAGATGCGCGTTTAGCAGCTGTATATTACGATGCAGGTGACTATCAATTGTGTGTGACTTCTGCCAATGAAGCCAATAAAAAAGGTGGTATAACAAACCCTGGGCGTAACAATCTTTTACTGGGGCTTGCATTGGTTAATTTGGAAAAATATTCGCAAGCGTTGCAAGCATTTAGATTGGCGAAAGACGACAAAAAAACATTCGATTCAGCGAGAGAGTGGGAGAGATATACTCTCTCCCATTTAGCGCTAGCACCATAATCTTAGCGGGTTAACAGTGTATATTGTTTGGTAAACGTGAAGCTTCCTTTTGTCCTGAGGTTATGCCGCATGCATTTTGTCGTTATTTTCGGCGCCACTGGCAGCCATGAACGCTATCGCATTATCTAACATGCGGTTCGAAAACCCCCACTCATTATCGTACCAAGCGATAACTTTAACTAAGTTATCGCTAACGTGAGTTTGGGTGCAGTCAAAAATGGCGCTCGCGGGACAATGATTAAAATCGATAGAGACCAAAGGGTCAAGATTGATCTGTAAGATGCTACTTTTGGATCGTGCAGCGGCCTTTACCATCATATCGTTGATCTCACCGATGCTTGTTTTCCTTGCGGCGGTGAAGGTGAAGTCGATAACGGATACATTAACAACCGGTACGCGTATTGCCATCCCATCGAGTTTTCCCGCAAGCTCCGGTAGTACTAGCCCTACGGCCGATGCAGCGCCGGTTTTGGTTGGAATCATAGACTGCGTGGCAGATCTGGCGCGCCTGAGGTCACTGTGATAAACATCTGTGAGGGCTTGGTCATTGGTGATTGAATGGATTGTGGTCATCAGGCCATGTTTGATTCCGATGAAATCATGTAATGGCTTTGCAATGGGCGCTAAGCAATTTGTGGTGCATGAAGCATTGGAAATAATACGGTGGTCGCTACTCAATGTATCATCATTCACACCGTAAACTATCGTTGCATCTGCGTCCTCACAAGGCGCAGAGACAATCACCTTTGAGGCACCTGCGCTGATATGGGATTCTGATGATTCTCTTGTGGTAAATAAACCGGTACATTCGAATACGATATCAATCGATAAATCCTTCCACGGAAGGTTTTTGGGGTCTTTTTCCGAGAATATGGCGATAGTGTCGCCATTAATGATCATGCCGTCTGCTTCATAGCTTGCGACGCCATTAAATCGCCCATGAACCGTGTCGAACCGAAACAAATGAGTATTGACATCACCTTTGCCTAAGTCATTGATGGCGACGACTTGAATTCGATCTCTGTATCCATTTTCATAAAGTGCTCTAAGCGTATTGCGACCGATGCGCCCAAAACCGTTTATTGCTATTCGTATAGGCATGGGGAAACTCCTGTGAAAGCCCTAACCACTTTAGTGAAAGGAGTGGCGTTATTCATTAACCTATAGTTTCAAACAAAAGATTAGCCCGCAAAGAATGAGTTCTTATAACAGCTCTTATCTTGAGTAGATCAAGCTATAAATGCCGTAAAAACAGCTGGTTATTGATCGGTTGTGGCGGTGTGGACGGTACAAAGCAGATGGCTGCTTGGTCAAATTGCAAATAAAGCACGAATTTACCCTCTTCTTACTTGTTTGCATTGGACAATGGGGAGGTAGCCCCCTAATATCGATCGTTTGGCCCCGGGTACACTGCGGGTGAAATATCATCAATTAGGCGGACTATCCTCCCAATATTATGTTCTTTGTAGATAATAATTCTCAGTTTTTTAGGCCATTGACCAGCAAATATAGAGAAGTCGTGATTGAGTGCTTACGGCTATTTTATCTGCGTCTATACAGCTCCTTGGCGGATTACGGCCATGCGGTTGATCGCCAACAGTTACTTGACACTTTTCAGGAGGCAATTGCCCGGGCGCCAATCTTAGAAGGTGATGATGACGACGATGCTGGCGGACGTTTTCGTAGTGAGAGGGATTTGGCCGTTTGGATACTTAATAGTCTTATTGAGTTTGGTTGGATAGAGCGCCAAATGGATGAAGCAACCCTAAAGAGTACATTTGGCTTTACCCGGCAGGGGAGGATGTTCACTCAACCTTTCATCGACATAGACACTTCCAGAATTCGTACCAGACATCGTAACACTCGAAATACACGTAATTCGTTGCATGCCTTTGTTGAATTAGGAGATGTGAATGATCTACTGGATGCCTATGAGTATTCTGAGAGGATTATCAGTGACTTCACCGATGTCATTGCAGAACTTGATGAGCGTAAGCGTCAGCTTGTTAAAGAAGTCGAGGCCCATGTCTTAGTTCAGAAAGCCAGTGACGACTTTTTTGATTTTATGGAAAAACGTTTCCAGCCAGATATTGCCGTACGTTTGTCAGCAGATAGTGTCGAAAAACATCGGGATGAAATTTCCGATACTATCGTAAAAATAAGACGAAAAAGAAAACAATTCAAAGCCGATGCAGAACGAAAACTGCGACAAGTATTTCCCGATGGAATTGTAGCGGCAAATCAATCGTATCTCTATTTTGTATTGGATATTATTGAAAGCCGATTAAAGAACGCATGCGACATCATGCTGCCATCTCTACGAAAAGCGCTACAGAGCTTTACGCAGAGGGCCGATATCATTATTAGACAAATGAGTTTCTTAAGTCAGCAGCGTAATGACGACCTTGTATCGCTGTGTAAAGCGCTATCTGAACTCCCAGATATCCAGCAGTCACCATGGTTAGATGCGGTCGCTCAGCGAATGGAAACGGTGTCCATCGGATTTGTTGATCCTGCGCACATTAAGTTAACTGAAGCGAAGGAAAAGCGGGTAGTCAACACATCGGTGATGGAAATTGAAGCGCTTGATAAAGAGGCTAGAAAGCAGATTTTTGTGCAACAAGCGGTTGATAGAGCATTTACGATTAATGATCAGGAGGTACGAAAATACCTAATGGATGCACTAGGGAAAGGTGCTCGAGTTAGCACGCGTCACCTGCCTATTATTACCGCTAATGATTTTTTGAGCGCGGTTCATGCTATCGAAGTGGGTAGTGTCAACAACTTGGATAGTGAATTTCAGTTCAGAGTGGAGGGGCCCATTGCGATCGTGGAAAATGAAGACAATGGATACCTAAGGAAGTCTGACGAGTATTTCATTGAACTGATTGAGAGAGGATAGAGCGTGTTAAAGTCAATTGATAACCAATTGGAAAAGCATGGCATCACGAATAATGAATTCAGTGAGTTGTTATTGCGGTTAATGGATTATGGCGTGTTGTGTCGAGACGAAAGTCAGCGAGAGCAATTACTTTATGACCGCTACCTTCGCTTAGAAGAACTCGTGAATGAGTACCTCAGCGTTTTATGCATACGCACACAGCATGATACTCGGTTTCAATTTGTTCGTTTGTATCCGCCGGGTAGCGAGATACCCGGTATGGCGGATGAAAACGATCCTCCCTTTAAGACAGGACTGCGCTCTCGATTATCAAAATATGAGGTTGAGCTTGTACTTGTTCTTCGGAGTCAATACGAGAAAGCGCTTAAGGAAGGTTTAGTCGATGAGAATGGCTGTGCGACGGTTTCGCTTGAATCGTTGAATATAGCGATGAAGAATCTACTAAAGAAGAGTTTGCCAGCGAATGTGACTCAGCGTAAAGATCTGTTCAGAAGTTTGAAGCAATTGAGATTGATACAGTACCGTAAAGAAGAAGATGTCGAGAGCGGCGAAGCATGGATTAGAGTCCGACCAATGATCGTTAGTTATGTTACAGACCAAGTACTCGATGCGTTGCAACCATTGATAGATTCCAAGGGCATCGATGCCGCGCCTGAAAGCGTCGTAGATACTGAAAACACTGAGAGTTAGCCGGATATGTTTCTAAAGAAGTTTATATATGTAAATTGGGGTGGCATTCCGAATCAAGAATTTGAGTTTGGGCCAGTCAATTTACTTTCTGGTGGTAACGGTTCGGGTAAAACGACCGCCGCTGATGCGTTGCAAACCATAATGACGGCAGCTCATGATACCTTGTTTTCTTACAATCCTGGTCAAGAAGAAACGAGTCAGCGTGGGAGGAGTGGAAAGCAGATGCGGACACTGGAATCCTATGTTTTGGGTTGTGATGATGGTAGCTATGCTAGGCCTTGGGTAACCGATGGCTATATTGCCGCGGTATTTCACCCGACAGAAGGTGAAAGCGCAGAACCTTTTACTGCAGTGATTGGAAATCGAGCGTTTTTGGAAACCGTGGGCGGTCAACGGCAGGCGAAATTAGATGCAACGTTGTTTATGATTGCGCCGAATCAGCAATTAACTATTGGTGATTTTGTAAGGAACTATGATGATGGAAAGCACGTAGTGCCCATCACTGAAATATATTCTTTACTGGAAAAGCAGTTAGGTAAACGGGCAATAGAAAAATACGATACTAAAAAACCGTATCTCGCGAGATTCTACGCAGCTTTACGGGGGATTAATGGCCGGGTTACGGATCGAGAGGCGATGAATGCAGCGAAAGCTTTCTCTGGTTTTATGGCGTACAAGCCAAATAAAAAAGGCATTCATCATTTTGTAGCACAAGAAGTGTTGGAGAAAAAAGACCTGGGTGAAGCTATTCGTTCAGTCTCTGGTTTAATGAAAAATGTGCATGCGATGGAAGAGGATGCTCGAAAGCTGAAAGAAAGCATCGATATACTGGCGCACGCACAGCTTCAAGGTAGAGTTTATGTCGAACGTTGGATTGAATGGCAGGAGCATAGCTATGTTCATGCAAAGGCATCATTTTTCGATGAGCAAACGCGTTACCTTAATGAGAAACAAAAACAAAAAAGCATAGGTAATGAACTTGTAGAGACAGAACGAGAGATATCGATTAATGAGGGGCGGCTACGGGATGTCCAATTAGTGGTGGATGAGCTGAACGCTAAGCGGTTGGGTGTACCAGCGCTAAGGGACAAAGATCATTATGAGCAGGCGGTAATAGAAAACAATGCAAGATTGAAACAATTGCAAGGCCCTGTTTATTCTCAGGATGCGCAGTTAAGGAGTAATGCTCAAGCTGCGGAGGCTGTGTTAAAGTATTTGTCCAAATCGTCTATGGCACTTGATCTTATTGGATTTGGTCAATCCTCGGTGAAAAAATCGCTCAAACAAGTAGCAGCAAGTAACGGTAAAGAACTTCCTGACATGACCTATCTGTTTAATGCTGATTGGGTTGATGGGTCTCAATCAGAGCAGCTACTCGATGATGTGGTTAAGTTACAGCAGTATCACGAACTTTTGGTTAACACCCTGCGTAGCAGAGAGATAAATGAGAGTGGTAGTAGCCTTCGTGATGGCGTGGCATCGTTATTGGATAGACAAGCAAACCAAAAATCAGCATTTCAAAAGCAGGCAGAGAGAAAGCAAACAGAGATTGATTCTCTTGAGACAAAACAAGCGAATTATCCGCCTTATGTTGTTGTTGCGTTACAAGCGATAAGAAAAGAGTGCCCAAATGCTGATGCTCGGGTTTTATGTGATTATGTGGATGTAATGGATCCTGAATGGCAATCCGCCATAGAAGGGTATATTGGTGGAGCACGGTTTTCTATTATTGTCGAGGCCGAGTTTGAAGCGAAAGCGATAACAATCGTTCGATCTCTCTCAGGAAAGAACAATAGAGCTCGTGTTATTCAGGGCACTAAAGCGCAGAAAGACTACCAGAAATTACGGCAGAATTTACCGAAAAACTCCCTAGTCCATGTCATGGAATTCAGCCATAAAACGGCGGAATATTATGTGGCCGCTAGCTATGGAACAGTAGAGCGCGTCGAAGACGCGGATACTCTGCGCCATACTCGAAGAGGGATCTCGAGTGGAGGTATGGGCTCAGGTAACTACAGCATGTACCGTTGTGATATTCCAGATAGTGAGTTGGTGTTTGGTCAGGGTGCTCGGGAAAGGGCGTTGTTAGCGAAACGAAATGAGTTGGATGATCTTTGGGGGCAAGTTCAGTCATCAAGTGATTCTGCAATCGAAACTCGTCTGCTGTTGGATGCAATTGATGGCATTCGGTACGTTCAGATCGGTGATTTGGTGCAAACGTCTGTAGAAGCCCAGCGAGCGCTTAAGTCAGCGGAGATTAAACTTGAGCAGTTAGATCTTACCGAATTCGATGGCTTAGAAAAGGAGTTGCATGCCGCGGAGGCAAAGCGTGCGGAATTAAATGGGTTACAGAAGACGTCAATAAAGCGAAGCGGCGGCTTGCAGAATAAGATTGAAGCCGTAGACAAAAATATCAAGTTAATCGCGGACCGAAAAGAGGCGACGCTTAGTCAAGCTGATGAAAAAGAGGAAGTGTTACATAAGATACTTCCGTCCTGGCCATCCTACCCCCTTGAAGATCGGTTACGCTATTGTGATGAATCTGCGAAAACGGCAAACCGAGCCCACTTAGAAAATTTGCTAGAAGAAAATAAGAATGATCTGCGTAAGATGATTGGGCATCTAGAGCTTGCGGTTCGAGAGCACAATACTCGCTGTCAGGCCAATGACGGTATTATGTTTCAGCGGGATTATGATACTGATATATCGGTTAAAATGTTCTCTAGAATTTGCTTGCTTATTCAAGAGTTAGACAATATACACAATCGTTTGAAAAATAATATTCTCGTCGAAAAGCATGATAAATTAATCGAGCTTAAGGTTACATTCAATACGGCATTTGTGACAAACCTGTGCCACTCAATTTACCAGGCCATTAACGATGGTATCCGTGTACTGGATGATCTGAATGATGAACTACAGAATCATCGGTTCGGAGCGGATCAAGAAACCTATCGTTTTGGTAGTGAGTGGGTACCTGAATTTAGAGAATATTGGCAGTTTTTTAAGGAAATCATTGATCAACCGCAACTAGGCGACGGTGTCAGTTTGGATGAATTGGATTTGTCTAAAAAAAGCGCTAGAGTTAGGGCTGATTTAATGTCTATGTTGCTGGATGAAGACGAGCAAAAAGCAATGCGTGAGTTGGAGCGCATATCGGACTACCGTAACTATCGAAAATACGAAATATACAAAAAGCCTAAGGATAAAGCAGATATTCCACTGAGCCAATATGGCACGGGTAGCGGAGGGCAGTCTGAAACTCCTTTTTATATTATTCGCTCTGCGGCAGTGACTTCCGCATTTCGTTTTAAAGAGGGTAACAGTCATCTTCGGATGGTGTTGGTGGATGAGGCGTTTTCTCGAATGGATGAGAGTCGTTCAAAAGAAGTTATTAATTATTTAACTGATCAGCTTGGATTGCAACTTGTATTTGTTATGCCGTCAAGCAAATCGGGTCCATTTTTGGAGCTAGTGAATAATCAGTTTGTATTTGCCAAGTGCCCATCAGCCTCTGGTGGTGGTGAGCTTAAGACGCAGGTGCATGTTGATAGGCAGCAGTTTAATCAGGATAAAGTTAAGGCGCTATGGGAAAATCATAAGACAAGTATTCACCAGCAAGCCTCGCTAGATTTTATGGAGGAATTTGTAGAGTAGTGGATATTGGACGTTACTGATATGATGTTGGATATTAAATTGGGTAAAGTTAAGGGAGTTTCTACATAATGAGTACTATTGTTTCCTATGAGAAAGATGAGAATGTAGCAATAATTACGTTGGATGATGGCAAAGCGAATGCGGTGTCGCATCAGTTTCTAGATGAGTTGAATGCAGCTTTAGATCAGGCTCAATCTGAGAATGCGGTAGTACTATTGGTAGGAAGAGAAGGGAAATTTTCTGCTGGATTTGATTTGTCGGTGATGAAAGAAGGTGGGCCTGCAGCGGTGGGGCAGCTCGTCGGTGCTGGTGCAAAACTATCTGCGAGATTACTTAGCTTTCCGACTCCTGTCGTTATAGCGGCAACGGGTCATACGTTGGCAATGGGTGCTTTAATGCTGCTTTCAGTTGATTACCGTATAGGTGTCGAAGGTCCGTTCAAGATTGGACTCAATGAAGTGGCGATTGGTATGACAATGCCTTATTTTGGTGTTGAATTGGCTCGAGGACGATTGACGCCAGTGGCCTTTGGTCGAAGTGTTAATAATGCTGAAATATTCTCGCCAGAATCTGCGGTGGAAGCGGGGTTTTTGGATGCTGTTGTGTCCCCTGATGCGTTGATGGGAGCGGCTCTGACTGAAGCAAAGCGTTTATCTGAATTGAATCTAAATGCGCACCATGGAACGAAATTACGCGTACGTGAATCATTGCTGAAAGCTGTTGAAGAAGGCACGGCTAAGGAGTTTTAATCCGTTTGAATGTAAAAACCCTTAGCGTGGCCAATGTTTAAGCGGGTTGCTAAGATACATCGGTTTGCTATCCCCTTGCTGTAGGGGGTAGCTGATCGCAATCATAGTAGGCATGCGTCTACAATGATCCTTTTTATTTCGCACTAAACCGACCGTATAGTATTGACCAGAATCCTCTGTTGTTAGATCAAAATCATCAGGTTTCGTACAGCCAGAACTTTTAACCCAGAACTTTATTGTATTGTGCTGTAGTTTCACCGCGTATATAGGTTCCTGGTTTGGTGATGAGTGTGTTGAGCAGCTGATACTCAGTGTGCTGATAAAAAATATGAAGCATAACATAACGCTAGTATTGCTAGTTTTCATTGTAGCTTCTCCTTTGGACACTTGAGCGGCACCGACGGAGCCGCTCAAAGGTTTATTTCATAAAACGTCTAAGACCAAAGATTGACGCAAGCGATAGTAGGAATAAAGGGGTTTGCGAACCGCCACCGCCTCCACTAGAATTGCTGTTTTCACTGGATGAACTGTTTGATCCAGACTTGAACGATACGTTGCTGACTTTTGCCTTAGCGTTACTTGTGTTGGCAGAAGATTTTTTGTAAGTCCAGGATACTCGATGTTTGCCTTCGGATATTTGAGTGCTAAAGTGATTTGTTGATTTAGTCTTAGAGCTAATAGATTTCACCACTACGCCATCAACGGAGTACTCTAACGTGTTTCCATCCGCATCACCTTCAAGTTCAAAGTCGAATTCCAGTGTGCCGGGACCCTCAAAATCAGTTGCAATTGGGGCGTTATCGTTTTCATCAACATTGCTGCAATCTAATTCGAAACCTAGCTCATCCTCTATGTCTGTCCAAGGCTCTTCCGATTCTTGGTACCAATCCATATCATCGTAATCACTGTCTCCGCTCATTAGTCCAAGAGAGAATCCAATTAATGCTGTTTTGTAATCTTTGCTATCAATAGTTACTGTCAGATAGCCAAACTCTGCACCTTCACTTGTACTATTGAATTCCATATCAAAAATACAGTCATCCATTGGCTCCAGTGTACTTCCACATGCATTGTTTGAAATGCTAAATGCTTCGTTGCTTATGTGAAAATTCTCGATTGATATCGCTTGTTCATCACCGTTAAAGAGAAACAAAAAATCAGATGCGACTTCACCATCGAAGCGGAGGAAGTCGATAAATTCAGGTAACCCATAGTTATTGACTTCATCGTCTGAGAATTCGGGATCGATTGGCTCCTCAGGATCGAAGGGTTCGTCAGGGTCGATTGGTTCCATAGGTTCCATAGGTTCCATAGGTTCCATTGGCTCTGCTGGTTGAGAAGGCTCGGCTGTTTTTTCCGCCTCAATCCAAGATAGATATTGTGAGACTTTGGTATATACACCATAAAAATCCGCTTGCGCACAGCCTACACCAAAACTAACCACTCCGGCCTGGAACCATTGATTGTCTTTTTGGAACAGTAGAGGGCCACCACTATCTCCCTGACAAGAGTCCTTTCCACCATCAGCTAAACCGGCACAAAGCATGTTGTCGGTTATGGCAATGTTTTCTTTTTGGTAGTTTGTCTTACAGCTTTCATGGTCTGCTAAGGGCACTGACACCTCGTGTAATTTATTGGGGAAATCTTCGCCGCTTGTAGAGCGATTACCCCATCCCATGACTCGCAACGTATTGCCTGTTGCTAGTTCAGCCATTAGCTCAGGGGTTGCTAACGAAACGGGAGTGTTGGGAACAGGGGAGGCTAGCTTAAGTATTGCGATATCGTCGTCGTCGCCGTAGTCCTTGTGGTAGTGGATCTCGCTTATATCCCGCTGTATTTCCTGGGAGCTACTGGCATCTAAGTCGAACTCACCTATGACGACTTGGATATTGTTAGCGGCATCTTCGTTTACACAATGCGCTGCTGTTAGCACCCATTGCTCATTAATAAGACTAGCCCCACAAAAGTGATCCCCATTTTTGCTTTGCAGGGAAACCATCCAGGGGTAAGTATCGGGGGTAGATTCAGCACCGCCAATGATGCGAATAACCGATGGAGAGCTATATGCGCTGACGGATATCAGTGATGCCGTTGCGAGTGCTAGAGGTGTTAGTTTGAATCTCATCATTATTCTCCCGTTATGTGGGATATATTCCCACTGAGTAAATTTAGTGTATGTGGGAAAATATCCCACTGCAAGTGGTTTTGCGTAAAATGTGAACGGTATCTATATGGGATTAGGCGGGGGAGGCTTATCTTATTGATAACTAACGACTTAGCTGTTGGTATTTTTAGTTGGGTTGTGACTCCATAGTCTATAAAGTGTCACTAAAATAAAAACACGGGGGCCAGAGGCTACCCTGGATGAGAAGAGTGTTGATATGACGCCCCAATACAAAAGACTAATTCATGCAAATAATAAACCTGAACAAATAGCACTGTGTGGTTCGGACTACATAGTGTCCCATGTGGGTATCCCCATGATATTGTTCTTTTCTTATCGTATTGATCGCCGAGCGTTCGAGAGCGCGTTGCAACAAGTTGTAGAAGATTGGTACGTATTAGCAGGGAGGATTCGATCAGGTAGTGATAAGCGGGCATACATTGATTGTGATGATACTGGGCTGGTTTTTGAAGTATTTGAGCACAGTACCGCTATGCCACGACCGAGCGTTGAGGAACCTCTGCGTAATGGTTTGAGAAAATACCATCCGCTCATATTACCATGGCGTGTTGAGAATAAGGCGCAGGCGCCTTGTGTTGTACAGTTGCATTATTATATGGATGGGACGGTCTTTTCGCTGACTTGCTGCCACAGTGTGGCTGATGGGTGGGGGATGTGGGCCATAATCGACGCTATCGCGAGAAACATGGGAAAAGAAAGCTACGATTTACCTAATCATAGTCGAGATATGTTGGTGGAAATCGCGCATGGGTATATTGGCAGCAATGGTCGTCGCCCCAACTCGCCAAGGCTGGCTGACACTAACCGGGTACAGAAGGCTATCTTTACCCTTCGTTTGTTTCAAAAAGTGGCTTTTCCAAAACCCAATGAAATAGTTCATCTCTCTGCCAAGCTGATAAGCGCGCTTAAGGAACGTGTGCCGGATATAAAGCTCAGCCGGCAAGATATTGCGATTGGCATTATTGCTCATGGAATGAAGTTAAAGAGTGTTGGAGCGTTGGCGAATATGCGCGTAGACCCATCTTCCCCAATACAACAGAGTTACTCGGGGAATGCGCTAACGTATCGTGAATGCTCTATGAAAAAGGAAGAGTGTAATGCGCTCGAAAATTCACTTGAGTTATCAGTGCTTCGGTTTTCAAAACTATGGCGAGCGTCGACATTGGGTGATAGCGGTAGTGATGCAATAGAATATATGGCTCATCTGGAGCATCGATTAGAAGAGGGTACTATCAATAAAGTTGTTCCATTGAGCATGTTTGATGTATTTGCTGACGGCATTCTTATAAACAATTACAGCGTATTTCCGATTTATGATGTTGATTTTGGTGGTGGGACAGCAATATGGTACGAGATGATGCCATTTCCTTTTCGAGGGGCATTGATTACCAATACGCCTGAAAGAGATGGCGGTCTGTTACTAAATTTAACGGCAGATCAGAATCAACTTGATAACGTTCGAAGGGTTATCGAAAAACTTGCGTTTGACGTATGATAGGTGATTGTTTTTGTGAGGTAACACTATGAAGACCCCAGAATATTTTAATGAACTATGCACAGGCTCTTTGCCCGGACACCTTGGAATTGTTGTCACTGCTGTAAGCGCGGTAGAAATCAGAGCGGAGATAGAAGTAAAACCCTGGCACATGGCCCCCAATGGATTCTTACATGCAGGTAGCGTTGTGACGTTAGCTGATACTGCCTGTGGTAATGGCTGCATAGCGAATTTACCAGAAGGCGCTGCAGGCTTTACTACAATTGAGCTTAAATCGAACCATTTAGGTACTGCTCGAGAAGGTGTCGTTGAATGCGTGGCCACCGTTGCTCACAAAGGAAGAACTACCCAGGTTTGGGATGCAGTAGTAACAAATAAAATGACGGGTAAAACGATTGCCCTTTTTAGATGTACCCAAATGATTATTTACCCGAAGGAATAGCAATAATCGGGTCGTAGGGTTACTGCGATACAGGTAAATTATCCCTTTGAACTTAAAGGGTAGGACCTGATTATGGCAACATTTTTGTTTTTACATGGCTCTTTTCATGCTGCATGGAACTGGCACAAAGTACTCCCCATCCTTAATGCAGCTGGCCATAAGGGTATATCGTTGGATATGCCAGGCCATGGCCAAGATACAACGTCATTCAGGGGTGTTTCACTTTCGTCCTGTGTGCGTAAGGTTACGCAGTGTGTGGACGAATTGGAGGAGAAAGTTATTTTGGTGGGTCATAGTAGAAACGGTATTGTGATTTCACAAGCAGCAGAAGCCCGGCCGGAGAAAGTTTGTGGTTTGGTGTATTTAGCGGCCTATTTGGTGCCTCATGGTGCAACTATGATGGAGTATGCGATTCAGGATAAGGAATCACTTGTATTTCAGAATGTAGCGCCAACAATGGACACAAATATGCTGTTGTTACTGATTCGTTTGTTTAGGCATTCTATTTTTAGAAAGCTGGGATCGGTAATGTTATCTAAGCGCATGCAAACCCATGTGCTGAGGCAGCATATATATAAGGAAGCGCTCTATCATGATTGTGTGGATGAAATAACCGATCTTGCCAATGTACTTTTGGAAGCAGAGTCTAACTGGAGTGGGTTTACCCCTTTGAAGCTCACAAAAGAAAAATATCATCAGGTCCCCAAAGTCTATATTGAATGTTCGCAGGATAGAGCGGTTACGCCATATATACAAAAACGCATGTGTAACGATACACCATGCGATAAAATATATTCATTGGACTCAGGCCATTCTCCATTTTTCTCTATGCCAGATGTGTTGGTCACGACGTTATTAGATAGCTATCATTTTTTCAACAGGACTAACGCGGAGGTGGCATGATCCGCGCATTGGTACGTCGGCTAATGTAAGCGTTCCAGTATTTTGGCAAGTGTATTTTCGAGTTCGTCGACTCGCAACTCCAAGTATGCGATGCGCTCGTCATTGTCCTGGTTGCCGGTTGGTTGGGTTTCGTTGTTTGGGGTTATGACATTTTCAATATGTGTGAGAGTGGGGTCACTGTCATGCCCCAATAAATGGGTATATCGTGACTCTCGTTTGCCAGGCTCTCGCTCTAACATCGAAACAAACGGTCCATCGTTGCGTTGCGTTAATTCTCTTAGCGCACTATCGACTTCTGAAACATCACTAAACTCACAAAGCCGACTAGTACGAGTTCTTAGCTCCCCAGGGGTTTGTGCTCCTCGCAGGAATAGAACACAAATAATGCCGAGCTCCTTTTCTGTGAGTTTTAATTCGCCAAACTCGGTATTGCAAAACCGATGGCGATACTTAATGACACGACTGCCGAAGCCTGTTTCAGTCGTAATGAGGCGTTTTTCCTTTAGCTCGTCGAGCGCGTCCTGAACGTCACTTTCCGTAAGGCTCATCACGGGGTCACGATTGCTTTTTTGATTGCAGGCATTCGTGAGTGAGTTAAGGGAAAGAGGGTACTGGTCTGGTGTGGTGATTTCTTTTTCCAATAAACAGCCAATTACACGCTGCTCAGCGGTCGTTAGCGCTAGTCTTGCTGTCATATTGAGTCTCTCTATCATACAAGTGTGTTTCGTATTTAGTGTATAGCATAGAGTCTGATAGTCCCATGCATTTATCTTCGGTAAACATGTGGTTTTCGATCATTATCTGATTACGGTTAGTAACGGTGATTTAGAGTCGATATGGTATTATTCGAGTCATATTTTTCCAGGACGGATATCATCGTGAATAATAAAAACAAGTGCATGTTGATTATGTTATTGATCTCCCAATTAGTTGTTGGGTGCGGTGGGGGCAGTGCGAGCGGCGGGAATGGGAGTGATGGACCTAGGAGTGAAAGTGTTTCTGAAAACACCCTTGATAGTCCGCAGAGTCCTATGGTTGACGTAGATCCAGTCCATTCTCTCAGATCGATGCAAATGGTATTGGAATTAGATAATCAGGATGATTTTTTCGCACAAGGTTTTCCTACCAATTTTAAGCTAGATGAACAAAATAAAGTTGATGTGTCTGCTTTTCCGATTGGGAATTTTGCTCAATTGGTGCCTAATTACCAATACGTTATGAACAGAGATATTATGGGTTATGCACCCAATATACCGCTGTTTATTCAATTCGGTTCAGGTGTGTTAAACGCGATGTTAGCACTTGAAGATAATCCTGTGGCATATGCAAATAGTTCGGCTGTTGTTCAATTAGTTGATGTTGATCCAAATTCACCCGAGCGAGGTCGTCGCTTTCCTGTTTATGTGACGTTCGAGGAAAAGGGTAGCCTGTATCGCCCTGGGGGCCACTTATTGCAAGCCCTGCCCGCCGGAGAAATGTTAAGAGAGAACACGTCGTATGCTTTAGTTGTATTGAGTAGCGTAATGCCGACAGTATCTCCCTTGACCTCCAAAAATTCTATACTTTCGTCGCTATTACAAAGTAACGACCCTCGCGAGTTGGATAGTAATATTACCCTAGCAGCAAGCCATAAAGCGTTATTGACTTATGCGCCGTTACGCGAACAGTGGTTGTTGGAAGGGTTGGATGTTGATCAAATCATCGGTGCGATTGTGTGGACAACGGGAGAGCCGAGTCAAAAAATGAGGCAGGTCATATCTTATGTTGCGACGTTACCACCGAATGAGCCCAGTCAATCGTTAGAGTTAGAAGTAGAGGAGGAAGGTTACTGTGTGCTGAAATCGGCGTTTCACGTGCCGGTCTATCAAACAGGTAGTGCACCTTATTTAATACTGGGTGATACCGAAGTGGGTCTCATGCGCCTTAATACTGAAGGGGAGCCGGTGCTTCATCATCAGCGGGAGGCTGAGTTTCGCGTGGTTATTCCTAAACAAGATATGCCGGATTCAGGTTTTCCGTTGGTACTGTTTCATCATGGTTCTATGGGGTCCTCTGAGCAATTATTTGAACGGGGGGTAACTGATGAGAATGGTATTAGTCGTCATCGGAGTGCGTCCCACATTGCTTCTATGCGGGGGTGGGCATTAGCGGGCATGGATCATGATAAGCTTTCGAGTCCGTTTAACTTTTTAAATATTACTGCTATGCGAGATACGTTTATTCAAATGGTATCGGAGCAAGCTGCATTTCGTCGAGTGATTAACAACTTAACCATTGATGGGGACCTTTGCCCTGGAGCAAGCGCTGGGTTGGATGGTTTTTTCTTTGACACTGAGAACCAAGTGGTGATGGGGCAATCGCAAGGCTCGATGGTAGCCTTAGCACAAGGCGCCACGGATCCAATGGGTTATCAAGGTATTATCGCAGGTGGCCCCGGCTCTTTTAATGTGGGTACGGTAATGAATATTTCTCCTAGAGAAACCGCGCTTTATCTCAATGGTGTGCGTATTACTTCAGGTACTTTTATTGGACCTATCTTTATGGAGGATCTTACAGCGTCATTGGTTACTGATAATTTTCATCCTTTGTATGCGTTAACCCAAATGGTAGTGGCGCAAGCGGATTTTTCAATTCACTTAAGCCGTTGGACAAGGGAGCCGGATGTGGGAGTATCCGCACCCGACATGCTGGTGGTGGAAGGGTATTATGATGAATGGTTAAGGCCTTGGAATCGTGATCAACTGTTAATTGCAGCAGGAGTTGATCTGATTGGGCCAGATTTGACTGATATTGGTGTTGATCATCAAATATTGCCGCAGATAGCCCCTGCGGGTCAAACACAGCGATGGGAGAATGTTACCAATAACCGAAATAACCGAACAGTTGGTGTTGTGTATTATCCTGAGGATGAATTTATGACGGGGCATCATGCGATGTTTCAGCGGGAAGCGGCACAGCATCAGTATGGCTGTTTCTTAAAAACGCTGTATTTGTATGGAGAAGCGACAATTATTGTTGATGGACTAGCTTACAACTCGCCTTGCCCCTAGAAGGGGTTGGCGAGACATTATCTTGGTGGTGATTATCCTGGGTTTCCTAGTCCATCGCTTTCGGCGGTGACCTCAATTTCTGTTGTTTGTGTTAATTTTTCGTCGATAAATAGAAGTATTCCTGGCAACACAAATAGATCAAACAATACCGCGATGGCGATTATCGGGGCCATAATCAATCCGACAATGGCATTGGGCTCAAAAGAAGCACATGCCATTATAACCAATCCAGTACCGATCATAACGGTCGTCACAATAAGTGCTGTGGCGGTATTTTCAAGCGTATACTCTATGGCTAAACGTGGCGATATTCCTCGCTTACGCTCTTGAATGTACTTGGATAGCACATGGACAGTATCGTCGACGACAAGCCCTAAGCTAATGGAGTAGGTGATGGCAACGGCTTGATCCATTTCTTGAACAAAGATCCCCCATAGACCATAAATTACACCGGCTGGTACTAAGTTGGGAATCATACTGATGATGCCATATTTCAGCGAACCTAAGCCGAGGATTAGCGCAGCGGTTATGAGTAGTATGGTTATCGCGGCACCTTTTTGAGCGTTTACAACAACACTTTCCCCTTGATGTGCAAACATTAGATCTTTACTCGTTCCTAAGCTCTGAATCGACGGTTCATTATCAAGCTGCCATTGCGTTGCCCTGTGCTCTAGGTTCATTAGGCCGATATTGTCGAGGCGCTTAGTTGTGACGGTCATTTTTAATGAGGACTTGTCGTGGTTAATGACGTCACTTAATGATTGGCCATAGCCAAGAGACATTTCATAAATTAATAGATACTGTGATGCGAGTTGTGGGCTATCCGGTATTCTATACCAGGCCTCGTCACCCCCATGCATGTTTTGGTTGAGGCGCTTAGCGAAATCCACATAAGAATATACATTGGTTACTTCTGGTTGTTGCTCGTACCACTGAATAAAACGCTCCACTTTGTGTAAGTATTCTGGGCTGTTAATACCGTTTGGGGAGTGTGAATCTAACGAGTAATTGATACTGTGGTTAGTGGGCATGTGGTCCATATAGGCGGTAGCTGCTACATTGATTTCGGTGTCCTTGGGAAACTTATTGAGGAAGTCATCATTGAAGTGGTTGATCGTGAGGAACGGTGTAGTGACTGCGGTTACCACAAAAAAACCGATAAAGAGTGGTTTTCGGTGCCTAATGGCGATGTGCGAAATCCATTGGGATAGCTTTTCCTGCTGTATTCCGGTGCTGGGCTTTTTTGGGGTCAGCAGCAGTAGGCAGCAGGGAAATAATGTTAGGGATAAGATAAAGGCAAAAGCGACACCGAAAATAGCAATATTTCCAAGGTCAGAAAAGGCGTTAGAGTCCATGAAATTTAAACTGTAAAAACCAGCGGCGGTAGTCGTGCTGGTAAGGAATACAGCCTTTACATTTTTCTCGATACTGATTTTTATTGCCTCAAAAGGAACGTGACCTTTTTGAAGCTCTTTTAAGTAGGTTGCACCAATGTGTATGGTGTCTGCTAGCGCTAAAATGATAATGAGTAATCCCGCCATAGCCGATACGGCGTTTAAATCATACTGTAAGTATCCTGCCAAGCCCATGCCCGCTAACACCGAGAAAATAACCACGACCTGGGAAGAAATCATCATTGCGAGGGATCGGAGTATCAAGAAGCTAAATAATAGAGAAAAAACCAGCATAAGTGGGAGTAGTGCGGACGCGTCGTTGGCAGAGGTTTCCATGACGGTGTTGTCGTACATGACACTACCGGTAATTAGCGTCCGGAGGTTACTATTTTTTTGGGAAGATGCCTGAAGTTCTCTAGCGGCATTAATGATGAGCGGTCTGTCTTCATTAGAGGCATTATCGAGAATGAGGGAAACATCAATAATGGCGAGTTGTTTGTCCTCACTGATGAGCCTGTTGATCAGTAAATTTTCTGACAGCGCTTTCTTTTCTATGTCAGCGAGGTAGATTTTTGGTTGTGTTTTATTCTCCTCCCAATCCTGCTGATCAATAAGATCGTAAACAATAAAATCATCTGCGCTGGCTTCGGTATAGGGAAAGTTTACTAGTGATTGGACTTGGTGTGAAAAGGGTAGTTCCCACGCTTTTTTTGTGAGTTCTACTATAGTATGAAGATTTTCTTGGCTATAGATGCTGCCTTTATCGGCGACGACTACAAAGGTGATTTTATCAGAGCTGGAGTATTCTTCGTTCAGGTTGTCAAATGCGACTAGTTGCGGATTACTGGGGGAAAAGAATACTCGGTAACTTGGGTCGAAGCCTAATTTTGGCAACCCAGCCATCAAGGTTAAACAGATTCCAATTGATAGTATTGCAAATAACCGATTCTTGTTTGTTAGCAGTTGCGCTAATGATGACGCTGTGAACATAGTGCCTCCTGGCATAAGAGTGAGTAGGCTGCCAGAAGAAGCTTCCAACAACCTACGTCAAAGTCGTACTGGATAAATGTTAAGTGACGAGAGTTTTTTCACCTTCGGTACGTGCAATCATCACTGCGCCGCATGAGTCACTGAATACGTTAACCGAGGTTCTACACATATCCAATATTCTATCGGTGACTAGCAATAGGCCAATTCCTTCGGCAGGTAGACCGATGGAACCCAGGATAATCGTAATGGCGACAAGGCTGGCGGATGGAATACCTGCGACACCAATGGAGGTGAGTAGAGCAACCAGAACGATAGTAAATTGAATGGTGAGGGATAACTCTAACCCGTAGGCTTGCGCGATAAACATCGCGGCCACACACTCGTAGAGGGCCGTACCATCCATATTGATGGTCGCGCCTAGGGGTAAGACAAAGCTACTGGTTCTATTAGAAACGCCGGCGTTTTCTTCGATACACTTGAGTGACAGAGGTAACGTGGCGGAAGAGGAGGCAGTTGAAAATGCGGTGAGCATTGCGGGTGACATGGCTTTAATATGTTTAATTGGATTTACTTTTGCGACGGTTTTCAGTAACACCGGAAGCGTGATAAACGCGTGGATCATCAATGCGCCTAACACGGTCGCAAAGAATGTTAGCATCGGTAAAATCGATTCTAAGCCTGTCTTGGCAACTGTTTTTGCGACCAAGCCAAATACACCGATAGGTGCAAACATCATGACAAACATGGTGATACCCATCATAGTTTGGAATAGTCCCTCCCAGAGGTTTTTCATGGGCTCGCTATATTGTTTTTCCAATTTCATCATAAAGACTGCAAATAGAATTGCGAAGAAAATAAGTCCCAACATTTGCCCGTCGGAGGCTGCTTTGACAATGTTGGTGGGCACCATGCGAAGGAAAACCTCTGCGATATCACCACCATCTTTGCCTTCTACTTTAGAGAGCATGGTCTCTGTTTCTTCTGCATTGGTGGTGAGCCCTAGTTGTGGCCCAGCAGGTTGCCCATCAATAATACCTGGCTGAACAATATTGACGACAGCAAGGCCTACCAAAATGGCAACTAGGCTGGAGATCATGTAGAAACTGATAGTTTTAGCGCCAAGCCGCCCAAGACCTTGAGAGGAACCCAATCCGGCAATGCCTGATATAATGGATGCCATAATAAGCGGCACGATGATCATTTTCAGTGCGTTGAGAAAAAGCGTGCCGGCGAAATCAAACATGCTATAAAACGTAACGCCGAAAATACTACTTTCTTCGCCCGCGAGATAGCCTGCAAGCCCTGCGAGCACGATTGCGCCGAGAATTTGCCAATGAAGTTTAATTTTGGTCATGGTGGAGCGTCCTAGGTATGCGTTATTATTAAGGTGCAAATGAAGTATACCGACTTCATGTTCGGTAACAACCGTCAAACCTGGAGAGTGCTATGGTTCCTACGTCTAATTTTTCAGTCCCTGTGCTTGGTTTTATAGCCTATTGCAGCAATATGGGCAAAACGACGCTCTTGAAGCAGGTAATTAGTGCGCTCAATGAAAAGAGTATTCGAGTGGGTATTGTAAAACACTGCCATCATGAGATTCAAATAGACAAGCCAGGAAAGGACAGCTACGAATTACGCAAAGCGGGTGCAGAGCAGGCTGTGTTGGCGTCCAACAATGGGTGGGCTTTGATGGTTGAACATCAAACTCCAGAATACCCGAAGTTAGAGTATCTGTTGGAGAGAATGGACACAGACAACCTTGATATCGTGTTGCTGGAGGGGTTTCGCCAAGAGGATATACCCAAAATAGAAGTGTCTAGAAACGACGTAGATGCACCATTGCTCTGTCAGGACAGTGTTAGCGGAGCGTCGATAGTCGCGTTGGTGACGGATCGCAAGGAGGTGAAAGATCTTCGTGACGATATCGTTGTGCTACCCCTGGCTACGCCAAACGCTGTCGTCGAATTTGTATTAGATTGGATCGACCTGAACTCTTTGCCACCTATGAGGTAAGAGGTAACGCGAAATAGAAGCGACTACCGTCATGGGTGCGCTCATATCCAATCTTACCGTTATGTGCTTCAACGATACTCTTGCAGATCGCAAGCCCAAGGCCGGTGGTACTTTCACCATCGGTGGGTTTAGCGCTAAGTTGAGTGAAAGCTTCGAATAATAGTGATTGCTCTTCTTCGTTTATGCCTTGGCCTTGATCACACACATTAACAAATAGGTTGTTTTCCTCAATGTAACTATTAACGGTAACAGTGGTCCCCTGAGTAGAGAATTTAAGGGCGTTAGATAGTAAGTTGTCGACGACTTGACTTATTCTGCCGGCGTCCATTGGAACGGGTACGTTTGGCACTAGGTCTCTAGATATTTCTATGCCTTTCTCATTCGCTCTTGTTTGCAATATGTCGATTCTTTCGACTAATAGCGTTTCGACAACGAATGCTTCTTTCTCTATAGCGATCTCCTTTCCTTCCAATTTGGATATTTCTAGAATGTCGCTTAATAGCTCCAATAGATTTTCACTACTTTTGTGAATCATTCCTAGGTATTCGGTCATTCGCTCCGCGGTGGTATTTCCACCTTGTGCACGCTTAACGATACGGTTAATGATACCCAATGGGTTGCGTATATCGTGAGCGGCCATCCCCATGAGAAAATTCTTTTGCGCATTGAGCTCGTTGAGGTGAGTAAATAATTCGAGCGTTTCGGCATTTTTATTGATACGGCAAGTAAATTCTTCTTGTATAAATGGTTTTACAATAAAGTCGTCAGCACCGCTTTTGATAAATTGTGCGGAGATAGAGCTTCCACCTTGGGAAGATACCCCGATGATTGCCATTTTTTCTTTGCTGTTTGTTTGTCGGAGTGTTTGAGTGAGCTCAAACCCGTCCATGCCGTCCATATGGCAGTCTGTGATCACGATGCTAATATCAGGGTTTTCCTGTAAAGCACCCAATGCCGTGAGTCCACTTTCGGCTTCAATCACTTGATAACATTGTGTTATTAACAATCGTTTCATTTGGCGGCGAGCGGTTATCGAATCATCAACCACGAGTACCTTGACCCTTCTGTTGCAGTCAAAGCGGTGAATAACGTCGGCAACATAGTCAATGTTGTGGGTACCAGATTTGAGTACGTAGTCAGATACGCCGCGACTAAATATATCCTCCCTTAGCCCCTCATTGACCTGTCCGGTAAACACGATGCTGGGAATCTTTCTCTCAGTAGTGAGTTGTACTGCTTCGCCATTTGGTGCGTCCGGAAGGTTCAAGTCTACTACCGCAACAAAGAATCGATTGGGGTTTTCGGCTAACAAAGCCTCTGCGGCGGCATGTGTTTCAGCAACGACTGGAATATAATGATAGCGCTGGGTTAGCGTGTTGGAGACCATAGAGGCAAAGGCTCGAGAGTCCTCAATGATTAACACTTCATTAGACATGGATGTTTCCTGGATATACTGAGGGTCTATTTAGTAGAAAGTATAGACACTGCTGCTCGATATGCAGGGGAGTTTTTTGTGGCCAAGAAACAAAAATTACACAATTGGCGCGTAATATTAACTTTCCACCGGTGTATACCTAATGGTATAAATGGCGACTCAGTGTTTACATAGCATCAGATATGTAACCCCCTTAACTTATTGATTTATGGTCTATTCGGATTTATGAGTATAAAAATAACAAAAGAGCGTTTTACTGAAGAAGAATGGCAATCGTTGTTATATGCACCGTTAATGATTTTCAACATTGTTGCTGGAGCTGACGGACGAATCGATCAGAAAGAAGCGCAAGAATTTAAAAACTTGCTGGTTGAGGGGCTTCTGTCGGATATCGAGCTTATGAAGCTTGTAATGAATGAGTTATTACAAGATCTAGAAGGACTCACCAGTAAGGTGTTTTCTGGGGAAATGGACCCCAATGATTGTATGGAATCTATTCGTAGAGCGGTCGATGTGGAGCTTAACGAAGAAGAGGCATTGGCGTTTAAGTTGGCATTGCTGACGATCGGGAAAAAGATAGCTCAAGCTTCTGGAGGTTTTTTGGGAATGGGCAGTAAGATATGCCTGTCAGAAAAACAAGCAATGGCCCGACTAGCGGCCGCATTGCATGTTATTGAGATTCCAGATAGCTAGCAGGGAGGCGCTAGGCTCGCTTGATGCCGTAGGTTTTATCCAGGTATTGAAGGATTTCTACTGACTCAAATAGCGCCACCTCAGTATTTGGATCGATGAGGTAGGGTACCTGTACATTGCCGTGGCGGGAAAAGAACTTGTCTCGTTTAGAATGCGGTACTGGCCGATATTTTTTCAATGTCATCCGCAGGTTGGGGATGCCCACATCTGCTCTTTGCTGCTTACCTAAGGTGATTAGATGATAGTGTATGCCGTATTCGCATAACCTTTCTCTCACCAAACGAGTGTAAGGGCTTGATTCAAATCCATATAAAGTAAGTGGCTGTTCTGCTTCTTTCGCGGGTAAAGACAGCGTCCCTGATCCGTTCCTGAGAGTAGTTGCTAGCCTCGATGCAATAGCATTCTTAAATCCCGGAGCTAACTTTTCTGGGACTTCGCTACCACGGTACTCATTAAATAAGTAGCACACAATACTGTCTTGGCCACTCATCGTCTTGTCTGAATTGGGGTCAATGAGGTGTGGGACTAGGGTAGAACCTGATGCTGCTTTTAGCTTGTCAGTTGCTTGCGCGTTGCCTTCAGGGCAGGGCACGATATGAACGTCCAAATTAAGCTCTGTTAAGGCTTCTCTGACTAACCGGCAATCAGGACAACCCTCTCTGTCATATAAGGTAATAAGCTTTGGTGGTACTGCCGTTTCAATTTTGGTAGTGGTGCCTCTCCATGAGCGAACGCTTGAGGCTAAAATCGAAGTAATAACATTTACAGAGTGGCTCATAGTAGCTCCTTAGTATGCATTGTTTGCTCGCTGCGAGCTTAGGCTGCTCGGGCCATTGCGGAGATTTTTGGTATGAGGGCGTAGTGTATCAGTTGCTTTTGACGTTGTGCTACCGATAGAAAGCGGTATTTGCGTTAGTTTTAGGCCTAAATGATTGATATCGATACAAAAAGACAACAAATAGTAAATTTGGTTGATTTGTGTTCTGACATCCGCTGCGGTAGAATGCGCGCCCGCATTGTTACCCCCATAAGAAAAACTCCATTGTAAACAATTCGCCGAGCTATGCTCTTAGGGATGTATCGCTGTTGCAACTCATACCGCGGCACTACATCGAATAATTTTCATCCAATATATAGAGAAACCACGATGTTTGAGTTTCGACTGCAAAAAGTCTCGAGTTATAAAAATGATCTGCTGTCAGGATTGACAGTGGCTTTAGCGTTGGTCCCAGAGGCCGTGGCGTTTGCCTTTGTGGCAGGTGTTGAGCCGTTGGTAGGATTGTACGCCGCATTTATGGTGGGGCTCATAACGTCAGTTATTGGTGGTCGTCCAGGAATGATTTCTGGTGCTACCGGTGCTCTTGCGGTGGTAATGGTGGCGTTGGTCGCTGATCATGGTGTCGAATATCTTTTTGCGACGGTTGTGTTGATGGGAATTCTGCAGATATCTGCAGGTGTTTTTAAGCTTGGAAAGTTTATTAGAATCGTACCTCACCCGGTTATGCTGGGATTTGTAAATGGTTTGGCTATCGTGATCTTCCTAGCGCAATTAAGTCAGTTTGGGGAAGCTAACCAGCCTGGCTGGTTGGCCGGGACCAGCTATGAGGGCAGTGTGATTGATATTGCTTGGATAGAAGGGACGTCGTTGTGGGTGATGCTAGGCCTAGTAGGGCTTACTATGGCAATAATACGTTTTCTACCGATGATCACGACTGCTGTGCCTTCGGCTTTGGTTGCCATTGTTGCAGTGACACTGCTTGTGATTGGATTGGATCTAGATACGCGAGTTGTTGGTGATGTTGCGACAATTGAGGGTGGCTTTCCTTCGTTCCATATTCCGGAGGTGCCTTTTACCTTTGAGACCCTGAGTATTATCTTTCCTTATGCAGCAATCTTGGCGGCGATTGGATTGATTGAATCTTTGCTGACCTTGCGGTTAGTCGATGAACTCACCGAAACTCGCGGTCGCGGTAATAAAGAATGTGTCGGCCAGGGTGTTGCTAACACCGTGACAGGTATGTTCGGTGGCATGGGCGGATGCGCGATGATTGGCCAGAGTATGATTAATGTTAATTCAGGTGGGCGAGGACGGTTGTCCGGTATTACTGCAGCGATGAGCTTATTGATCTTTATATTGGTTGCCTCTCCATTAATCGAGGTGATCCCTTTAGCGGCTTTGGTAGGTGTGATGTTTATTGTGGTCATTGGTACATTTGAGTGGAGTAGCTTTCGGATTATGCGAAAAATCCCTCGTCATGATGCATTTGTATTGATCCTTGTATCCGGTGTTACCGTATTCACAGACTTGGCGATTGCGGTCATTGTCGGTGTTATTGTGTCAGCGCTAGTGTTCGCTTGGGAGCATGCGAAACATGTACGAGTGGAAAAGTCAGTTGACCCTTGTGGCTCTACGGTGTATCGAATTAATGGGCCGTTATTTTTTGGCTCTGTCATCGAGTTTGGTGAGCGTTTCACTCCTGCAGAAGACAATGATGATGTAATTATCGATTTTGCGGAATCTAGGGTATATGACCATTCTGGGTTGGAATCGATTGATGCGTTAGCAGAGCGATACCTGAAAGCGGGTAAAACGCTTCATCTTCGACACCTTAGTGAAGAGTGTCGGTCATTGTTAACCAAGGCAGGGGATCTTGTCGAAGTGAATGTGATGGCGGACCCGCGTTATGCAGTGGCGGATGATAGTCTTGCGTGATCGCTGGTAACTCTTAGGTCAATTTAGGCCAATAAAAAGCCCCGAAATTTCGGGGCTTTTTATTGGCCTAAAAAAACGACGTATGACATGATTAAGAGGATGATGATGGTAGTAATCCATCGAGTTTGTTGGCACCGTTTACATGTTTTTATTGTTGCCATGCTGTTCTCTGTGCCGAGGCCGGCTCTGTCAGTCAGTTTGCTTTAACGTTGTGTCGTGCTGTGTGGTGTAAGAATTAAGAGTGTAGTAGAAAATTGTTTTCGCTCAAGGGAATGAGTACACTGGCGCGAATGTCAGATCGGTAGAAATCAGGAGTCATTGTTATGTCAAAAGCCAAAGAAAAGCATGCCGAAAGGCTGCGAGCGTTATCCTTACTCGGAAAGGATCTCACTCGCCGGTGCAGGTCACATTGTGAGTTGTGTTCAGCCTCTGGCGTTAAGCTCGCACCTTTCGAAGTTGCACCTATTCAAGATATTCCAGATACAGAGCATGCTATTTTCATTTGTGATGTCTGTGTGGAACAACTCAAGACCACCAAATACATTGATGTTGATCATTGGCGTTGCCTTAACACGTCGGTATGGAGCGAAATCCCTGTTGTGCAGGTAGCAGCAGTACGCATGTTAAAACGCTTAGCAGACAAAACAGAGTGGTCCGCAGACTTGTATGATCAATTGTATTTGGAACCCGATGTATTGGAATGGATAGAGAATGATGCAGAGTAAATTCTACGCTTAAGAAAGGGTCGCGCGCGAGGGAGTTAAGAAGGCCGCCATTTTTCAATTACTGTCTTAATTGACGAAGGTTTGATCGGTTTTTTAAGGTAATCATCCATGCCTGAATCTAAGCATCGTTGTTTATCCGCGGACATGGCATTGGCTGTCACAGCAATGATTGGAAGGTGTGCTCCAGACGACTGCTCGGTTGCTCGTATTGCTCTTGTGGTTTCAAAGCCATCCATCAAAGGCATTTGGCAATCCATGAAAATGACACTCACCTGATGTTCTGCTAGTACCTCCAGGGCTTTTCGGCCGTTCTCTGCAGTGAGTACGACAACGTCCAACTTTTCTAGTATGCGTGTAAGCACAATCTGGTTAACAGGATTATCTTCCACCACCAGCATGGGTAAGTGACACTGGTGCCCTGGGCTGTCTATTAAAATCTTGGGTGTTTGCGGTGAAGGTGGCAGCGCACGTTCAAGAGGCAGTAATAATTCTATGTTAGTGCCTTGTTGGGAGGGGACAAAACTCATTTCTCCTTCCATTGAGGACAGTAGTCCCTTGGCAATAGCCAGTCCAATACCCAGCCCGCTGTAGCATCGTGAAAAGCTATTGTCGACTTGATAAAAGGGGTCAAATAATGCTGATGATTCTCGTTCAGGAATACCTACGCCCGTGTCTACAATATTGATTTTCAGCAAGGATTGCGATGGAGATAGCTCAGCCCTTTCTGTGACATAAAGGGTAATGCTACCGGCTAAGGTGAACTTTACGGCATTATCGAGAATGATGGTCAGCAACTCAGAGAATTTCTCTACATCGCCATTAAAAAGGTGGTTTGTCATTGCAAAGGAGCTATTGAACTGTAAGTCTTTATCTTCGCAGTGTTGTTTAAACGTAGACGCTAGCTTGCGAAGGCACTTATCAAGATCAAATGGATTTGAGGCGATCACCAATGTACCGGATTGAACCTCAGAGAAGTGCAGTATCCTGTCAATTAGCGCAGTCATTTCCTGGGCAGATCGAGATGCCGTATCTACATAGAAACGGATGTCGGGTGGTAAACGTTCGTGCTCGATAAGTCGTAATGAACCTTCTACACCATTCATTGGGGTTCGCAGCTCATGGCTAATAGTCGCTAAAAATTGATCTTTTAGTTGGCTGGATTCTTTTAGTAGAGAGTATTTTTCTTGTTGTAGACCTCTATTGTCTTGATTCAGACCGTTAATTCGGTCTGCAAGAGCGATGGATAGTAAGACAACTTCAATGCAAGAACCGATCATGACAGAGTATATGGTGAAGAAGTTGGTAGGCAAATCACCGTTGGTTACTAGGGCTTTAATGGCAACGCCAGCAATCATAAAGAACCAACCCAGGGCAAAGAAACGGGCGGTACGGTAGCCAGATAGAAGAGCTTTTGCGGTGGCAAAAACAATAATGGTTATCCAGGCATAAGAAAAAGGAAATTGCAGGTTATGGGTTGATGCAGATGGGGATATGATACAGGCTATACAGATCACTATCCCAATACCTTGGGTAATGAATATTGTCGTGTTGATTTTTGGCGAATTCTCCTTGGTATGTAGGAAATACCGGGTAAATGACAGCCCAAGAATCAACGCGCTGAAAGCGCTGAATGTTGTTATTCTATCCAATATCCAGAGATTGTCTCGCCACAGATATTGATGACCAAAACCGGTGATTGCGACTTGGAACAGCAGTAAGAAGCATACGTAGCCCACATAGTAGATATAGCTTCTGTCTTTGGTGCTCACAAATATAAACAAATTGTAGAATGCCATAACAATGGTGATTCCATAGTACATTCCAAAAATAGTTTGTTCCTTAATTTCTCTCTTATGTAATGCTTCGGGTTCCCAGATAGCCAACGGCATAGTAAATGTGGTGTTGCCCCATGCATGCATATAGATTTCGAAATTATCGTTAGCATCAAGTTCTAATGGGAATATAAAATTCGGGGCTTCATACGCTCTTTGGGAAAAAGGCCGCTGCAAGCCGGTTTTGCTGGACTGAATAAGGGTGTTATTTCGGTAGATCCAGATATCTAGATAGTCCAGATAGCGCGTGTGAAGCTCGAAGAAACTAGAGGTATTGTTTTTAAACTGAGGGCTTGTTTTGATGTTCAGGTAAAACCACCAGCCTGAACTTGAAAAACCAGCGTTAAAGGACTGCTTCTTTAACCGAGTCAATGTTGTTGAGTTTTTGAATTCACTAAGTGACAGGCTATTTAACGGGTCTTCCTTAAAGAATAGGTACTTATTAACATCTATTTTTCCTTGAACATCATCTAGCACAATGTAGTCATCGGCATAGCTTGTTGCTGCTTGTAGTAAGCTGATGAAGAAAAATAGGATCCCCCCTAAGACTGTCCCTAACGGGGTCATGGAGGTTGAGTGCTGATTGAAAAACGGTATTCCCATAGGGAGGTGATATGGCAGGTAAAGGGTCTAGGATCTACTAAAGATTAGATCCTAGACTCGCATCCGTCTATTTAATTCATGTAGGTTTCCGGTGGTTCAAAGGTTCCCTGGAGAGATTCTATAATTGACGCGAATTGTATGGTGGTTTTATCTTGAAAGCTGTTGCCAATTACCTGAATGTTAAACGGCAAGCCATCGCGGTCTTTTCCTACAGGGACAGATGTCGCAGGCAATCCGAAGACTGTGGCAATAGAAATCCAAGGGAAGTGATCGGTGTAGTGGCGCAGCTTCCCTCTAGAAAGCACTTTCCTGAGGGGCATAATGGGTGAGTGGTCGTGAGGTACGGCGGTAAAAGGAGTTACAGGGGTTAGAATTACATCGTACTCGGAAAAGACCTGAGAAAACTCGGCTTTTAGCTTCTCTCTGCGTTCGTTTTTCTTCAACCAATTAAAGTGTGAATGCCCTGCGCCTTTGATAAAGTGTTCAAGGTGAGGTGGTGAGTTGATGTATTTGCCTAACTTGGCGAGAAAGCCCGCGGTGTACGAAATAACTTGTTGCTGAAGGTCTTTCTGATTTAAACCCATGACACTACCGAGTAAATTCAGATATAGCTCGTAGGTTTCCACAAAGTTGATATGTTTTGGCCGTCCTTCATCGACAGTAACACCTTTTGACCGTAATTCGTCAAAAATGGTTTTGTAACGGGTTGCTAGGTCGGGTTCTATCGGGCAGAGAGGGTCGTCTATCCATGCCAGTACTTTAAAAGACTTGGGGGATTTTTTTGTGGATTTTGGTAAGCGTAATTGCCATGCAGAAGACTCCAATTCGCCATCCTTTACCAATACATCCAGCATAAGCTGTAAGTCGTTAGCCGTTCTCGCCATTGGGCCTACGACCGCTAAATCTGGCGTTGATAAGGTACCAGGCAGACCGGGAATATGCCCTTTAAAGGGGATGATGTCTTGTGTGCTCTTGTGGCCAAATACACCACAATAGTGGCTTGGGGTTCTAATGGACCCAGCGATGTCAGAACCAAGCTCAATAGGCGTGAGACCTGCGGCGAGGGCGGCGGCGGAACCACCAGATGAGCCCCCAGGTGTACGAGAGTGATTCCATGGATTATTCGTGACGCCGTAGATATCGTTAAAGGATTGTAGGTCTCCTGCGAACAGCGGCAAATTAGTTTTGCCTAGGATAATTGCACCGGCATCAATAAGCCGTTGCACGGCAGTAGCATTTTGTTTTGCGTGATGATCCTTAAGGCGCACTGAACCAGAAGTGGTAGGCATGCCTACCACTTCAAACGAGTCCTTTATTGTCATTGGTACGCCGTGTAATACCCCAAGTTTGCCACCGGCTTTAGTCTGTTCGTCAGCTCGTTTGGCTAGCGCAAGTGCATTGTCGAAATCACTCGCAATGACAGCATTGATATCAGGGTTATACCGCTTGATTCGTTCGATAAAGTGAGAAGTGATTTCCTCACTGGTTAATTCCCCATTTTTGATAAGTTGGGCGAGCTCGGAGGCGGACGTATAAGCGATATTTGGCATAGTCATTACTATTATTTGGTGGATGAAGGAGTGTATAACCAATTTGAACTAAGAAAACTGTATCTTCGGGTGTTTTGACTATACTTTTATCAGGAGAGTTCTGTAAAGATCTCTAGGTGAATAAAGATTAGAGTAAACAGAAGGTTATACCATTGGCTGAAGTGACGTTTCGATTATCAGAACAGCAAGGCAACGTGGATATCTGTATACATGACTTTGCCCCTCCACTAGTTAAAGAAATCGATATTAGGCGATTATTTAACCTGTCCGAGTTTAGTGGGTGCCGGTTATTAGAAGAGAACATCCCGGATGTATTGTCTGCTTTGCCCGCCGATGAAGATCAGCTAGTAGAGGATAGTACATTAGACGAGCCTCTCAGTTTTGTTATTGCGGAGATAAAACACGGCGTACTGGAAATGGAAGTATCGTCAGATTTTATGGAAGTTGTTGCCCATTATACAACTCCCGTTGGTGGAAAGGGTGTTACCTTAGAGGAGATTGTAAAGAAGCTTAAGGGTGCCGGTGCTGTTAAAGGCATTAATAAAGAAGCCATTCGGCATTTTTTTGATCGGGTACAACGGGAGCCCCCTGGTGAGAGTTTTGCGGAAGTACTTGCAGAAGGTTTACCTGCAGAGCAAGGATCGGTATCGACCTTTGAATTTTTTGTAGTTCCGTTGCAGGAGCGTGTGTTGACCCCTCAAAACAGAGGTGATGGTACGCTTGATATGCATGAGTTAGGTGATATTGAAACGGTGGAAAAAGGCGATCACCTTGCTCGCAGAGTTCCGTCCACACCGGGAGCGAACGGTTACACGGTACATGGTGAAGTTATTTATTCTATTGCCCCAGATAACATCCCTTTTGATGTTGGTGATGGTGCCTCAACAAGCCCGGAAGATGCCAATCTTTTGATTGCAACGCGGGCAGGCGTTCCGCTAAAGCTTGCCAATGGTCTTGCCGTGAGTGAAATGCTGATCCTAAAGAATGTGGATCTCACCACGGGGAATATAGAATATGATGGCACCATTATGGTGAGTGGGAATGTTAAAGGCGGGATGTTAGTTAAAGCCACTAAGGATGTTATTGTTAACGGTTTTGTTGAGTCTGGAATGATCGACGCAGGTGGCAATATTGTTGTTCAGCAGGGGGTCATTGGTCGAGAGCTGGAAGATAGTGCGGATCTGGATATAGAGAGGTACTCCTCTAAACTTATTGCAGGTCATGATATATCAGCACGTTATGCGCAGTCGTCCTACCTTCAAGCAGGTAATGATATCAATGTTGTTACGCAAATCCTTCATTGTCATGTAAAAGCAAATCATGGGGTATATGTTGGTAACAACGGGCAGAAAAAAAGTAAGTTGCTAGGTGGTGTAGTGCACGCAGGTAAGGAAATTATGGCTGGTGAAATTGGGGCGATATCTAATGTACATATGACCTTGGATTTCTCTCACCGATTACTGGAACTTGAAAGAAAATATAAAGCAGCGTCCAGTGAACATTCGGTTAAAAAAGAGCTTATACAAGGTTTGCGAGAAGCACTAGAAGAACTTAAGACCCAACAACCCACCCCTGAGCTAGTGCGGCACTGTAAGAAAATCGTAAATACCATCGATATAGTAAAACAGGAAGTTGTCAGCATTAATTTGGACGTAGAATCTTATAAGATTCAGCTGGCAAAATTGCGCGATGGCATTCGAGTCAGAATATATGGGCGGTTATTTCCTGGAGCCGACTTTGTGATTTGTGATAAAACATATAACACGAAAGAAGAGCGTGGCAGCTGTGATATAAGATTTATTGAGCAACAGATGATTTTTGAATGACAGCTGGCAGTGCAATAAGGGTTTGATGATAGGATGAGTATGGAACCTCGCAATGTTAAAACGATAGACGATGCAAAAAACATCGTGTTGGAGCGTGATCTTAAGCATATTAAAGTGGGTGTGTTTGATATTGATGGCGTCATGCGAGGCAAATATATGTCTCGACAGAAGTTCTTTTCCTCCTTAGACAAAGGCTTTGGGTTCTGTGATGTGGTGCTTGGGTGGGATGTTAAAGATCAGTTGTACGATAACGTAAAGTTTACAGGTTGGCATACCGGTTACCCAGATGCTTCTGTCAGAATTGTCCCAAGCAGTTGTCGAGCACTTCCCCATGAAAATAACGGTTTGTTTTTCTTGGCTGAATTTACCGGTGAAGCGGAGACGATTTGCCCGAGAGCGCTATTGCGTCGTGTATTGGATCAGGCAAAAGGCCTGGGGTATGACGTTTTTGCTGGCTTTGAGTATGAATTCTTTGTATTTAATGAAACACCGCACTCTATTCGAGAGAAAGGTTTTAAAGACCTAGAGCCTGTAGACCCCGGTGATTTTGGCTATTCAGTTGTAAGGAATAGCGTCAATGCCGAGATTTACCAAAGTATCTTAGACCTTGGGGAAGTGATGGATTTTCCCATTGAAGGGTTGCATGAAGAAACGGGCCCTGGTGTTTTAGAGGCTGCTATCGCGGTAGATACTGGCATGGAAGCCGCTGATAAGGCATCTTTATTTAAGACCTTTACCAAAATCGAAATGCAACGCCAGGGGAAATTAGCAACGTTTATGGCGAAGTGGTCGCCGGATTATCCAGGGCAAAGTGGTCATATTCATCTGTCGCTAAGAGATACCAATGGTTGCGGTGTTTTCTTTGATAAAGATCACCCCCAGAAGTGTAGTGATGTGATGCTTTCATTCTTGGCAGGCGTACAAAAGCAGCTGCCAAATTTACTGGCGCTCGTGGCACCAACAATTAACTCCTATCGTCGTCTTATTCCAGGCTTTTGGGCGCCGACAGAAGCAAGTGTAGGCTTCGATAATCGAACCTGTGCAATACGTGTGGTTCCTGGGGAGGAGAATTCTCACCGAATGGAATTCCGCATTGGAGCGGCGGATGCTAACCCGTACCTTGTACTGTCCGCAGTAATAGCCAGCGGTCTCTGGGGGATTGAAAACAAAGCCGTGCTAGGGGCGATGGTTGAAGGCAATGCTTATGAGCAAGAGTTTCCAGAATCAATGCAGCTTCCCGCGACGTTATGGGATGCGGCGCAAAAGTTAAAGGCTAGTGGGATGGCGAGGGAGCATTTCGGTGATGCGTTTGTAGAACATTTTGCTGCTAGTCGAGAATGGGAAGAACGGGAATACCGGAAACATATTTCTCAATGGGAACTGGAACGTTACTTCGAGATAATTTAGCGTCCTAACGGGATAGTAATATCAACCGAACAAGATCTATCGACTAAAGAAGCTATGTGATGCCTCAAACTCAATTGGTTAGCCCCATCGATAATTCTGTATATTGTGAGCGAATGTTGGCAGATCCTGCCGAGATAGAGCAGGTCGTGTCTCTGGGATATTCAGCGCAATCGGTATGGTCAGATCTCAGTGTTGAGCAGAGAATAGCATTCTGTCGAAAAGCACTGATATATTTCAATGACCACAAAGACGATGTTGCTTTGGAAATTACCTGGCAAATGGGGAGGCCGATTCGTTACGCTGCTGGAGAGATCGATGGGATGATAGACCGGGCAGAGACGATGCTACGGTTAGCGCCCAGTCAGTTGGCTGACCATGCTTTACCAGAAAGAGCTGGGGTTTCCCGCTATATATCGCGTGAGCCATTAGGCACCATTTTAGTCGTAGCTCCTTGGAACTACCCTTATTTAACGGCCATAAACACCATTATTCCTGCATTAGTTGCAGGTAATACCGTGCTCCTCAAGCATTCTACGCAAACGTTGTTGTGCGCTGAACGATTTCAGAAAGCGTTTGATTATGCGGGATTGCCGAAAGGCGTGTTCCAGTACCTTCACATGGATCATCCAAGTACAGATAGTGTGATAGGCGACAACAGAGTGAATTTTGTTGCGTTTACGGGTTCGGTAGAAGGTGGGAAAGCCGTAGAAAAATCGGCGTCAGGATTGTTCAAGGGGGTTGGATTAGAATTGGGTGGTAAGGATCCCGCATATGTCATGGATGATGCCTCTTTAGCGCGTGCGGTGGAAGGCATTGTAGATGGCGCATTTTTTAACTCCGGTCAATCTTGTTGTGGGATAGAAAGGGTGTATGTCCATGAGCATTGCTACGATCAGTTTCTGGAACAAGCCACGCAACTAGTGTCTCAGTACACATTGGGTTCACCTTTAGAGGAAGCGACAACCTTAGGTCCAGTGGTGAATGGCCGGTCTGCTCAGTGGGTGAGAGAGCAGGTCCGACAAGCCGTTGCAGCGGGAGCGACAGCATGCATCCCTGAGGGTGTGTTCGCTAGGGATATTGGCGAAGGTCCCTATGTAGCACCTCAAATACTCACCGATGTAGATCACTCAATGTCGTTAATGGTTGAAGAAAGCTTTGGGCCTGTACTGGGTGTTATGAAGGTGTCATCGGATGCTGAAGCATTACAGCTAATGAATGATAGTGAGTTTGGGCTTACCGCATCGTTATGGACAAGTGATTGTGGCAGAGCCGAGAAGATCGGGCGTTTACTTCAGACGGGCACGGTATTTATGAATCGATGCGATTACCTTGATCCAGAGCTCCCCTGGACTGGTGTAAAACAGTCGGGGAGAGGGTGTACATTGTCCCATCTGGGTTATGATCAGTTGACCCGCCCGAAGTCATTTCACCTTAAAAACTAGTCTTTACGAGAGGGTATCACTATTAATACTGATATCGAGGAAGCATTGACAGAGACAGAGACAGAGAAGTTCAGTGGCAATTGGAATTACCCAACCAATATAGTATTTGGTGTTGGGAAAATAACCAGTGTGCCCGATCTATGTAGGGATGTAGGGATTGTCTCTCCGCTACTAGTGTGTGATAAAGGCCTTGTTAACCTACCTTTTGTCCAGCGCCTGGTCTCTCTGTGTAAGTCCGAAAAACTGTCGCTGGGCGTCTATTCTGAGGTGCAAGCTAACCCTACCGGAGCGAATGTGATGGAAGGTGCCCAAGTATTTAAAAAAGACCGCCATGATGGCGTTATTGCCTTGGGTGGCGGTAGTGCTTTAGATGCAGCTAAAGCAATCGCGTTGCTAGTGGGTCAAAATAGAAGCTTGTGGGATTTTGAGGATGAGGGTGACAATTGGCGTCGAGTCAATGTAAAAGGTATGGCTCCTGTGATAGCAATCCCCACAACTTCGGGTACTGGGTCGGAAGTAGGGCGCGCGTCGGTCATTATTGATGAAAAACGGCAAAAAAAAGTTGTCATTTTTCATCCTAAGATGCTGCCTGCGACGGTGGTGTGTGACCCAGAGTTAACGGTGGGGTTACCCCCGAGTATTACTGCTGCTACAGGGATGGATGCCTTTGTTCATTGTTTTGAAGCGTTCTGCGCGCCTGGCTTTCATCCGATGGCTGATGGTATAGCACTAGAAGGTATGAGGCTTATTAAAGAGAACTTGCTCCTTGCCTATAGGGACGGTGCAGATATTGACGCCAGATCTACTATGATGGCGGCTTCTTTAATGGGGGCGACAGCGTTCCAAAAGGGCTTGGGCGGGGTGCATGCACTGGCGCACCCTCTGGGTGCTATATTCGATAAACATCATGGTTTGTTAAACGCAATATTATTACCTTTTGTTATTCGACGAAATTTTTCTGAAATACAGCAAAAATTAGCCAGTCTTGCTTATTATTTGAGGCTTGAAAATGCGACTGCAGAGGGTTTTGTCGAATGGATTATGGCGTTTCGGGGTGCGTTAGCAATTCCCGATACCTTGGCTGAGATAGGTATTGGTGCGGAACGCAAGGATGAGATTGGGGTGTTAGCATCTCAGGATGCAGCAGCAGCAAGCAACCCGGTGAGCTTATCAGTGGCAGATTATGCTCAGATATTCAATGAAGCGGTGGGCTAGTCCTAACGGACAGTGATGGCATTAGTATAAATTATGGGTGTTCTGGTTTCTCTTATGCCTTTAGCAAAGGATAAATAAGAACTCGCTGTTCTTAATGTACCGATCTCTCTCCCCCGTTGTTATAACAGCAGCATAACCTAACTCAATAATTGTTAATTTTTCGCAAAACAGCGCTTTTGCTGCGGGTAATTATTGACCACAAAACTCTTCGCGTTAAACTTTTAGAACAACCTGTCGATAGCGACTTTTGGTTGTCTGTCAAGGTTATTGTAGAGGTCGGTCTTATGCCAACAATTAACACCAATTTAGCGTCACTTTCGGGTCTGAATACCTTAAATCGAAGCCAGCAAAAGCTAACCGAGTCGTTGATTAAACTATCTACCGGTAGCAAGATCAACAGTGCGAAAGATGATGCGGCAGGTTTTGCGATTGCAGAGCGATTTACCTCTCAGATAAATGGTCTTAACGTTGCGACCCGAAACGCCAATGATGGTATTTCGTACGCACAGACTGCAGAAGCGGCCCTAGGCGAAGCAACCACAGCACTGCAGCGTATACGCGACCTCTCAGTGCAGGCAGCTAACGGGACCAACACATCATCAGATAGGGCTTCAATTCAAAAAGAGGTTGATCAACTCGTGTCGCAGGTGAACCAAATCGCCGACACAACCACGTTTAATGGCAAAAAAGTACTTGGTGATGAGTTTTCAAATTTCAATTTCCAGATAGGAGCCAATTCAGGGCAGTCTCTCAGTGTTGGAGGGTTTGATGGGCAGACCTCTGCTCTAGGAAGTCAACCTGGCGTTATACAATCACGCAGTGACAAAGTTCAGCTGGAAAACACAGTGACTGGAAGCCAAGGCATTCAGGAAGGGAATGCGACTGCGAATGGTATCGCTGATTTTACAGTAGCCGTAGACGGAGTGGCTGCGGTAGATCAGGTGAATATTGCCGATGAAGCGTTTGGTGGGGCTATTGCTACCGTTCAGAACACTGCTGATCTCACGGATACAAACAATGCCAATTATGGATCAGGCTCAGCAAAGTCAATTGCGGAAAGGATTAACAGCGTACGAAGCGAGGGGGAGGAATCTCTTCAGGGTGTCTATGCCAGCGCAACGACAACGTTCGATGCGTCGGATGTAGTAAATGCCGATTACTCTGGTACCGTTGATACCGCGACAGCGTCAAATGTAGCGGCAGGTAACCTTGCAAATGGCGACTTAAACATTAATGGTGTTGATATTGGCCCGGTGGTTGTTGGTGAGAATGATAGCTCTGGTTCGTTGGTTGATGCAATAAATGCCAAATCGGGAACCACTGGTGTGACGGCTTCTGTTGATGATGGGGGCCAATTGTCACTGACCGCTGAAGATGGTCGGGATATTGTAATTAACACGAAAGATGCTGATGTAAGCAATCAGTTGTTTGGTGGGGGTGAGGCACGGTTTGACGCAGGCTTCAGCGATTTACGGGTTTCGGGCCAGGTAACGGTCTCCGCGCAGGATAGCCTCACTTTTTCGGGGGCTGACAATGGCCTAGCAGGTTTTGATGATTTGGCGGTTGATGGTGCTCAGGATAATGTTCAAGCGGTTGGAACTGTGGCTAACGCGGATGTGTCAACGGTAAGTGGTGCTAACGCGACGATATCATCGATAGACGATGCGTTATCGCAAATAGGACAATATCGCTCCGAGCTAGGTGCCCTGCAAAATCGTTTCGAATCAACCATTAGAAATTTACAAAGCGTGTCAGAGTCTCAAGAAGCTGCACGTTCTAGGATACAGGACACGGATTACGCGTCAGAAGCGGCTGAATTGGCCAAGAATCTTCTTAAGAAGCAGGCGGGCATTGCGATTCAGGCCCAGGCAAATGCACAATCTCAAGGGATTCTTTCTTTGCTGAGTTAATTAAGGTCATCTAAGCCGGATAGGAGTTTAGCGAAACTGGATTCTATCAATTCCTTGGTGGCATCGGTTTCGGTGACCTTTTCGACAAATTGATCAAGTGATTCCATTAGCGTTTCTTCTTGCTCTTCACTGAGGCCAAGTGATATGAGTACGCCTTCCGTCTCCTCGCGATAGCTTTGGATCTTTTCCCAAATGTGTTTTTCATAGGCGTTAAATGTATCGCGTATCTGGTGCATGCTCTCGCGAGTATTGCCAATGACGGATTTGAGCCCTGTTTCTCGCTGAGCTTCTAATTGCACGACTAGGTCAATGGTAGTGACACGTGCATCGGTGGCGCCTATCATCATCGCAATATTGTCTTTTAGCCTGCCGTACTTGGGATCGCTCTTCGCTGGCGCATTTTTAATGAGTATGGAGATACGCTTGTCATTAATAATGATTTTATAGGCACCTTCAATTATTTTTCCTTTTTGTACGCCTTTAGTGAGCAGGACTGCCTCAAATGAGTCATTGGCACACCCGAAATTGTAAACCTCTTGTAAGCCCCTAACTTGTACGACGACTTCAACGCCAAATGATTGGGCCGATTGAGCGAGGCTGATGCCTAAATCGGTGTAGCTATTACAGCTGGTAATCTCTTCCATATATCGAAGTATAATGCCCATTTCGCTGTTGCTTTCCATTGCTGCAAATGCAGTTGTGCGCGCATTTTCGGCATTAGCCATGAGTTGAACTCTGCGCAAAGAGTCTTCAACGTGGCGTTCAACCTTGTGGTAGAGCTCAACAGGATTGTAGGGTTTGGCAATGAAGTCGTCTGCCCCTTGCTCGTAGGCTTGGATCTTGTCATCCAGTGTTGTTAGATTCGATAAAAAGATTACGTGGCTGCGAGGGTTGAGCTCTATTACGCAATTAATAATGGATAACGTATTAAGTTCATGCATTGCGGGGTTGAGAATTATCACACCTGGAGCGGATTCGCGTACTGCGTCAAGCACACTTGAAGCGCAGCTGTGAGAGCTTACAGTGAACTCCTCAGAAAGCATGTTTTCAAGTATTTGAGTGTCATCATCTACGTCATCAATAATGAGCACGTGCTTAGATTCTCTACTCACGGGGGTAAGTCCTTACAATAGAGTGTTCATCTAGTATATATAGCCGAAAGGCATGTCCAATATATTTAGTATGCTCCGAGTAACCATGCGTTAGGTCGCCATAGGCTGATAGAGTTACTAGATATCTCTAATAATAGTCCTATTTTTGATGAGTATCTGCGGATCTGAGTGAAAATACGTTTAAGTTGTTAGGGGTGTGTAGTGCAATCGTTTCGTATTTAGGGGCTATACTAAGGGAAGAGTGTGGCAACGGGTCGAATGTGTTAATAATGTTGATGTGTAAGTTAATGGTACGCAATGGATTTATTCTATTATTAGTCGTGTTAGGTGGCTGTAGCGATTCGCATTTGTTCGCTCAGAAACTGACGAATCTCGTAGGGCGTAATTCACCGGTAGATAGCTTTTCTATTGAGAGAAAGCGACGTTTTGTGCTGCCGATGGAGTCAGTGTTGTATGTTATGAGGCCTTCTGGGCGGGTGATTGGTAAAAACCTTGCGGAAGAGTCATCCGTCAAGCATGCGCAGGGGGTTGCTGAGTCAACGACTGCACAACGGTTATCGCTTTTTTTTGCAAAAGTTCAAATGAGCAGACAGCTTGAAACTGTGACGGAAGGCCTGAAGAATGCTTCGAAAACGTCGGCTAATTTTATGGTGTTGCCCCGTATTATACAGTGGCCATCTGCAAAGCCTGTTTACTATCAGCATTGTCATGCTGGTGAATCTGAGCTCTGTAAGGATACGACAACACTAGAGTTGGATAACGTTCTTAGCAAGGATGTTGAAATGCTAATAACGTTCTCTATTTTTGATGTGGCAACGGGGGCGCTTATTGACCATATTGGCGTAACAATGAACTCTGGTGTGACTTCCTACGTATACACCAATTACGATAAAGATCTGTCGAACCTAGTGGAGAAAGTCGTTGCTAAGTTAGTAAATTCCTAGGTACAAAAAGCACACAGGATATAAGCTGAAAGTAAAAGTGAATATTGATACTATTCGCGTCTCATAAATTGACAGCTAAGTCAGTGCTGGCCAAGGTATGATATGTATCATTTATGGCTAACAGGTATCATGGACTATATAAGGATATTACACAAAAGGATGTGTTTCACAGTTGCGCTAATAGCGCTTCTGGTATTTTCCTGCCATGTTTCAGGCCAAATCGACGCGCCCGATAAACTTAAAGCCGCATATATTTTAAGCTTTGCAAAGCTTGTTAGCTGGCCTCCCAATATTCTACCCACCAAACAAGCCAATCTCGTTATTTGTGCCGCAGCAGCAGAGTCATTAACCAATGAACTCAGAAACCATTCTGGAAAGACTATTCAAGGCCATAGGGTGCAGGTGATAGCGCTGGGTAAGCGCAGCGATTCGAAGGGATGTCATATAGTTTTTATCGATACAAGGCATTCATCTCGATGGTTTAAGGGAGCGAATCCAATAGAAGGTCAACTGTTGGTGGGCGAAGAGGAAGGGTTTATCGATAAAGGTGGAGTGATAAATTTCTATATAGATGGGGAAAAATTGCGATTTGAAATAAGTGTCGGCCATGCTCGGCAATCTCGATTAGACATTAGTTCCAGGTTATTGAATCTCGCAAAGATAGTCGGGGAGGATGGCCAATGAAAGAGCTTTTTAATCGCCTGTCCGTCTCCAATAAGCTTCTCGTGATCAATGTGGTCGTGGTTGTGAGCGCATTATTGCTAGCTACGGGAGTGTTCGTGTCAATTGAGCGAACGGCAGTACGTGAAAGGATCATTAATGAATTGGTGTCACACACAGAAATTATCGCTTATAACGTTGCTGCATCTTTAGCCTTTGATGACGCAGGAACAGCAACAGAGATTCTCGGGTCGTTGCAATCCATACCTCAAATTCAGGAATCCCTAATTTTTAATGCGCAAGGAGACATTTTTGCGGAATATGTTTCTGCAAATGTGTCTTCGGCAAATGATGGTTATAGCGAGATTAAAAGTGGGCGCCTGCAATGGCCTGGGGCGCACGCCCCCACGGTCGTGTTTTCTAACGAGGGGATATTTGTTCACAGTGAGATCGAATTAGATGAAGAGGTTATCGGTTCTATCTATATCCGATCAAGTTTAACTCAATTCGATGCCTATAAAGCTAGAGCGATGATCATTGTTGGAGTCGTCCTGGGGGTGACATTTCTCATTTCTTTGTTAATTTTGTCGAAGATGTTGCGGTTGGTATCAGACCCCATTACACATCTCAGCAAGGCCGTTACAGCTGTTCGAAAAGATAAAAATTACTCAGTGCGAGTGCATAAATTCGCCGATGACGAGTTAGGGCATTTAACCGATTCGTTTAATAGTATGTTGAAGGAACTAGGCATTAGGGATGCGGAGCTTAATAGGCATCATTTAGAGCTAGAGGCAGAAGTCGAAGATAGAACCAGTGAGTTGCAAGCGGCCAATGTAAGCTTAGAAGAAACGGTGAAAGCGTTAAAACAGGCCAATAGAGCGATACGAATATCGGAAGAGAATAAAAAGGTGGCCGAGGAAAGTGCTCATGCAAAAGCGCAATTTTTAGCGACGATGAGCCATGAATTGAGAACACCAATGAATGGCGTTTTAGGGATGCTCTCTTTGCTGTCGGAGACGGGGTTAACGGATGACCAGGAGCATTATGTGGGGGTGGCATATGAATCGGGCAATCTGCTACTTGAGCTGCTCAATAATGTTCTAGACTTGTCGAAAATTGAGCAAGGTAAACTCGTGCTAGAGAAAATTCCTTTTGATGTGTCTGATGCCATCGAGGACGTTTTTGCGATTGTTGGCGAGTCGGCATACAGCAAGGGTGTCGAGCTGGCTTACGTGTTCGATGACCGTTTGCCGACAAAGGTACTGGGAGACCCCACACGCTTTAAGCAGCTGGTCTTTAATATTGTTGGCAATGCTATCAAATTTACCTCGAAAGGGTATGTGAAGCTCAGTTATTCCGTTATAGAAGAAACTGCAGGGGCAATTCGCATTCGTTTTGAGGTTGAAGATACTGGCGTTGGTATCAGGGATGATGTTAGAGAAAAAATATTTGAAACGTTCTCGCAAGCAGATTCCACCACCACAAGGAAGTTTGGCGGCACAGGCCTCGGTTTAACGTTATGCCGGCAACTAACACGACTCATGGATGGTGGTATTGGTGTTGAGAGTGAGGAGGGCAAGGGGAGCACATTTTGGTTTGATGTGCAGTTTGATTCTGTAGGCGCGTCGTTGAGTAATCAGACGTTTAATGGGGCTCAAATAAAGCCAATGTCTTTGCTGGTGTTTGATCGCAATGATACCAGTACTTCAGCGTTAAGCGCGTATTTTGAACACTATTATGTCGGCTTAGATGTTGTGTCTGACGAAGAAGAACTTCATGCAACATTGGAGAAAAAGATTGTAGCAGGTCGACACTATGACGGTTTGATCATTAATCTGTCTGTTGGTTTGCCAGAGGCAAGTAAGATTGCTTTGTCGGAAGATGTACAGTGCTGTCTAAAGCCGACCCAAATCATACTTACTGGGTCACTAGGTGATAGAAATAGAGCAAAAGAAGATAAGGCGTTAGCGAATTTTCAATTTCTTGTAAAGCCTCTTAGGCGACGATATGTTCGAGAGTGTGTGTTAATGTTGCAGGGCAGAATGGAATCTATCGACAAGACTGAAGTGGTCGTTGACGCGACATATGCTGGAGCAAAAAAAATCCTTGTTGTCGAGGACAATCGGATTAATCAACAGGTCGCACAGGGTCGTTTAGAGACTATGGGGTTTGATGTGTCATTGGCCGGTAACGGAGAAGAGGCGCTAGTGTTGCTAGAAAAAGAGATGTTTGATTTGGTATTTATGGATTGTCAGATGCCAGTATTGGATGGGTTTCAGGCGACGCGACGCTTCAGAGAAAAAGAAGGTGCTGCGATGAATAGGACCCCTGTTGTAGCAATGACGGCTCATGTGATGGCGGGTGATAAGGAAGCATGCATGCGGGCAGGTATGGATGATTATATTGCAAAGCCGTTTAAGACGGGTGAAATTAAACGGGTGGTAGATCGTTGGTTGAGGGAGTGATTTCAAGATAGCGATTGTTAAATGAAATAAATTATTAAGGTGGGCTATGAAAGATCCTATGTCACTGCTTGAGAACTTAGACAGAGATTCAAACAAGAAGCCCTTGCCGCCTGTCGATACGTGGCACCCTGAAGTATGTGGGGACAGCGAAATTCGAATACTAAGCAATGGTACTTGGCTCCATCAAGGGCAACCGTTTAAAAGGAAGAAGTTGGTTGAGCTGTTTGCTCGAATTATTCGTTTAGATGCTGATGATAAGTACTACTTAGTGACTCCGGTCGAGAAAATGGAATTGCATGTTGATGACGTACCGTTTGTTGCAGAAGGCTTTCAGGTGGTGATTGACAAGAATGAGCAGCATATTGTTTTTGAGACAAATGTGGGGGACAAAGTTGTCGCAGATAAAGCTCACCCCGTAACTGTGGTGATGGACGGTGATGAGCCGCAGCCGTACGTGGTGGTGAGAAAAAATCTAAAGGCAAAAATCGCTCGCAGCGTATTTTACCAGTTAGTTGATCTTGCCACAGAAGTTAAGGTTGGGGGACTGAATGTGCTTAGTATCAATAGTGCAGGAGTTAGTTTTGAATTAGGGCGTTATTGAACGAGAGAGAATAAAAAAGGGAGCCACTAGGCTCCCTTTTTTCATCCAAATGAAATTACATATTTGGATAGTTTGGACCGCCGGTGCCTTCTGGCACAACCCAGTTAATATTCTGGGCTGGGTCCTTAATGTCGCAAGTCTTACAATGAAGGCAGTTTTGACCGTTAATTTGGAACTTCTTGTCTCCAGATTCGGTTTCCATCACTTCATAAACCCCTGCTGGGCAATAGCGCTGTGCAGGTTCGTCAAACTTGGGTAGATTGTCACGGATAGGTAGATCAGAGTCGGCCAATTTAAGGTGGCAAGGCTGATCTTCTTCGTGGTTTGTGTTGGACAAAAATACCGAAGATAGACGGTCAAATGTAATTTTATTATCCGGCTTAGGATAGTCGATTTTCTTACATTCTGACGCAGGCTTCATTACGGCATAATCGTGCTTGGTGTCGTGGAAAGTCTTTGGGAATTTCCCCCCAAGGATATTCTGCTCAACCCACAAAAAACCAGCTCCCAGAATTGTGCCAAATGTATGCATGGCTCCTGAGAAGTTACGGCTTGAGAATAGTTCTTTATACAACCAAGAGTTACGGAAATTCTCAGTGAATTTAGCAAGCTCTCCACCAGTTTCGCCGCCTTTAAGAGCTTCAGCAACGGTTTCAGCGGCGATCATGCCAGACTTCATTGCGGTGTGGCTGCCTTTGATCTTGATAGAGTTCAATGTACCGGCATCACAACCAATCAGTAGTCCACCCGGGAATGTCATCTTGGGAAGCGAGTTAAGCCCACCTTTAGCGATGGCGCGTGCTCCATAGGATACTCGCTTACCACCGTCTAAGTATTGTGAAATACTTGGGTGGGTTTTGAAGCGTTGGAACTCTTCAAAAGGACTGACGTGTGGGTTGGAGTAATTGAGGTCGGTAATTACACCTACAACCACTTGATTGTTTTCCGTATGGTACAAAAATGCACCGCCAGTTGAGCCGCTTTCACTTAGAGGCCATCCTAGTCCGTGAATAACACGTCCTGGGCTGCTCTTTTCGGGGTCGATATCCCAAAGCTCTTTGATTCCCAAGCCATAGTGTTGTGGGTCACTATCTTTGTCGAGCGCAAACTTCTGGATAAGTTCTTTGCCTAAGTGTCCACGACAGCCTTCTGCAAAGAGCGTGTATTTTGCATGAAGCTCAAATCCAGGTTGGAAGCTTGCTTTTTGCTCACCATTCTCTGAAACGCCCATATCTCCAGTTGCAACGCCTTTAACGCTACCGTCTTCATGGTAAAGCACTTCAGCAGCCGCAAAGCCTGGGTATATTTCTACACCGAGAGCTTCAGCTTGTTCGCCCATCCATCGACAAACATTTCCTAAGCTAACAATATAGTTGCCATCATTATGCGTGGGCTTAGGAATGAAAACATTCGGTAAGCGAATAGCTTTTGTTTGGCTGGTGTAAAAGTAGAATTGATCTTCAGTTACAGGGGTATTTAATGGTGCACCTTTTTCTTTCCAGTCAGGGAAAAGCTCGGTAAGTGCATTGGGTTCAAGCACTGCGCCGGAAAGAATGTGGGCTCCTACTTCCGAACCTTTTTCAACCACACATACGGTGATTTCTTGTCCGGTTTCTTCAGATATTTGGCGTAATTTGCAAGCAGCTGCCAGGCCTGACGGACCCGCGCCCACGATGACTACGTCATATTCCATCGATTCACGTTCCATAGCATGTCTCCTCTGGCACATATGGATAGATAATATTGGGTGTTCCTGCGTGATGGTGTAAACAGTATAGGGGAATATTTTCGATTGGCTTGAGCGAAGCTTCTCTCAGAAACATACGCCAAAGCGACCCTTATACAGCACGCTAATCTTTAAAACGGCCGTATTATATGTAAGAAAGCCTTTAAAAACCAATTGTTTGGTGACTAAAGGCTCTGTGACCAGGTATTCAGGGAATGTTTGTTGCCCAGAACGTCCAACTTGACGTTAATTGTGGGCTATGTTGGTGCTATTTGCAGGTAAAAGAGGTATTTGGACAGCTCCGGACAACTTCGTACTATTTAACCAATTTGCACCGCTAAATCGATATTGATTGCTATATCCGTAGATTAATAGGCCGGCGATGTCGCCTTTTTCTAGCCTTGTGCTCACGGCCATCATGTCTAGATCGTGGTTTCCGATACCTTTGATTGGGGTAATTTGTTGGTTGATAAGCTCGATCTGTCGGTTAGATGCTCGTTTTACACCTAGACCTGCAAACACTACGGGAGCTGAATCATCATCAGAAGTTAGTTCCAATTGTATTCTGGGGATACCAGTAAGCCCTTGGTCTTCTGTAGACACATATAGGGGTATAAAGGCGGGGCGCATTGATGCGTCAGTTCTCTGGTGCTCTTCCAGTTTAGGGTCTTCCAAGCGGGGTGTGATTAGACCCGCTAACCACTCAAAAGGCATAAGTGCTGATTCGAAAAAGCCGGTAAAATTTGAGTTAATGTTGACGTCGGAAAATTCAAAAGATGGCCCCCCCACAGGGACTTTATTTAGCACTACTCCGTGGTTGTATCCTTGGGAAAGGCAGATGTTTGGTATGTAGTCAGCTTTTTTGTAAATTCCTTTTAGTTTTTCGTCGAACCAATCCACAGCCATTTCAACCATATTAAAGGTGTCCTCATTACAATGGATGTTGGTTTCTATATTGTACCCAGGTAAACCATTAGACCATTGCGTTAGTGGAAGTAAGTGACCATCCTGTGTGCCTATGAGCCGAACATCATTGGAACCGGCTCGTTGTAAACAGTCTTTGTTGAATATTGCTTCATTTAATGGGAATAGGACGTCGCGGAACCCCTGAATCAAGAGTACGTCCACGTCAGTCGGGAGGAGGTCGTTATTGCAATTAAACTGTGGGCTATGAGAGCCTAGGAATTCAAAAATCTCCGAACCGATTTGGCCTTCTCTCGCTTGCCAATAGGCCTTGTTGAGAACAGGGGACATGTTACCAGGGTTGAGTACATTACCTGAGAGGATAAGAGTGGTAAGCCAGCCACTCTTTGGGACGTCGTTGGGAGTCAGGCTGTTTAGAAAACTATGCCATGTGGTAACGGGAATAAGGGCGTCGATACGGGGGTCTTGTACTGCGCCCATCAGCTGCGCGCCACCACCATAACTTTCGCCAATCATACCTACTTTAGGGTCGTTGGGCCCGTCCATGGAGACGCGGTGGAGATTGTTTGTGGCCCAATCAATGATAGTGCTGATGTCTTTAACTTCATGCTCGGGGGACATGACACGAATAATACCCTCGCTAGCCCCGTGTCCTCGCTCATCGTAACTGATAACCCAGTAGCCTTGCTTCCAAGCCTCTTTGGCCGACTGCCCAGCGTATATCCCGAGCCCATAAAGGCTAATGGGGCCGCTCATCCGAAATACGCCAAAACCGTGTGCATGAAGTACGATTGGTGCGGTTTCTCCAGCCTTTAATGCGGGTTGAAAAACAGTGGCGCGTAGTCGCTTGCCGTCATGGGTTGTTATGTTAACGTCGTAGTAATCTTCTTCGATAGCGCCAGGTTTCTTTAGATAGTCCGGACCTGTGGTGGGGATAGTTGAGCATGCGGAAAGAAAAGCAGTACCGATAATAAAAGCGAAGAGAACGTGTGCTTGGTGTGCGAAGGTTTTAGTGGCGTGGATGAATGTCTTTTTCATGGTGACCCTTATTGTTTTTATTGAGATTGCCTTTCCATGGCTGTCGGTATGCTAACGTGTTGATATTATTTCGGATTGAAACGTATGCAATTGCCTTTGCAGTCATCCGGCGTTATTTGTACCGAAGTTCCGAGTCTGCCAGAACTGTTTTATTAAATCTATAAATGTTCGTTATAGAAATGTAACTTGCTCAAATGTTTTCGTGACGGTGCAGTCACGAAAATAACACACCAAAAAGCTTGAATTTATAGTCTTATCGAAAATATAATTGTTCGAACAAAATATGGGGCCAATTGATTGTACGAATGGATCTAGTCAATCGAGTTGAGCACCAGCCTAAATAAAAACTCAAATAAAGGCACGTAATATGGATTTGCATTCGCTAAGGATTCCTTTCTCTAACATAGTTGTTGCATCGGCATTTTTATGGATTGCCTTTGGTGCGCAAACTTCTCAGGCTCAATTAGCTCAAAACCTAATGATTGGTAATGCTAAGGCGTTGGCGCTAGGGAATGCGGTAACGGCAGATCCACCCGGCATCGATTCAATTCATTTTAATCCAGCGGGCTTGTCGCGACTCGATGGTAAACAAATCCACCTAAAGTTTATCCTGGCTGACGCGCAAATTAGCGCCGAGTTTACTCCGAGCGAAGAGTACTACACACAAACCGAAAAATTAGGCCAGGAAGACTGGGTAGCGAACACGAACAGTGAGATTGAGAGTTTTGCAATTTATTTACCTGGGGAGGGGATTACTGAAATCCCGTTTGCCGCCGCGCCATTAGGTGGTATTTCCTTTAGCCCTCCTGGGTCGAGAATGACTTTTGCCACTTCAGTATATGCTCCTATGATATTGGGGTTGACCCGAGCGGACGATGACCCGGGCATTTATGCTGGGAAATCGCTGGCTTTTACCCGAATAACATTCTTTTCACCATCAATGGCTTACCAGTTGACAGATACTCTTTCAGTGGGAGCGTCGATAGGGTTTTCTTATACGGGTTTTGGGCTAGATCTTGATTATCGTTCGCCAAGCTTTCTCCTTGGCTCAGTCGCGACATTATTGGATAGTAATTGTGATAATCCTGGTACTGACCCCTTGTTTATTGATTTGTGCAGTGGCTCTCTAGGGCCGTTTGACGCAATTTTTAATCTTCAAGTTGATGTGGAAAAGGCTGTTTCGACAACGTTTAACTTTGGTGTTTTGTGGGAGGTGACGCCATGGCTAACGTGGGGGTTTGCTTATCAAAGTGAAGCTAATGATTTGTTGGAAGGGGATATTGCGGTTAATTTTGACGAGGATGTAATTGCCTTGTGGGAGGGTGCAGGGGCATCTTTTAGCGCTTTAGAGCCTATTCTGGATGCGTTAACGCTACAGGATACGATTGAGTCAAAAGGGCGGATCAACTTAGTTACACCGCAGCATGTCAGTACAGGGATTAGCGTGTTATTGACGCCAAGAGTGAAATTTAATGTGGATGTAAAATGGACCGAAACGTCAGTGTGGGACAGTTTTCGATTCGAATTTGATGAAGATATCAATATCCTTGGATTGTTAGGTGAATTGGGGATATCTGGAGTAGAGCGGAATGCACTGGATATTCCTCGAGGCTATGAAGACACCATCAACTGGGGTTATGGGTTAGAATATTTATATACCGATAAACTTAGTCTGCGAATGGGGTATGAGCCGAGAAAGGCGGGGATTCCTGATGATAAACTTGACTTTATTATCCCGCTTGGCGACATGGACCTTTATTCGGTTGGATTTAGTTACCGGCCTGAAGCCGGTACCGTAATAGATGTGGCTCTGGCTTATGCTCAAAGCCATCAGAGTATTCCTGCGGGAAGCAGTACGAATGGTAACGATTTCGACGGCGACGGGGATAATTACGACAACTTTGTATACAACCCGTATGCGCTACAGGATGTGCAGTCAAACCTCGATATCATTATGTTGGAGCTTAGCTACCAAGCGTATTACTAGTTTCGTCATTAATACTGTCCTAGTCTTTGTTTTTTATAGCAATGACCTATAATGTTCGGCCAGCCTATTGAAATTACTTAGGCATATCCAGAATTGACCGAATAGGGACGCGTTTTTGCTATGAGTACACCTGATAAGACTCCACCAAGCCATTTTATCCGCCAGATCATCACAAAAGATGTGTCAGAAGGAAAAAATGGTGGCCAGGTGGCGACTCGTTTTCCTCCTGAGCCTAATGGCTTTCTCCATATTGGCCATGCCAAATCTATTTGTCTTAATTTCGGTTTAGCGTCGGAATATGATGGCACGTGTAATTTGCGTTTTGATGATACTAATCCTGAAAAAGAAAGTGACGAGTATATTAGCGCAATTAAAAGCGATGTTGAGTGGTTGGGGTTTGAGTGGGCGGGTGATATTCGTTATGCCTCGAGCTATTTCGATAAGCTGCATGGCTATGCTGTCCAGTTGATCGAAAAAGGTTTGGCGTATGTGGAAAGCCTCACTGCAGATGAAATGCGAGAGTATCGAGGTACGTTGACAGAGCCAGGGAAAAACAGCCCTTATCGTGACCGTTCTATAGATGAGAATCTCGATTTGTTTGCTCGTATGAAGGCGGGTGAGTTTGATCAGGGCAGCATGGTATTGAGAGCCAAGATAGACATGTCTTCTGGCAATATCAACATGAGAGACCCTGTGATTTATCGGATACTTAAAGTAGAGCACCATCAAACGGGCAGTGATTGGTGCATCTACCCGATGTATGACTTTACTCATTGCATATCCGATGCAATAGAAGGAATAACGCATTCGGTTTGTACGCTAGAATTCGAGGCGCATAGGCCGCTGTATGATTGGGTTCTTGATGCATTAGAGACGCCAAGTCACCCGCAGCAAATTGAATTTGCTCGATTAAATCTGAATTATACGATCACGAGCAAGCGTAAGCTAAAGCAGTTGGTTGATGAAAACGTTGTTAGCGGTTGGGATGACCCAAGAATGCCGACTATCGCAGGGTTGCGCCGCCGCGGTTATACCTCATCATCGATTCGCAATTTTTGCGAAATGATAGGGGTGACTAAAAGTGATGGGACAGTCGACATGGGGATGCTCGAATTTAGCATACGTGACGATTTAGATAAGAATGCTCCAAGAGCGATGTGTGTGCTTCAACCACTGAAGGTCGTTATCGAAAACTATCCTGCGGATGCCCGTGAGACGTTGAGTGTGTCGGCGCACCCTAAGAATGAAGCAATGGGTGTTAGAGAAATTCACTTCACCAAAGAGCTGTACATTGATCAGAACGATTTTGCTGAAGTGCCGCCACCAAAGTTCAAGCGTTTGATTGAAGGGGGGGAAGTGCGGTTGCGAGGCTCATATGTAATCAAATGCAATGAGGTGCTGAAGGACGCTGATGGTAACGTAATTGAATTAAGATGCTCCTATGATGAAAATACCCTTGGTAAAAAGCCAGAAGGCAGAAAGGTAAAAGGTGTAGTTCATTGGGTGTCGGCAGAAACTGCAGTGGATGCTGAGGTGAGAATGTACGATCGATTGTTTACCTCTGAGAATCCAGATGGCGATAAGGAAGTTTCATTTTTGGATGTTGTTAATCCAGAATCGCTTGTAGTCCTTCAGGGTTGTAAAGCTGAGCCTGGGTTGGCAAAGGCGCAGCCAGAGAAACCCTATCAATTTGAGAGGGAGGGTTACTTTGTCCTGGATGGAAAGGATGCCTCGTCCGACATGTTGGTCTTTAACCGCACTGTCACGCTGCGTGATAGTTGGGCCAAGATCTCTGGCTAGTGTTTTTATGCATAAGTCATGAAGAGGGTAGGGAGGCTACAGGCGCCTTTCTACCTTTTTCATGACAGTCATTGAACCTCTGAGGTTTTCCTTTAGTATTGTGCCGTCAGGCAGCTCTATGATCAGTGTAGAGCCTTTTTTAAGCCCCGCCCATTGTCTCTGATCGACTTCGACGCTGATGAAGTGTTCATACTCATTTACCTTCCCCGTGCTTCGGCGCTCAATTTTGTCGATGGTTATATACGCAGGTACAAAAGAGAAGTGAGGGTTTATTCGGTATTTCTTTAGCTTTTCTGTTTGTTCGGGTGTAAGGGGGATTATGAAGTGCCCCCAAATCCCATTTTTGGGTTTGATTACCGTTAATGCGATGCCGTGGTTTGGGGTGATAGCGACTGATTTACCTTCCATTGAACCTAGGCGCCAACGGCTAGCGGCATGTGAAGGTGAAGAAAAGGCAATGCAAAGGGTAATGGTCAAAATGATGGTGAACAGGGTTCTTTTCATAAGAGCATCTTAGTTATTAACAGTTTACAAAGAGAATTAAGGTAGGGTAGTTGACCTAATAGTGCAAATATTCTTTATTTTTTTAAAACAGTTGCTCTATGGTCTTGAATTAATTTGAGATTTCGTGAATAATCGCTCTCCTTGCTTAAGGCAGCAAGTGTTATGGTGGCCCTATTGGTCCCCCCGCAACGATAGCTCGTGAACTCCGCCAGGCCCGGAAGGGAGCAACGGTAACAAGTGAATCGTGTGCCGGGGTGTGGCTTGTAGGGTCGCCTCCAATTTCTTCCTTTTCCCCTTTCTGCTTAGACCTCCCCAGTGTAAATAAAATTATAGCGCATTCGTGTAATGTCCTTTACCCTTGTACCTTCTGAGTCATTGCGACAAACCATCATATAAGCGAATATCAATTCATGAGTTATCAGGTACTTGCGAGAAAGTGGCGCCCTAAAACATTTCGTGAAATGGTTGGGCAGACCCATGTGTTGAAGGCGCTGATTAACGCGTTGGATCATGGGCGGTTGCACCATGCCTATTTGTTTACGGGCACCCGTGGAGTGGGGAAGACGACCATAGCTAGGATATTGGCTAAATCGTTGAATTGCGATACAGGTGTTAGCTCTGAGCCCTGTGGTACATGCGGGGCTTGTACAGAAATCAACGAAGGACGATTTATTGATCTAATTGAGGTTGATGCGGCGTCTAGGACAAAAGTTGAAGATACTCGTGAGCTGCTTGAAAACGTCCAGTATGCGCCAACAAGAGGGCGTTACAAGGTATACCTGATAGATGAAGTTCATATGCTCTCAGGCCATAGTTTTAATGCGTTACTAAAAACCCTTGAAGAACCGCCGCCGCACGTAAAGTTTTTGCTGGCAACGACTGATCCACAGAAGCTTCCCATTACTATACTCTCACGATGCCTGCAATTTAGCTTAAAGGCTATGACTCCTGATAAAATAGTGGGCCATTTACAACACGTGCTTGCGGAAGAAATGGTTGCTTTTGAAGAGCCTGCTTTGTGGGCAGTGGGTCGCGCGGCCGATGGCAGTATGCGTGATGCTATGAGCTTGACTGACCAAGCCATTGCTTTTGGCAATGGCAAAGTGCTAGAAAGTGATGTGTTGGCAATGCTCGGTTCGATCGATAGGGCGTATACATTTCAACTGTTAGACGCGATCCTTCAGGGAAGTGGGCCTAATTTACTGGCTGCGATTGATGTATTATCCGAGCAGTCACCTGATTATTCTGCCGTATTGGCGGATTTGATTGCAGGTCTGCACCAGATTGCAGTGGCCCAAGTTGCTCCCGATGCGGTTGATAATAGTAGTGGTGATCGGGAAAAAATACTTTCCATTGCATCCCAGATAGCTGCTGAAGATGTGCAGTTATATTACCAGACAGCATTGCTCGGGCGTAAGGATTTGCCATTGGCTCCAGACCCTCGCAGTGGCTTTGAAATGATTTTACTGCGGATATTGCTGTTTCGGCCTGAGGGTATATTGCCACCTACGAATACGCAGGGTGGTATGGCAAGAAAGGCATCGCCTAATGGTGTTGGTGGAGGAGGCGTTCCCACGAGTTCGGCGACGGGCATCAGCAATATGGGCACCAATACGCCAGTGGCTGCATTGCCTCCGGCGGTTTCTCAGGCGACGTCACCGCAGTCGTCCAACAGGCTTCAGCAAGCTAGAGCTGCTCTCGATGGGGCACCATCGACACTTTCTCGTGGTGCGGCACAAACGGCGGTTTCTGCGGCAGTACCAATAGTTTCTCCAGAAGTACAGCCTGAGCAGCGACCATCAAATGTATTGTCATTTGAAAAGGGTCAGAAAAAGAATGATGTCGTGGTTGAGTCGCCTAGCAAAGGTGTACCGGTAGAATCGCAAACTAGCTTGGCTAACCAGACGCCAGTGGTGGTGCCTCAAAAAGTGATGGATAGGCCATATGATGATATATGGGCTGATTTGCTAATGTCATTGGAACTTAATGGTAGTGTCCTGAACTTTGCAAGAAATTGTAGTCTGGAGTCGTCAGAGGGGAATCAATGGGTATTGGCCTTGGGTCCCAGGCATGAGTCTTTGTACAAGAGCCATCATTTGGATGTGCTGGAAAAGGCAATAGCATCCAATAAAGGCAGTTCAATTGCGTTAAGCTTAGAGATAAAGGTGCCGTCACGTGATACGCCAGATACCCTTGCGGCTAAGCGGAGATCTAAGCGGTTAGAGAATGCGGAGGCTTCACTAAGAAGTGATCCGTTTGTAACATATTTGTTCGAGGTGTTTAATGGGATTTTGGACAAAGATTCCATTAAACCACTTGATTAAAAGAGGTAGATGATATGAAAGAGCAATTAGGCGACTTGATGAAGCAGGCGCAAAAAGTTCAAGAGCAGATGCAGCAGGTACAAGAAGGGCTTGCGACTGCTGAGGTTACTGGAGAGTCTGGCGCTGGAATGGTGAGCATCGTCATGAACGGTCGGCATGACGTAAAGAAAGTGTGTATTGATGACTCGCTGATGAAAGAAGATAAAGAAGTAGTAGAGGACCTTGTGGCGGCAGCCGTTAATGATGCCGTTAGGAAAGTAGAAGAGCATCACAAGGACAAAATGAGTTCAATGTCTGCCGGCTTTGGTTTGCCGGACGGATTTAAAATGCCGTTTTAGCGATGATATTTAGCCCCTTATTAGAACAACTTATCCAATCGTTAACTGCGCTGCCTGGAGTGGGTCCGAAATCCGCTCAAAGGATGGCGTTGCATTTGCTTGAACGTGATAAAGCTGGTGCAATGAAAATTGCCGCAAACTTGGTGTCTGCAGTTGAAAATATACAGCACTGTCAGCAATGCAGGATTTTTTCTGAAGATTCACTTTGTACAATCTGCAAGAGTGAGATTAGAGACCGTTCTATAATGTGTGTTGTTGAAAACCCTGCAGACCTGCTCGCTATAGAAATGTCAGGTACATTCAGGGGGTTATATTTTGTATTAATGGGTCACCTCTCTCCAATTGATGGCATTGGTCCTGATGAGTTGGGGCTGGAGATCTTGAAGTCGCGTTTAGCGACAGGCGAGGTGGTTGAGTTGATTCTTGCGACGGGAACAACCGTTGAAGGGGAAGCGACAGCACATTACATTGCTGACCTGGCGTTGGCGCACAAAGTAAAAGCCAGCCGTATTGCTCATGGAGTGCCAATGGGGGGCGAGCTGGAGTTTGTAGATAGTAATACCTTACACTTAGCCTTTTCTAGCCGCCGAACAGTAGATTGAAAATTTCACCTGTGAATACCGCAGTTTTAGGTAATACCCCTATGATTACAGATCTTGAATATACATGGGTCGATTCTGATAGTTTGTTGACTCAAATGGTTGTGGTTCTTGAAAAGGAGTCGCTGCTTGGAATAGATACCGAGTTCATGCGAACAGATACCTATTACCCAAAGGTGGGACTGATCCAGATTTCATCAGAAAAAGGGATTTACTTGATAGACCCCTTGTCTGTGAGTTCGCTTGAGCCATTACGCGAATTGTTATACCGGGATGATTTAGAGGCTATTATATTGCACTCCTGTTCCGAAGACTTAGAGGTATTTAAGACGCTTTGGAAAGATGTGCCTACGAAGGTATTCGACACTCAAATTGCCGCTGCTTTTTTGAATATTGATAGGCAGCCAAGCTTACAGAAGCTGCTTTCTCTCCTAATGGATATAGATATTCCTAAAGATGAAACGCGCTCTAATTGGTTGCAGAGACCGCTTACTGTCGGCCAATTAAAGTATGCTGCACTTGATGTTGCCTACCTGCTACCAGTATATCGATTACTGGTCGAAAGGTTGCGGGAGCAGAGCAGGGCTGAATGGGTGCATGAGGAGTGTGGTTTGCTCATAGATAAATACTCTGCAAGCATAGACTTTGACAACATATATAAGTCCATAGGAAATGCTTGGAAGCTCAGGCCAAAACAACTTGCTGCGTTGCGTGAAATTGCTGCATGGCGAGACCGAACGGCGATAGAAAAAAATAGGCCAAAGGGTCATGTGCTAAAAGATGCTTCTCTTTATGAAATAGCAGAACGATTACCAAAGGATATTCGCTCTTTAGGGGGCTGTGAAAATATGTCGCCTGGACAAGTAAAGCGGTTTAGCGATGATCTGTTGCCTCTAGTTGCGAAGGCCGTAGCCCTGAAACCAGAGGAATGGCCAGCAGCGATAAAAAAACCGTTTTCGCGAAGCCATAAAGCGTTGGCAAAAAAGCTAAAGGATGTCGTCGAGGAAAGATCCGCGGCCTTAGATTTACCTATGGAGCGTATAGCCAGCCGCAAGCTTTTGGAGCGGTATGCAAAAGCGAAGTTAGAAAACAAAGCCCTGCCGAAAGAACTGCAAGGTTGGCGGCAGAGTGCTCTTGTAAATGCGTTAGATCGTGTTTTCGATAGTGTAGCAAGTGACGAGCTGACAAGCTCATAGGCATATAGATTTAAGTAGGTATTGGTATGATTATGTGTTCGGTATACAAGAGTCCCAAAAAAGAGGGGATGTATCTATATGTGCCCAAATCAACGCAAATGGAGGGTGTTCCTGAATTGTTGCTTGAAAAATTCGGAGTACCAAAGCATGCCATGGATTTGCTATTGCGAAAAGAAAAGCCCCTTGTGTCAGCGGATGTGGAGAAGGTAATGAAGGAGCTATCTGAAAAGGGGTTTTATTTGCAATTGCCACCCGCAAAGGAAGAGTACCTGCTGGACCTTTATAAGCCGGATAACTAGATCGTGGATGCTTTCTGGGAACATAAATCGTTAGAGCAAATGTCTCCTCAAGAATGGGAGTCTTTGTGCGATGGCTGTGCTCTTTGTTGCTTACAAAAGCTAGAGGATGAAGATACTGGTGAGGTGTTTTATACCCAATTGGTTTGCCACCTTTTAGATCAGTCTAATTGTAGCTGCACGGATTATCCGAATCGCAGCGTACGGGTTCCCGACTGTGTTAAGCTCGAGCTTAAAGATATTCCTGAATTCCACTGGTTACCTCGAAGCTGCGCGTACCGTCGCCTTGCAGAAGGTCGAAAGTTGGCAGACTGGCATCCACTAATATCCGGCCGTAGAGAAAGCGTATTTGAGGCAGGAGCGTCTATACAAGGTCGAGTAATCCCAGATAATCAAGTAAACGAAGATGACTGGGAAGAGCATATTATTCATTGGGTGGAAAGATAGGTCGTTATGTTAACAGATACTGAATATTTGGTTGCTTGGGTGGTCTATTCATTAGCTGCTATTGGTTTTGTGGCAGTGATCTGGAGAGTTCTGGTCTTGCTGGGCTTCAGGGTTGTAAAAAAAGTAACCGTAGGCTTGGTGCTTGCACTACTGCTTACCCCTTGGACCGTTAGCGTCGATGCAGAGAGGCTTGCGCCAGCGTTGTTTGTAGGTATTTTTGATGCGACGTTGCAGCAGGATACGGCGATGTATAGGGCATTTTTCCCTCTTTCGTTATCTCTTATGGTCGTCGTGTTGATGTTGTGTGCGGAGCACTTTGTAAGCAAGAAAAAACCTTAGGTATGGTTGCAGATCAAGCGGTTACCTGAGTTTTCTGTGTTGAAATGAGGAAACAAGAGCTAAATCTGCTATAAATATAGAAGAATGGTTAGATAAACACACGTTCTTGCAGGTATTTATGGCTATTGGTTGGGCGTCAAATCGTTTTTTTCTCTTCGTTGGCTTACTCCTGTCTCTTCTGTTGGCCGGAGGGGGCGTGTGTGCTGAGCCTTCCAAAAAGACAGATATGCGTGTTGTTATCGATATTTCTGGCAGCATGAAGAAAACCGACCCTGAAAACCTACGAATTCCTGCTGTGAAGCTAATGCTTAATCTTGCCAAAGACAACTCACGCTTTGGTGTTTGGACGTTTGGTCAATATGTGAACATGCTGGTGCCACATAAGGATGTGACGTTGGGATGGCGTCAAGATGCGATTAAGCGGTCAGAATTGATCAATTCCGTGGCACTTTATACCAATATTGGCGAGGCTCTGGAAAAAGCATCGCTAAAGCAAACAACGGATGATCCTGAATGGGATAGGACAATGGTCCTTTTATCCGATGGGATGGTTGATATATCAAAGAGCCCTGCCGTAAACGAAAGAGAACAGCAGCGGATATTCAAAGAAGTCGTCCCAAAGCTTCGAAAAGCAGGATTTAAGATACACAGCGTAGCTTTATCTAAGGCCGCTGACCTATCTTTTCTAAAAAAGCTTGCAGTTGAGACAGGAGGGAGCTTTTCACTGGCAAAAACAGCAGATGAGCTGCTTAACATCTTCGTACAAGCTTCAGATAAGGCGAATGTTCCCGAGCAAGTGCCATTAGAAGGCAATGTGTTTGATATTGATGCTGCAGTTCAAGAATTCACCGCATTGATTTATCGAAAGCAAGGAAGCCCGCAAACAATGCTACAGGATCCTTCCGGTAAGAAATTATCCAGGAAGCACTCAGGCCGAGGGGTCAATTGGTTTAGCGATAGCCGATATGATTTGATTACTGTTAGGGATCCCAAGGCTGGCCAGTGGCGATTGATTGCTGATGTCGGTAAAGATAACCGAGTTACGGTCATTAGCGATCTAAGTCTTGTAGTCGGGGGGCTGCCGGATAATATGATTGAAGGTGAGCGGACGACCATGAAAATGTATCTCAGTGAAGATGGTCGGGCCATTAAAGACCCTGATTTCTTACGATTAATGGATATTGTGTTTAGTCAGAAAACCGAGGCGGGTGAGTTATTTGAGGGGGCTCTTTCCAGGACAAAGAAAGGAAAGGCCGTTCTTCCAGCCGATGGGCGCTACTCTGCTAAGTTAGGCCGGACACTTAGTGCAGGTATGCATGAATTTACCGTAATGGTTGATGGTAAGACGTTTAAACGTAAGCGCGTACGCCAAATGATGGTGCATACCGACGTGCTTGCGGTAGAGCAAGAGGTGGTGCTGAGTGATGATGGAGAAAAGACCACTGAGGTACTTAAGATCACGCCCAAGAAAGCACTACTCAATATTGATAAGTTGGAAATCTTAGCTCAACTCAAATCTTCTTTGGGAGGTAAGCAGGTAAGTAAGGTTGAGATGGATGAGAGTGGAGATTGGATATTGGAATCTCCCACCTTTGATGGTGAGGGCGCGTATTCCATTCTAATAAAAGTTAATGGAGAATCCGTTAATGGTGGGCCATTTGAATTGGTACAAGGCCCATATAGCATTGGTACAGCGACTGAAAAAAAGGAGCAGCCTGTCGAGGAAGCAGTCGACATGGCGGACGAAGAAGCCCTTTTTGATGATGCAGACATTGATGTGCAGATAGAGGATGTTGTCGAAGAGGTTGTGATGCCAGAGCCTAAAGCCGAGCCCGAGGAGGTTGTTGAGGAGCAGCAATCTGAAAATATTGCTCCAGCGCCTGAGGTGGAAGCGCCTGCGGAGTCTGTGGTAGATGCCCCTGAGGTGGCGGAAGAGCTAGATATTATGATGCTCGGAATAATGTTTATGCTTAGCAATGTTATATTGCTGGGCGGTGGGTTTTTTGTATATAAAAAGATGTCAAAAAGTGAGGAAGAATCAACGCATGCCGTTGAAGAGCAGTTGGCTAAGGCAAAGCAGCTGGCGACAGATAGAGATTTGGAAAGAAGTTTTACTGCGCCGATGTCACCAACGGTAATGGAAGATGAAGAGGCAACCGTTATGCGAACCGCCTCTGTGGATGACGAGTTAGACGATAAAACTGTTACTCAGATACAGCAACAGAAGCCTGTTTCTGCTGAGGAGTTGGAGCCGCAGCCATCCGAGGAAGAGGATAATGCCTATGTCAATAATGCAGATCCTATGGAATTGGATGATGATGAATTTATAGAGATTGATGATGAATTTGACGAGCTAGATATTGGGTTGGATGAAGGTGATGGACTTGATGAGCTGGATGTCATGTTGAGCGAGCAAGAAGACGAACCAGAAGAGGATGACGATAAAAAAGAGCCCTTTGTAAATGATGAATTCCAATTGGATTCCCCGGAAGAGTAGTGGCATCAGGCTACTATAACCCGTAGACTCTGAGTTTTAATTTTTGCGAGGGTCAATTGATGGGGTGTGCATGTATTTTTTGTGAAATTATAGAAGGGCGAGTACCTGTCAGCAAGGTCTATGAAGATGACGCTGTTTTAGCATTTATGGACCTTTACCCGATGAGGCCTGGGCATGTACTCGTTATTCCAAAGAAGCATCATCTGTCCGTGTTGACGTTAGATCAGTGTCTAAGGTCTCATATATTTGAGGTGGCTGTTCGTGTTGCGAAAGCTCAGATGGAAGTGGGTTTATCTTGTGTCGCACACAATTTTTTCATAAATGATGGGCCTGATGCAAATCAGCATGTACCTCACGTTCATTTGCATGTGTTGCCGAGGACTGGCGGAGACCTATATAAAGCCATGCTTTCTTTTACCTCTCGTTTTAACAATGTTTTTGGTAAAGCAGCAAAACGTAAAAAATTGGATTCGCTTGCAACAAAGATAGGCGAAAAAATGCCACTGGATGTCGATGCGCAAAAGGAAGAGCAATAGGTATGTGTGAATTGTTAGGCATGAGTGCCAATGTCCCAACGGATATTTGTTTTAGCTTTTCTGGATTAATGCAAAGAGGGGGGCGAACTGGGCCCCATAAAGATGGTTGGGGTATCGCATTTTTTGAAGGTAAAGGCGTGCGAGAGTTTAAGGATGTAGATGCCAGTGCAAATTCTGAAATTGCTAAATTCGTTAGAAACTACCCAATAAAGAGTCATATAGTGGTTAGTCATATCCGCCAAGCCAATTCAGGTAAAATTGCATTAGAGAACACTCACCCATTCTCTCGGGAAATGTGGGGGAGGCCTTGGGTATATGCTCATAATGGGCAATTAAAAGGAATTAAAAAGAAACCGCTTATACAATACTGCCCTGTGGGTACAACCGATAGCGAGCATGCACTTTGTTATTTGTTAGATCAGCTAAAATTGGATTATGACAATCGTCCAAATGCAAAAAAAACGTTTTTTAAGCGAATGCATGAGATTCTCACCCAGATCTCTGTGCATGGTGTGTTTAACGTATTGTTGAGTGATTCCGAGTACCTTTATTGTTTTTGTACAACCAAATTATGTTGGATTACCAGAAAGGCTCCCTTTGGGAGTGCTCAGCTTAAAGATGACGATGTTACGATTAACTTTCATGATGAGACAACGCCGAACGATATTGTTTCTGTTGTTGCGACTGCACCGCTAACGACTAATGAGGAGTGGAACATAATGGAACCAGGTGAGCTTGTTGTGTTTAAAGCAGGTGAGGTGGTTGCTCATTACTAATCAAGTGGAACGTGCTAAATCACCGCTTCGATTGGGGGCCAGACTTGTTGTAGAGCTGCTGGAGCGTAACGTAGCGGAAGACGACTTCCCGTACTTTAGTGTGTCGCAGAAGCGAGACGCTAAAGATTTAGCGTTGTTGCAGCGTTTTTTGACGGATATGCAAAAAAGCGTAAAGGGGTCGCCATATGTTAAGGCGAGCATCAAAAGCCTTGTTCATCAGAAATACGGGGGGCCTGGGCGTTTCCCGTTATCTAGGATGGATCTTGGCGCCATCAATTTAGTCGATAGTATGTTTGACGAGATGTTAGAAAAGGGGCGCTTTGATAGCGAGGCGTGGGAATTGATTGCGAAAACAAAAATCCCTGTGCTCAAGTTGATTGTACAAGACTTGTCCTTTTTGTTTATGCCAAAAAATGTCGCTAGAAAATTTGTGAATAGCATCACATTAGCGTTGATATCATCAGCTTCTGGTGTAGATGATCCGGATAGGGCTGAAATAGGAAAGTTTATAGATAAAATAGTTCATCAATATGATGTTGATGTCAGTATTGTGAATATAGTTTGCATTGATGCTCAAAGCTGGTTCGCAGGGAACCAGCAACGCCTATCTAAGGTTCAAGATAAAATAGTACGCTCGGAATCAAGTAAAAATAAGAAGGTGGTTGCTGAACCCAGAGTAGTTGATTTACTGAATAAGCACTTTGCTGGCACCGAGCAGCCTGAGCTAATGCATGACTTTATCAGTGGTGCTTGGCGGGAGGTACTTAGAGCTATTTCAATTGAGGATGGAGAAGGCGGATCTCGGTGGAAGCGGGCAGCCGGCATGACTGAATCTATGGCTACATTCTACCGGGAGTGTGGTGAGCAAGAAGGTCAGGCGAAGTATCAGCGATTTCTGCCGACCATGCTTAAGACCGTGAGGATGTTGATAGGTGATACCCTTAAAAACGGTTCGGTAGAGGATGCTGTCGAACCTTTTGAATTGATCGCGAGTGCCCTCGTTGCTGGCGCCGTTCCTGGGGCAGTGTTGTTTGATTCTTTATTGGTGGAGAATAAGGAGGTCGAGGTTTATGAGCGGAAAACCGAACAAATTGATGCTGGAAGCGCATTGGATGCGATGTCTGTTGGTGATTGGGTGCGGATAAAAACCAGCCGAAGCACCATAGAGGCGTGCAAGCTTACAGTGAAGTCATCAGATGAAAGTCCTTGGATTTTTGTAAACCAGTCCGGTAAGAAAATAGCGAAGAAAACTCGGGAGGAGTTGGATGTAGGGCTTAAAAACGGCACGTTGCACTTGATTGGAAAGGGGGTGTGGGTTGACGATTTTCTGTCTCACAGATTCGATGAGTTAAATGCTGCCAATAAAATTGCCTTGCCCCCACAGATGGCTCTGGAACCAAAGAGGGAAAAGATTGAACGGAGTGAGAACTCAGATAATTTAGTCGATGCAAAAAGCGCAGGCTTTGAGTTGGTGCGCGAAGAGGAGCAAGCGTCCAGTTTTCATTCGGGTAAGTCCGCTTTTGTGCCTCGTACTGCAGATATATTGTTAGGCAGTGAATTGAGTTTGGAGCCTCCCAGTGTCGAAGAGGGCGTTGTTGTTGTCAGTGACGATGACGTGGAAGTTGCACCCCTTCCGACGCTGACGGAGGAGGAACTTGATGCAGCAGCGCGAGCCGTGTTGAATCTTCAGGTTAGTGGGTGGGTGATGGTTGCGGCGGGAGCGTTAGGCGTAGACCCTGCTAATGAAGTTAAGTTAAAACTGGCCGTTATCGTTAAAGGGGGAACGAAGTATATTTTCGTTAATCGCTTGGGGATAAAGCAACTTGAGATTGATAAGCATGAGTTTTCAAAATCGATTGCGATGGGTGATATTAGCATTGTGGATAATGGCGTTCAGTTTAGTAGCGCATTAGAAAAAGTTGTTCGGAATATACAGAAAGAGCATAGGTAACGTGATGAGCATAGATCAAGATAATAAAAGGTCACTGGAGCGTAAGAGCAAGAGAGAGGATGTGTTGATTGAGCTAACCATCCAAAATCCTAATGGGGATTATGTAGACAAAATTGTTAGCTGTGAAACGGTGGACCTTTCTACGTTAGGCCTACGGTTGTATGTAAGTGAATGCATTGCGAAAGGGACAGTGATGGATCTCTGTGTCAGGTTTTCTTCAGGTGAGGAGTTCTTTTTAACAGCGGAGTTACGCTGGATTAAGCCGCTGGCGGATAAGGGATGGTACTTTGCTGGTTTTGAGATATACGAAGGTGAAAATACGGACTATCTTGGTTGGGCTGAATATATTAAAAATTTGTAATGGATATGCAGGTTTGGTATTCGTTAAAGGATTTCATTTTTCTTAAGGATTTCTTTTAGCTCTGCCTGTGTGTACGGTTTAGTTAGGAAATCATCCATGCCGTAATCGAACGCTTTTTGGCGTTGTGAATCAATCGCGTGGGCAGAAACAGCGATGATGACAAGCTGTTCAAGATTTTCAGGTTTTTTGTCTAGCGCTTTTATTTGCTGCGCTGCGTTCCAGCCGTCTAGTTTAGGCATTTCACAGTCCATTAATATCAAATCATAACCCTGCGAATAATTGCTGTACTGATCCAAGGCTTCTTGACCGTTGTTTGCGATGTCTGGTGTGATCCCCAATTTGCGCAGGGCGCCTTTCATTACGATTTGGTTAACAGGATTGTCTTCTGCAACAAGTACGTTTAGGTCGACGGTTTGTATAGGTGTTTTTTTGACTTTAGGTGCTTTTGTACGGCTCAGTAATGAGGATACCGCTTGTTTAAGCGCGTGGTTGCTGAGAGGGGGTTGCATGATGCGTATCGGTATTGAGAGCTCGAGCTTGTTAAGGTGGGACGCTGAATCCAAGCTGTGGCAGTAGACAAGCAGGGAGGACGCTTGCAGTTTGTTGTTGGATAGCTGCTCTAGGTAGTTGTCATTTAGATGGTGCTCTTCAATGATCAATATGTCGGCTTTCGGTGGTGAAGAGTGTTTTCCTGCGAGCATCAATTGGCAGGTTGGGTCATCAATAGTTGTGATTGTCGCGGAGTGTTGGTAGAGCATTTCTTTGGAAAGGTCTTCAAGCTCATTGTCTTCGTAGCATAGCGCAACGGTTTTGTTGAGCAGGAGCTTAGATAGGTCTTGTAGATCGTCAGTTGCTGTAGCCTCTTCGGTTTTTATGGTGAACCAAAAGACAGAGCCTAAGCCAAGCTGGCTTTCAATGCCTATCTCTCCCTCCATCAGGTCAACGAGTTTCTTGCAGATTGCAAGGCCTAGCCCTGTCCCTCCGTATTTGCGGGTTGTTGAACTGTCAGCTTGAGAAAAGGTTCTGAATAACTTCTTTTGTGCATCGTCGGATATGCCAATGCCGGTGTCTTTAACTTCAAAGCGAAGTGCTAGGTCACCGCTATTGGCGCTGCCTTCTGCTCGGGCCACACGAACGCTGATGGCGCCTGTTTCTGTGAATTTGAATGCGTTGCCAAGCAGGTTTAAAATAATCTGCCGAAGCCGTGTGGGATCGCCAACAATATGTGTAGGGGCTTCAGGGCACAGCGTTATTGTAAATTTAAGGCTTTGGTCGCTGGCTTTAAGGGAGAATATTGAGCCGCATTCATATAACATCTGCTCAAGATTAAAGGATATTTCTTCTAAATCCAGATTGCCTGCTTCGATCTTAGAGAAATCTAAAATGTCATTGATGACGGTAATGAGTGCTTGGCAGGAGTTTTGAATCGTTTGCACGTATTCGTGTTGGTTTTCATCTAACTGCGTGTCTTTGAGTAATTCCGCAACGCCATAAACACCATTCATGGGGGTTCTTATTTCGTGACTCATATTGGCTAGAAAGTCAGTTTTGGCTTTTGAGGCAGAGGTTAGCTGATCGTTAAGCCGCCGAATAGCTTCGGTTCGCTTGTTGACCATATCTTCAAGGTGTTGCTGGTAGTTCTGAATGGCTTCGTTTTTCTCTTTGATGGCATTCTTCATGGAAAAGAAACTTTGAATTAGATCTCCTAACTCGTTGTTTTGTGCCACAGTCTTTTCGTCAAATTCTGTGTGAGCATCGTTGTTAGCGTTGATGTCGGGATTTAGCTGGTTGATCTTGTCGGTTAATTTGCCGAGTGGCTGTGCCAACATATGTTTTAGCACGAGATAAAATATTAACCACAATGATATTGTTTTGATGATTGCGTTAATTATTGTGATAGTGAAGGTATATGCTGCGCGTTCTATTACGATGCTTGAGCTGGTAAAGACACTGATATGGCCAAGCGGTGCATTTTTAAGCGATTTGTCTTCAAGAGGATAGTTATAAGAGTAAAGTTGTGTTTGGTCTACAGAGTCAGATGGGGGTTGGATAGTGGGCTTGGGGCGCTTGCGTGTGCCTTCTTGCCATTTAGAGAGTACTGCTTCGGATTGGTCATCAAATATATCAATGCCAACGATGAGTTCAGTGTTAAGGATGCTGTTGGTGGTAACGTCGAGTTGTTCGTCGTCAAAATTCCACAGTGCTTGTGTGATAACCGGAGCGAATAACTTCACTTTGCTGATGATTTCTTCTTCGAGGCGCTGTTTTTCATTTCTGAATTCCAGCGCTAATTGCCCTAGAGTAAGGGTAATTGCGATAAAGAAATAGAAGCCTAAGACAATCCTTAAGAGGCTGGATGCTAAGCTATTTTTAAAGGGTGGTTGCATGTATTAGTGCATTCAGACAAAAAGTGAATATTAATTTAAGAATAGCCCAGCCTGTAGCTTTAGGGATGTTTATTACAGGGGGAGGTGTAGCGCAGCTTATCTGGGAGGAGCAAGCTAGCCCTTTGATTTGCTTTAACAAAGGGCTGGCAATACTAAACTACTCATTAACTGGAACAGCGAAGCTACTGTTGGGTCTCATTGTCCGTGAATTTGCCTTCAAATAATATAGAACTAAGGTATCGTTCTCCTGAATCAGGAAGAATGGCTACAATAGTTTTACCTTTGTTTTCAGGGGCTTCGGCTACTTTTAATGCCGCACATAGGGCTGCACCAGAGGATATTCCCGCTAGAATGCCTTCCTTTTCCATCAAAAGGTGGGCGTGTTCGATTGCCTCTTCATTAGTAACGGCTTGAACCTGGTCAACCATCTCTAGGTCTAGGTTCTTTGGAATGAATCCTGCGCCTATTCCTTGAATTTTATGGGGAGCGGGTTGAAGGGGCTCTCCTTTCATTGTTTGTCCTATAATTTGAGAAGTCTCTGGTTCTACTGCCACGGAGACTATGTTCTTGCCTTTAGTCTTCTTTATGTAGCGGCTAACGCCACTAATAGTGCCTCCAGTACCTACGCCAGATATAAGAATATCAATTCCACCATCGGTATCTTCCCAAATTTCTGGCCCTGTAGTTTCCTCGTGAATCGCAGGGTTAGCTGGATTTTCAAATTGTTGTAACATCAACGCTTTGCCGTTGCTTTCATCTACAATTTGCTGGGCTCGTTCTATTGCCCCTTTCATGCCCTTGGCGCCTTCTGTGAGCACTACGTTAGCCCCAAGCGCTTTTATAACTTTTCTTCGCTCTAGGCTCATGGTATTTGGCATGGTTAGTGTTAACGAATAACCTTGAGCTGCGGCTACAAATGCAAGCGCGATACCTGTATTGCCACTTGTTGGCTCAACAATCATCATGCCCTCTTTGAGAGAGCCATCCTTTACTGCTTGCCAAATCATGTTTGCGCCAATGCGGCATTTGACAGAGGCAGCAGGGTTTCTGCTTTCAACTTTCACTAGAATATCGTGATCAGTGATGTGCTTGATTCTAACGAGTGGTGTTTTGCCAATACTAAGGGCGTTATTGTCGTAAATTGTTCCCATGATGGGCTCCCAAGGAAGTAAAAGAGGTATTGCAGATATGTGAAGGGCTAGCCTTTGGGGTGATTTTACAGACTGGTTAACAATAATCAACTCCTTGAAAAGTAGGTGGTTATTTGTTCGGTATGTTACTTTAGATTAGTTTTGTTAACCATGCACACTTGGTTTGTTAACGGTGTCATGCAAAGAACATAATTGCTTGCTATCGTAGTGCTACTCTTTGATCAGTACCTTTTAGAAGTATTAAACGATTTCGTTCTGAAAACGTTTGTTAGTATGCATTGTGGAAGGATGTAATTATGAAGAATCAATATTGCGCTATAGCCGTGATTGGTTTGATGTTTTCAAATTGGGCGTCGGCTGGCGTGAGCGATAAAACTAAAGATGCAGCGCGTAACCTGTTTGAGCAGGGGCTGGTTCACTGTACGAATGCGCTTGAAAGTAGTCGTTCGGATCAAGGAGTATCGCAACAGGAGTTTGATACATATACCACCGTGTTATCTAGAGCAGAGGCCCTTTATCCAGGTATTGCCGAAGATAGCCAGAAGGCTGCTAGGCAAATAAAGCAGTGTTCGCAAATTGGTGAAGATATCGCTAGATACAAAGCCTTGCCGCTTCTAGAGCAGGGAGTTCTTGCGTGCAAAGAGGCCAAGTTGCTCGCGAAAGGAGATTACCTTTCGAAAGCTCGAGCGAAGTATCGGGAGTATGTCAGTATGCGAGACAGGGCTCTATCGTTGACCGGTAGTGTCTTAAAGGTCGCATCAAATTCAAGTAAAGTGAGGCGCTGCGATAAATTGGAAGATGGCTTAATGGCGGCTCAAACACGTATAGACAAGGAAGAGATTGATGCCAATTCCTTGATAGCGTTGCTCGCGCGATCAAACGATAGTTGCCAAGTTGCCCAGCAAATGGCGGTGAAATCAGGGGTCAGCCGGCCTAAACTTGAAGCTACGAAAGCGATGGTGTCGGTAGGTGAAAACTACTTTAGCGAAGCGAGTTTACATCAGGCGGCATTACAGCGAGCCCAAAATTATCCCGGTTATGACTCCTCTAAGTCAATAGCGAGCCTCACTTCGAAATATACGTTATGTAATAGCGAGATAAAGGTTGTCTTAAAAACGGCAACTCAAGCCGTCGTGAGATTGGAGGAGCGGGATAAACGACATCAGCAACAGAAGATTGCTAAGGCGGTGGAGGACGCAGTTCGGGAAGCGAAGGAGGAAGCGATCGCTTCATTAGCCTCAAAAGAGGTGAAAGAGAAGCCGAGGGCGTTTAAGAAGCCAGAGTTCCTGATAGAAATGGAGGAGGTGGTCGCCGCGATACCGCAGAATCAAGTGCAGGATGATGCCACAGATATAGATCCGGCTTCTGAGGGAGCTGTGACCCCAGCGCCTGTTGAGCGTGAAAAGAAAGCGTTTGCCAAATCTAGGGGTGGAAAAGGAGTGGCGAGGAAGGGGGTACAAACCGAGGTCGTACAGGTATCTAACCCTTGGTAAGGCCGATAATTGACTAAAATACAGGGTTAATTGGCACTTTTTGCACTGACGTAACCTATATCTATTTTGTATACTCGACCCCATATGATCAAAACAACATGCAGGGTGTGAGTAATATGCAATTTCAGGGTACAGAATCTTATGTAGCAACAGATGAGTTAAAGCTAGCAGTCAATGCTGCGATTACCTTACAACGCCCGCTCTTGATCAAAGGGGAGCCGGGCACAGGTAAAACCATGCTGGCGGAGCAGGTATCTGACGGCTTGGGTTTGCGTTTAATCCAGTGGCATGTCAAATCAACAACGAAGGCGCAACAGGGACTGTATGAGTATGATGCTGTTTCCCGGCTACGGGACTCTCAGTTAGGTGATGATCGTGTTCATGATATTAAAAACTATATAAAAAAGGGAAAGCTCTGGGAGGCTTTTGATAGCGACGAGCAAGTCGTATTGCTAATTGATGAAATCGATAAGGCAGATATCGAATTTCCAAATGATTTGCTTCAAGAACTAGATAAAATGGAATTCTACGTTTATGAGACGCAAGAAGTGGTTAAAGCAAAACTACGCCCAATTATCATTATAACGAGTAACAATGAGAAAGAGCTCCCCGATGCTTTCCTAAGACGCTGTTTTTTCCACTATATCGATTTCCCCGATTTTGAAACTATGAAGTCTATAGTTGATGTGCATTATCCGAATCTCAAAAAAGACATGCTTAAGGATGCTATGGACATATTTTTTGATGTTCGAAAAGTCCCAGGTCTCAAGAAAAAGCCGTCGACTTCTGAATTAATAGACTGGTTAAAGCTATTGCTTGCTGATGATATACCAGAAGACGTGTTGCGTGATCGTGATACCACGAAGGCTATACCGCCGCTTTATGGTGCGTTAGTTAAGAACGAACAAGATGTTCATCTACTTGAACGCCTTGCGTTTATGAATAGACGTGAAAGTTAATCGTTGGAGCAATTATGCTAATTAATTTCTTCTTTGAGCTACACGAAGGCAAGGTTCCGGTTACTATCCGGGAGCTATTGGATCTTCTAAAAGCGCTAAAAGAAAAAGTCATATATGCTGACATTGATGGCTTCTATACATTATCTAAAATCATCCTTGTTAAAGACGAAAAGTACTTTGATAAATTTGATAGAGCCTTCAAGAAGTATTTTGATGGGCTTGAAAATGCAAATGACTTGTTTGAAACTCTAATTCCTGAAGAGTGGCTGCGTAAGGAAATTGAAAAGACCTTGAGCAAGGAGGAGCTTGATAAGTTGAAAGCGCTAGGGGATTTTGAAAAGCTCATGGATGAGTTTAAAAAACGCCTAGAGGAGCAGAAGAAACGTCATCAAGGTGGTAATAAGTGGATAGGCACTGGCGGCACATCCCCTTTTGGATCTCATGGGCAAAACCCTGCTGGTTTTCGTATTGGCGGAAAATCTAGGAACAACAAAGCTGTAAAGGTATGGGAAAAGCGTCAATATCGAAATTTAGATGATTCCGTAGAACTCGGCGTTCGAAATATCAAAATGGCATTGAGGCGTCTGAGGAAGTTTACTCGACAAGGAATGCCTGACAAACTTGATATTGATGACACAATTAGTTCAACTGCAAGAAATGCAGGGTATTTGGATATAAAGATGGTGCCGGAGCGGCGAAATGGCGTGAAGGTATTAATTTTCTTTGATGTGGGCGGGTCAATGGATCCCTACATTAAAAGCTGTGAAGAGCTATTTTCGGCTGCGAAAGCGGAATTCAAACACATGGAATACTTCTATTTCCATAACTTCATTTATGAAGGTGTTTGGAAGGATAATAATCGCCGCTGGAAAGAGAAGACCGATACTTTGGATTTGTTGCGAACTTACAGTTCGGATTATCGTGTGATTTTTGTGGGCGATGCAACAATGTCACCTTACGAAATTAATTCGGTAGGCGGTAGTGTTGAGCATTGGAATGAAGAGCCGGGTGAGGCTTGGATGAGGCGTCTTACTGAAAAATTCGATAAGGTTGTTTGGTTAAATCCAGAACCAGAAACAAGTTGGGAATTTACAACTTCTGTGGCGTGGACTCGAAAGCTGGTAGAAGACAAAATGTATCCGTTGACCCTTAAAGGGTTAGAAGAGGGGATGCGTTACTTGTCTCGTTAGTTTAGGATCAAAAGTCACAAAAAAAGCCGCTTTAGCGGCTTTTTTTGTGACTTTTTTCGTTGTTATTGAAATGTCACTTCAGGAATGGCTGATGCTTCAATCCTGATTTTTTCTGTTGGAGCGATTGCTGTTGACACCCCACTAAAAATCTCCTCGCCGCGCTGGTTAGTCATAACGCATTCAATTTTGACCAAATTAACTCTTTTTTTCATTTCGATAACTTCAAGGTCTGCCGTAATGGTGTCCCCGATAAATACGGGCTTCTGAAACTTCATTACTTGGCCTCGGTAAATGGTGCCAGGGCCAGGAAGTTGAGTCGCAACGGCGGTCGATAGAAGCAGGGCGGTAAACATTCCGTGGGCGATGCGTTGACCGAATTGGGTCGTCTTCGCGTATTCTTCATCGACATGAATAGGGTTTACATCGCCAGAGAGATAGGCAAAAAGGAGAACGTCTTTTTCGGTCACAGTTCGTATTAGCTGAGTAGTGTCACCAAGCTTAAGTTCGTCAAAGGTTCTGTTTTCTAATATTTGCAAGGCTATACTCCACCAACTTCAAGATTTTGATTAGGCGGAGTGTAGCTAAACGAAAGGATTATCGCTAAGGGAATAGTGTAAGAATTCTTGAGGTTCCCATAAACCTTATGCAGATTCAGTCGTTACGTTTTTTTTTGCTCGGGTACTCGTGGTCTTTAGTGGGGGGAGTTTACAGGCCTTTTCCGTCCACTCAAGCACATCATCAATGACTTCATGTCGGTTAGTCTCGTTGAGTATCTCATGGCGAGCGCCTGGATACAGTTTCTGCGTGACGTAGTGTTGGCCACTATGCTTCAGGTGTGACGTGAGCAGGTCAATCCCATGGGTTTTTGATTTGTTGTAGCTTAACGGGTCGCGCTCACCCGAAAAGGCGAATATAGGCAGGTCATTGGGTATTTTCTTGACGGTGTCAGGAGAACCTATGTCCTTTATTCCACTTACAAGGTCAATCCATAGCTGATTCGTGCATAAGAAGCCGCAAAGAGGGTCATTGATATACTTGTCGACTTCATCTTTGTCTCTCGAAAGCCAATCGGCTGAAGTTCTCGTCGGTTTGAACTCGCGGTTATAGATCCCAAATGAGAAGAAATCTAAGGCCTTGCTGCGCGAAAGAGGGCCACTTCGTTTTGTTTCGAGTTTTGCTAGTACAGTGGCAAAATTCACGGTGAGTTTGTCACTTAGTGCGGAGCCAGATAGAAGGGCTGCGTCGACGGTGCGGCCGTTTTCGGCAAGATATGCTTGCACAATAAATGACCCCATGCTGTGCCCCATGATAATTATCGGGGTTCCTTCATGACGCTCACGGATAAGTCTGTTGACTAAAAATACATCAGAGATGACTTTTTCCCAGCCATTCTTATCTGCGTAATGCCCAAGCAATTCGGCATGTTTGACTGATTTTCCATGACCCCGATGATCATGCCCGTATACAATGTAGCCTTCCTCAACGAAACGTTCAGCTAGTGCAGCATAACGGTCGCTGTGCTCCGCCATTCCATGATTGATGTGCAGTATCGCGCGGACTTTTTTTGTACTTTTTGTTTTTTTCCAAATGTTTACGAAGATTCTGTGGTCATCTGGGGCGTCGATGTAGCACGACTCGTGGTGCATGGCATATTTTCCTTGGCGCTTAAATATCTTAATTTTCTTGTTGTTACTTTTTCGAATAAAAACGAAGGTTAAGCAAGAGAGCCCCAAAGGTCAAGAGGCTTTGCATTGATTGGCAAGTATATCAGGGAATTGGGATATTTTTGATTGATGTTTATAGTTGCAGGTAAACCATTGATTTAGCGTGTCGATATTGTTCTTGTTAACTGTCAAAAAGAGCTTGGTTCGACGCAAAAGTATATCTTCAGCACAGGTGGCCCATTCGTGCTCTATTAACCAATAAACTTCAGCTTCATACAGGTCGGGAAAGATTTCCTGACCTAGTGAATTTAGGTCATGTTTGTTGCTTAGAAGTTCTTGCGTGCGGGCTCCATATAGTTTGCAATAACGAGTCATCAATTTACAGGGCATCCACGGATACAGTTCAGCGAGCCGATTTATAAAGCTGCTAAAACCGTCTGGTGAAAAGTCGCCGCCAGGAAGTTGATAGCATGAAGCAGTTTGGTTTAGCGAAGGTAGATAGGGTTGGATGCACTCTAGTATTTGGTCGGCGAGGGTTCTATGGGTGGTAAGGTGGCTTGAAAAGATACTTAGAATTGGCGATTGTCCATCTTCACACTGTAGATCCAGCATGTGGATAGGTTGGTTGGGGTCGAATGTAATTGCTCTCGAAGTAGCATATGCGTGGCAAATGTCTTGTTCAGTGAAATTGACGTGAAAATGTAAGTTTGTAAGGTCAAGCAACGCTCTTGTTTCCTCGCTATTGGGAACTAGGCTCAACTTCTCTAAGCACGTCGCCTGGGTAAATGGCCCGACAACACAATAGTTTGCTAAGTGCGGTAGTACGTTTAGGAAGTGCTTGCATGGTAGCTGGATCATATAGCCATGATCGCCTTCGTAGAATTTTGGTAGGACGATATAGCTTTGTTTTTCCAAAGGTTGGCTGCAGCGGGTTGCGCTGCCTAAGATTTTTTCAAGAACAGAATAAGCCTGTGCCCCCGTCGCGTTAATAATGCATCGGGCAGTAACGGTTGTTTCCGTGCCATCGATAGCATCGACTAAAGATATATGCCACACCCCATTTTTGCGGATTCCAGAGGTAACCTTTGTTTGTGGGAGTAGTTGGCAATGTTGCTTTTCAGCAGCCAATAGGTATTCCACTACTAGGCGTGCATCGTCGAGTAAGAACTCTTGGCAAAGGGTGGCCTGAGTAGGAGAGGATGCTAAAGGTGAGCTGTAGTGGGAGTTGTCAATGTCCTGGGTGTGTGGTTTGGGGCTGGTTTGGGAGTTTCTAAGCCACCCGTAGAGTAGTGTGCCAGCTTTCATCTTTAGCGAAGATCTAATGGAGGGCGCATCGGGTATGACTATATCGACAGGTTGCATCAGGTGCGGTATTTGTTGGTATAGGATGTCCCTAGTTTTGTTTGCATTGGAGACGTGGGTTAGGTCTAGATTCTCTAGGTGATTGAATCCACATTGAAAGAGTTTGTTATTGTGACTCGTCGATTCTCCTGAGAGATCTTTTTCATCACACAGCGCTATCGTCATTCCTTTAGCCGATAGTTTACAGGCTATGGTGGCTCCATTAATACCACCACCAATTATAAAAACATCGTAGGTTGGGTGCATTTCTTGTTACCGGAAGTTCTGAAAGAATAAGCTTGCTACCTTTTGATATAAATATGATCCATATTTCCTGCTAGTCAACCAATTATGACTTAATAGTCGAATACGGTCCTTTGCAGGGGACTTCCATTCTGCTTTGTTCTAACAAAAAAGCACCATTTTTGGGCGTGACTGGCGGTTCAGCTCTTTTGCTAGCGTACAAAAATCAAAGCTGGTACGCTCACGCCCGCTGATGAATGTATTAAAGTACATTGAGCAAAGTTGACGGTTTTAAAAGGCCTAGGCTAATTTGTTTAGCGTTGCGGTGTACAGCACTAAAAAATAACAGAGAGGAAAACCTCTCACTAATCTAGATGATCAGGAAAACGATATGGCGGAAAGAATTTGGGCAGATAAGTACCCTGAAGGTGTGTCTCAGGAAATAACTTATGAAAAGTATTCAACGGTCATTGATGTGTTTGAGAGCTCATGTCGCCGTTTTGCAGATTTGCCCGCGTACTCAAATTTGGGTGTTACGATTACCTATAAACAGTTGGATAAACTGAGTGCTGATTTCGCTGCCTATTTGGAAAATCATACTGGATTAGTAAAGGGCGATAGAATTGCAGTACAGATGCCCAATCTCATTCAATTTCCCATTGCTGTGTTTGGTGCCTTACGAGCAGGTTTGGTTGTCGTTAACACGAACCCAATGTATACCGCTCGTGAAATGGAGCATCAATTTAATGACTCTGGCGCCAAAGCGCTGGTAGCACTGGCGAATTTTGGTGACTTAATTGAAGAAGTGTTACCGAAGACGGGTGTGAAAACCGTTATTATTACTCAGGTCGCGGATATGCATAAGCCGTTAAAGCGTACCCTGATGAACTTTGCCATTAAGAAAATCAAGAAAATGGTGCCTGACTTCTCTATTCCAGGAGCGGTGCCATTTAACAAGGCTTTAAAATTAGGTAGTAAGTCGACTTACGATGCCTCTCATAAGCCAACCATCGATGATCTAGCGGTGCTGCAATATACTGGTGGTACCACAGGTGTAGCAAAGGGCGCCATGCTCACGCATAAAAACCTTGTATCAAATATGCTTCAAATGAAGTCGATCCTCACGGAATTTGAAGACGGTAAGGAAATTATGATCACACCTTTGCCGATGTACCATATATTTTCCTTTACGGTGGGCTGCCTTGCCATGATGGAAACGGGGGCGCACAACGTTTTAATCACCAATCCTCGTGACATCCCTGCATTTGTTGATGAAATGTCAAAATGGGATTTTACGGCAGTAACAGGCTTGAATACTCTATTCGTTGCACTATTGAATAACAAAGAATTTAGAGAGCTGGATTTTAGTCATCTAAAAATTACTGTAGCTGGAGGAATGGCGTTGCAGAAAGCTGCAGCGGATGATTGGGAAAAGGCGACTGGCAATCAAGTGTGTGAAGGTTATGGGATGACAGAAACGTCACCGGTAATCTCGGTTAACTTACCCAGTAATATTCAAATCGGCACGATTGGAATACCGCTTCCTGGTACAGATGTGAAACTGATTGATGACAATGAAAATGAAGTGCCATTAGGGGAAAGGGGCGAGCTTTGTGTTAAGGGCCCTCAGGTCATGAAAGGCTATTGGCAGCGCGAAGAAGCAACCAAAGATACGATGACAAAAGATGGAGAATGGTTAAAGACGGGTGATGTTGCTGTTTTTCAAGACGATGGATTTCTTAAAATTGTCGATCGTATAAAAGATATGATCCTTGTTTCCGGTTTTAACGTGTACCCGAATGAGGTGGAGGATGTTGTGTGCACACATCCAGATATCGTGGAAGCCGCAGTAGTTGGCGTACCAGACGATAAGAGCGGTGAAGCGGTGAAATTGTTTATCGTGCCTAGCAATAAAGACCTTACCAAAGACAAGGTCATAGCGTACTGTAAGGCAAATCTCACAGGCTATAAGATCCCTCGCCATGTAGAGTTTAGAGAAGATCTGCCTAAGTCGAATGTTGGTAAAATCCTTAGAAGAGAGCTAAGAGACTAGCTCTCCCTTATCTTCTAAAGAAAAAGCCCTTAGTGGAGACGCTAAGGGTTTTTTTCGTTTTTGAGGGGATGAACAGCACGGAAGAGGGGCTGGATATCTAATTTCCACAACAGGCTAGCTTCTATTACAATAGCGGCCATTCATAAGGTGTTGTAAGGGTAGTCAGTGAGCGAAGTAATAGATCCAGGAAAAGGTCCATCAAACAAATCGAGTGTTCAAGATACTGTAGCGCGAATTAAGCAAGCAAAGCGTAAGCTTTCAACGTCCATGACGGCGGAGCGCTTTCGCGTTATCCGTCGGTTGGATGGCCTGCAAAATGATCATGCCAAGAAGGGTGACAGCGAAACAATTTTGGGGAAACTCTCTGGGCTGGAGAAGAAGATTCAGCTTTCCTGCGATTTAGCCCAGCGCCGTAAAGATCGCGTGCCAAAGCCTTCCTATCCTGATTTGCCCGTATCGCAAAGACGAGATGAAATCATCGCTGCGATTAAGAATAATCAAGTAGTGATTATTGCCGGGGAAACGGGGTCGGGCAAAACAACGCAGCTGCCAAAAATGTGTATTGAAGCAGGGAGGGGCGTCTTTGGTATGATTGGTCATACTCAGCCTCGACGTCTTGCTGCGCGCACGGTTTCAAATCGGATAGCTGAAGAGTTGGGGTCAGAGCTTGGCAAGGATGTAGGCTATAAAGTTAGGTTTCAAGATAAGGTTGATGAAGGGACTTACATCAAACTTATGACCGATGGTATTTTGCTGGCAGAGATGCAGCATGATCGATATCTAGAGAAGTACGACACAATTATTGTTGATGAGGCCCACGAAAGAAGTCTCAATATTGATTTTCTTTTGGGGTATCTAAAAAACTTACTGAAGCGGCGTCGTGATCTGAAACTTATTATTACCTCTGCAACTATCGATCATGAGAGGTTCTCGGAGCATTTTAGCGGCGCACCTATAATTGAAGTTTCTGGTCGGGCTTTCCCCGTGTCAGTACACTATCAACCGATCGGTGGCGGGGATGATGAAGACCGTGAGGGCGAGGGCCTTGAAGACTCGGTGTTAACGGCGGTTCAAGGTGTCGTTGATGAGTCATTTGGGCGGGCAATAGATTCGAATGCTAGAGATATTTTAGTCTTCTTACCGGGCGAACGAGAAATACGTAATGTCGCAGATTTGTTGCGTCGTCACCTTAAGAATGAGCTTGAAATACTTCCTCTATACTCTCGTTTAAGTAATGCAGAGCAAAATAGGGTGTTCGCGTCACATTCAAATCGTCGTGTCGTATTGGCAACAAATGTGGCTGAAACATCAATTACGGTACCCAATATAGGCTTTGTTATAGACCCAGGTACTGCGCGGATTAGTCGTTATAGTTATCGAACAAAAGTGCAGCGTTTACCGGTTGAAGCGATCTCACAAGCGAGTGCCAATCAGCGTATGGGACGATGCGGTCGTATTGCTCCCGGTGTTTGCATACGTCTTTATGATGAGGAATCGTTTGAATCAAGGGATGAATTTACGGATCCGGAGATTTTGCGCTCGAACTTAGCGTCGGTAATTTTACAAATGAAATCTCTCAGATTGGGGGAGGTACACCAATTCCCATTCATCAACCCGCCAGATGAAAAGTTGATTAATGATGGATACAGACTACTGGAAGAATTAGGAGCTGTTACGTCGACATTGGAGTTGACTGAAATAGGGAAGACGATTGCACGATTGCCCGTAGACCCTCGTATTGGTCGAATGCTGATTGCAGCAAATCAATATGGCTGTTTGCATGAATTGATTTCTATTGGTAGCGCACTGAGTTTACCAGAGCCCTGGAGTCGCCCTCATGAAAAGAGGTCAGAAGCCGATGAGAAGCACAAAGCATTTAAAGACAAGGAGTCGGATTTTCTGGCGTTTGTTAACTTGTGGAGTATAAATGAGGAGAAGAGGCAAGAGCTGTCAAGCGGGGCGTTAAAGCGTTGGTATAAAGACAACTTCCTGTCATATTTGCGGATTCGAGAGTGGCGTGATCTACATCGGCAGTTGAAGCTAACGGTTCAGGAGTTAGGTTGGAAGCAAAATGAGCAACCTGCAGACTACCAGTCGGTACATCAGGCTATTTTATCAGGTTATCTCAGCCAAGTTGCTATGAAGGACGACGATCAGCAGTTTTTGGGTACTCGTAATAGGAAGTTCTCCATATTTCCAGGTTCAAACCTTGCCAAGCGCTCGCCAAAATGGATTGTTGCGGCGGAGATAGTTGAAACGCACAAAGTCTACGCCCGAACCGTAGCGAAAATTGATCCTGGTTGGATCGAGTACGTGGGTAATCCGCTGCTGAAGTATCGTTATTTCGAACCTCATTGGGAAAAAAAGCGCGCTGCTGCTGTCGCGTTTCAAGAGACAAACCTGTTTGGTCTAATTGTTAACCCTAAAAAGAAAGTTGATTTTAGCCAGGTTGATCCAGTCAATAGTCGGGAGATATTCATTCATAGTGCATTGGTTGCTGGTGATTATTTTTCGCGAGCGCCATATCATCAGCATAATCAGCACCTAATTGAAAAAATCGGTTATTTGGAAGATAAATCTCGTCGTCGAGATATCTTGGTTGATGACCTTGTGGTTTATGAGTGGTTCGACAAAAAAATACCCGCGAACATCGTGAACGGTAAAGGGTTTGAGAAGTGGAGGAAGTCAGTTGAGCGTAAGGACCCTAAATGTCTATTCCTATCTGAGGGCGATTTGCTAGCAAAAGATGCTGCTGATGCAGCAGAACACTTTTTCCCTGATGATGTGAAAGTGTCAGGCGGTAAACTAAAAATTGATTATGTGTTTGAACCGGGGAAGAAGCAAGACGGCATCAATGTTGTTGTTCCTGTGACATTGATAAATCAAGTTAATGAGGTTGCTTTGGAATGGTTAGTGCCAGGTTTGGAGTTAGAAAAATGTATCGCTCTAATCAAGAGCCTGCCAAAATCGATACGTAAAAATTATGTGCCAGTTCCCGATGTGGCCGCGTTGTTTTTGGAAGGGGCATTGGACAGGGAAAAGTCTTTGGTGCAACAGCTCACACAATTTCTACGCCAAAGAGCCAGAATTAACATTAAGGCTTCTGACTGGGGCGTGTCATCGCTCCCTGATCATTTGCGTGCCAACGTACAGGTTGTGGATGATGATGGGAAGCTGCTTCAACAAAGTAGAGATATAACAACGTTAAAACAGGAGATGCAGGGTACCTTCAAAGAAGCAATTGATAGTGTTCGGGTTGAAGGGGTGCATAATAGCGCAGACGAGACAGAATTTACTGCTTGGGATTTCGACAACGTCCCTGAGGTGTATGAGTTTGACCAAAATGGAGCAGTAGTAAAGACCTATCCCGCACTTGTGGATCACCAAAGCTGCGTGAGTGTGCAGCTTTGTGACAGCAAAGACGACGCTTGTTCAAAACACCAGCAAGGGGTTTTACGATTATGTATATTGGCACTCCCTCAACAGGTAAAATACCTTCGAAAGCATTGTGGTGTGAGTAAGAAAATCGCATTGCAATACGCCCCATTTGGCAGCCAGCAATCATTAGCGGATGGTATCGCGACAGCAGCCTTTTATCGTGCGTTTATCAACCACCAGAATGTACCTCGAACCAAAAACGAATTTAGCGAGCTGATAAGTGCCAGAAAAAGTTTCCTGGTGGGTGAAGGAAACAAGATTGCTAGTCTGGTAACCTCAATACTCAGCGCTCATCATGAAGTGTCGAAGGTTATCAACGGTAAAGTGCCTATTGCGCGGGTGAATTGTTATCAGGACATTAAGCGTCAATTATCTTCGCTATTTGTAAAAGACTGGATAGCAAAAATATCCTATCAGCGGTTAGAACAATATCCGCGATTACTGCGGGCAGTATCCTTAAGGATAGAACGTCTCCAGGGCAATATTGATCGCGATAAGGTCAATGCGGGTCAGATAGACTCATACTGGTCTCTATATTCTGGGCGCCAGAAAAGTAGGGATAAAGATGGCGTATTTGACCCTGCATTGGATGAATTTCGGTGGATGTTGGAGGAGTATAGGGTTTCCCTATTTGCTCAAGGTATGAAAACTGCCTATCCTGTGTCAGAGAAGAGACTTAAAAAATTATGGGAAGATGTAATGTTGTAGTGGAGTCTCGCGATCTATAAAGGCCCTTAGGGTGGAACAATGTCGGTATCCGAAATAGTAGAAGAGTCTATCATGGTGCCCTTAGATAATGGGCATCAGTTACATATAAGGCGCTTATGTGGCGGGAGCAACGCTCCCCCAGTGTTAATGCTTCACGGCTTGCTGGAAGATGGGACTGTTTTCTACTCCCGCTCAAAAAGGGGGTTGGCCTATAGCATGGCGAGCGCTGGTTTTGATGTCTATATTCCAGATTTACGAGGAAAGGGCAGAAGTTGGCCTCACCTAAGCGAAATTCTTCAATATCGCGTATATGACGCGGTTACCTCCGATATCCCCACATTGCTGGAAGCAATAAGTACCCATTGCGGTAGCGCGCCTAAATTCTGGGTTGCACATGGCTGGGGAGGCGTGTTACTTACCTCTTTTCTTGCTCGGTACCCTCAATATCGTAGCGGCACGCTTGGGTTGGTGTATTTTGGGACGAGAAGGGTCGCAAGCACCCAAAACCTTCAGCGTAGAGTGTTTGTTGACGCATTGTGGGGTTGGTTGGCGGGGGCGGTGAGTAAATTAAGGGGGTTCATACCGGGGGGGCTGCTCAAAATGGGGCCTTCAGATGAATTCTCAAGTATGCGCTCTGAGAATATTGCGTGGATGCAGGGAGCTTCATGGGTGGACCCATCAGATAAATTTGATTATGGGGCAGCCTTGAGTGAGGGGTTAGAATATCCGCCGAGCCTGTACATTGCCTCCAAGAGTGACTTAACGTATGGGAACCCCCGAGATGTCTCTGAATTTATGCGTGAAGTCGGCAGTCACAATGGCCGCCTTATCATTCTCGATAAGGAGGGTGGTAGCCAGCATAATTATCGACATTCGACGATGTTGACTCATCCCGATGCCGCTACGGATCATTTTCCCCTGGTTTTATCATGGATGGAGGAGATGATTTGCCTAAAAAACGAAGCTGTACCGCTTACGAATACCCCTCCTGCCAGTTCTGGGGTAGAATCCCCCTAATCTTGCAAAAACCATGGGTCAATAACCCGTGAGTTTGTATTAATAACTTACTAAAAGTACCGGTAAGCATCTGCTTAGCCCGTTAATATATGGGTGAGCAGAGCTTGGTTGTTTTACGTGCGGTTTGTTCACGGAAAACAACCAAGAAGTTTGCCAATATTTCTGGAGGAACTCTGGTGTCACAAACTGAAGCAAATAGTTCTATTGTTATAAGTGGAACTGGTCTATTTACACCTAGCGAGTCGATTAGTAATGAAGAACTTGTAATCGCGTTTAATGCTTACGTGGATAATTACAATCAAGACAACCAAGACGCCATAGAAAGAGGTGAGCTTGAGGCGCTAAGTCATTCAAGCGAAGAATTTATTTTAAAAGCGTCAGGAATTAACAGTCGTTACGTACTTAATAAGTCTGGCGTATTAAACCCCGAACGTTTAGCGCCAGAAATCCCAGAAAGAAGCAACGACGAGCAATCTATTCAGTGTGAGATTGCAGTATTTGCCGCTAAGCAAGCGATGGAGAATGCGAACAAGAATCCAGAAGACATTGATGGGGTAATTGTCGCCTGTTCGAATATGCAAAGGGCGTATCCAGCGGTTGCTATCGAAGTGCAGCAGGCCTTGGGCATTCAAGGTTTTGCATTTGACATGAATGTTGCGTGTTCTTCTGCGACATTTGGGCTGCAAACGGCAAGAGATTCTGTCTTAGCAGGCTCTGCACGCTCTATTCTCGTGGTGAACCCTGAAATATGTTCCGCGCATTTAGCTTGGCAAGACCGTGATTGCCATTTTATTTTTGGTGATGTAGCAACTGCGTCTGTTGTAGAACGGGCCGAGACAGCAACATCAGACAATCAATGGGAAATCCTGAGTACGCGTTTACAGACAACCTTCTCTAACAATATTCGAAATAATTTCGGCTTTTTGAACCGTACCGATGAGTCTGGAATAGGCGCTAGAGATAAGCTGTTTATGCAAAACGGCAGAAAGGTATTCAAAGAAGTTGTGCCTATGGTTGCTCAAATGATTAGTGAGCATATTGCTGACGAATCGATCAGTGTTTTAAAGCTTAAGCGCATGTGGTTACATCAGGCTAATCTGAGTATGAATTTGCTGATTTCCAAAAAAGTGCTGGGTCGAGAAGCGACTGAAGAAGAAGCACCAGTTATACTGAATGAATATGCCAATACAAGTTCCGCAGGATCTGTTATTGCGTTCCACAAATATAATCAAGATATGGAGCCCGGTGAAACAGGTGTGATTTGTTCATTTGGAGCAGGCTATTCTGCGGGTACGGTAATAGTCAGAAAGCGTTAATTAGGGATTGATACTGAATGTTTATGAAATATGTAAGGTGGATAGTCTGTGTTTCCCTGCTATGTGTAGCGCCAGCAGCATTTGCAGACGAAGAAAATAGTGACCCATGGGAGTCATTTAACCGCTCAATATACAGCTTTAACTCTGTGCTAGACGGTTATGTGCTTAGACCTGTTGCGGTAGGATATCGTGCGATAACGCCAGATTTTTTAGAAGATGGGATAGCGAACTTCTTTTCAAATGCGGCAGAAATACTGACGATTTTAAATGACATTCTGCAGGGGAAATTTGCTCAGAGTGGTGAAGATAGTCTACGGTTTATCGTCAATAGTACCGTGGGGATCGGCGGGTTTATCGATATTGGGTCGCGCATTGGCTTGGAGAAACATAAAGAAGATTTTGGTCAGACGTTGGCTGTGTGGGGAGTCTCTGATGGGCCATTTGTAGTGCTGCCTTTCTTAGGGCCTAGAACGCTGCGAGATGCGTTTACCTATATTCCAGACTCTACGCTAACGTTAGTGAATACGGTTTCTGATGAGCCCACTCAGCTAGGGCTTACTGCTATGAGCTTTATAAGTCTACGTGCAGGCCTTTTAGACGTGGAATCTTTGGCTGCTGGTGATAAGTATTCATTCGTCAGGGATGCTTATTTACAGAATAGGGCTTTCTTGGTGAGTGATGGTCAGCTGTCAGATGAAGATCTGTTTGATGATGGCTTCGAGGATGACGACTTCGACGAGTAAATAATCCAGACAATAAAAAAGGTGCTTTAAGCACCTTTTTTATTGTCTGGATTTTAGCAGTTCGCTAAATGCTACTTCTTGTATCAATATTTCTAATCACAAGACCGTAGCGAAATTTATGTAGTTCAGGAATGGCTTCTACGCGGACAACTTCAGCGGCCGCGTCGAGCGGGGAGAAATTAGGTCCATCTGCGGGGACGGTGACGATGAGGCGGTCGCCTAAGAGGAGCTTCTTGTCGGATTCAAGTAGCATTCCCGCACCACTTAAATTGCGGCAGCGACCTTCATGACGATCCGTTCGGCCTGTTTTGACAAAAGACACGATGGTGTCCACTCTCATGCGAATAAAATTTCTTTTTTCCGCGTATGACTGCTCTAACAATGTCATATTAATTTCCCGCCACCTGTTTTGTTTCTTATTCTTGATGCTGGTTAGCATGTGAAGCGAAGAGATATTAGAACTGTTCGCTAGTATCCAAATCAGTATAACAAAGGTCTGAATAATCGCTATGGTTTATACGGTTTTTTACCTAAGTGAGTCTTTCTTCTGGATAGGCGGTTGAAAGTTGTCAGAAATAGGTCTATTTTCCGGTTTGTCCCTCTTGGTGTAAGTGGAGGGCCAGTAGAGGGTTTTCCCTATAGTAGGAAACAAATATAGGCATAAGGCTGAGTGTATTGTGGCAATCAACAACGAGCATAAAGGAACAGTGTTACTTGTAGAGCAAGAGGTCTCGGTGAGTGAGAAAATCCGAGGTTGGCTACATGGTGCCGGATATAACGTGGAGCTAATTAGGGACACGGGTATCGCATTAGGTTGGTGGAGAGAGAATCGCCCAGAGGTGGTAATCTGTGACGTCTGCTTGGAGGGTATCGATGGATTGACCTTACTCAATGCGATAACGTCCGAGGACAACGAGACACAGGTTATTATGATCTCTGCTCAAGATGATCGAGAGAGCATTGTCCAGTCATTACGTTTAGGTGCTGCAGACTTCCTGTTAAAACCTATAGATGATTATACTGTTTTAGAGCATGCAGTAAGTCGAGGCGTTGCAGACTTCCGATTGTTAGTGCAAAACAGGACATACCGCGAAGAACTAGAACAAAAGAATATAAAACTGAATGAAAGCCTTAGGTTGTTAAAAGAAGACCAAGAGGCGGGGCGAACTGTTCAGCTGAAATTATTACCACCAGAAAAGCGTCAGTATGACAACTTACTCATCGATTATAGGATTATCCCTTCTCTGTATCTTAGTGGGGATTTTATAGACTACTTTCGAATATCCGACAACCAATACGGTTTCTATTTAGCCGATGTTTCAGGTCATGGGGCGTCCTCAGCCTTTGTTACTATTTTGCTAAAAACTATGGCCAATAGGATTAGGAGGCGTTTGATGCGCTCTTCGCTTCGATCCTTTTCACCCGCGTCTGTGTTGATGAACGCCAATGAAGAGCTCATCCCGCTTTCGCTAGGAAAACACTTGGCGATTTTCTGTGGAATGATTGACTTGCAAAAGAATGAGCTAACGTATTGTTCTGCTGCTCATTTTCCTCCGCCATTACTTGTAAATGATGGTGAGGTACAGGCAATCGACGGCAAGGGGCTGCCTTTAGGGATTTTTGAAGGGGTGACTTATGAAGATAAGACATTGCCGTTGGCCGATGATTTTTCGCTTATAATGCTGTCAGATGGGGTTCTGGAGGTGATGCCTCAACAAAGTGTTGCAGAAAAAGAGGCATTTTTAATGGAAATGGCACAAAAAGGGCATCATAATATAGACCAGGTGATGGATCTCTTGTCTTTAGATAAAGTCAGCGGGGCACCAGACGACATCGCATTACTGATAGTTTCTCGAAAGTGCTAAAGAGAGTGCAATGCCAGAGTCGAATGCGGGACGCGCCCTATATGCTGTGCATGATGGGACCTATGTATTAAAGTTGGTTGGTGATATTAGAGCCCCAATTTGTGCAACCCTAGATAGTTTTATTGAAAGTATGTTTTGTGACCTAAAGCTTCGCTCAATTTTGGTGGATTTGAGTGAAACTGTGCTCATCGACAGCACAGCGCTTGGGTTGATTGCCAAGGTGGCTGTTCATACTCGAAAACGATTCCAAGAGAAGCCTGTTATTATTTCTACGCGTGCAGATATAACTCGTATTCTTGACTCTATGGGGTTAGAGCAAGTGTTTGATATTGTTCAAGAAAACTCAGTAAAGTCTCATGCAATGCATGAAGTACCGCATGAAGCTTGCGTTGAAGGTAGTGCTTGTCAGAAAGTGTTAGAGGCACATCGTGTGTTAATGGGGCTAAACGAGAAGAACCACGAAACGTTTAAGGAAGTTGTTGCAGCGCTAGAGTTCGATCAGTTTGATATGAGTAGTGAGTGTTGCAACACTGATGCCGCGACGGGTGCCACCACGGCATCAGGTGAGAATAAAAGCGTAGGGTAGAGTTGGTTACCTGAGGCTCATCGCATGCTCTCTGGGTACGTACAATAAATCTGCTACTGTCCGAATGAGGTGGCTTTCATTGCCGTCTATTACGCCATCTGCATGAGCAACTTGCCATAACAGCTTGATAATTTCTTCTTTTTGATGGGAAGAGTAATGCTCGTTAATAAGGCTAGTGAAGTTTCTCAATGACGTACTTTTATCCAGCTCCTCTTCTGCCGCCTGGCGGAGTAAATCTATCTCTGAGTCTTCAATATTATACGCGTTTGCAAGGGCTGAAATGATAGTGTCAGTTTCTTGCTGGGCAATATCATTGTCAGATTTTGACATTTCTAAAAGCAATGCACAGGTTGCCAGTCGCAATTGATTATCTAGTGATACGTCATTTTTAATGCCACCTTCGGCCGAGTTTTGGGAAGGGTCGATTAGGCTCTTAAATAAATCAACTAGCCTTTTTTTCACAGGAAATACCTCTTGATTCTATAGCGCTATCTTATGGCGCTGTTTATTCTTTCGACTAAAAGTGACTCTAGGGTTATTTGGTCTTTAGTGAAATTGCGAATGCCTTCGGCGAGCTTCTCCGTCGCCATAGCGTCCTCATTCATCATCCAGCGAAATACACTTTCGTTCATGCTTATCTTAGTCAGCCCGGTAGGAAGATCGTTCACCGAGAGCTTTTGTTCAAGATTTGTGTCTTGTTCAGCGAGTGCTTGCATGATAGCGGGGCTGATAGTGAGCTTGTCACAGCCCGCAAGTTGTTCAATTTCTTCGGGGTTCCTAAAGCTGGCACCCATTACGATTGTTTGGTAGTCAAACGTCTTGTAGTAATCGTAAATAGCTTTAACCGAGAGTACGCCTGGATCAGTCTCTGGAGTAAATCCATCGTTCTCGGTATTTTGTTTGTACCAATCGAGAATTCGACCTACAAACGGGGAGATCAGTGTGGCGCCAGCTTCTGCGCAAGCAACGGCTTGAGCAAAACCAAAAAGCAGCGTTAAGTTACATTGTATGCCGTCTGCTTCGAGCGTGCTGGCTGCTTGGATACCTTCCCAGGTAGCGGCAATCTTGATCAATATTCTGTTTCTGCTGATGCCTTCATCTTCATACAGCTTGATAAGCTTGCGCGCTTTTTCAATCGTTGCGGCGGTATTAAACGAGAGTCGGGAATCGACTTCAGTAGATACTTTCCCCGGCACAATATTTAATATCTCAACACCGATTAATACCGCCAGCCGATCCGCGGCGTCGGAGGCGTCCCCTTGTGATTGTTGAATTGCACGAAGGATTAGCGGTTCATATTGGGAGAGCGAGAATGCCTTGAGAACTAATGAAGGGTTGGTCGTGGCATCCTGCGGACGATACTGTTTAATGGCTTCTATATCACCGGTATCCGCGACAACTTCTGTCATTGCTTTGAGTTGGGTTAATTTATCACTCATCTGTAACTATCCTTGCGTTAGCTGCCGATTAAATCAGGATTCTAAGAATAGCTAAGTTTTAACAAAAACCAAACCATAAATTACTGTACTTTCAATGAGCTAGAGGAGGCGTCTGCAACCCCTAGCACGCAATAGTTGTTAAAATATGCAGTGTTCTCATGGGTAGGGCTAGAGTCGTCGCGATATCTACTGCCGTTAAAGAATATCTTTGAGCAAGTCTTTAGCAATTATAATACGCTGTATTTCGCTGGTACCTTCGTAGATTGTCGTGATGCGTACATCTCTTGCTAATCGCTCTAGCGGGCACTCTTGAATATACCCAGCGCCGCCCATCATTTGAATGGCGGTAGCGCATGCGTCGTTGGCTTTTTCGCTGGCAAATACTTTGGCCATTGAGGCAGAAGTGCCAAAGGGTAGGCCTCTGTCTTTTTTGTCGGCCGCTTGCATCAGTAACAACCGGGCAGCTTCTAGTTCGGTGTAGCGGTCTGCTAGCATCCACTGAAGCCCTTGGAATTCGCCAATTTTTCTACCAAATTGTTCTCTTTCCCCAAGATATTTCTTTGCGTAATCCATAGCGGCAAGTCCAACACCCAGTGCTAATGAGCCTATGCCAATCCTGCCGCCAGCAAGTTCACCTACCGCAATCTTGTAGCCTCCTGATACTTTACCCAGTAATGCACTGTCAGGCACTCTGCACTCGTCAAAACTAACGACATTGGTGGCTGAGCCTCTTTGCCCCATTTTCACTTCCGCTTGGCCAATAGTGATACCTGTTGTTTTTGCCTCAACGATAAAGCAGGATATCCCTTTTCCTCTGGGTGCGTCAGGGTCGGTCACTGCCCATACAACAAAGCAACCCGCGTATTCTCCGCTGGTAATAAACAGCTTATTGCCAGTGATAACCCATTCATCCCCTTGTTTTATCGCACGCGTTTTCATCGCAGATGGGTCGGAGCCAGCATTGTTTTCAGTTAGGCAAAAGGCAGCAGCGGGATATTCCCCGCTACAAATACGCGGTAAAAAGGTTCGTTTTTGCTCTTCAGTACCAATGGATTGTATGACTTCTGCGACCATATTGGTCACAGACACAGTGACAGCAGTGGATGCGCAGCCTCTTGCTAGCTCAGTAATGGCAGCGCTAAAAGCAATGACGCCGGCTTCAGTTCCGCCATATTGCGCGTTGATGTTCAGTCCCATGAAGCCCAAATCGGCGAGAGACGTTAGGTTTGCTAATAGTGTGTCTCTTCCTTGGTGGTTGTCTAAGGCTGCCGCATTTTGCGCGAGCTCATTTTCAGCAAATTGTCTCGCCGTATGTTGTATCATTGCCTGTTCTTCCGTTAGCCTTAAGTCCACGTGCGGTCCTTTTAAAAGTGTATTATTGTGAAACGATGGGTGAAGTAGGAAGAACTATCTCCTATAAGCGCCCTTTAATAAAGGACCAAACCACTGGAAACAACTCACGAATTTGCTCAGGTTATCGCTAATATGGCCACAGTAACATCCCATTATGCTCGGGCAGCCCTCAATGGTGTTAAGCGCAAGAATGTCGATGTGTCGCCGTTGCTGCAGATGGCTGGGATATCAGATGAGATATTGCAGGCTTCAGAAAGCAGGGTGCATACAGAGCAGTTGTCACGGTTGATACGGGGAGTCTGGAGTAGGCTTGGTGACGAATTTATGGGCTGCACGCCTTCCCGATGCAAGCCCGGTGCATTTGCGATGATGTGCCGCTTGGTGAGTCATTGCGATACGGTGGATGCTCTATTTATCGAGGGCATCAAGTTCTACGACTTGATCACTGATGATATTAAGATGGAATATCGAACAGCATCCAATCGGCGTGAGTTCGTTGTTACTTTTTTGGATCCAGATTGCGACCATGATAATTTCTTTTTGGAATTCTGGTTAGTGATATGGCATCGTTTTGTTAGTTGGATGATTGGGACCCAAATCAAGATCCAGGAGGTTCACTTTACCTATAAAGAGCCTGCGCACTCTGCTGAGTTCCCCTATCAATTTGCTTGCCCTTGTGTATATGAAGCGCAAGAAACTAAAATTTGTTTTGGGTCGAAGTTTGCTGCGATGCCCATTATTAGAACCCAGCGAGAATTATCTCAGTTTTTGAAACGCTCGCCCGCAGATTTAATGACAATACCGGAAAGTGACGAAAGCCTGAGTGCGAAGATTAAGGCGAGTTTGCTGGAAGAATACGACGTGTCGAAAGGTTTTCCTGAGCTTGAGGTTATTGCCGAGAGATTTCATTCTACTCCGCAAACCGTTAGAAGAAAGTTGAAAGACGAGGGCGAAAACTACCAAAAAATAAAAGATAATTTACGCCGCGATATCGCGATAGAAAAGCTCTTGGTTCAGCACGTGGCGGTATCGGATGTGGCTGAACTATTGGGGTTTTCTGAGCCGAGATCTTTTACTCGAGCATTTAAGCAATGGACGGGGGTAACCCCTAGTGCTTATAGGCAGAATAAGCGCTAGGTGGAAGTCGTTTCTGATAAGTTTAAGAATTCTAAGGCGTCCTTAATGACTATTGAGGTCGCATCTCGCTTATAGGCATGCTGGCTTAGGTGGCGTCGCCAGGATCGGGCGCCAGGCATCCCCTGAAAAAGCCCTAGGATGTGGCGAGATACCCATTTTAACTGGCCGCCGTTAGCGATAAGTCTGTCCACGTATGCGATCATTTCATCAACAATCTCTGTACGTGAAAGGGTAGGGTGATTATCCCCATAGATTAGCTGATCAACACCGGATAGGAGGAACGGGTTTTGATAGGCTTCGCGCCCCATCATTACACCGTCGACATGAAGCAGATGCTCTGAACATTGTTCCAGTGTTTTGATGCCGCCATTAATTATAATTTCCAGTTCAGGAAATTCCTTCTTGAGTTGGTAAACTCGATCGTAATTAAGTGGTGGGATATCCCTGTTTTCTTTGGGGCTCAGGCCCTTCAGCCATGCTTTTCTTGCGTGTACGATAAACGTGTTACAACCAGCGCTTTGGTTGATTTTTACAAAACGTTGAAGGTCTTCGTAATCATCTTGATCATCGATGCCGATACGGCATTTTATGGTTACTGGCAGGTCACAAGCTGCCTGCATTGCACTGATACATTCGCCAACAATCTCTGGCTCAGCCATCAAACAAGCCCCAAATGCCCCGGATTGTACTCGGTCACTAGGGCAACCAACATTTAGGTTGACCTCGTCGTAACCAAAATCTTCGCATATCCTGCTGGAAATGGCTAAATCCGCGGGGTTACTACCACCAAGTTGTACCGCAACAGGGTGCTCCTCCTTGTTGAATCCTAGATGACGCTCCTTGTCCCCATGGATGATAGCGCCCGTGGTAATCATTTCAGTATAGAGCACGGAATGTCGTGTTATTTGCCTAAGAAAGTACCGATCATGGGTATCTGTCCAATCGATCATCGGCGCGATGCAGAAGCGTCGATTGGGCTCGGGTTGTTTGGATTTAGGTGCGGAGGTGATTTTCTGTGTTATTTCAATTGGTTGCATACTGCTCATAAAGTGGTGTTGTTCGATCTTTTTTACTAGGTCATTGTGGCGGTATTTTATCACACTAGAATGTTATTCACATAAAACGTGGGAGTTAGCGTTATCATTGGCAGAAGTGAGGTATATTGACAATCGTAGGGTGTTGAGGGAAATAACATGCAAATCGGCGAAATAATGTTTGTGATCATCGTTCTGACTGCGGGTATCTGGAGCAGCATTGAGCTTTACGACTTTATCCAGGTGATTATCTTCTTCCATTCTTCTCGTTTGGCTAGGTCGGCGCAGTCGATTTTGGTTACGCCTAGGCCGCCTTTTTGTACTCCAGATTGAATCGCCAGAGAACATATTTGAGTTATATCGTCTACGTAATATTGGTAAGTGCCACTTGCAAGATAATGGGCCCATATGTTGTCTGGAGGAGTTGTTGGCTTTTATCCCGGCGCAGATTGAGCGCTAGTTGCAGTTAAGCCGCAGGCAAGAGCTAAGGCTGCATTCCGTAGCGATATTGTTTTAGGATATATTGATCTCATACTTCTCTCCATATACTTCTGACTTCGAATGGCTGCTTATTGCTGGTTAGATACCATGCAGGAGAGGGATTGCATCAGATCTTAGGTAGCGTTGAATGGTGTGCTGTGGCTAGTTTATTTTTCTTTTAAGATCAAAAAGCTCAATTTCCGTGGAGATCAACTTTAAGAGAAGATCGTTTACGTTGTCTGTCGTAGTTTTCTTAATATTTGCTATACCCGATTGAATCTGTGTTTTTATAGAGAGCTGACCTTCCTCTGAAATAGAAGCTGGCAACGTTACTTGGAAGCTATATTTGCCCTATCGTTTTCCTCATGCAGGCCGTTTGGAAAATTAGTTATCTTGCTTATACAATACCTTTTTGTCTTCTTGGAAAGAGGGTTGCTCTATGAGGAAGCCCCTCGCACTCTCCTTACGATCTGGCATTTTAAACGTAGGAAGACCGATTCGATTGTTGTGCATTGCTCTGATACGCCAGCATCACTGGATATTGGTGTCGATGAGATACGCAATTGGCATGTGAATGAGCGGAGGTGGGAGGGTGTTGGTTATCACTTAATCATTCGTAGAAGTTGAACGATAGAGGTCGGTAGGCCGCTAGATGATGTTGGCGTTCCGGGTAAGTATGGAGGGCTTTTGTAATGGATATTGATATTCGTATAGAAGACGCATTTTCTGAATTGCCACCTCAATAAGCCGACTTCGTACGGGCCTATGTTGCGAATGGCTCGATGGAAAGAAGGCTACGGGAATCGAATTATTTTTTCCGTTTGTTGTATATCCGAAGAATTGTAGTGTTCGACGTTAGGGGGTGTATGGTTGCGCCCTGTTCGTTGTATATAGCAATGCTAGAGTCAGACCTGGCTATCAGTAGACCTTTAGTTAAAGACTTACCTCCTTCCTTAATTTCATAGCATTCATTCCAGCCTTCTTTTGGTTTACAATCTTCGAATTTCTCAATTTGAGTTAACGCTGCACTCATTCCAGTTCGGTATGAAATATAAGCGGGTAGAGTGAGGTAGAAAATAGCGAATGCGACCAAATAGGGCCCGGAAAATATTAGATACCCCTTCGCGAAATTGTCGATATGTCGCCTTTTAAACCGAAATTTGTTTAAGATAAGTCCTGACAATTTCGCTTTATAGTTGTCAACTATCAGATACAGAATGAAACAAAGGAGTAATACTATAGAGAGAACTAAGCCGTGTTCTATGATGGTTTTTGATATGTACAGCCCTTGAGCGACTAGGGATGTATACGATATGACGAGGTATTCTTCAGTAGATTTTGAGAAAAACTCATAGTGAATGCCGAGCTTCTCGAGGTACCCTTGGTAATAGGCTACGCCTATTAAATAGCAAAGAGGAGGGATGAAGGAAAAAATGATCAATAGCATCTTACCATTAGAAATCGGTTCCTTTTTTTGTTTTTGATTGTCCGAAGTATTTGAACTCTGAGTTGGTGCTATTGCACTTTCTTTTACAGTCACGGTTAAGTCCTTTTAATTATAGAAATGGGTAGTGAGAAAACGAAAGAAGTTTACCCTATATGTTTTCGCTTCACACCTTCGCAAGTGTAATGCTAGCTTTTATTGGAAATACTCAGTTTATAAATTTGCCACCGCTGCTCTGGGTGATATTACATGTGCTTATCCCATTCCTATTTACTTACCGTACCCTGTATTTTCATCGACATTCACAGATAAGTCCGCAGAAAATCACACTGCCAAAGGGCATGCTAGGTCTCAATCGCAGCATGATTTTCGTTTTCTAATACTAATTCCCACAAAACGTAGAGAACGAAAAAAAATTACCGGATAACATTTTCCTTTCTATTCAAAAATTCGTTTAAGGATAAATCGTATCTACAATTTCATTTGCGCCACACACCGACATTGAGCCCCATACGGTCGTTGTCCACTGGCCATTCCAACCACCATAATATTGCGTGGCAGCGTGGCATTTGGCATTTGCATCGGCGTTACTCCAAATGGCCCCTGCGTGAATGTCATACGGGTTTGAGCTTGTTGATCCTTCGTTCGTACCGCATACCGACATTTTACCCCACTCAATGGTCCGCCACTGCCCATTCCATCCACCATAATGTTTGGTGGCTTGCGGGCATGCTTGAATTGCGTGAGAGTGTGACCAAATGGGTCCCGCTTTTATATCTAATGCGAAGGCATTACCTGAAAAAAAAGCGACTATGAATGTTGCTACTGCTATTTGTGCAAGTTTTTTGATATTCATGATTTTTCTCAACAATAGATTAGGGTTTATGCAATGCCGTTCACGTAAAGAAGCATTACAAATCCAACTTAGTGTTGTTCTATTTCAAAAGCATGACAGCGTATTACAAAGTGTAAGGTAAAAATTTTAGTCGCATACCTTACGTCCGGCGCATAAAGCAGCAAGGTTGTATTCGACTTACGCAGCTAAAACATAGAATTAATCTGCATGCGACAAAGTTGGTGGCTGGCAGGTATACTGTTGCCTCGTATATTACTAAGGAAAAGTATGAAGAGCGTTACGTCAACGTTTTTTGACGAAGAAGAAATTGAACCTCCACTCGGTAAGAAGGCAGGGCCTGAAGGAACGTTACCTTCTAGGGTGCGAAGCTATGAGCGTATAGTCGAAAAAAAATCACATATACTCGCAAGATTATTTGGCTACACATCGCAGCCATCAAAAGAGGCTTACGATCGTTGGGCCAGCAACGTGTGTGCGGGTGATAAGTTAGCAGATACCATGGTTGAATGGATTAACGAAGATAAGCAGGGTCAGCGTCGTTCACTTTTATTCTCTGCGCTTGATCATGGCGTGGATACTAATACCCCTAAATATATATCTGATTTTTTTGAAGCAATAGAACCCACTCCTTACTGGGTAGATACTGATCTTCTTGATCTAGGTTCGAAAGTGATTCATCGATGGGGAAGTTTAGCGGGTGACGTTTTACGTGATGTTGCGCTAATGGGAGGCTATCTGTTATCTGGCGTTAACCACGCACTGATCTTAGCGGGAGGTTTAGACAAAGACCCAGGTTCACGTATTTCAGAAACTGCAAAGTGGTGGGTGGCGTGCACGGAACAGGGAGGAATGGAGAGATTTGGTGACGGATTTAAGGCGACTATTAGAGTGCGGCTTGTGCATGGGATGATTCGCAATAATCTGTTAGAAAATAAAGCCTGGGATTATCAACGTCACGGATTACCAATAAATCAAACCGATATGGCAGCGACTAATCTCGCATTCAGTGCTGTGTCTATTGTTGCTGTGAGGTTGCTAGGTGTCTCCGTGACTTCGCAGGAGTCGAAGGCTGTGATGCATTTGTGGAAGTACATTGGGTGGTTAATGGGTATTGATGAAAAGCTCCTCTTTGACACGGAAAAGAGTGGGTTATTAGGATTGCAGGAGTCATTGTGGACACAAAGTGCACCGGATTGGACATCGATGCAGTTGGCTCGTTCGTTATCGTTGGAACCAATATCTCGTCGCTTTGAGTGGAGTGATCGATACCCTTCGTTACACAGCGCACGGATCATGTTTGATTATCATAAGTCCCTTAGCTTCACTTCCTATTTCCTTAGTCGACGTCAATTAAAAAATTTAGGCTTACCCTCCGGCGTGACGCCGTGGTACCCCGTTATCTTTGTACCTTTTCGTGTAGTGATGAGTGTGTTAATCCGTGTCATTCCAAAGTTTCGATCCTTCATGGAAGCGAAAGGGCGTCTCAGCCAAATAAGTAAGATGGGCTTGGTCACAAAAAGCGTAGAAATAAAAAATTATTGAGGAGAGTACAATTCATGAGTCTAGAACTACAGGTAGCACAGGTTGATGATATACCAGAGGTGTTAGCGTTACATTATCGTTATCAAATAGATTCTATCAGTGAGCAAGACAAAGCCGATGGCTTTATTACCACCGCCTTTACAGAAACCCACATGCGTGACCTGATCATCAATGAGAGTGGACTATTTGTCGCTAAGCGTGATAACACCATTGTTGCTTACGTAATGGCGGCATCTTGGCAATACTGGTCACAATGGCCTATGTTCGCTCATATGATAGAGGGGCTTCCTCTATTGGAATATGCAGGACATAGACTGAGTGTTGAAAATTCCTATCAGTATGGCCCTGTGTGTGTAGACAAGAGTGTGCGTGGTGAAGGGGTCTTTGAGCATATATTCAAGTTTTCATTACAGAAGATGTCCACGCGTTACCCTGTTCTAGTTACCTTTATCAATAAGGTGAATCCCCGCTCTTACGAGGCGCATGTTAGAAAGGCGAACTTGGAGGTTATTCAGGAGTTTGAGTTCAACAGCAACCAATACTACGAGCTAGCTTGTCTTACTTCTCCCGACAAGGCCTAAATAGGACGTAGTCCCTAAGTCTTAGCTGATTGACATTCGCTGACGTACACTGTACCTTTTAAAAGTACGGTGTACGCTAACGTGCGCTTATCTTTATCTTAGGGGGTAGTGTGGATAGATTAATAGACCAACCAACAAACAATTCGATGGGGCTCATTCGGCGGTTGTTCGCGTGGGGAAGCTATCCCGCAGTCATGATTATTGGGATGGGCTTTGCTTTTTGGATGGCTAATAAGCTGCCTTTAGCGAGTAATAACATTGTTTTCGAGCTGAGCATTTTTGGCAACGTGCTTGCTTTACACGATGCTGACCTCCACAAATATTTAATGTACGTGCTACCAGTATTTATATCGGGTATCTGGGTTTACCTTATGGAGCGCTTTCAGAGTTTTAGTGCAGCATGGAGGCCGGAATGGAAAGCGAATATCTTCAGTGATGTGGGCCTGTTTATCCTAAACAACGTCCTATTAAGAGCGGAGTTTTTTGTTGCTATTGCAATGGCTGGTGCGGCTGGTGTTGTATCAACCTGGTTTGGCGTTTCCTTGTGGCCGAACGACTGGCCTTTGGTGTTACAAGTGGTTTTATTCTTGGTGTTAGCAGAATTTATGACGTACTGGTTGCACCGTTTGGAACATGAAAAGTGGTTACTATGGCGGGTGCACTGTGTACATCATAATCCTGATAAACTGTATTGGCTGAATGCGACGCGCTTTCATTATTTCGATATCATCGCCTTGCCCGTTGTTGCGAATGTACCTGCAATTGCTTTGGGTGCCGACGTCACTGTCATCTACCTAGCGACGACTTTTAGTGTGATGCATGGTTTCTGGCAGCATGGAAATGCTGATGTTCGATTTGGCTGGTTGAACTACATAGTATCCTCTCCAGAATTACATCGCTGGCACCATGTAAAAGATACCTCGATGGCAAACCATAATTACGGTAGCAATTTGATAATTTGGGACCTTGTATTTGGTACTTGGATGCTGCCAAAGCAAGATTTGGAACCGACGGAAATTGGTGTGAGTGGAGTGGATGGCGGGGGAGTCGCAAATCAATTCTTGCTTCCTTTTCGACTAAAGGAGAGTGACTGATGTATTTGACACCCTATGTTAATAATGGAAGTGTTCAAGAACCAACGTTAGAGCATCACATTAATCTGTTTTCGATTACTGGGTTGCCATCGAAGTTCACAGCGCCGAGAATGAAACTTTTTGGCATGTCCGCCGAAGATTATTGTCGTATCAAAGATGATGGCTTCGAAGGGTTGCAGAGCCACTTATTACTTAACCCATCCTTAAAGAAGTCAAAACAAAGCGGACTGAAGCTAAGTGCGGCGGGAATTGTTAGCTGTTCCAATCTTTTTGCGAGAGCGAAAAAGTGGAAACGCCAAGGGTATCAATGTGCCACGATAATGATTGGCTCAGGAGCCGAAACGTTAACGGAAGCATTAGCAATAGCTGAGCTTGTGTTGGATGTTAGCGAGTCCTGTGAGCTACCGATATACCTTGAATTGCATAGAGGCACTGTAACGCAGGATATTGATATCGTTCAGGAGATGATAAAGACATACCCTGGTATACGTTTTAATGCGGATTTTTCTCACTATATTACAACGTATCGGTGGTGCGAAACATTTACAGAGGACACACTTCGCTATATTACGCCAATATTAGAGCGCGTTTGTTATATTCACTTGCGACCCGCGAATAGTGAGCATATACAAATATCAAAGCCAGAGCTGTCGGAAATGCGCTTGCTGCAACATCTATTACGTACCACATTTTCTCTATTCCAAAAAAATGCATCTCATGGGGATGTATTGATTGTTGCGCCTGAACTTTTACCCACAATTACGGGTTATTCAGATATAGAGCGAACAAGCAGTGGTCATCATGATCAGGTTAATCGCTATGAACAGAGTGTAGAGTTAAAGCAGTTTGCTGAGTCTTGCTTTGAAGGGCCGTCATCGAGTGCGTTTACAACGAGTAATCGTCAATCGGTTAACGCGCTGAAAGAAGATGCAGATTCCCCCTGCGTCATAGTTAAAACCCCTGATGATTGGTCTGTATTGAAAGATCCACACTTAAAAAATGCCAAGACTATTCGTGTATTTTTGGGTGATAGCAGTTCGTCTTTTCATCGATATGAAGAATTGATTTCATCGTATTTAATGGAGCAATCAAAGGATAGACGTTTATGCCTAGAGACCAAGAGAAACACGTTAACTCATGATGATAAACGTACGGTGGCTTTACAACGATGCTATCCAGATATTCAGCTGAGCTTGAATGTCGGAGAATGGGTGCTTGGAAAAGAAGTTACGGTGGGCCAATTGAAGGCATTGAGAGATTCAACCGATAGGCTGAAGAACATACGGTTGATAAACCCTGTGTTTGCAACCGGTGAGCATCAGTATGATGGTCAGTTGGCGTACAGACGAAGAGCGCTGTTTTCGCTATCAGTCCTCATGGAGCGGATATATACGCGATTTTACGTTAAACTGTGGAACAATATACAAGCACCCAGATTAACTGTACGTTGAACGTAGTGAGCAAATTACGATGTCAGTCCCTGAAGTTAAAAAACGAAAACCTAGAGGATCATTGAGTAAGGATCTTATTTTATCAGCAGCGCAAGGCTTGTTGAGAGAACAGGGCATTGAGGCGCTGAGTATTCGAAAAATTGCCAATGCGCTAAATGCAGGGACTATGTCTATCTATAGTCATTATGCTACTAAGCAGGATATTGTCTCTGCGTTGGTTGCTGATTTTGTAAAGCGTGCACATGATACGTTGCACGACACATCCGTGTGTGACGAGTGGCTGTTCTTAACCTTTAGTGATATTTATCAAGCGACCGTTGCGGAACCTGAATATCTATTGTTAATGATTAACTCTACCAATATTGGTGCATCTTCCGTGAGTGTATTTGAAGATGCAGTTAAGCGTCTTGTTGAGATTGGTTTTACCTCTTCAGAGGCAAATCGTAGTTTTCATAAGGTGCTTAGCTTTACATTGGGTGCGGCGATGCTGAGGAATAATGCCGCCGCGTCTATATCCAGTGAAGATGAGACCTCATTAGGGGGTTCATCTTACAGAGTTGAAGCGCATAATATTATGTTGGGCGAAGGCTTTGACGAATCGCTGCGCCAGGTTATTCAAAGCATCGCGATCGGCCGTTCTGCCTGAGGGATCTGCTCTTCAGGCGCTGCGGGTTGTATGGCGGTGCTAGTATAGGGATAGAGTTTTTCGAACAATATCAACAAAGGCGGTAGGAAGAAAAAATCAAACGCGAGTGCTGTTGCTATGATCGAAGCTAGCATTATAGCGGTTGTCACATTAGGGATGAATGAGGAAAATACCAGGGTGCATAATCCGACACAGAGCGCTGTGCTGGTAATAAATAATGCGACCCCAACATTTTCGAATGTATCTATGATGCTTTTCTCTGCGCTGTAGCCAAGTTTTCTACCTTCAAGATATTTGCATAAGAAATGAATGGTATCGTCCACCACAAGCCCTAAGCTAACGCTGAAAATGATGGCTGCAGTTTGATTAACATGTCCTACCGCGATTGCCCAGGCTCCAAACACAATAGCTGGTGGGGTTATATTGGGTAATAGACTGATGATGCCAAAACGCAGCGAACGAATACCCATAACAATAAGGAAACTTATACAAAGTAAGGCAAAGACAGTGCCAATAATCATGCTTTCGAATATTACGTTTCCGATATTGGCAAACATCAACGATCGACTGCCACTATGAATATCTACTGACTGCACGTTTTGCTCTAGCCAAACCAGTGATTGTTGCTGAATATTCAGTAGTTGTTTGTTGGGTATGGCATTTAACGTAACAACTATACGAATGGCCGAGCGGTCAAGGTTGATCATACTATGTAAGCTATTGCTATCGGGTAACGCAAGTTCGTACAGTAAGAGGTATTGAGAAGCTAGCTCGCGAGATTGCGGTAATCTATCCTCTCCGCTAGGTTGCGGAAGCATAATGTGATTAATTTGTTTGAGAATGTCGGTATAGCTGTGTACTTGGTTGACGCCAGCTTGTTTTTTGAGCCAAACCTGAAAATTATCCACGTTGTTGAGAAAGTCGAGATTGTTAATGCCTTGTTCGACCCCTGTATCTAACGAATAGATAATATGATGGAATCCGAAAAAATGATCGTTTGAAAAATTGACACTTTGTTTAAAGGGAAGGTCATCGGATAGATATCCGGTAATGTCGTCGTCTATCTCAAGGTGTTTGATTTGCAGAATGACGATGGGTGTGGTGATCAATATTGACCAAAATAGCCAGCGATGTTTCGACACTACCCATTCTCCAATCTGCCTCATCCAAACTTTGGCGGGTAAAGGCGAACTTCTGACGTTGCGCTGTGAGTCGGTAGGCAAAAAGGCCGACGTTAGATACAGAGAAATACTTGGCAGGATAAATAGCGTTACCAGTAAGGCGATGAGTACGCCGATGGAGGTAATGTTTGCGAAGTCATGAAACCCGGGTGAGTCACTAAAATTAACCGACATAAAGCCTACGGCGGTTGCGACACTGGTGAGAAAAATGGGTTTGAGGTTTGCGGAGATACTTTTCTCCATCGCAATGGTGTCTGCTAATCCAGGTTTACGCTCTAGGGTGTATTGCGTCAGTAAATGAATGCTGTCTGCCATCGCGAGTAGCATTACCATCGTAGGGGCGGAGAGGGACAAAGGGGATAATTCGTACCCCATCCACCCAGCTAATCCCATAGTGGTTAATACAGATACAATGATTGTAAGCATTGTGCCAACGACTGATATCACTGAGCCCAGCAATAATCCGAGTATCCCTAGGCACAGAGCGATGCAAATAGGAAGGAGAATGAGAGCATCTTTGCTCACTACGTCAAGTAGTGCCCATTCTAACGCTGGCCCGCCTATATGATGAAACGTTGTGCCTGGCAGCTCGGTTTCAATAAACTGAGATAAATCTTCTGTGAATTGCTCTTGTTGCTTAATTGCGGGCAATCGTTCGAGAGGCTCTGAAGGCAAGGCTAGGTCTACAATAATAGTGGCAACGCTCTTGTCTCTCGATAGCAGCGAGGCGAGGGGAGCTGAATTTTGTTGAAGTAATTGGTGTATGGTATCAAGTTGTTGTTGGCTAATATCGTTAATATTGGGTAATAGCGGGGAGAGGAGGAGGGTATCGTTTGTTGATGTTAGATGCTGAAAATTAGTGAGTGATGTGACGCTAAGAGAATAGGGGAATTGCCAGAGCCGTTCTGTAAATGTATGGAGAGCCTGCAGGTTGCTTCTTTTCAGAAATGTGCCGGCAATTGGTTTGACCATGAAAATGGTTTTTTCGGAGTTTTCGTAGGTGGATTGAATGATGGAGAACTGTTGTAGGTCGCTATTGGATGGGGCGAACATTTGTTGAAAATCACCGTTAAATCCCAATCTTGGAATTCCTATTACGGCGATAATGACGGCGATAAGACTACAAAATAGAAAACTACGACGCTTTGCTATCAATTGTGCTGCAATAAATGGAGTTACCTTGGCGAGGTATTTAGATTTTGGCATTGCGCCCCCTTTCGACCCAATGTGATATTGCCGCCTGTGCACCGTAAAATTTGTAGTATCGATAAAGCGTGAGTGATGCCAATATCGCAACTTCGCTGTTTTCAGGGGTAATGAAATAGTCGAGCCCAGTCAGAATTGTGCCTAAAGGCCATTTGTCTTCCCAGTGACCATTATTTTGCGTTTCCAATAAAAACGTAATTCCCCGCTCTATGGCATTATCGGTCATTGAGTCGTTATCATTACTACTGGCAATTAATGTGATGATTGCCAGTGCCGTCTGTAGTGGGGTTGTCGGGCCTTGCCCTGCATCTTCGGTGTGACAGTCTGCTTGACGAGACTCCCCCCAGCCCCCACTAATAGCATGTTGAGTTCGAAGGGCAAATGCTCTGGCGCGTTTTAGCAGTGGACTTTCGGTAGCGATGCCGGAGCATCGCAATGCAACGGTAGTAAAAGAGGTTCCTGCAATAGGACCAAGTAACCAGCGACTCCAATAGCTTCCTTCAGCATGGCCTTGCTTACATTGAACAGCAGCAAAGTATCCTTGCGATTTTTTGACGGCACGTAGAATGTTCTCTTCGAGATCATGTGGCAAAGCCCCTGAAGATTTGGCTGCTAACAGTCCAAAAGTCACTCGGCCGGTTACGTCAGGAGAAGAAAAATCAAAGAAGGCGCCTTTTTCTGGAGTCGGCATTTTGTATCCCATGCGTTGAATGCCTTGCTCGTCGAAAGTGGCCCAGCCCCCATCATTTTGTTGGTGGGCTAAAAGCGCATGGCAAACCCTTGTGATGATTGTCTTGGCATTGGTTTGTTGAAAATCATCCATAAAGGGGTACAAATGGGCAAAGGTTGCTAACGTCATGGATGAGGAGTCGTTATCAGTGATTCGCCCTAGAATACTAAAGGACCAGCGATCGTCTTCTCTTATTCCCATCATAAAGTGAGGGAATATGTTATCAATAATATCTTTTGAAGGGGTGTTTCCAATAAAATGTAAAATGTCTGCGTGAATGGCGGTGTCCCACATGTCACCGGTAGCCCAATTAATGTGTACGTCGTTAGCGGTGTATACGGCAGAGTCTTGTAGATATTTTATCGCGTTTGCAAGGGTTCTGTTGTGCTTTGAAAAGCCTCGTTTTTTAAGGGCCATCGCGTTTAAGCTTGTGGCGACGATAGTCTCAACCCAGGCGCCATCCCCATCTTGTGAGGCTATAATCTGTTGTTCCATTTTTTCTGAAAAAAGGCCTTCAGCTCGAAAGTATTGATTTTTGATCCAAGTTAGAGTGAAGGGAAAGCGCTCCTTCAATTTTGGATTTTTAGAGGCTTTTTTTTTCTGGGGTTGGAGGAGAATAAGTATAGCGGGTAAGATTTGGTGTAGGACACTTTGAAATCGACCCAATCCTCCTTGCTTTTGAAAAAGATAAATTATATTGGATATAAAAGGAAAGTGCGGGAGGGTATTCGGAATGTTGGGTGCCGTGAGTTTCCAACAGAAGTCGGCAAGTAACGTGTAGAGTAGCCATTCTTTGGTGTCGTTCGCGGTATCCACAAAGTGTCGTGTTCGGGCTAAAGATTTTTCTACGTCTTTTCTGACATTGGAATCCTCCAGTAATTTACCGTCGTTGCTATTCATTGAACAAATAAGGGCTAAATAGGCCATTCGAGAGACTGCTTTTGAGCTAGGGCCTGCCGGATAGATACCGTAACCACCACACTCTTTTTGCATTGAAAGAATATTTCGAATAATGAGCGTATTTTGTTGCGTCGATTCTTCAGCCTCTAAATAGAATAGCGAAATGGTTCTAAGGCTGGTGTGAGTTGCGCCGCCTAAGTAAGAGGCGTTCCAGCTACCATTTTCATTTGCTCGATTTAGCAATTTTGTTTTTGCGCGTTTAAGGATGTTATCAATCGACGAGAGTAAATCTGACTCTTTTGTTAGAGGCGAAGGCGTTTTTCGATCAGTAGTTGGCGGTGAGCAGGTCATCTGTTGTGGTTGTTGATGGCGCAAGCTAGCTATGTGCCTTCTCAATTCGTACCAGCTAGATGATAGTCTGTTACTGCGATCTGACAGATCAAAAACAGACCCTGTACGTAGGAACTTCTTTGTCGCTGGGGCTGATAGGTCTGTTAGTGCAGGTTCACCGTACGTTTGGTGATTAAGAGCTGGATTGCGATTAGTGTCTTGACTGTCTTTTAATTGTTGCATGTGATGTTGGTCTCATAGAGATGATCCAAATCACTTCAAGCAGTAACGTTGTTGAGACGCGCCTTTCATTAAATGTAAGGCGAATGACTATCCCTTTATTATTTTTATTCTTGGGCTTGAAGTCGATTGTTATTGTTCAATCGATACTAGGTGAACCGAATATTGAAAGCAAGGTACGAAGTCACGCAATACGCGGATTCAAATATTGTACATATTACGAGCTAGGCTAGAAGTAAACCAAAGTCCTGGTATATCGTGATTATTTGATATTAAGTGTGATGGCCTTGGGTAGACATGACATTTCTATATTGACTAGGGGTCATGTCATAGTGTCGTTGGAACTGCTTAAAAAAATGCCCTAGATTGTTGTACCCGCTTTGATAGGCAATATCGGTGATGCTGGTACTCTGCTGCGCCAATAAACCGGCTGCGAAATTGACTCTAGAGTGCGTAATATACTGGGTAAAACTCTTTCCAGTGTATTTTCTAAAATGCTTGGTGAAAGCTGCTCTTGACATGCCGGCCTCCTTGGCGGCATCAGATATACTGGCATTCTCCGAAAGGTTGCTGTCAATCCATTGTATTGCGTATTGTATTTTCGTATGTTGAATTGGATTTCGATCAATTCTTGCAGGCTGTTTGTCAACGAGGTGATTGAGTAAAAGAAGGCTGAGTAAGCTGGATGCTAATTCTTCGTGAAGGTCGCATTTTGAATCGAGTATTTGTTGTAACTTGCGGGCATTCACAATGTTCTCGTTATTTTGTGCGTCACTGGTATTGTGAACTATTGATTTTTCCTCACAAGGATCTTGAATTTTCGAAGCAAAATAATTGTGAATTAGCGGCAATATTCGAGGGGGTAGATTGTCGGAAAGTTCAAGATTGTCAAAGCAAAAAATAAGCGCCGTAGCACTGTTGGGACCGTTGTAACGAAATTCATGTGGAGCGTTGGCCTGTATGAGAAACGTTTCCCCCGCGTTAAAAGTAAATTGTTTGCCTCCTGTCATTAGCGTTGCACCTGGTTCCAAGCATACGACAAGTTCGTGTAAATTATGATGATGCTCAGGGCAGTCGTCATCGAGGGTGCAGGGAATCGCAAATATCATGAGTTATCCAACTCTAATCAAGAAGGTAGCCAATAGTGTATAAGGTTGATCCGATTATGGAGGTTTAGGGCCAAAAATGGAAATATAATCACGCTAAGTTTAGCCAAAAGTGTAGTGATAAGGGTCGTAATATGTCGATATATAGAAAAATTGGATTAGGGATAGTGTTTGTTTGGTTTTTTGGCGGCGGTGTTGGACATTTTATAACGCCTGAGTTTTTTGTGTCCATTATGCCGACGTACTTACCGTACCATTACGCGGCGGTCTATATTAGTGGCGTGTTTGAGATACTTGGGGCACTTGGGATTTTGCTGACACCGTGGCGTCAAGCTGCGGGTAACGGTTTATTCTTATTAACGATAGCGGTTACTCCGGTCAACATACATATGTGGTTGAATCCAGAGTTGTTTCCTGAAGTGCCTCCTGAAGCGTTGAGTATTCGACTTGTTGTACAAGTGATGTTGTTAATTTGTATATGGAAGAGTACTCGGTATATTGGAGAAGACGATGCAGAAGAAACCAAGAATACGTCAGTTGCATAAAGCTTGGTAAGATTTATCCGAGGGGATTACACCTCTCGGATAAATTTGGAGCGGTCAAATCGGTATCGTGAATTGTAGATTCCGTTATCTGCTCGTTTCCCCGCAGCAACAAACATGATCACCGATGCCTTTGGTGGGAGGTCTAGGATTTTTCGTACGCGTTTATCATCGAAACCTTCCATTGGGCAGGAGTCGTAACCTTGTGCGCGCAATGAGAGCATCAGAGTTTGAGCCGCGAGGGCAGTGCTTTTTGTTGCCCATTCTTTCATTTCTGAACGAGTGTAAGGGCCTCTCGGCACAGGTCTGGTTAGGCCCGCAATACTGTAGAACCCTTTCTTGAATAGTCCAAGGATACCCAAAGGTCCAAGAGCATACTGGAATTTGGCTACCTTGCTGTAAAAATTCTCGACCAATTTAGGAAGTTCTGGGTCGGGCCATGCTGAGATATTTTCATCGCAGTGCTTGTACCAGGTGTCTGTTCTGGCGACTACGGCGATCAATGCTTGGCTGGTCTTGGCAGCATTCTGATTTAGGCAGGCATAAATCAGCTTTTTCTTCACCTCAGGGTTCTTAATGACGTAGAACTCCCATGGTTGAAGGTTGCATGAATTGGGTGCGAGCATTGCTTGATCTAAGCAGTGATTAATGACTGAGTCGGGGACTGGCTCGTCTGTGAATCGTCGGATGGAGCGCCGAGTCTCGACGACCTTGTCGAATTCTCTTGAATCGATTTCAGGTAATGCATCGGGGTTAGTTGCCGACATGTTTGCGTCCATAGTTTCTCTCGTTTATTTGGCCAGCGTTAAGTCTACTAAAGCATCGTAATGCGGTTCAAGAGTAACTTCTTCTGATGCGTCAAATCGTTCTTTGATGTCGCTATAATTACATGAATCATACGCCTAATCGTAATTGGCAATAGTGGCTACTTATTTGGCCTAATTGGGCAGAATAAAGGCAAACGGTTTCTATTTGACTACACTTTTAGATAGTACTGTATCCTGGTTTACCATTGGCACAGCCAACGAAGAGTCTCTTTAAAGGACAAATGAATCCTATGAAAAACCTATATTTCCCAATTTTTTGTGTTCTGCTCTCTTATATTGGAAGTTCGATGGCTCAGGAGCTCAGAGTTGGGACTAGTTTGGCGCCGCCTTACCAGACAAAAACGGGGGCGAATATATCAGGATCAGTGGTTGATCTAATACGCTGCGCGCTGGATTCGAAGGGAACAGATTACACGTTGAGTGTTGTGCCATGGAAGAGGGCAACGAATTCATTGGTCAGTAGAAAGCTAGATATTATATTTAGCTTTACCGAGAATGCGGAGCTTGATAAGGCAGCTCAGTTTTCAACGCCTTTAGTACTAGAAAAATGGTATTGGTATAGTGAATCTGGCGCTGACCATAAAGATAAGTCAGTTTCAGTCGTAGTTGTACTTGGAAGTAATCAAGAAGGTTGGCTACAGACCCAAGGTTATGTGAACATTAAGTCTGTGTCTTCAATTGAGAACGCGATGAAAATGCTCTCTACAGGCAGGGCTAAGGTGTTGCTAACAGATCAACGGTTGGCAGCGCAATCTGCAAAGCGAATGGGCAAAGATATTGGATCTCTTAAAGCAAATTTTTCTCGTTTTTCAACGTTGGGCGCTTATATTTCCCGAGACTATCTAAAGGCCAATCCGGTTTTTTTGAAAAGCTTTAATAAGAGCATACTTGATTGTAAACCCGTAGGGATAACATTAGATGAGACAACAAGAGCAGTGCTCGCTGATGTGGCATCGAATATACAAACGTGGCTGCGTGTTTCTTTGGTGGGTGACTCGGTGGAGCGAGCTAATAAAAAACACTTGTCCATAACGAATCAAGAAATAATCTCATTGGACAAGCAGTGGCGAGCAGAAGCTAAAACAAATGCCCGCCCCTTAATTGAGGAGACGCTAGGTAATGAGCTGTCGGTGTATCTTAAACAAGTGAAAAAGGAACATGGTGGACTATATTCGGAAATATTTATTATGGATCAGCATGGTTTGAATGTGGGCCAGAGCGATGTTACGTCCGATTATTGGCAAGGTGATGAAGGCAAGTTTCAAAAGAGCTTTGGGGCCAATACCAAGCAGCCTTTTGTTGATGCCATTGAGTACGACGAATCCAGTCAATCTTTTCAATCGCAGATTAGTTTGACCATTTTTGACGCAGGCGGTGAAACACCCATTGGTGCTATTACTGTCGGAGTTAATGTGGAAAAAGCGTTAGATAAGCAATAGTTTTTAACGACAATGGTTTTGTTGATGAATGATTTTTTCCGTATAAAAAGCCTTTGCAATGCTAGAGCAAAGGCTTTTTAGAATATCAGTTTCAGGTTAGGACTGAGTGAGGTAACGAATGCCAGTCATTTCCTGTGATACATCCCACAGGCGTGATGCGACGTGTAGGTTGTTGGCTTTAGGCGCTACGTAGGCTATTTGGGGATTTCCTTTTATTTCCATCCACCCATCAGGTCCAATGTAGTCACCGCCAGCGATGCTATTAGACGTTGCTGCGAACAGGGTGGGTAAACAGCCTTTATCCTGCGGTTGGGCGACTTTTTTCATCATTGTTCCGATCACCGTATGCTGTGTTAAATTTGTTGCTGAGTAACCAGGGTGGGCAGCGACTGCCATTACATTAGAGCCAGCTTGCTCTAGCCTTCGCTGGAGTTCTTTTGCAAACATCAGGTTTGCAAGTTTACTTTGCCCGTAAGCTATCCATTTTTGATAATATTTCTCTGCGTTGAGGTTTTCTAAATTAATCTTCCCCATTCGGTGCATAACGCTACTAAGGACAACAACTCGACTAAAGTCGGCGGCCTCGAGTAACGGTAATAACTGTCCGGTTAACGCGAAGTGTCCCAGGTGGTTTGTCCCGAATTGGCTTTCAAAACCGTCATTGGTGGTTGCAAAAGGCGGAGCCATAATGCCTGCGTTATTGATCAGGATATCCAATTTGGAATATTTTTTAGAAAACTTGGCAGTAAATGCACGTATTGATTCCAGGCTGGCAAGGTCAAGTTCCATTAAGCTTGCGGAGTCGCTGCTCGATAGTGCTTGTACAGTCTCCAGTGCTGCCTTTCCTTTTGTAGGGTTTCTACACGCTAAGATTACTTCAGCCCCTTTTGAAGCAAGTATCTTGGCAGCTTCAAGCCCAATTCCACTGTTTGCACCAGTGATTAGTACTGTTTTAGCGTCGAGGTTTGATATTTGATCGATGTTCCAGTTCATTGGGGAGCCCCTAGAGAAAGAGTTTTTGCATGGCATCGTCGCCAGTGCTAGATTGAATAGAAGACCAGTGGTTTTTAATTTAAAAGAACGGTGGTCTCTTGTCAACAATAGAGGTTGGGTAATTTATAAGTGTTTGTTTTATAATGCCCCTATTTGGTATTAGGTAAAAGATAATGAATGGCGATTCCACATTTACTCGGGCAAGGCAGCCTGAACAGAAAGAAGAGCGCAAAGCGCAAATCTTTGCAGCAGCATCTGAGCTTTTGGATGGCGGTACTATTGAGGGGGTGAGCCTGAATGCTATCGCTAGGAAAGCCAAAATTGCCAAATCCAATGTGTATCGATATTTTGAGAGCAGAGAGGATATTTATTTACAGCTGCTAAAACAAGATTGGATCTTCTGGATTAGTGCTCTTGAAACTCAGCTTGAACCCTTGGAAGGGTCGAATGATATTGATGCGGTTACTGATGCGCTAGTGAATTCAATTTTTGAGGCTAGTCGAATGTGTCAGCTAATCAGCGTGTTGGCCTCCGTGTTGGAGAAGAATCTCAGTGAAGAAAACCTTTACAGCTTTAAACTAGAATCTATTGAATTAAGTGTAAGGTTGGTTACGATAATTACGGCCGCGTTACCTGCGGTAAAGGCCGATAATGTAATGCCCGCAATACAGTCAATATTCGCATTGATCGGAGGTCTTTGGCCCTTATGTAATCCTGGCCCGCTGGTTGAAAAGGTATTACAGAAGCCGGAGTTGGCGCCATTTAAATTGGACTATAAAGTCGCTTTGAGACAATCAATTAATCTTGTTATTCGAGGGGCCGTTGGGTAAATGGAACAACCTACATATAGTATTGGGATTGTCGGTGCAGGTATAGCGGGTTTGTCTGCAGGTCTTGCGCTAATACAAGCAGGACATCAAGTCACTATTTTCGAAAAGTCGTCTGATATTGGTGAAGTGGGCGCAGGTATTCAGCTTAGCGCAAATGCGACTCGCATATTATCCTCCTGGGGGTTGCTTCCAGCGATAAGGGGCGTTGGTTTTGAGCCACAGGGAATAAAAATGCAACACTGGGAATCTGGGGAAACAATTGCTATCTTTGCACAAAATTCCCAAGTGAGTACTGAGGTCGATCCTTACATTCATATTCATCGCGCTGACCTTCATGGTACTTTATATCAAGCGGTACAATCACTGGATGGTACCTCAGTTCAGATTGATCATGAAGTACTGGGCGTGTCCCAGAAAAAGCAGTGTGCCACAATAGCGTTTAAGGGGCGGGAACCACAAGACTTCGATTGGGTGGTGGGAGCGGATGGCATTCATTCTATTGTGAGGCCTTCAGCACTGTCTATCAACGAAGCCCCTAATTTTACAGGCAATGTGGCGTGGCGTGGCTTGATTGATGTGGAATTGCTTGATAGTAAGCCAAAACCATTTACCCATGTCGTTATGGGGCCGGGTGCACATGTTGTTTTCTACTATGTGAAGGGAGGACGGAAACTTAATTATGTCGCAGTAACAGAGCGTGATAATTGGGATAGAGAGTCTTGGACTGAAAAGGGCAGTGTCGATGAATTACTGAATGATTTTCTTGGCTGGGACCCTGCGTTATTGTCAATACTGAAGAAAACGTCTGATGAAGACTGCTTTCGCTGGGCACTGTACGATAGAAATCCGTTGGATACGTTAAGTAATGGGCGCTGCCTGGTTATTGGTGATGCGGCTCATCCAATGTTACCGTTTTTGGCCCAGGGTGCGGCAATGGGGATTGAGGATGCGCAAGCCTTAGCATGGTGCTTACAACGGTTTCCTCCAGAAAGGGTCGGTGAACAAATGCTGTTTTTAAGAGGGAAGAGGTCCGCTAGGGTGCAATTAGCAGCGAGAAAGAATATGTCGATATTTCATGAAAGGAGTAGAGGTATACGTTGGGCTAGAGATAGTATTCTTAGAACGGTTAGTCTTATGTATCCAAACTTCATGAACAAGAAACTTCAGTGGCTATATGAGTATAAACTAAAATAGTATCTGTATACTGAGGACGGTTGGATTGACTACAACACCCAATTATTTTGCTAGTTTGCCGTTGCAGTCAATCCAGCCATTGCTTTTGTGAATTCTTATTGCGCATAATCATTGCCTATGATTAACAACATTCAATGGGCAGTAGCGTGTTATGAAACAAATCAAAACTGAAATAACGATTAATTCCTCCAAGGAATCAATATGGGCAGTGCTTTCCGATATTGGGAATTATGGCGCTTGGAATAATGTTATTACCGGTGTTAGCGGTACGCTGCAAGAGGGTCGCGGTTTTCGTTTTAAGATAGCGATACTAGGTCGTCCTGTCCCCATGGCTGCGAAGATTCATCGAGCAGAAGAAAATCGTTATTTGGGTTGGGGGAATGATTATCAGTCTTGGGTTAAAGTTATATTGGGTGCGCATCACTATTTCGAAATAATCGAAGTGTCAGAAAATGAATGTAAATTTGTCCATGGTGAGATGTTTTATGGTGTCATACCAACGGTGTTGTGGGGAGTAATAAAAAAGATGTCGGAACAGTATGATGTTTTTAATGCAGCATTGAAATCAAAGGTTGAGCGTTAGACGTAAGTAAAAACTGAATCACCGGATATATCTATGCGGTTGTATCCGGTGATTCAGTTTCCAGTTGATTAGCTCGCTAGCGTTGCAAGTCTATCTTTAATAATGCCATCAGCCTCCTGCATTATTTGAGAGATAAGTTCATCACAAGTGGGAATGTCATGGATAAGACCCGCTACCATGCCGCATGACCAAGCGCCTGCATCCATTTCTCCATCCATCATGATCTTCGGGTAGACGCCAGCGACTGCTTCAATAATATCTTCAAACTTAATGTCTTTACCTAGCTCTTCTTCTTTGGCTAGTATTTTTTCAACTTGGGGGTTATTAAGTACACGTTCGGTGTTTCGCAGCGGTCGCATCACCAGGCGAGTGTCTAGCTCTGATGCTGCAACGATAGCATCCTTAACATTCTGGTGAACGGGGGCTTCTTTGGTAGCAATAAATCGAGTACCCATATTCATTCCTTCAGCTCCCATCGCAAGTGCTGCAACAAGAGAGCGAGCATCCGCCATGCCACCGGATGCAACAAAGGGAATGGTGAGCTCTTCAGCTGCTCTAGGAAGTAATATCATATTAGGAATGTCGTCTTCACCAGGGTGGCCCCCACATTCGAAACCGTCTACAGAAACGGCGTCACAGCCAATAGATTCAGCTTTGAGTGCATGGCGAACAGATGTACATTTGTGAATGACTTTAATGCCAGCTTCTTTTAGGGCTGGCATGTATGCCTGTGGGCTCCGGCCCGCAGTTTCTACGATTCTAACTCCACCTTCGACGATAGCTTTTATATAGCCAGGGTAATCCGGTGAGGATACAGTTGGGAGAAAAGTCAGGTTGACGCCAAACGGTTTGTCAGTGAGTGCATTGCACTTAGCAATTTCGTTGGCTAGATCTTCCGGTGTACGCTGAGTCAGGCCAGTGATAATGCCAAGACCTCCGGCGTTAGAAACGGCGGCTGCAAGTTCTGCGAAACCTACAAAGTGCATGCCACCCTGTATGATTGGGTGTTGGATATTAAATAGTTCGGTAATACGTGTCTTCATTGGGTTTCCTATGCGCTTGGAGCGAACAAATATTGTGCTTATTGAGTTGCACTTTGTTTAAGTCGATTTTATTTATACCCTCTTTTTTGCTCCATAGCACCGGTTATTTTTGCCAATAAAATGGTGTTTATGCCCTCTCATGAAAGTAGCCTAGACCTTAGTTGACGGTGTCTTTAGCATCGATTTTTGCGAAGAAATAGGTCGGGTTAGCAAAATATCCTAGTGTAATACGGGGCATCACACCTCGAACATAGAATTCTTCGTCTTCGTCAATAAAGAGTTTTGAGATGTGGTAGCCGTCTTTTACGCTCCATACTGTGCAGTATTCAACGCAGTTTTCAAAGCGTGAGAATTGATAGGGAAGTGCTGCGTATTGCCGCTCTAGTAACCCCTGCTGACCAACGATATCAATAAGCGAGGTATATTCAGTGATACTGCCATGGCTATCAGTACCGATAAACTGTTCGGTATAATGAGTGACAGCTAGTTCACCGTTTGGAGACAGCTGAGCGGCACCCAGGTTGCTTCTATCGTAAGTCTGATTACTTTGCCAAAGAGTATTGCCGAGGTGGTCCACGTGTGTGATATGCCGCGTGTTTGCAGTGCCTGTTGATAGGTAGGCTTGATCGGTTGCATCCAGCGTCAATATTTTATCAGCATTGTAATAGACCATTGACCTGTGGTCGCCTGTTTCGCCTTCAATGTATAGCAATTCATTTTCGCTGCTACCGTCAATCCGTTTCACGGCTACGATGCTGTTGGTGCCGACCATGATAGAGGTGAGATATTGCCCTTCATCCCAGGTAAATTCCCAGCGTGCTGCTCCCTGCTGGTCAATACTTAATATTTGCCTGTTATCAGTATCCGTAACAATCCAATGGGCATTTAGCGATTCAAGCTTCGGTTCAGTGCTACCGATAGTCAAGGTAGTAATGTCCACCCACCCATTATTGCTCCAAGTGCTCAGGAAATATGCTCCATCTCTGTTGGTAATAGCACCGAGTGTCTGTTCATTTATGCCTGCAGCAACGAATGTTCCTGCCATAGGCGCTCTATAGATTTGAGAACCCGTAGCATCAAAACTAACGCTCTCCAGCCCAGTGGTGCTATTGCCAAAGACATGAATCAGTCTGTCTGTTGGGCTTGTCTCTATTAGCTGTACATCGGCTATGCTCGTGAGCTCGTCCGGTAATATGCTGCTACTCCATAGTTTCTCTTTTCCGTTATATTGGTCCAAGGTGGCAATCCAACGAGTATCACCATCAACGTCCTCTGTGGTGCTGGTGATAAGGTAGATTTCGTCCCCAGAAACGAATGTCTGCCATTCGGGGTTCTTGTAGGAGACTTTCCATTCGAAAATAGATAGTGAGACTCCTCCGCATCCGAGCAATGCGGCACAGAGGAGTAGCGGGAATATGGATTTTCTAGTGGATCGATTCATTGTTGGTCCTGTGATTATTATTCTAATTGCGGTCGTAAAATAATAAAACGAATAGTTCGGGCTGAGTATCTACCAAAATGGGTATATCTGCGGTTATTTGGATAACAAAAAGGAATAGCGTGTAAGGAGATGGGGGCTTTTGGTTGGTGCTCAGTATTTGTTCGCCTATAATGTATACAAACACGTCGCTTGATGTAACCTGTTGTTCCCTGGCCTAAATGGATGCTATTGGATTGTTTGAAAAGCTATAGATTGTTGTGTTGCTGTATCATGGTTTTGATGTCGCTGGGGCTTTCAGTAAGCGCAGGCGAAAGAGGGGTGGGCGTAAGAAATGCAGCCCAAGGTGTGCAGAGCTTCTTCTCTGGGAAAAGTTACGCAGTGCATGAGGGCGCTTATATCCTTGAGGATGCTAGCCATAGTCTTACGATTGATCAAGTTGCCAGTGGAGATTTAGATGATCAGTTTTGGCAGAACAGGCAGGGCCTTCTAAATTTAGGTTCATCACATAGCACCTTCTGGATCAAATTTACATTGACGTACCCTGATGCTTATCCCAATACCAAAGAGGAAGATCGCTGGTATTTGGAGCTCGGTAGGCCGTTGCTAAATGAGGCTGAACTGTTTGTTCCTACAGAAACACATGGAGTGTATGAGGTATTGTTTTCTGAACTACAAGCTCCTTTCGATAATCGATTCATTAAACATGTAAATAGTATTTTTCCACTCGTGCTTTATATGGGCGATGAGATGACCTTTTATCTGAAAGTGAGGAATGAGGGATCATTTTTTAAGTTGCCGATAATGGCGTGGTCTCCCATTGAATTTATTGATAAATCAGCAAGAGAGGAGTTTGTATACGGCGTATTTTTTGGATGTATGTTGGTCTTGATTATGTTCAATTGCTTCTTGTGGTTTTCGATAAAGGATAATAGTTATATTTTCTATGTGGTGTATTTGATTGGCGCTACGGGATTTATGCTGCTTGAACTTGGGCATGGCGTGATTCACTTGTCGTGGTTTGATCAATCAGTGTGGAATAATAATGTGCTTACTTTTACTTCGTTAACGGCGCTTGGTGGGGCACTATTCTTTCGAGAGTTTTTTGAAATCAAAAAATACAACCCCCGTATCGACAATGTATTAATGGTGATGTTCAAGATATCACTGATGAGCTTGGTTATGGTGACACTCGACGCAAGTTATGCGGCGGTTCAGTGGTCGATTATCTACGGTTTGGGTAACGTCGTGATCATATCGGGGTTTGGGTTGTATTGCTGGAGTAAAGGAAATGAATCGGGAGGTGTTTTTTTTATTGCCTGGCTATCTTCTGCGGTTGGTTTGATGATTTTTGGATTCCTTGTCGTAGGGTGGGTACCCATCAATGCCTACACGATAAATGTACTTCCGGTCGGTCTATTAATGCAGGCGTCGTTGTTTTCGTTTGCACTTGCAAAAAGGATAAAGGATATACAGGCGAGGAAAATAGAATCCAATACGGCGACGATGTCGTATATGCGGAAGTATCAGTCGTTGTTCGACAATGCTTTAGAGGGTATGTACTTGACGTCACTACGAGGAAGCGTGCTGAATTCTAACTTATCCTTTACGCGCATGTTTGGGAACTCTACGGCTCAATCGAGTAAAAGTTTGGAAGATCTTTTGTCGGTAGTAAAGGATAAGTCAAGTGCTTATGAAAACCTGTTAGAAGAAGGCTTTTATCATGAGGAAAAAACCATTGGTAAGGGTGGGGAGATACGATTTATTGAACATAAGATGCGACTCATTGAAGGCGTGGTAGGCGAGGAGCCCCACATAGAAGGCGTTGTAATAGATGTCACCGATGAAGTTAAAAAGGGCAAGGCAATAAAAGGTGGAATAAAGGAAAGGATCAGTAAGGAAGCTGCTATCAATGCAGCCTCAGAGAAAAGTCGTTTTTTAACGAGTATGAGTCATGAGATACGGACGCCGCTAACGGCGATTATCGGTTTTGGAGAGCTATTGAAGGAAGACCTTGATAAAAAGGACAAGAATGAATTTCTACGTAGGGTGTCTGCGAGCAGTAAAGACCTTTTGAAGGTGGTCAATAATATTTTGGATTACTCAAAAATTGATGCGGGCAGATTGTGTATCGAATCGGTTGAAGTTGATATGACGGTTATTATTCGGAAGCTTAGATATGAATATCGAGACTTTGCTTTACGAAAAGGCGTCACTTTTAATCTCACTGTCATGGCAAGGTTTCCTAAGCTCATTATGGGGGACCCCACGCGTATATATCAGGTGATGGGGAATATCGTTGATAATGCATTACGGTACACTGATAAAGGAAAGGTGGCGATTGTTGTTGCGTGGAATCAAGGAAATCTATCATGTGAAGTAAAGGATACAGGTAGAGGAATACCCACTATGAATCAGCGGGATCTATTTGAAACTCGAGGTGATAAAAGAACGTTGATGGGAAAGGGCGGTGGCGCGGGTTTAGGCTTGCCAATAGCGGAGCGCCTTTTGCAACTGATGGGAGGGAGGCTGAGAATAGAGGAGGCGGATAAAAAAGGAACGATTGTCGCATTTCAGATCAAGGTTGCTAAGGTTGAGTCATCAGGTTGGATAAAAGAAGACGTTTGTCTCTCTGTCGCTATGGGTGATAACAGAGGTTCCAGCGTGCGCCAACAACTATCGGGTACGGTTTTGCTCGCTGAGGATAATGTTGTCAATCAAAAACTGATTTCGAAATTGTTAGGGCGTTTTGGCGTCGATGTGGTAGTGGCGAATGATGGCATTGAAGCCTGTGAATACTGTGATGAGACTTTGCCTGATGTTGTGTTGATGGATATTAATATGCCAAATAGAGGCGGTGTAGAGGCAACAGAATACTTGCGGCAGAAAGGTGTTGATATTCCAATATATGCACTAACAGCAGAAACGGGAGAAGGAGAAATAAGCAAAGTAATTGAAGCGGGCTGCCAGGGTGTGTTAAGCAAACCTATCAATAAGGATACTCTTTTCGAGACGCTGAACGGCTATCTAGGTGATGAGTAGCCCCATTGTAAAGACTCTTACGATGGGGCTACGTATGCTTTTATAGTCGACTAGCAACCGATTTTGCACGGATAGTATTTTCATAAAGATTGATGTCGTTATTGAAAGCAATGCGCGCATCATTGATAAATTTATCTATATCATTGGATGCGTCCTTACTTGGAATGAGCCTGCCATTCACTATGTTCATGCCTATGCGAACAAAGAGGTTGCTGATCGTTTCAAAGCGAGTATCTACAGACAATTGTGTAAAGCCGTTTTGATTTGACGAATCAATATTACGTAATTCAAGGTTGTTGATGATGCCCTGTCCATCATTGCCCTTACATGCAATCTCAAAAAACTCACCGATGATTTCGTCTATATTTGTGGGCATAAAGACATCAAGCATAGCAGTAGGGAAGATGCCTAACGCCGCGCCGCTTACCTCAACAGTAGGCGCCTTGTTTATTTGCATATTGGCCTGAACTTTGTCTGCGCTAGGTATGTAGTCGATAGTCGACACTAAATCACTGATTTTTGTTTTTACCCCGAGAATTTCTACATTGGCATTGACTACCCCTGTGAGTTGATGGCTATTATCGTCAAATTTGTGGGGTGTTTTTGTGGAAAGGACGTCTCCGTTAGTGGGAATAAGACCTTCACTGCCAATGACCAATTTGACGTTGCCTCTCTTGGCAGTTGTATCGATGGATATTTTTAACAACTGACCGTTGCTATTGTGAATTTCTAGTGACGCGTCGAGCAGATCTTCAAGGTCTTCAAGGTACGATGTTAAAGCCGGGTAGGACGCTGCTGTTTTACCGTCATCTAAAGAAAATGAGATGTTAAGATGTTTGAACTCGTTTGTACTTTCCTCTTCCAAAATAATGTCATTTACAACGCCGACAGATGAGATAAAGCCCCAAATATTGGGGAATGCTGACCAAAAGGACGAAACCACCTCTAAATCCTGAGAGTCAAGATTGATATTGAGTGCTTTTACTTTTTCATGAATGTCATCGCCACCTACTTGCTGTGTTTTCGGCAGGGTAGAAGAGGTAATTAGCCGCAGCGATTCATTCGTTGCATTACGCATTGATTGCCAACTTTGCGCACCGAATCCTAACTTTATTTGATTATTGATAATGTAGTGGTTAGGCCCATCGTCCATAGGGACTTCTTGGGTACGAAAAAGGAAGTGAGAATCACTAAAGTTGGTGATCTGAATATTATCGATATTTTTTCGATGTGTTGTGGTGACAGAGTATTCGTCGCCCTCTAGTACACCTTGTAGTGATATTTGGTTCCAATCATCAACATTTACGGGGAGCAATCGATGTAGTTTTTTAAGCTTAAACTTTTCTACGAGGGTCCATATTTCGGCAATAAAGGTTTCGGTATCATCGTCGTATTTACTGTGGTTCATCATGGTCATTTGCAAATGGTCGATTTCCCTTAATCGACTAATGGCGTCTACTTCACTACCGTTACCGGCAAATTCTATCAACGGCCCCCAGGGTTGCTGGTTGACGGGGTTGTCTATTGGTAGTGCATAGGTCGTCAGTGGTAAGGAAAATGCGAGTAGAGCGCAGGCGGACTTTGCATAGGTAAACATAATGTAGCCTTTTTTGTTGTTCTTTTGAGGTCTTTGAAGAGATTTACTCGATAGTATGCCATCTATGAGCGATGAGTAATGAGTAAATGGGACATAAAACCATTCATAATGGGCCATGCATCCCAAAACCCTCATTACTAAGTTATGTCTTCTTTGTTCATCGAATGGATTTTGAGCCGAAAAGAGTATATAACAACGCCATTTATGTAGAGCGCAAATGAGAAATGACTCATAGCGCCTAGTTAGTTGGCTTAAGGTGAGGAAAGATAATGATATTTAGTTTAGTGGGAGTGGTCGGTGCAGGACAAATGGGCAACGGTATAGCTCAGGTCATTGCATCAAAAGGAATCTCTACCATTTTGGTAGATGTAAATGAAGATGCGCTAGCGAAAGCGCTGGAGACAATTGCGAAATCATGTGATCGTCTCATCAAGAAGCAAAAAATTAGCGATGATGATAAAGCGAGCCTTCTAGCAAATATCTCTGTCTCTACAGATATGAAGGCGTTGGGTGATTGTGACCTTGTTATCGAAGCGGCGACTGAGAATATCGACCTCAAGCTAAAGATATTTCAGCAGTTAGATGAGGTATGTAACAAGGAATGTTTACTTGCCTCGAACACATCCTCGATTTCCATAACGAAAATAGCTGCGGCGACGAACAGACCAGAAAATGTTGTTGGCATGCATTTCATGAATCCAGTTCCCTTGATGAAGCTTGTGGAAGGGATTCGTGGTCTTCAAACGTCAGATGACGCATTTGAAAGAGTTAAGTCCTTTGCTGAATTCCTGGGAAAGACGTTTGTTGTTGCTCAAAAAGACATGCCTGGTTTTGTGGTTAATCGGATCTTATTGCCGATGATTAATGAGGCGATTTATACCTTGCATGAAGGTATTGCGACGGTAGAAGATATTGATGCAGCGATGATGCTTGGTACTAACCAGCCGATGGGTCCATTAACGTTGGCAGACTTTATTGGATTGGATACCTGTTTGTCTATCATGCAAGTATTATATGAAGGTATGGGAGACTCGAAATATCGCCCGTGCCCACTATTGGTTAAGTATGTGGAAGCAGGGTGGTACGGTAAGAAGTCCGGTCGAGGATTCTATAACTACGCGACGTAATGAAAACTGCCATAGAGCCAGCAACAAAATGAGCGTATCTTTTTGTTGCTGGCTCTATGGATTTTAACGCTACGTGTTTTAATTGACTTGTTTACTGCGGCCTTCCCAGAACGGCTTTCGTAATTCAGTTTTGAGGATTTTACCCGCGCCACTGACCGGTAAAGGAATAGTTCTAAAATCTAGGGAGCGAGGAACCTTATAAGACGCGATTTTTTCTTTACAGAAGTTGAGTATGTCGGCCTCTGTGGCGGAATTTTCAGCATGAAGAATAACAATAGCATGCACTTGTTCACCCCAAGCTTCGCTTGGAATTCCGATAACAGCACAACTTTCTACTGCTGGGTGCTGGTACAGTGCATTTTCAACTTCTACAGAGTAGACATTCTCTCCGCCAGAAACGATCATGTCTTTTACCCGGTCGGCGATGTAGAGATAGCCATCATCGTCCATATAACCTGCGTCACCGGTATGCATCCAGCCATTCTTCTTTGCTTCTGCCGTTTCAGCTTCTCTTCGCCAATATCCTTTCATTACCGTTGGCCCGCGCGCTATGACTTCTCCAATTGAACCGTTCGGTAGTGGTTGGTCATATTCATCAACCACTCTAATTTCGCCTGTAAGTACGACGTTGCCGGCCGATCTTACTCTGTGGGCAAAAGGCCCTTCAAAATCATGAAATTCAGGTGCGAGCAGTGTGATAATGGGGGACAGCTCTGTCATCCCGTATGCCTGGGAAAATTCTGTATTTGGGATCAATTCCTGAGCACCTTTTAATACGGCCTCTGGCATTGGGGATGCACCATACGCTAATCGCTTGAGGCTACTCAAATCATACTGACGCGCGTTTGGTGTGTTGACTAGCATATTGATCATGGTGGGAACGAGAGTGCAGTTGGTGACTTGTTGTTTTTCAATAAGCTGCAATGTTTGTTCTGGCTCAAATTTAGGGATGAACACGTGAGTCCCGCCGAGCATTGTGACTGCAATGTTAGACGTGGCATCGGCGGCATGAAACATGGGGGCCGCGTGTAGATATCGGGTATCTGCGTTATAGCCTAGGCCGTTGAGACAGTTCAGCGCATTATGAACGAGGTTATCATGAGTAAGCATTACCCCCTTAGGTAACCCTGTGGTACCTCCCGTGTAAAAAATTCCTGCGGTGTCGTCATTACCGGCATTCGCGTCGGGGGCAGGTTCGGAATCTACAATAAGAGATTGATAAGCAACAATGGATTTAGTGGAATCTGTTGCTGAATAGTTAATGATCGTCTCGACGCTTGTCAGCTTGCCCTCAAAGGCGGGTAACATTGCGCTAAAAGTTTCATCTACGATAAGCACCCTCGTTTCAGAATCATTGAGTAAAAATATAAGTTCTTCTGGCGCTAGTCGAATATTAAGTGGTACGGCGATAAGACCTGCCCACGCTATCGCGTATTTCGTTTCTAAATAGTAGTCACTGTTAAGTGACAATATAGCAACGCGATCTTCTTGTTGCAGTTGCAGGTTGCGCGTGAGTCCACCCGCAAGTGCTGATACTCTTTGAGCAAATTCCGACCAGGTTTGTTGTCGGTCGCCATCGATAGTGGCGATACCGTTCGGGTTAATTTGTACTGCTCGACGTAAGCTTTGAGTGATGTTCACTGATAGGGCCTTTTTGTAGTCTTATGATTCTAATTTTTGGTTCTTGTTATGTTTCGATGGTGCCATAGTTAAGCGTGGGTTAATACTGAAAAAGCATAGACAAAAAGGTTATCTGTTCAAACACTCTATAGAGTGTCCAGCAAAGACTTGTGTCGATTGGTTTATGCACAGCCAGGCATCTACACCTATACTACTGTTGTGATTGGCTTTATGATGTCCCGCTTTTTATCATACCTAACTGGAGAGAAGACTATTACCGAGATCGATACCACTGAACAGCGTATTAAGAAAGAGTTTGTAAGTATGCTGAACTCGAGTTCCTATGCTGAAATAAGAGTAAAAGATTTAGCGTCGTCAATGGGAATGACTCGCCAAAATTTTTACCGCTATTACTCATCCAAAGAACAAATTCTTAGCGAATTGATAGAGGATTCTGTCGAGAGTTTGGTGGCGGGCATAGAGGAATTCTCACCGGTATTGGACAATCAAGTGTGGGGGGTACTCATAGAGCTTGCACTGAACAGTTTCAAAGCTAACAAAGAACTAACGTACGCGATAATGAGGAGTGGAGCTGATGAATTGGTGTATAAATATACTCGGGCTTTCTTGAGCCGAACGTTAGGGCATTTTGCGAGGATAAATAATATTAAAGTCACCGATCATGATTATTTCAGCCTGATGGCGAGCCATTTCTCCGGAGCCATGTATCACACAGTTAAGGACTGGTGTGACAAAGACATGAGAGTTCCTGTGAAAGATGTGTCTCAAATGCTACGAGTGACGGCCAATGATGCGTTAGCGGCCTTACTTCAGAACTGTACTGCTCCAGCCGCGAGTGAATAGTGAGTAGCTAATATAGTTAGTTGATTGGTAGATCATAATGTAGCCTAACTGTATCCGTCTGGTATAATGCCCCCAATTTTAATCGGCCGATGGCCATTGCGCTGGGTTTGCGTCTCAGTTAGCCAGAAGGAAACAGTATGTCCAAGGTAGTTGTATCAGCTCTCTATAAGTTTGTAGCACTCGATAATTTCGAAGATTTGAAGGCTCCGCTGTTGAAAGTGATGCTTGATAATGGGGTGCGTGGCACACTATTGCTCGCTAAAGAAGGCATTAATGGCACGGTTGCTAGTACTCAAGAAGGCGTTGATGCCTTACTTGCGTGGTTGAGTAGTGATGATCGCCTGGCGGGTATAGTCCATAAAGAATCTTATGACGAAGAAATGCCATTTTACCGTACCAAGGTTAAATTGAAGAAAGAAATTGTCACCATGGGTGTGGAAGGTATTGATCCTAAACAAGTTGTTGGTACTTATGTGAAGCCAACAGAGTGGAACGACCTTATCAGTGATCCCGATGTGGTATTGGTTGATACCCGTAATGATTATGAAGTCGAAATAGGCACGTTCAAGAATGCAGTTAATCCCAATACTAAAACTTTCCGTGAATTTCCCAAATATGTAAAGGACAACATGGACCCGGTTAAACATAAGAAGGTCGCGATGTTTTGTACTGGCGGGATTCGTTGTGAAAAATCGACAGCCTACATGAAAGAACAGGGCTACGAAGAGGTCTATCACCTTGAAGGAGGGATTCTCAAGTATCTAGAAGAGGTACCTAAAGATGAATCCTTATGGGAGGGTGAATGTTTTGTGTTCGACAATAGAGTGTCGGTCAATCATGACCTTGATAAGGGTATTTATGATCAATGCCATGCCTGTCGAATGCCCGTTACTGATGAAGAGAAGCAGCACGAGAAGTTCGAGCAAGGGGTAAGCTGCCATCACTGTTATGATGAGCAAACCCCTGAGCAGCGCAATCGATACATGGAACGTCAGCGTCAGATTCAAATTGCCGCCAAACGAGGTGAAGCGCATATCGGTAGTGATGTTGTGGATGCGGTAGCGAAACACAAAGAAGAGAAGCGACGTAAGTTAGAGAAGAGTCAACAACAGTAACTCATTGGTTTCTTTAAAATAGGGGTAAGAGGAATGTGTGCCTTTTTACCCTTGTTCTGTCTATATTTTACAGGGCGTCTACCATAGCGAATAAAGGGGGGGCTACTTAAAGCTCTTGGTGTTTGAGGATTTAAGGTAGGCCCAGTCGATTTCTCTCTTGTATTTTTTTTCGATAGCCTTCATTAGTGGTGTATTCTCCATTGCATACCAGGCGTTGATATAGGCATCTAGAATAACTTTAGCATTGGGAATGCGGCGGTTTATGCATGATCGACTCAGTGTGTACAAGACGTGATGTTTCTTCACCGGAAAAGAAGGTCTATTGCTCTGCAAACCGTATTCAGCACGGGTTCCGTAATCCATCATGAATGCTTCTCTGCGCTTGCTAAACATTTTTGCCATCATTTTTGGCTTTACGATATCGATGAGAGTATTTTTTGATGGCAGTAGTTTTTCAAAATACACCCTGCTTTCTTTTGGCACCATGACAGGTGAGTTGAATATTGTGGATGCGGGATCCGTTATGTGCGTCGGGTCCGCATCGATATTTTGGTAGATCATGATTGTGTCTGAATCTATAAATTTGTGGCCACAATAAAAGTCCTCTTCGAACAGCTTCGTCAGTTGATGATTGGCGGTATACCAGTCAATAGTCCCTTTTTTTAGTTTATAGAAAAGCCTTGAAGCGGGAAGGTATTCCGAATAAACATTAATGCCGATTGTGTTGGTAATATGCGTGAACATTTCTACGCCACTACCTTTAAAATCTGTTTTAGCATTAAGAGGTGCAAATGATTGTGGGGGGTAGTGAAAATACGCCACTTTGATAGGCGTGGCATCCTTAGCCATGATGGGCTTATCAGCAACATGACTACCCCAGATAATCAGGTCATCATCTTGAGCGTTTACACCACTTGAGATAAAGAAAGCGGCTAGAGTTATAGTCATAAAGAGGGAAGTCGCATTGAAATAGGCAAGCAAAGTTCCTTTAAACAACTGAAATAGAATGTAAACAATCATTGGCTTGCTCCCTTTCAATTATCTGCGCGATAACGAAAACGCAGGGTGAAATTGCTGATTCCGTTATAGAGCCGTATATAATGCGGTCGATCTTGCTAACACTACACTATAATTAGGGCACACACATAACTCCCGCATTAACTGTAATGTCCAATATTAGTGCAATTATACCAAGGGTCTTCATCATTGTTGCAATGGTAATTGCCTACTGCCCAGCGGTTGGGTTTGCAGAAGAGCCGCCACTAATAATCTTAGTTCCAAATGATGTTCTAGCAGACTATGAGGAATTTATCGACTCTAGAGATGTATTGAGCCTGACGGAATATGACGGTGAGTCCTCAAGGCGGGATGTTGTGGAGGTGGCATTACTTCAGCAAGCACTACACTTAGGTGGTGTAGATCAACGTATTAGGTTCTCAGAGGTTGACTCCTATAAACGTATATTGGTAGAGATGCGTGGGGGCAGGGCTGTGATGGCCGCCACCTCTAGTTGGCTGATAGATTTACAAGAGATAGAAGGGGAAGTCTATCTGTCCAATGCAATTATCGAAGATGGAGAGTTTGAGGCGGGTCTTTACACGTTACCTAACAATACGACGGCTTTGTCGGCCAAGACACGCCTTGATGTTCGAAAGCTCAGCGCGGTATCGAGTAAAGCATGGAAAATTGATTGGGCGACATTGAGATCAATGAACCTAAGACGGCTAGAGAATACGGTAACATGGTTGTCGATGGTGAGAATGGTCAATGCTGGCAGAATCGACTTTCTGCTTGCGCCTTTTCAAGTAACCGATGACCTTTCGCTGACGGTGGAGAGTGTAAGACTTGTCCCCATTCCGGGTATAAAGATCGGATTAAAAGGTAGTCGGCATTTCGCTGTTTCGAAGTCATATCCTGGTGCTAATGAAATATTTGAAGCGCTGAACAAGGGCTTGTCAATATTGGAAGGGCGTGGAGCAATTAAGAAAGCTTATCTCCAATCGGGATTCTTTAATCATAAGGTGGCGAGTTGGGTCAATATCTCACTCTTGGAGTAGATAAATGAATATACCTGGTTTCGTATTTTACAATGCCTCATTTTACTCATTGCTGTTGATTGGGTGCCTTTTTATGGGGACTTCTTACGCGAACACAGTAACTCTTGAGGAGTCAGTCTCCATTCATAAAACAGTCTATTTTTTTCAGAGAAATAGAGACAGGAAAAATGCAGAGACAGGAAATTATGAACAAAACTTGCATCATGGCACTGGTCTTGGGGCTATTGATATACACTTTTATACTCCTTTAGAGGGATTAGACGTAAAAGCAGGTCTCTATGGTGCATATGATTTTTCAATAATCGAGGGCGATAAGGTTAATCAAGAAAATGAGTTTTCTTTTGCAGGTGAGCGTTGGGGAGACAATTACCGGCAGGGCGATAATAATAAGCCAGAAAATGGTGTGAGTTATTCGAAATTGACGTTGGATTACCAGCTGTCTGAATACGTTGATCTTGTGTTTGGTTTTAATCAGTTTCGTGTGGCAGGTTTGATCGGTACAAACTGGTCATTTCTCCCAGGAACCTCCAGGGGAGGAGGGGTAACTTTTGAGAATGGTCGGGTGGTATTCAATTACGTCTGGATTGATCGGTATAAGGCACCTTGGTTTCGTGATGTCCAGAAGTTCTCTACGCAAAATGCTTGGTCAGATCCATTTGATAGCGAAAGCCAAATCGATTACTTGCATGGATTGTCGGCATCGACGCAATTTTATCGGCTTAATATGACGCTTTCCTTTGCTGAATCCGAAGGGTATATGGAAAGCGCTTTTTTTAAGGTAAGCAATGACCCGGAAGGTTCGAGTGATATTAAGCTTAGCTATCAATACTATGCTTCTGATACGGAGGGAATGTGGGATGACCAAGACAATGGGTATATGGGCGTTGCTTGGCTACAAGCGGTGACCGTTGAAATCAGTGCCGGTAGTTACCGTGTTAACGTCGAATCAACACTGGTGCGTGCCGAAGGTTTGATGGGGAACTATTTGCCAAGACTAACGCGAGGTTATGGGAATTCACAAGGGGCACTTGAGATATGGTGGGATTTGCGTTCGGATTGGAATCATCATAATGAAAAAGCCGTTTTCCTATCGGTAACTCGATCCATTGACGATTGGATTGACCGTCAAGGTTGGTCGTTGAGGTTGGCTGGTGCCTACGGGTGGGGTGCTGAATATTCCCCGGCAGACCTGAAAAACGGTAAAGAATCTGCATTAGGATTGGACCTTATTTATAAGGGGGATATTGGAAAGTACAAGGACGTTACGTTCCAATGGCACTACGTAGATTTCAGAAACCATCAGGATGATCTTGGTAGTTGGGCTTTTCCAAATATGTTTACGTCAGAGAGAGATGTTCAAATTCGAGTTGTCTTTCCAGTGGATTAGATTACCAATTATCTTTTCAGACAATAGCACCTGAGTATTTTTGTGATAGCTAGTGTTGGTTTAGGTTAAGTGCATATTCCCCTGGTGTAAATCCTAGTTGCTTTTGAAACATGGCAATAAAAGCCGACGTGGAGTCATAGCCTAGTTCCCCTGCTAATTGTGTAATTGATATATCCTCTACTGCTATTCGCTGGAGGGAAATATGGATACGCAATTGCTGTCTCCAATGTTGAAAGGTCGTCCCTGTTTGTGCTTTGAATAGGCGCTGCAGAGTTCTTTCGGAGGCCCCTGCATGCTTAGCCAGCAACTGTAGAGAGTCTTTGTTGGCGGGCTCAGCAAGTAACATGTCACAAACTTTCAGCAAGCGAGGATCAGTAGGAAGGGGGAGGTGTAAAGGAACGGTATTTGCAATAGCAATCTGATCGCGAATAAGTCTAAAGAGACGACCGCTAGGGCCCGTCCAGTCATATTCTTGCGGTTGCTTCATACTCTCAAGAATGAGTTCCTTTAGTAATGGCGATATTTCTAATACATTGCAGGATTGTGGAATAATTGCCGCTTCTTTTACGCTGATATAAATACTCGATACTTCTGCCCCCGCCATGCTGGCTACCGTATGTTTTTCATGAGGAGGAACCCAAACTGCACGTTGTGGAGGAAGCAAATAGCGTCCGTTGGGAGTCGAGACATCTAGCACACCCTTGTAGGCATACACCAACTGCCCCCATGGGTGGCTATGGGCTGGAACTGATGATTTAGGTGGCAATGGCCTTTGTAATAAGCAGATAGGTCGGGGCAACACTCCCTTGGGTAATGCAACCAATGGTACTTTTTGCCAATACTGTCGTGTATGCGTCATAGATTGTCATTATAGCGATATTGCGTCATGTGTAACACCGTTACACTGGCTTTATGTTGAATCGGGCACACCACAGGAGCTACCCATGATTAAGATTGCAGAATTAGGACACCTTTTGATAAAGGTCGCTAGTATCAGGAATTCACTTTCATTTTACCGAGATTTACTTGGCTTTGAATTGGTTGAATACGATGAGGAAAATCATGGGAAGACCGCCTTTTTATCCCTGGGGCGATCTGGCCATGCAGTTGATTTACTTGAAGTTGGTTCTGACCTTGGTGAAATTAGGGAGAGCCGATTACACCACTTTGCACTTAGGGTCGAGACGGAATCTGATCTAACACATGCATACTTTGAACTGTTAGATGCGGGTGTAAAGATCATTCGGGCAACGGATCATGATTCCCAAAAAAGCGTATTTGTATACGATCCGGATGGCAATATTGTCGAACTCTATTACGAGTTATCTAATGCGTTAGAAAAATTTAGAAAAGGCCGCGTCGACACGGACAAACCCATTGAATTCGTTCGCCCTTAGATCATTTGCGTCAATGTAAGATAACTTCACGTTATTTGTGAGGCAGATACGCTATACTTAACAACAACTTAGGCCCTTGAAGCGTTTGTTTTTATAACACTTAGTTCTTAGGGCCTTGGCTCTGTGAATAACCGTAGGATAATCATTTCTAATATGCATAAATCAATTCGCATATTGTTTGCGATACTTGCCTATTTTTGTTGGGTCTGCAATGTAAATGCTGCGGACTGTTCTGCATATTTCACCGATACGATTCAAGGGCATAGTGCATCGAGTAAAATTAAATTCAAAGATACTGGTAAGGTAATCAGTGACTCGGACACGGTGCTAAACTTCCCCACGTTAGACGATCAATCTGATTCAGGTAATAACACCTGTAATACCACGGACTGTAGTGTTACAGGGGCACAAACGTCTGCGCTAACATTGCCATCGTTTAATACTACCAGTGCCAGTAATGATATAGATGTGAGTAGCGGAACTTCAACTATCGGTAGCGGAGGTACCTATAGTGTCACAGAGATAAAAGACCTGACCGTAAGCAGCTCTGCCAATGTTACCTTTCTTGCATCAGCGACAAAATACAAAATATCCAAAGGTAAATTCAGTAATAGTGCCGTAGTCACCTTTAATTCAGGTCAATATTGGTTCAACGAATTAGAGATAACAAATTCTACTCAGATAATTATTAACGGCCCCGTGACAATATTTGTTAACACCCATTTTGATATTGAAAACTCTGCGTTTATCAACGTTAGCGGCGCGGCGAAAGATCTGGTAATCGTTGGGTATGAGCAAATTCATTTAAAGGACGATGTGCAAGTACACGCGGTGCTGTACGGTGCGGGTCAAGATGTGAAGCTAGAAAACGACGCCAAGCTTACGGGAGTTATTTCAGCAAATGGTACAGTTGAAATCAAAAATACCGCAAGTGTCACTTATGAAAGTGCTAGCGGTACAGAAGTAGCTGATCTATGTAGTGGGTCAAGTATTACCATTGATCACTATGAAATAATCCATGACGGCTCTGGTTCTACGTGTCAGTCGGAGTCGGTTACCATCAAAGCGTGTACCGACGCGGCGTGTTCTACAACGTTATCCAGTAGTGTGAGTTTGTCTTTTCAAGGTGACGGCTCGACTATCAGCTCTCCGACGTTTACGGGAAGCACTACATTTACCTACGACCATACCACTGCAGAAACCTTAACGTTATCTGTCGCAAGCCCCAGTGTGACGGCAACAGGAGCGTTGGTGTGTAGCGGTGGCAGTGGGTCTAGTTGTGATATTGCATTTTCTTCTTCTGGCTGTACTACGTCTTGCGCTACTTACTTCCCTGATACTGCACAAGGCAACACTGCATCAAGTTTTATTCGTTTTCGAAACACTGCACGCGTCGTGAGTGATCCTGATAATACCGTAAGTTTCCCAAGTATTTCTGATTGGACTGCATTTCATAACACCTGTGATACCGTGGATTGCTCCACCACATCATCAGCGGTGCCTGCATTCACGGTACCGTCGTTTGAAATGACCTCTACCAATACGGATGTGTCCACGAGCAGCGGAACATCTACAATTGGAAGTGGGGGTACTTATAGTGTTAATGAGATTGATGATCTGACCATAAGTGGATCGTCTAATGTAACTTTCTTAGCGTCAGCGACAAAATATGTGGTTGATACGGCATACTTCTCAGGTACATCGGTAATAACGCTAAATGCTGGCGAGTATTGGTTTGATTTCTTGGAGATTAAAGGCTCAGTTCAAATTATCGTTAATGGGGCCGTGACAATATTTGTGAATCAGCATTTTGATATTGAGAATACCGTGCAGGTTAATGTCAGTGGTGATGCTAAGGATCTCAGTTTGGTGGGTTATGATAAAATTCACCTTAAGAATAGTGTTGAATTTCACGGGGCCATTTATGGCAGTGGTGGCCAAGAAGTCAAATTGCAGAATACCGCTAAGGTCTTTGGTGCGGTCTCTGCCAGTGGTAAACTCGAATTAAAGCACTCATCGTATATTACCTACGAAGACGTTAGTGGTTTAGAAGTGGCAGGGTTATGTGGGTCTCCTACCGCACCGACTATTAGTACCTTGACCGCATCATGTAGTGCGTTAAATCAGCTTACATTAGCCTTTTCAGAAGATGTATCATCATCTACGGCACAAAACACCAGTAACTACAGTTTGGCAAATGCAGCTTCTGGCAGTGTTACGATAAATTCAGCGGTACGTTCGCCAGACAATACTGTGACATTAACGACAGCAACCACGCTAAACGATTTCACTGAATATACATTAACGGTTAATAACGTCGAAGATCTGGAGGGTAACGCTATGACCAGTAATTCGACCGCAACGGTAACGCTAGCTTGTAGCCAAAATTGTATTACCGATTCTTTCGTAGGCCCGGGATCGTTGAATTCCACTTGGTCAGTTGGTAATAACAGTGGTGCATTTGGTGATCCAACAATAGTGAGTAACGGCCGTTTACGCTTAACGGATGCGTCAGGCAATGTTGCCACAGTCGCAACATTACTGAAAAAGTTTCCAGGCGCAGAAAATAGGATCGAGATCGAATTTGATTATTATGGCTACGACGGCTCAGGTGCTGATGGTGTGGCGGTAATCTTTTCAGATGCCACTGTGTCAGCCGTCACCGGGGCATACGGTGGGTCATTGGGTTATGCGCAAAGAACTGGTGTTGATGGGTTTGCGGGAGGTTGGCTGGGTGTTGGTTTAGACGAATACGGTAATTTCTCTGCCGCCAATGAAGGGAAATCTGGTGGAACAGGTTTCTTAGCCGATAGTGTCGCATTACGGGGTTCGGGTAGTGGCTCCAGTGGGTACCCGTTTTTAGCCAATTCTGGTGTGCTTTCACCGGGTGTTGATCAAAGTGGCAGTACGCCGAACCCTGGGGATCGTTACAAAATCATTATCGATCATACTATGGGAGGTGGTGTTGCCAATGTTTCTGTGGAGCGTGACACGGGTTCTGGCTATAGCGTAATCGTGACGGAGTTTGATATCTTTACCGTAAATGCATCTCAGGCAAGTGTTCCAGCAGACTGGCAGATATCATTTACAGGGTCTACTGGCGGGGCGACAAATATTCATGAAATCGGTGATCTTAAAATATGTGCAGCTCAACCAATAACGGATACTAGCTCAGTTGATCACTATGCGATTAGCCATAGTTCAATTGGTGTTACCTGTGAGGCGAGCCAGATAACAGCGACGGCTCATGATGCATCTCATAATGTTGTCAGTGTCTCGAGTGATACTGATCTGACGATTACGACGACACCCACTGTTTCTGGCATTGTCTCAACACCGGCTACTATTTCTAACGGAAGTAGTTCAACCACGTTCTATATTAATCAAACGAGTGCATTAAGCGGCATTGATATTGATGTGACTGATGGAACGAATACTGACCCTGATGATGCAGGCTCTGAAGATGCTACGTTCAGTTTTCTTGATACTGCGTTTCGATTCTACGCCGACAGTAGTAATACGGATACCACACCGATAGTTACGCAAACCGCGAGTGAGTCATCCACGACGACCGGGCAATCATTGGAATTGCGGGCAATAAGAACCAATACCGACACGGGCGCTTGTGAAGCTGCGCTGCAAGGCACCTCAGCCGTAAATATCGCTTATGAATGTAAGAGCCCTACAGCATGTTCGGCGGGGAACTTGGTGTCGTTTACGGGGGGGGGAACAAAATCAGTTGCGAGTAATGATAACGGCTCCAGTTTAAGTTATACCTCTGTCAATATGGTTTTCGATGCCAACGGCGCTGCTCCATTTTCGTTTAAGTACAGTGACGCTGGTCAGATTACATTGCATGCTCAAAAAATTGTTGCTGCTAGTTCGCCGGACCCCGCGTTTACGCTAACAGGAAGTAGCAATGCATTCTGGGTAAAGCCAAAGGAACTTGTCATAACCGCTAAGTCCAGTGGTACTGCACTTGATAATACTAGCGCCAGTGACCCCACGCCGGTTCACAAAGCTGGTGTGGGGTTTGATTTGGTCGTCACCGCAGTCAATGCTGATGGGGGTACCACGCCTAACTATGTGTTGGGCCAATCACAACTGAGCTTAGCAAGAACGGGCCCTACCACTGTTGCAGGGTTAGAAGGTGATCTAAAATATTCAGCAGCAGGTACTATTACCAGTGCACTGAGTTCCACATTTCAAAATGCCACGCTAACGAGTTTTACAGCAGGAGTTTCTAGCTATAGCGCAGCAAACTATTCAGAAGTTGGCTTGATCAACTTGGATATTAAAGACATAGATTATGGTGGCTTAGGTGTCACTATTGATGCTGATGCAATTAATATTGGTCGATTCATTCCCAATCAATTTTTGGTAACCGTTTCTGATGGTAGCTTTTTAGGTACCTGTGGATCGTTTACCTATACCGGGCAGCCCTTCACCTATGATAGCGCTCCCGCTTTTACAATCACGGCCCAGAATGCCGCGGGAAATACTACTGGTAACTACACGGATCCAGATTACCTAAAATTATTGCATAGCAATATCAATAGTAATCGTACCTTTCCAACGACAGATGGTACGACCACAGGCGCATCTTCTGCTCTGATGGCGCTAACACCTAGTTCGGGTGATGGTACACTAGTGGAAACTAGCCAAAATAGTGGGATTATGACCTACTCGTTTAATGCCAGCGATACGTTTACCTATATCCAAGAAACCAACGCGATCACAGGCCCTTTTAACCCAGATCTAACGATTACCACTACGCAATTTAGTGATAGCGATTCAGTACAGTCTCTGACGGTTCCTGATGTTACACCAACAGCCACAGCGACGCCCATTCGATATGGACGTTGGCGGATGGAAAACATCTATGGACCAGAGACCAGCAGTTTGTCCATGGTGTCGGTGACGGAATATTTGGATGGTAGTGGGAATTGGTTGACCAATACATTGGATAGTTGCACGGACCTAAGTGCAAGGGTGTCGATTAATCAGCAAACTGTTGGGACCAACTATACATCCATTGCCGTGGGGGGAGGGACCACAGATTTCACGTTAACGAGTCCTGTCGCGCTTGGCATTGCCAGTTATTCATTTACCCCGCCAAATGCAGGGAATACCGGAGAGGTAGATGTGGGTGTAGATCTTGCCTTGCACCCTTGGTTACGCCATGACTGGGATGACGATGGTGATTTTGAAGATCATACTGAAGTCACTGCCACTTTCGGTGTTTATCGGGGTCATGACAGAGTGATTTATTGGAGAGAGATTCCGTAGTTTGATATCGTAGTTTGCTACCAACGGTAGTTTGGAATTTGTCGTTGGTTATCCTAGGAATTTGATCAATACATTGGAGATCATGGCCGGAGAAATAGGCTTAATAAGGATGTCATCCATACCTGAAGTTTTGCACTGTTCTAAATATTCAGAAACTGCATGGGCTGTGAGGGCAACAACAGGTTTTCGAGTGAGTCCATTTTCTTTCTCATAGCGACGTATTTTTTTGGTCGCGTCATAGCCATCTAATACGGGCATTTCGCAATCCATAAAAATAATGTCAAATTCCTTGTGATGATTCTTAAAGGTTTCAAACGCGTCGTGACCATTTTCGACTACGTGATGCTGCACAGTAAGTTTGTCGAGGAATCCGGTAGTGACATCTACATTAATTTCGTTGTCCTCTGCAATTAAGACTTTAATGCTCGAGGCCACAGACTTTCGCTGGCTGGGGAGGGCGTTCACCGTCATTAGAGATGAGCGATCCAGCTTTTGGAACTGTAGGGTAAACCAGAAGGTTGAGCCGACATTTAATTCGCTGACGACACCAATCTTTCCTCCCATAATCTCAACGAGTTCTTTGGTAATCGCAAGGCCTAAACCACAACCGCCATAATTTCGTGAGGTTGAGAAGTCGGCTTGTTGGAACGGTTTAAAGATGTCGTGAACCTGATCTTCGGCCATTCCCATGCCGGTATCGATAATATGAAATTCATAGACTTCCATGTCGTCGGTTTCAACGCTCTTCTTGACGTTGATACCAACCTGCCCAGAGTCAGTGAATTTAAGTGCGTTACCGACTAAGTTAAACAGTATTTGTTGTAGCCGTATTGGGTCGCCCTGAATAAACCCCTTTATGTTGTCGTCGATATGATAAGTGAGCTCAACGTCATTGTTGGTTTTTCCAAATTGTAGAATATCAACGCTTTCTCGAATGATATCTGACGGGCTAAAGGCCTTGGCTTCCAACACAATATTGCGCCGTTCCAATTTCGTGAAGTCCAAGATTTCATTGAGTAGTCGAAGCAGAGTGTTTCCGCTTTGTTGTATGGTACTAACTAATTTGGTTTGTTTTTTGTCGAGGGTGGTTTCTTTTAATAGTTGTGTGAGCCCAAGCACGCCGTTCATAGGGGTTCTTATTTCATGACTCATAACCGCTAGAAAGTTTGCTTTGGCTCGGTTGGCATCTTTTGCTTTCATTGATTCTTGTAGCGCTTCCATTTCCCGATTTCTTGCGATTAATTCTCTCTTTTGAGATGAATATGCATTCCTCTTGAGTCGAGTTATTCTGATGGCTAACGCAGTGGATATCAGTACGGCTTCTATCGCTGACCCTGCCTGTAAGCTACATTCAGTGATCAGGTTGACGGAAATTAATCCTAACTTATTTAACGAAAGCAGTACGGCTCCTGTGAGTAACGAGGTCCAGGCCACTGTAAATATTCGTGTGTCTATATCACCTTTAGACCAATTCAGCAGGCAAGCTGTTAAGATGGTGACGGCCATAATGGTAGGTAAAAAGGTCACAAGAATTGCAGTAAGGTTGGATTCAATCACAAAATTAGACAGTGCGAGTATAACGCTTAGCCCCATGATGATAGCCAGTGCGCGATAGGCAAAGGGAAGAGTTTCGCGAAGACGTAGAAACAGTATGCTGAGTAAAGAGCAAGAAAATACACTGGTGGCTATAAAGAAAACAACGCTATGGTAGTTAAATTCCGGTGTGTCGGGCCAGAAGTATTGTGCAGCCAATCCTTTTTGGATCAAACTGAACATGAGTATATTTGAGATGCAAATGATGTAGGAAAAGTAGATTTTCTCCTTGGTTACGACAGCCACAAAAAGATTGTAGCCAATCATAATGAGCATAATGCCGAATACCATACATAGGAACATCAGCATTTTAGTATCTTGTTCCCAAAAATCTCGCTCAGCCCATAACCCAATGGGGAATTGTATGGGTAGTCTTGAGACTACTCGTATATATAGAGTGTTGCTGTCTTGAGGTTGAAACGTTAGTGGGAAAATTGGATTGCGATGACTCACGATATGGCTGGAAAAGGGCAAGCTAAAGCCAATGCTAGTATCTGAGATTATACTATTGGCCTGTGTTTGGAATACTTGGATTTTTTCCAGAAAGGGGGTTTCGATGACGAGTAGACGTTCAAGGGGAGATAGGCTCGTATTTTTTAGTGAGAAACGGAACCAATACACATGTTTGGAGTAACCGAAATTTATGATCTCTTGGGTAGATCTTGTCCAAGCTGAAGAGTCGAGGTGCATAACCTCCTGGATAGAAAGGGAGCCGTTGGATTCAGCAACATAATCAATGTGCTGTGATAGCGATACATAACCTTGGCTCGTGTCGAATGACAAAGGCATATTATCGGCATAGGATTGTCGACTGGGTATTGCAACAAGAACAGCAACGAGTAGACATATAAGACCAAGCTGTTGCAACTTGCTCTCAGTCCATTGAAAGTGATTCATAGCGAACGTCAATGTATAGAATTTGAGCGCTGGATTATAAATGAAACGCTCGTTCATAAAAAACTATTTTGTAAGCTATAAGACAATCTTTCCTAAAAGTTATTGTTTTGCTCTAAATGGCAGCTACATATTCAACTAAATGTCTATGGTGTTTTATTGAACTTGCGTTTTTATGCAAGTTATTGTTGATAGACTTGCTTGAGTTTACGTTGAGTCTTTGGGCCACAGATACCGTCTACATCCAAATTATTGTTCGACTGAAATCCGATGGTCGCATTTTTGGTGTTCTTGCCGTTTATACCGTCAACCACGCCAGCCTCAAAACCCAAATTATTTAGACGAGTTTGCTGCCCGGCGATGGTTGAAACATCGGGGATCTGCTCTTCTTTAACATCAAAGTCCATATAGGCGATGGGCTCATCTTGTTTAGGGTCGAGCCAAACATCAATCTTTCCTTTGAGCTGTTCGGGTTTAAGTACTGTTTCAAACTGACCATTACGATCGGTTTCGCCTTCAATATTGCCACCGTCAGTTTTAAGCAATACTTTTTTATTGGCGTATACGCGGCCTTTTTTGTTTTGCAGTTTTAAAATGAATTTCTCTCCGGCGGCTTTTAAGAACACGACGGGGATTAGACTGTCCCGTTGACTTCGAAGTGCTTTGCCTTTCTCGCTTAGTATTTTGTAGCCAGTGGCATCTATATCGATGTTTTGATTAAGCAGTGCTGTTTCTATACTGCTCACATCACCCATGGGCGTTCGAAAATGTTGGTCATTACTATAAGCAGAAAAATCGAGCGCAGTCGTCACTTCCTGTTGCTTGGTGTTGTCACTTTCTAGGGTTTCAATATATGGCCAGTCCCACTGCTGTTCAGAATAGGCTATTCGTGTAGTATTGGCACCGGTTTGTAACTCACCGCCGAGCTTATAAGCTGTCCAGATCCCACTGACCCAATGCCCTTCCGCTTCCCTGAGTTCTTCTTGGCCAAAATCCCCATTCCAGTTTTTTCGGTAGTACTCGACATTAACATCACGCATTGCTTGGTTCTTTAAGACTTCCAGTTCACGCCATAATTTCCCGCGCCAGAAAACGTAAATCCAACCAGGTTTAAGGATATCTGTTTGCTCCTGGTTTTTATTCTTGTTGATATACGCAAGTGGCCGGACAGGTACAAGTACGTTATCCCACTCTGGCTTGTCGGTGGTCCTGTCGACGGTTTCAACATTATCTTGTAAAGGCAATCGTATGTCGGCACAGGGACCTTTGGTTGGAATAACAATGGTAATATTTCGAGGTGTTTTCGGAAGGTTGCGAAATTCTGCAATACTGCGGTGGTTTGAATGAAGATGATTTTGAGTGGAGCCAAGTTGCGCTCTTTCTCCATATTCACTGCTCCCACCTTGTGAAATATCGTTGAGCTCAATTTTCTGCTTTGGGCAGGAATTGCGTCCAGCGATCTCAATTATAATTTTGTATTTGAAATCTTCGGTTTTATTTCTGGTCAGTTGGTTGTCTGGTGATGTTTGGCTGCCGGTAGTAGAAGTGTTAATAGCGCTATTTTGTGTGGCGCTTGGCTGGCTAGTGGGGGTAGTGTTTGGACGCATAGCGCGCTGCATTGCCACAAAATTTCGCATATCCGGACTGAGGATAGGGGAGATCTCGTCATTGTGGTGATCTTGAGTCGAGACCGGGGCTGGCGCTGTATTAATAAAATGGGTGGTTTCAGAAGCCACGACACTCGATCCACCATTGGCTTTCCCTTCTGGGCGTACAATAATGAACTCACCTGATTCAATGCGATCGCCAGCGATGATTGCGTCCTCTTCGCTGGATGATCGGACTAACCCGGTACTTTCTAAGAGTGCAGCTAAGGCGTTAACATCAAAATCCAGTGCTTTTTCAACGAAATGATCGATATCATAACGGCTGTGCAATTGCACCACAGAATCTTGCTCTATCCCCTTGGTACCAAGGGCTTCAAGGACGTCGTAACTACTTCCATCTACTGATACACGAGCTTTCAAGGGCGTTTCCCCACCTTTAACGGATTGAATCAGCTATATAGACAGATATCTCGTAAGTATCAGGCAGGTAATAAGAGGAGAAAACACTAAGGTTTTGCTAATATAATCATGAATTTGTCAAGAATAGGGAACAACTATGTCAGACATAGACGATCAATTAGTAGCGTTCTGTCAGCGTGGTATGGCTGATATACGTCATTCCGAGGTGCTAGGCATCAAAGCTGTAGCGGCAAGTAAACAGGGTGTGACGTTATTGCTTCCCTACCAGCCGGGTATTGTTGGGGATATAGAAACGGGCGCGATGCACGGTGGCGTTATCTTTTCACTCGCAGACCAAGCCAGTGGATTTGCCGTGTTCTCTCATCGTTATCCAAAGGTGCAAATAGCACCGACCTTGGATCTTCGTATTGACCATATGCGAAAATCCACAAAAGACACGGATATGCTGTGTTTCGCCGAGTGTTACAGAGCCACAGATAATGTTGCGTTCACTCGAGCAGTAATACATGAAGGTGATATAGATAACCCTGTGGCGCATGCCGTGGGCAGTTACATGTTTTTAGAAAATGTAAAAGATCAACGCTGGTTAAGGGAAGGTGCCTAATGGACTTGTTATCACTGGTTCGAGATTGCAGAGATACATTGACATGCAAAGCGCTAATTGACCATATCCCATATTCTGCGTTCATTGGTATGGAATGCGAACAGTTTGGCGAAGAATACATCTTTCGTTTGCCGAAAAATGAAAATAATTTGGGAAACCCAACGTTACCAGCGATTCACGGTGGTGTGCTGGGCGGTTTTTTAGAAAACGCTGCGATCATTCACTTGCTGTTAAAACTGGATACACCTCGACTGCCTAAGACAATTGATTTTTCGATAGATTATCTTCGCGCAGGTCATCATAAAGAAACCTATGCTTCTTGTGAGATTACAAGGCAGGGGAGAAGGGCAGCAAACGTATCAATGCTAGCGTGGCAAACCAAAAAATCAGAACCTATAGCTGTGGCACGCGCGCACTTTTTGATGGAGCAGATAATAGAATAACTAAATCTCCCGCCAAGAATTACTTCTACACGTACTCGGCGTTTTTCCTGACCATTTTTTAAAGGCCCGGGAAAAATTGGCCGGGGTGTTGTAACCTATCCTCACCGAGATATCTTCAATAGTTAATGCGGTCGATTGCAATAAGTTGAGGCTATCCCTATATCTTACGTCATCTAATAGTTGTAAAAAGGTAATGCCTTTTTGGTGTAATTTTCTTTTAAGCGTTCTGTCTGACATGTGCAGCGTATTTGCTACGTGAGGTAGGTCCGGGTAATCGCTGTCTCTGCTGACTAGTTGAGCCCTCACTTTGTCTACAATATTTTCACAATATCCTAGCAAAGCCATCTCGTGTTCACATTGATCCATGACAATTCTGGCACTGATGGGGTTTGCAGTTTTTATTTTGTAATTGAGCATCTCTTTGTTATAGAGAATTTTGTTAGTGGGCATATTCCAGCGGACTTCGGGGAGCTGGTGCTTAAATTCTTCAAAATAATCAGGCTCGGGCCTGTCAAACCATATCTGCGTATTACGTTTGGCATTGTCTAATTGATCCGGTGCCAACAATGACGATGCAATAGACCAGCATTCGGCAAAAAATGTATCGAATGCCATATCCCTAAATAAATCAAACGTAGTGGATTCTTTTACCTCTACGATGGCGTGATGTTCAGTTTCTGACAAAGTGAGTGAATAAAATGGTGTAATCGTACGCACATACTTAAGGCTCATCCCAAGTGCTTCCCGATAGGTGTTACAGCTCATCATGCCAAAACCTAGCAAACCAATTTTTGTATGGGTAGATGCTAATCCTAGTTTAAAGCCTAGGGATGGGTCATTGCACCGGAGCATCAAGTTGTACACGATCGCTCCCATTTCAACCGCGTTGATTCTAGCACTGGGTTGCTGTAGTTGAGTAAGGGTGATATTCGTGTGTCTAAGGATTTTCTCTGCTGGATAACCAAGCTGCGCAGCGTAATTTATGACAGCCAATGGGAATACAGAAGAGATACTTTCAGATTTTAGGTGTTTTAGTTTTTCGGGGGTCATGCCGCAAGTATCGTTAGCAAAAATATTACTATGGAGACTTTGACGTTCTGTTGCAATATTTAGTGGGAGATTGGGTCGATAGCGTCTCTTATCGAGTGCATATTTGACATCTAGAGGTCGTGGAAGGGGTGAAATGGTGAGCATACGCCGAGTCGGCACCCATTGTAGCTATGGACTATGCCACCACTCACACTATGTAAACAGGCTTAATTATTTGTCGGTCAGCTTTGGTTCGGCTTTCTTAACGCGTATTTTGCTGCCAGCAACATCAGTACCATTTAAGACTTTCATCGCCTTTTTGGCATCACCTGGATTAGGCATTTCTATAAAACCAAAACCTTTGGATTCGCCGGTGTTTTTGTCCATAACTAGCGAGCAGGATTGTACATGGCCATGGGCTTCAAACATGGTTTTGAGCTCTGCTTCGGTTGTGCTACGGGCGAGATTACGTATTAGAAGTTTCATTAGGTATGTTTAGTCGCTATTGATTGAGGGAGATGATAAGTAATGCGCCCGATAGTACCAGTTATCGGGTATATAACCAATAACTGGTGTGTGACGGATGAATGCTCAAAAGAGCGTAAACGAGCGATTTTGACGGATTTAGGTGTGTTTCTGCTATTTATGCCTGCAATCTCTCCAATACTGCCTTGTAGGTGGTACCTGCATCACTGAGCCTTGCGGTGTGAGATGCGATAGGTCATTGCTAGATAAATCGTTGATACACCAGGGGAGCAAACGCCACGAGAAGCAAAGTGATAGCCATTACCGTAAGGGGTAACAAAATCCTTTCATTTCTATACCAAAAACTTGAGATAGTGGGGTCTGGAATAAATGCATCCTCCCCAACGACTTGGCGGGTGAGTAGGTGATTGAGCGCAACTGGCGGCGTGAGGTAGCCCAGCTCAAATGCAACAAGTACCACCATCCAAAAGTGTAATGGGTGTATGCCTTGCTGGTAGGCGATGCTTGCCACTGATGTCGAGACCAGTATCAGCGCGCCAAAAGCGTCCATAATCATACCGATAAATACTAACGCAATTACCAAGAATCCCATGGCGATCCACGTTGAGTCGAAATCCGTAGGCAACGAGTCAAAGAGCCCCGAGCGCTGAATGATACCTGCAATCGCAAAAGAGCAGGCCATGACCATCAATATTGCACCAATATGCAAGGCGGCACTGCTAACGGACTCAAAAAGTGCACCTGATGTCGTCGACTCTCGTTGAGGATCATTTTCCAAATCCGTTCGGTCGTTGGAAAATTTCCTTTCGTAGATGATGATGCTGATCAATAAGATAGGCAAGATAATGGGTGCGGAGAACTGATCCAAGTAAGCGTGTAGAACAATACTGTAAACAGACAATACACCTACAAAGATAAGCAAATAGGGTACAAGTGATGTTAATGCGGATAAGGTAGGACCGATAGCCAAACGAATAGGCGTGATTTGAAATTTGTCTTTCTTTGTTATCATAACCACGATAAAGAATATTAAGAAAGTAATGAGGAAGACCCGAGCACCCCAATAAAAAAGGTCGTCAGTAACCACCTCTTTGTTTAGCATGGCGATTGCAATAACAAGCAAGCATGGCTGAAGTACCACGCCTGAACTACCGGTCATCGCGGTCGCTGCGAGGGCCAATTGTTTTCTTGCACCTACCCGCGTCAACTCAGTATAGACAACTGTTCCCATTGCAATAATGATGATACCTGAGGCTCCAGTATAAGCGGTGGGCAGTGCCATGATAATAATCGCCGCGAGTGCTAGCATTTCCGGTGGAAGCTTCCAGGGCGTAAGCGTCTTAAAAATCAACTCTCCAATACGGGTTTGTTTTAATAGCATCCCTATCCAAATATAGAGCCCAATATTAATAAATAGACCTGCTAATTCGAACATTTGGCCAAATAAAATGGCGGTTCCGGCGGTATGTTGTTGAGCCACGATAAAGTAATAAGAGGCAACGAGAGAGAAGATGGAGTAGATGGGAATGGTGAGTAAAGCATGGCCAATGTTTTGTTCGGCATGTAAATCTGACGGCGGCTTAATGAGCTGAAATATATTAATTGTTGCCAGTGTTAAGAATCCAAAGATCATCATAATAGATATCTCTGGGTGAGTTTCAGCGATACCAGTGTCAATGGCGGTGCTTCGATGAACGAGAGACGAGAAAAACAGCAGGAGATTGCCTGTCAGTTGCGTTGTCGTCGAGATTCGCTGGTCGTATAAAGATTTGATGGGTCTAAATGCAATATGATGCTGTTGTGACGTTGCGATTGCCGCGGCGATAAATAATAAAAGAATAAGTACGTCACGTTCCTGCTGTAATGAGAAAAGGGCCAGTCCGGTGATGGAGGTTTCTACGGTTCTAAAAATTACAACCGGTAGTGTGACTCGATCTTGGTTCTGTTGACTAATCGCGTGTTTTTTCTGACACAATGCTTGCTGTTTTTTAAGCGAATCCATTGTGGCATTACGATCAAATATCTCTGGGATGAGATCGTCAGGGCTAGGCGCTGGAAAGGTGTGTTCTAACCGATTAAGTTCGTGTGAAAGATTCAGGTTTGGGTTGCAGGATGGTGTCGGTAGGTCACCCCTCAATATCACATAATCACTCCAAAGATAGTTCCCCAGCTCAAGTAGGCGAGCTTGAACATTTTCTCCTGTATGGGAGATAACCGTAAATAAAAGCAGCGCCAGTATTAATAGGGTAGGGGCTTTGTTGTAGGTAGGGATGCTTGATCGACTCATGATGTGCTCAACGGATACTTAAGTGATTGTGAAATCTTATTCTTTGTCAGGTGCGGTACATTCGCTTCGGCGAGGATCGAGGCTGCAACGAATTTTTCGTAATACCGTAAGCGCTTTGGCATCGTAAATCCCTTCATCCCTCAGGGCGAGCCTGTTTTGTCTAAAGACTTCGTCCCAATTTTCTCCGTTGGTATTCTTGACATCGATCCAATATTTGTTAGGAATTCGTTGCTCGGCTTCTGTGATCAGTTTAAGTGCGGTGTCGAAGTTGCTGCTGATATATTCTCTTGATGATTGTCCAAATTCAGCCGGTAGCGCATCGGTTCTTGCGACCATCTGTAGTGTGGCTTGTAAAAGGGGGAAGTTAACAATCCCTCCATTGGGCTCCATACCTTTATGCAACTCCATGGGTTCGAATGCTAATGCCGGCCCACCTGCGATGTCGACGGTATGATTATTGAATTTCGCAAAAGCATTGCTAAGGGTTGATGCTACTGGCGTCATTCCTGATTGAGCGACCAGAATTTGCATTTCAGGTGCATTATCTAACACAGCGATGCGTTTGCCGGCCAGAGCTTCTGGACTATTAATGGATTTGTCGGTCACAAAAGGATAAATCGCACCGATGGGCAAAATACCGATGACCTCATATTCCCCCGAGCGCATAAACTTAGCGGCATTCTTTTTTGCCAATGTCGCCAAGGTAGTTTTTAAGTGCTTATAGGTAGGAATGGAACCGATGGAATCTAGGGTGCCTGTGAAGTGATTATAGCTTCGGGCTCTTAGGCCCGACAAATTCACCAAATCGCATACGCCAGCTTTAAAATCTTCTGACGCTACACGCTCGTCGGTATAAGGGATCAACTTTATTGTGGCACCCCATGCCAACGCTGTTGTTTGATAATCGACAAATGCTTGGAAGATTGGCCCATTGCCGCCGATAGGATCAAATGCGCACATTGTCACTGCGGTAGTGGATTTTTCAGCGGTAGCCAGCTCTATTAGTGAGGCCCACAAACCAATGGATATACCCAACGTGATTAATGCTCGAGTGATTGAGTGCATTACTTTATACCTGATTTATGAATGATGATTAAATAAGATCGTTAATGTCTAAGGCTGAGCTGTTTTCCAGTGGCGAGTCGTCCCAGAAGCTACCCAAGCGACCAAAGGGTGTTCTTTCTCCTGTTGCTTTTGTCCACATGCGATCTGAAATAAGTCGTATTTGTAGGGTGGCTATTTCATCAAGGAATTGAAGGTCTCGGATGGGCGCAACTTCTTCTTTCGATTTCACGTGTGCTTTAATAATGCGCTTTACTCGGGCTTGATCACCTTTGCCTGCGTAGAGCGTTGCTTGCAGCATTTGCACCATTCGAATGCCTTGGTTGTTGCCCACCGTGACGGCGTCTTCTAATTGTTGTTCTGGGTCCACGCCTGGCGGTAATTCACCGGGTAGCAAAATCATGGCTAACGCATCGACCCCTTTTGGTAATCCCCACCACTTTTTGTTATCAAGACAACCCATGCTCCGCCTAATTTTTGGGGCGATGGATAGGGGGACACCCACTGTAGTCTCTGAAGCTATGTCGGCGGCAAGTGCCTGAATTCCATCGATTAATCCCATAATCCAAAAAAGCTCAGAAGCCTCTGAGGCAAACACGGGGCATTGGTCACCAGGTTCACCATGAACACGTACAATAGATTGATAGCCCCCGTAAAGCCGTTTAGCGGCAAGAGCTAAATAGCGTTTTTGTTGTGTGCGAGCATCCCTTGCTTCACTCGGCAGGTTAGCCCGCATTGCACGAATGTTGCGCAACTCTGCTTCTTTCGCTTTGAGATCGGCACACATGCCTGTCGCGAGTGCAAGTAAGCTCCCAAATTCATCCGTGATAGAGCCGAAAGAACCAATGACCGGTGACATGCCTTCACCCATGGCACAGGCAACATCAGGGTCCTTAGTGGAAAGGAAGTAGGGCAAGATGCGATCTTTTCCGTAGGCCACGACACCCATGCCAGCAGTATCATAAATTGTACTGCATGCTGATAAGGTTAATAGCAACGCTATAAACAGTAGGCGTATATATAGAGATGAAGGTTTTAATGGCCGCATGGGTGTGTTCCGTCCTCGTGCTCACGTTTGTTATTTTATGGGTCTGTTTTTGTTGTTATTAGGCGTTAGGCAAATGATATTGAACGAGAGAGGCGTTGGTAATTATTGAATGGGACAATATTGCAATCAATTTAGGCCAAAGTAGAAAAGCGTACAGATTAAGGTAGGGCCATTGGAGTGTCTAAAAACTGTTCAAATATGATGTGGGTAAGTGGTCTAACACGAATATTTGATGTACAAAAAGGTGTGTGAGAGCCCGATGCTTGACACTCTTACCAATCACAATAATAATCATTAGTGCTGAAGGCAGGGTGGAGTTCTTGTTGTTAATCCCCAGGAAAATTGTGGCTTAGAAGTATCTGTAGCAATTTTTTATAAACAGTCTTCAGCATTTTTATCCTACTTTGTGAGAATACAATATCGGCCGTTATATTCGTCCACTAAGATCAAAATAATCAAGGATATGTTAAATGATCAAAAACGTTATCTATACTTTTCTCCTACTAGCGTTTTCCACGTCAGTGTTTGCTCACCCAGGACATGATCACAGTCACTGGATGAGTGGTTCCATTCATTTCTTGTTAGCAGGCGCTTGTTTATCTGTCGCTGCGCTCGCTTTTTATTCACTTAAAGCTAAAGTCCGTACTTCACGAGCTACTATTAAAAAATAGAGGGATTATCTAAACATGTTACATTCATTGCTCAAAGGCCTAGATAAGGCACTACGTTTTCCTGAGGCATCCGCACATTGTGATATCCCTTGTAAGGTCTATGATCCTGCTGTAGCTCAGATTAGTGCGCTAACCATTATTCGGTTACAAGACCTCTTGAAGGAACTTGAAGACAAAGATCAGTTGACCCTTGCGGATCACGCCCAATTTGGTCGCTTGATTGCTCAAAAAGAAGAGCATGCTGCAAAAGTAAAAGACGAGATTCGTATTATTTGGGGCGACTACTTTAAAGCGCCACAATTTGAAAAAATTCCCAATGCCCATGAGCTTACCCATAGCATCATGTTGCAAGCTTCAAAATGTAAGCAGAATTTGGAACGAGCCAACGGTGAGAAGCTCCTTGAGCTTGTTAACGAATTTGCAGAAGCGTTTTGGATGACCAAAGATGTGGCGACGTTTACGGCAACTTGCCCATATCCACCACAAGTAAAGGTTGTGTATCCGAAGCTGGATAACTAACATTTGCTAGCAGTCTATAAAGTTCATGGTAATAGCATGGTCCCCACCTTACGGGAGGGTGATTATGTTGTTACCAGGAACGTTTTTAAAAATTGTAAACCTGGCAACCTGGTGGTTGCTAAGCATTCCGTTTATGGCATTTTGATTAAGCGAATATTTGAGGTGGATAATTCTGGTTACCTGTCGCTTATTGGTGATAACGAAGAAGATAGCCTGTCTACAGAATCAATGGGGTGGTTTAGTCCCGAGAATATAATCGCCAGTGTCATGATGCGAGTGCCTAGTCCCCAAACTCCGTAGCTTCTTGTTGTTGTATTTCCCACAAATTCGCATAAATACCTTTCTTCTCAATTAATTCACTGTGGCTACCTTGCTCTGCGACTTTGCCATGACTTAATACAATGATCTTATCTGCATCGACAATAGTGGATAGACGATGTGCGATAACTAAGCTTGTATATCCTTCGGTGATTTCCTTCATGGCCTCTAGAATCGCCTTTTCAGATTTACTGTCTAGTGAAGAGGTAGCTTCATCAAATACCAAGATAGGGGGTTGTTTTAGAATCGCGCGAGCAATCGCTACACGCTGCTTTTCTCCACCTGATAGTTTTAATCCCCGTTCGCCTACAACGGTATTGACGCCGTCTGGCAATTCATCAATAAATCTATCGAGGTGTGCCATTGTAATCGCCTGTGCCACCTCGTCATCGGATGCAGTGGGGCGCCCATAGCGCACGTTTTCTTGGATTGTATTATTAAACAGAACCGTATCTTGGGGCACAATGCCAATGCTACCGCGGAGAGAATGCTGGGTTACTGAAGAAATATCCTGTTCGTCGATGGTAATGGTACCTGACGCGGTGTCGTAAAAACGAAACAGCAATTTGACCAACGTTGACTTTCCCGACCCACTTTCGCCAACAACAGCGACTTTGCTACCGGGTTCAACGTTAAAGCTAACATTGGAAAGGATTTCCCGTTGTTCGTGGTATCGAAAACAAACGTTGTCGAATTTTATGCTACCTTTGCCAATGGAAAGCACAGGGGCCTCTTGTTTGTCCCTAATTTTAGGTGCGCGATTAAGAAGCTCAAACATCTGCTCAATATTAGCGAGCGAGCCCTTTATCTCGCGATAAACAAACCCCAAAAAATTTAGCGGAATAAATAACTGCATCATAAACGCATTAATCAGCACGAAATCGCCAATCGTCATATCGCCATGGGCAACACCGTTAGCGGCTAATGCAAGCATGCTTGTCATCGCGACTGCAACAATCATGGCTTGACCCGAGTTCAATGCAAACAGGGTTAATCGATTTTTTCGCTTGGCTTTCTCCCACGTCTCAAGTTCGTGGTCATAGCGAGTGGCTTCATAGTCTTCATTGGTGAAGTACTTAACGGTTTCATAGTTAAGAAGACTATCAACCGCGCGTGAATTGGTTGCGGAATCCGCTTCGTTAACTTCCCGTAAATATTTGGTTCGCCATTCGGTCGCGATAATGGAATAAGTCACGTAACAAACAACTGACACAAAGGTAATCAGGGCATAAACAATACCGTAATTGTATAAGAGAAGGGCAACGACCATCAGCACCTCAACCAGGGTAGGTACAATGTTAAACACCATAAAGCGCATTAAAAAATTAATACCGGTAGTGCCACGTTCTAAGTCACGGGAAAGACCACCCGTCTTTCGGTTCAGGTGAAAGTCCAGATCAAGCCGGTGTAAATGTTGGAATGTCTGTAGGCTAATGCGTCGTATGGTGCGCTCGGTGACGCGACCAAATAGCGTATCTCGAAACTCATTTAACAACACATTAAAAAATCGAACAGCACCATACGCGAGAACCAACCCTAACGGTACAGCCACTATCGCCTGAGCGATATTGTCTGCGTTGTCCAGGGCATCGACAATATGCTTAAGAAAGAAGGGAATGCTAATACTGGCGAGTTTGGCAAGCAGTAAACAGCTAAGGGCCAGGATGACTCTATTCTTAAACTCTAGAAAGTAAGGCCATAGCAGTCGAATAACATGCCATTTCATGCCGACACCAGGGTCAGCCGCGATGTTTCCGTGACGCATTGCAATTCTCCCGCTATTTCAATGACTTAATAGTAGGCGTTAGCGAGGGGAGTTGCCAGTATGATTGAGGTATTAGCTTTAGTAATTGACCTCAAGCGGGCGAGAGGAGCTAGCATGGCGGGATGACTTTGGGAACCAATCATGGTGGCGCATGCAGCATAAGGAAGTGTGAAAATTCTAGGTTTGGGTTTATGTAATCGCCATTCAAGGATGCCGTATATGCAATTACTGCTGACAACGGAAAAGAGTTTGTGTACAGAACGCCACGCCTATTAATGGGAAGTCATAGCGATGCTGTAGTTGACTAAATTTCGATGTGCTGCAGAGTTGAATCCGCATGTTGTAAATACATACTGAAATTGCCCCCCCCCAAAAAAATCAATAGTGTTGGGCTCTTTTATTGCGCAGCTTTTACAAAACAGAGACTGTTTCTAACGACTAGTTGCTAAAATATGAAGAGTAGATGGCGACGTATATATAGAAATACTGTGATAGATTATGTCAGCCTACTTGCGTCTTTGTATCTTTGTTTTTTTGGACACAGGCCTCGGGCCTCTGCTGCCTTAAACAATGTGGGTGTCCCCTAGGGACAAGTAGATGGCTCGTAATGACTCTCGGCAGGTAGCTATTTTGTGACATATTCACATTCTGTGAGTAACTAATGGCATTTGTAATATCTGTAATTACAATGTCTTCGCGCCTAGTGTGGGCGTGCTGAGTAGTAGTTTTTCGGAAAGTTTTTTTAAATCGCTAAGGAGCAGCTTCGATGAGATTCATTCAATCGTCAATCACCCATCTTTTTTTACTAGGAACTCTATTTCTTCTATCAGCCTGTGGAGGCGGAGGAGGGTCGGGCGGTGATGGTGACCGCGGAAGTACCGACACGCAATATTCGTCTCAACTGGTCGGTCAAATCAATTTTAATGGAGCGCTTGAAGGCGCAACGATAAGTGTTGGGAATCAGCAAGCGACGTCTTCCGCAAACGGTCTCTATCTATTTGATGTGGATATTGATAAGGCGGTGGCAAGAGTTGTAGTTTCTATTGCCTATCCTAGCTTACCACTAGTACAGAAAGTGGTGACGCTGACGAATGAAGAATCAACGCGCCTAGATGTGACATTGAGCGCCTATAGTGCGGTTAAAGATAATGTCGATACTCAAGTTGCTAATCAAATATCCGTTCCTTCTGCGTTAGATCCCTCAAAGACAGTCATGAACCTTTCGTTAGGGGCTAATAGCGTTACTGGTGCAAGCGGCGGAGAGATAACGGTAAGCATGCTATATGGAGACCCTTCGACTGAAGCAGGGCGTAGTGCTTTTCCCGGTGAGTATGCCGCTACTCAAATTCAAGGAGGGGCTGCGGATGTTCTTTTGGAGAGTATTACGTTTACAGAGATTACGTTAACAGATTCAGGTGGAAGAGACCTTACTGATTTGTCTGAACCCGCAACGGTTGAGTTGCGATTGCCAGAAATGTACCAAGAGGGCGGATCACAGTTTGGTGTTTATGCGGCTGGCGATGTGATTCCCTGGTGGTCCTATGATGAAGATCAAGGGATATGGGTAAGAGAAGATGCAGAACCGGCAACCGCTGAAATTGATGACGCAATCATATTTACCCGAGAAGAAAACCTTAAGACAATTTTGTTTGCTAAGGCCAAAGTACTTCACTTTAGTTTCTGGAATGTTGATAAGCCGATCGAAGAGCATGCCTGTATTGCCGTTACTGTGACTGATGAAGCGGGACAGCCACTAGCTGGTGTAGAGGTTAATGCGGTTGGCGAAACCTATTCTAATACAGCTGTTGCTATTACGGATGGTAATGGCGTTGCACGCCTAACGGTGAAGCGATCGACACTAGATAGCCGCGAAGTGGTTGCGATTACTGCCCCTAACATCGCTGATTATGTTGTTACATCCGCGTTAGAGGGAGAGGTGGGTGCCGCTACCGTCTATACCCCGTTTGAACAGGGTAATGCAGAAACTAATCCAGCGGGTTGCGTGGCGTTAGAAAATCACATAGAAGCTGAGTATGGTGTCGTTGAGGGAAGGGTCACACAGGCTAGTGGAGGTGACTCTGTTGTGGGCGAGCTGGTTTACTCGAGTTTAGGGCAAACGGTGCTCACTGATGCAAACGGGTATTACCGTTTTGCCGTGCCGATCAATCAGCCTGTTATCATTTACATCCCCGGTGTTGACGTGAAGTCAGGTAAGGTCGAAGAAAAAGGTGGCATACTTGAATTGAATTTTAGTGTTGGGAATGCGGAGCCTGTGTTACAGGATATTAGCGCTAGCGAATTCACAGTGAATGCAGGTGAATCTATAGCTCTATCTATTGTTGCTACTGATCCAGAAGGTGATGCGCTGACCTATTTTTGGCGCGCAAGCATGGGTGAGTTGTCAGCTAACGGCGCGAAACAGATAGCATGGATAGCACCAGCATCGGGTACTGGCAGTAGTTCTCTATCCGTTGATGTTACCGATAGTGCAGGCAATACCGTGACGAAAGTAATTGTAGTGCAGTGGGTAGGTACGCAAAATGCGGATACATTCACGCTGACGGTCTATGATTCTCCCGCAAGTAATAGAGCGATCGCGGGCGCCATTGTGGTGTTGCATGATGAGGGTATGGGAGTCAGTGAAACTTATGTTACGGATGAAAATGGCCAAGTGTCTGTAGGTGGCTTAAGTGTGCCAACGGTGACGTTTAGCGTTGCATCAATGCAAGAGCAAGACGGTATTGATCGAGTTGGAATGACAGTCATCGATATTCCTGTTGGCGTGTATACGTGGTATTTGGATGAGAACGGACTGGAAAATGAGTGCGAAGATAATGAGAAGGTATCGTTGACCTTGGCATTTTTTAATGTTCCAGAGCAATCGGATTTTGTCGTAGTAGATTCAGGCATCGGTGGCATATTTGAGCATTTTCCGGTAACGGGTGGAGACCTCCAGGTCTGCCAGCATTTAGTAAATACGTCCGGAGAAATCAATTTACATGCAATGGCCTATAGAGTGGGTTTGGGTCAAACAGAAACGCTTGGGTTAGTATACGATTTTGATGTTGCAATAACTGATGGCGTTGCTACATTTGATTTTAGCGAGGCGTCACGTCAAATCGGATGGAACACGACCCCTAGCACGAATATAGACATGTTTAGCTATGCATCAAGGCAAGGCAATAATTTGACCTATGGCTATGATTCAAATCTAGGGCAGGCAGCGTTCGGGACAGTTAATGTGTCGACAGAAAGTGGTTTCTCAAATGTTATATTTGTCGGTACTACTGAGGAGGATGGGAATGTAACCGAAAAAAACAGTTGGTTATATTTTACTTCTCCAGAGCAAGTCCCAGACAACATTACGTTTGAGTTTTCGCAAAACCTATTCTCTAGTCGTCAGTATGATGCTGATACCAATATCGTGAGTTGGGTGGCAACACAGGTGTCATCCATTGATATGTACTCTGTCGATATTGATGTAAGTACATATATTTTGGCGACTCATGAATTACTTGATGTGAGCTGGAGTATTCTTGTTCCTGACACAAGAGCTAGTGTTAGGCTGCCTATGTTGCCTGACGTTGTATCTGAGTGGGCGCAGGGGTTCAATCATCCAGACAAAGAAAAAGAGATTACTGTCCGTGCATACGAGAGTAGTTTGACCAATGATTATTCTGCGCTTGCAAGCGGTTTGCTCTCCCAGGGTGGGGGTATTTTGTATAGCGAGAACAATTCACTTAGATCCATTGAAACCACCATAGATGTGGCCGGAGCTGTACCAAAGCAACAGTCAAAATAGGGTTTATTGCGGGTAAATAGGACCGGGTAAATAGGACAGCCACTCTTGGCGACGAAAGTGGCTGTCCTGCTGACGATCGCTAGTTTGGTTCTAAGAATGTGAGTACCTAGATGTTATTCGATTAATAGATAGGCTCACATTCACTATTTTTGCACATTGCTTACATATTCTTTCGCTAACTTTTCTAGTAACCATTCATTTACCCATAGAACAGTGTAGCGAGGACATCATGGATTCAATTTCTACGGCGGGCTTTAATGCCCAATCGGCTCAATCATTCCAAGGGCCTAGACCACAGCCGATCACAGAGGATCAAAAAGAATTCGTCGAGAGTGCATTGGCAGAATTTGACCCAGACAACCTTACAGAAGACGATGCGCAATCTATTGTAGAAGCCTTCCAAGATGCAGGAATACAGCCAGGCAAAGAATTGGCAGAGTTAATGGCTGAAGCTGGGTTTGATGCCAAGGAAGTTGGTGATCTTGCTGGAGTGCGGCCACCTGGCCCGCCACCGGGAGGCCAGAGTGCGATTGGTGGGCCTATTTTTACCGATGAAATGCTAGGAACACTAGAATCATTGTTAGAAGAATATGGCAGCGATGAATTGGATGACGAAGCAAAGGACTCCATTTTGCAAAGTATGCAGGAGAAGTTTGGTTTGGAAAGTTCGGATCATCTATTTAGTGTTCAGGCTTAAGCGTCCTGGCTAACGCTGAGTAAGGTGGACCATGCCTTTTCTTTGCGTTTCAGTTGTGCTGCGCTTGCAATGCCGAGAATGGACTTGTCTCGTTTCCATAGAGAGTAAGCGCCCGGGTCAGTTGTGGCCCACATCGGCTCTGCTTGCTGAAAAAGCTCAACTGCGGTTTGTTGTACTCCCGCGAGCACTAAATGCGTACTTGGAGATTTTGCATCCATTGTTGCGAGCTCGCGGTGCATGAGTATGCAAGCTAGAGAGCGTTCTATAAAATTTTGGTTCCACGATAAGCGAATAGCGGTACTGCAAATATAGCCAAGTAGCGCAGCAGAGATGTGGATGTCTTCGATGGTTCGAAAAGGTTTGATGTACTCATCGTAACCATCTCCAGGGCAAATGCTGCCTTCGTTTATATGGACGTTGTCAAAGGTGGCTGTCCCATGGGTAACTTCAGGCACGAATGGCAGAGTAGGCATGGGAGTAATGGCAATCCCTGATTGGGATGTGTATATTTCAACCATGACAATCGACGGCTTTTGTGAGGTGTCTATGTTTTGATTCGCCGCCACAAACAGCCTGTCAGCGTCACAGCCTCCAGTGATAAATTTCTTTGAGCCGTTAAGAAACCATTGGCCGCTAGTGTGTATTAATGTCGTTTGTATTGCTTTTGGGTGGTTGCCGCCTTCTTCAGTGACACAGAATGCAGATAGTTTATTGTCGAAACTGCTGGGGAAGAGGGCGTTAAGTGCAGATTGGTAACCACCAGAAAATGCATAGGCAACACGATCAGAAATTGCGCCAGCTAATAAGGCCCGGTCGACGGTATTACACCAGGGTGTTTTCTCTAGATCGAATTTGGCCTTCCATTCAACAAAGGACATGTCGGAAGGTATGGATTGTGAAGCAATATGAAAGAAACGATCTAATAGGGCTGAGGCGGTAGTCATATCGGCATTCCATGCTGGTGTTGTACTGGTCATCGATTTGCCCAATACCTTATAGTATAGGGCAAATCGAATATGACGAACTACTCTTCAGTACTACCCATGCTAACAGTGTTTACACCACCGTCAACATAGGTGATTTCTCCGCTGATGCCACTGGCTAAATCAGAGCACAAAAATGCAGCGACATTGCCAACCTCGTGGATCGTGACGTTTCGGCGTAATGGAGTTTGTGCTTCATTAAAACTTAGCATTTTTCGGAAATCTTTGATGCCGGATGCCGCCAATGTGCGGATCGGTCCTGCAGAGATTGCATTAACACGAATGCCTTCAGGGCCTAAGCTTGATGCCATATAGCGTACGTTCGCTTCTAGGCTGGCTTTTGCCAAGCCCATCACGTTGTAGTTTGGCATAACCCGCTCAGCACCCAGGTAGGTAAGGGTTAGCAATGAGCCATTGGTGCCTTGTAGCATTTTACGCCCATATTTTGCTAACGCGACAAAGCTGTATGAACTGATGTCATGAGCAATCTTAAAACCTTCACGGGTGGTTGCATCAACATAATCGCCATCAAGCTCGTGAGCCGGTGCATAACCTACGGAGTGTACAATACCGTCCAAGCTATCCCAGTGCTCTCCTAGAGCAGCAAATGCGGATTCAATTTCTTCATCTTTAGCAACGTCACATGGGAAACACAGCTCGGTATCCCACTCTTTACCGAACTTTTCAACACGACCCTTCAGCTTCTCATTTTGGTAAGTAAGGGCAATTTCAGCGCCTTCTCGGTGCATAGCTGCTGCGATGCCGTAGGCGATAGAGCGGTTGCTGGCTACGCCGACGATCAAAATTCTCTTTCCTGCTAGAAATCCCATAGTATTAACTCTTGAGTAAAAGGTAGGTCTATTCAATAAAGGTGAAGTGTGTATCAAACCGCCGTCGGGTGGAAGCGAGTTTAATCGTTTGTTACAGATTAAGTGCAGCGCTGATTAATTCCCGGGTATATTCAGTGCTTGGATTGTCAAAAATGGCACTGGCGGGGCCTTGTTCGATGACTATTCCATCTTTAAGTACGATTATGTCATGAGCGAGGGCTTTCACAACCTTTAGGTCGTGGCTTATAAACACATAACTGAACTGGTGCTTTTCTTGTAGTTCTCTTAATAAATCAACAACTTGGCATTGGACAGAGCGATCTAAAGCAGAGGTAGGCTCATCTAGCACTATCAGGTCGGGTTTTAGTACTAACGCTCTGGCAATGGCTATTCGTTGGCGCTGGCCACCTGAAAACTCGTGGGGGTATCGGTGACGAGTTTTTGGATCTAAGCCTACTTCTTCCATCGTCTGAACGATAAGGGCTTCTATTTCCTGTGAGGGTAATGCGTGATGGATGTGGATTCCTTCAGCGATGATGTCTGCGACGGACATCCGTGGACTTAAGCTGCTAAAAGGATCTTGAAATACGATTTGTAGCGCTTTACGGTGGGGTCTAATGTTTTTTTGGCTAAGATGTTGTAGTTCAATACCATTAAACACGATGCTCCCTTTGCTTTCACAAAGTCTAAGCAGGCCTTGTACTAAGGTTGTTTTCCCTGAGCCACTTTCACCTACAATACCTAGGGTTTTGCCTTTTCTAAGGGTGAAATTGATGTTATTAACGGCCTTAACGTGGCCAACAGTCCGTTTAAACACCCCTTTTTTAATGGGGAACCAGACGTGAAAATCCTTTACTTGGAGTAGATCTGGCAAGCCTGGACGTAAAGAACTTGGATTGCCGCTGGGCTCAGAATTAAGTAGCTTTCTTGTGTATTCATGCTGCGGTGAGTGGAATAGGTCGTCGCTATTGGCAACTTCTACTAATTCCCCTTCTGTCATGACCGCAACCGTGTCAGCGTATTGTCTAACAACACCAAGGTCATGAGTGATAAGCAAAATGGCCATACCCATTTTTTGCTGGAGTTCTTTTAGCAAGTTGAGAACTTGTTTTTGTATTGTTACATCGAGAGCCGTCGTGGGTTCATCGGCAATGAGTACATCAGGTTCGTTTGAAAGGGCCATGGCGATCATGACCCGCTGTCGCTGACCACCCGATAGCTCGTGCGGATACGATCCTAATCTATTCGCTGGGTCTGGGATACCCACAAGGTCAAGCAGTTCTATGACTCTCTCGCGGGTTTGCTTTTGTGTTCTGGTGCTGTGTAATTTGATGGTTTCGCTAATTTGTTTTTCGACAGTATGCAAAGGGTTTAGCGCAGTCATAGGCTCTTGGAATATCATACCTATCCCATTACCGCGTAGTTCTTGCATTTCAGTTTCTGTGTGATCGAAAATATTCCGATTCTTATAGGTTACTGTTCCTTGCAATGAGGCCGCGTCGGAAGGTAGTAAGCGCAAGATTGAATGTGCAGTGACGGATTTTCCTGAGCCACTTTCACCCACGAGGGCGAGTGTTTTTCCTTTGTGTAACGTGAAACTAACACCTTTAACTGCGTGAGTTTCCGTCTTCCCCTGCGTAAACGTAACCGTTAGATTACTCGCTTCGAGTATAGGTTCGCGTTGTGTATTGTTCTCAGTTGACTGTGACAAAGTTGAGGCCATATTTGATTGGTTATATATGTTAGTTGATTCGGGGGTCGAATGCGTCTCGTACGGCTTCACCGACAAATACCAGCAAACTCAACATAACGGAAAGCACGACGAAAGCGGATATACCCAACCAAGGTGCTTGTAAATTGGATTTGCCTTGCGCGATAAGTTCTCCTAAGGAAGGTGACCCTACTGGTAATCCAAACCCTAAAAAATCGAGTGCTGTAAGCGTGGTAATCGAGGATGTGAGAATAAAAGGCATAAACGTTAATGTTGACACCATTGCGTTTGGTAGAATGTGGCGTGTCATAATTGTTCTATCATCTAAACCTAGGGCTTTGGCCGCCTTTACATACTCTAAGTTTCTTCCCCTTAGGAACTCGGCCCTAACTACGCTAACCAATCCCATCCAGCTAAATAGGAGCATGATGCCAAGTAACCACCAAAAGTTGGGTTTAACGATACTTGCTAGAATGATTAATAGAAATAGCATCGGTAGTGATTGCCATATTTCAATAAATCGCTGCATTATGAGGTCGAATTTCCCGCCGTAGTATCCTTGGGCTGCGCCTGCTGCTACGCCAATAATACTGCTTAGCAGTGTTAGTGTGAGGCCAAATAATACCGAAATTCTAAACCCATAGAGAATCCTTGAAAGCACATCACGACCCTGATCATCGGTACCAAGCCAGTTTACCTTGTCAGGAGGTGAGGGGGCCGGCGTCTTAAGGTCCCAGTTTATCGTACTGTAATCAAATTGAATGGGTGGGAATATGATAAATCCGTCTGCATTGATAAGCTCTGCTACATATTCGTCTTTATAGTCAGCTTCTGTCTCAAATTCCCCCCCGAATTCAACTTCGGAGTATTGTTTGATAAAAGGGAAGTAGAATTGATTTTTGTAACTGACGAAGATCGGTTTGTCGTTAGCGATGATCTCGGAAAACAGCGTTACACTAAAAATCGCGATAAAGATCCAGAGCGAGTACCACCCTCGTCGATTTGCTTTGAAGTTGCCCCAGCGTCGCTGGTTAATAGGGTGCAAGGTGATCTTTGGTATTATCGACACGGCTTATCCCCTCGACTCGAAATCGATCCGAGGATCAATTAAGGTATAAGTGATGTCACTAATGATATTAAGTACCAGAGATATAAGTGCGAAAATGAACAGTGTGCCAAAAATAACTGGATAGTCTCTTGAAAGCACCGCCTCAAAACCGAGCAGGCCAATGCCATCAAGGGAGAAAATCACTTCGATGAGTAGTGATCCGGTAAAGAAAATCCCGACGATCGCAGCGGGAAATCCTGCAATGATAATGAGCATGGCATTTCGAAAAACATGGCCATAGAGGGCTTGTTTTTCGGTGAGTCCCTTGGCTTTTGCAGTAATAACGTATTGCTTGCCGATTTCATCAAGGAAGGCGTTTTTGGTGAGCATCGTTAAGGTAGCGAAACTCCCTACCACTGAGGCAATAACCGGTAACGTGATATGCCAAGCATAATCTTTAATTTGTTCGAACAGGGTGAGTGAATCAAAGTTTGTGGAGGTAAGTCCACGCAAAGGAAATATATTAAAATAGCTGCCACCTGCGAGTACCACGATAAGTAAGATGGCGAATAAAAATCCAGGTATTGCGTAACCGACAATTACAATGGAGCTACTCCAAACATCGAAGGGTTCGCCGTGTTTGATGGCTTTTTTAATCCCTAAAGGGATAGACACTAAGTAGGTGATTAGCGTTGTCCATAACCCTAGTGATATTGAGACAGGTAGCTTCTCGATAAGCAAGTCAGTGACTGACTTATCCCTGAAAAAACTGTCGCCAAAATCGAAGGTGAAATAATTAACAATCATTTCGCCAAAGCGTTGATAGGCAGGTTTGTCAAAGCCGTAGAGTTTCTCAATTTTTTTAATGAGATCCGGGTCTAAACCCTGCGCACCTTGGTAAGAAGAGTTGCTATTGGATGACGCGCGAACTTCTGACCCAGACTGACTACCTAAGCGGCTGGATGCACCACTCTCTAGCCCTTCGAGATTGGCGATCATTTGTTCTACTGGTCCGCCAGGAGCAGACTGTATAATAATAAAGTTGATGGCTAATATCCCAAGTAAGGTTGGGATAACGAGCAGTAACCTGCGGATAATATATGCAGTCATGGATTATCTTACTTCTTTGCCTGCATTTTTGAGGACGCCGCTGGTTGATCAACCCACCAAGTATCAAACCCCAAGCTGTATTTTGGTGTTGTCTCGGGGCGTCTGAAAAAATCCCGGTAGGCGACACGGTACGCACTAATATGCCATTGTGGAACAACATAATGCCCCCACAGTAGAACGCGATCTAGTGCATGACAGGCCGTGATAAGATCATCTCGAGATTCAGCGGCAATGACGTTGTCAATAAGTTGGTCGATGACAGGGTCCTTGATGCCTATAATGTTACGGCTGCCGCGGTGGTTTGCATAACCGGAGTACCAGTAGTCTCGTTGTTCATTCCCCGGAGACGAAGATTGAGCGAATGTCTGAATAATCATGTCGAAATCAAATTCGCGCCTCCGCTCAATAAATTGGGAAACATCCACAACTTTTATGGTTGGTGTGATGCCCAGCTTCTCCAGATTTTTAACGTAAGGTAAGACTATGCGTTTAAAATCTCCCTGATATAGCAATATCTCAAATTCAAACGGTAATCCGTCTTTGTTAACTAAGCTGCCTTCGTGAAGAGTCCAGCCTGCTTGTTTCAACAGTTTTGTTGCAGTACGTAGATTAAGGCGGATCTTACCATTGCCCTTTGTTTTGGGGATGGAATAGGGCTCAGTGAATAGCTCGCTAGGAAGGTCGTCACGGTATGGCTCTAATAACGCTAATTCTGCTTTTGAAGGTAGCCCATCGGAGGCCAGTTCAGAGTTTGAAAAATAGCTAGTTGAACGTGTGTAGGCACCGTAGAAAAGGTTCTTATTGGTCCACTCAAAGTCAAACACTAACCCAAGGGCTTGGCGAACTCTGCTGTCTTGAAAGCGTTCCCGGCGACTATTCATGGCAAAGGCCTGCATGCCAGCGGGGTTTTCGTGCGTAATGGTTTGTTTAATTATCTCTCCATTGTCGAAAGCATCTCCAACATATCGAGTTGCCCATCGTTTCGAGCTATTTTCTTCCATCATGTCGATGGATTTTGACTTGAATGCCTCGAGAGCAACCGTTCTATCGCGATAGTATTCAAAGCGAATGCTGTCGTAATTGAATTGACCCTTTCGAGTAGGATGGTCTTTTGCCCAATAGTCTTCTACACGAGATATGGTGACATCTTTTCCTTGGTTAAAAGAGGCTATTTTGTATGGGCCGCTACCCAGCGGTGGATCCAATAAGAGAGACGTGAACTCTTTGCCTTTCCAGTAATGTGCGGGTAATACGACAAGCTGCCCCAGAATAAGTGGGAGTTCCCGATTTTTGCCATCTCTGAAATGAAAGGTGATAGTGTTGTTGTCGACAACATCAACGCTGGTGACGTCGGCATAATAGGCGGCATAAAATGGGCGACCATGTTTTACGAGTGCGTTGAAACTGAATTCTACGTCAGTAGCGGTGACTGGAGTGCCGTCGTGAAATCTGGCGTCGGTATTTAGAATAAAGGTGACAGAGTCTTTTGTTTTAGGGACAACAATCGATTTTGCAAGCAAGCCATATTGTGTAAAAGGTTCGTCGTGGGATGCTACGGTAAGCGTGTCGTAAATATAGCCAGTACCTGCGGCAGGTTTACCTTTGGGTATAAACCCATTGAAAGTGTCGAATGTTCCATCGGCAGATCGGGTAATGCCGCCACCTTTTGGTGCGTTGGGGTTGACGTAATCAAAATGCGTAAAGCCATCGGTATATTTCGGTTTGCCATGCATTGCGAGTGCATGATTTTCTGTTTTACCTGTCGCACCATCAATTGATAGGAGGAAAAATGCAACGGTGGCGATAAAACGACCCAAAGTAGTGCTCTGTTGAATTAACATGAATGTGTAACGTGTTCCTTTGTTATGGGGTGGGGGAGTGCCACCAGCGTGTAAAACCTAGCGTATAGTTAGGTTGGTCGTTAGGTTTATGTAACTTATTCCAATATGCAATGCGATGGTAATTTAGGTGCCAATGGGGGATCGTATAGTAGCTCCATAGCAATGCACGATCCAAGCTTTTTGTCGCGGCGGTTAATGATGGCCGATCGATCGCAGATAGTAGATTGTCGATAAGTGCATCGATTGTCGGGTTTTCGATTCCAGCAAAATTTCGAGACCCTCGTAGGTTTGCCTGAGACGAATGAAAGTATAGCCGCTGCTCGTAATTTGGGGAGAGGGTTTGTGGATAAACAAAGGTGATTACATCAAAATCTTTTTCATCTAATCTTACTTTGTATTGAGATCGATCTATGACCCTGGCTGTAGCAGTGATTCCTGCTTTAGTCAGGTTCTTTATAAAGGGGTTGATGACTCTCGTAAAGCCAGGTTGATTAATAAGAAATTCAATCTCAAATGGCTCTCTGGTTAATTCATGAACCAGTTTTTGGTTGGAGAGTACCCAGCCCGCTTGTTTTAAAAGGCTAATGGCGTGACGAAGCTGGGTGCGGATGTTTCCGTTAGCCTTTGTGATAGGTGAGGTGAAAGGTTTTTCAAATAGCTCTTCGGGTAATGAATCTTTTAGTGGCAATAGTATGCTTAGCTCTTCAGGTGCAGGCAGGCCTGTCGCTTCAAAGGGGGAGTTAGGGTAGTAAGTGTTAGAGCGTTTGTAAGCATTGGAAAATAGCGTTTTATTGGTCCATTCAAAATCAAAAAGCAAGCTGAGGGCCTTTCGTACTCGGATATCGCTAAATTTTGTTTTTCTAAGGTTAAAGAAGAAGGCCTGGGTTCCACTGGGAATTTGGTGGGTGATTTCTTCTTTTGTTATTTTGCCTTGCTGAATGGCGGGGAAGTCGTAGGCAGTCGCCCAGTTCTTAGATGTGTACTCGTAATATACGTCTACGACTCCAGCCTTAAAAGCCTCGAAGGCGATGGTTTGATCTTTAAAGAAATCCATGCGAACGGTGTTGAAATTAAACTGGCCTTGATAGAGCGGGTGGTCTTTTGCCCAGTGATCTTTTTTAAGGGTGAACTCGATGAAACTGCCGAGCGTAAATTTGCCCACTTGGTATGGCCCACTCAGCATTGGAGGAGTTGTTGAGGCATCGTCAAATGAATGGGTTGTCCAATGTGTCTTCGACATGACAGGCAGCTCTCCGAGCCGCAACATTAGACTTTTGCGGTTTTCGCCAGATAAGCTAAAACGAATAGAGTGCGGATCAATGACTTGGACCTCTGTGACATTACGATAAACATCGGCGTATCTGGGGTGTGCGAGATCTGAACGAAGTAAAGTCAAGCTATGCTCAACGTCCATTGCGGTAATGGATGAACCGTCATGGAATTTTGCATCGGTTCGAATATTAAAGCGTATTGAAGACAGGTCTTTTGTATATTCTATCGTGCTACATATAAGGCAATATGCTGTCTGAATTTCGTTTCCCGACGGTAGGTAACCACCGGTTCCCACCATAAGTGGCTCATTTAGCTCGCTAAAACCATACATTCCCATCCCTGAACTATTGATAGGACTAATTCCCTTAAGTAGGTAAGGATTTAGCGTATCGAACGTACCAAACCCTGGCAACACAAGGCTGCCCCCTTTGGGCACTGCAGGGAGAATTGTCGGAGCTGAGGGAGTCCCACCAGTGGTCTCGTATAAGCTTAAGTGTGAGGCTTTTATTAGGGTTGGGGCTGGCTCTGCACCGGCGAATACCGTGCTGCTGGACAGAAATACCAGTAGATGGATAACAAAGGATCTCGTTGTGGTCATCAAAATTTAGGTGTCCGTCGTGGTCGCTTTACTATCTGTCTGATTTATAGGGTTTTTATAGGAAAATGAATGGGTTCCGAGGTCTAAATCTACCCCATACTAATTATTAAAGCCAGTTCTATAGACGCCTAGCGTGCCAATTAGTTCGCTCTATGGGGAAGCAAACCCTTGAAAACTGTACTAATCTTTAATAGCAATGTCAGGTTTTGTGATTCTATTAGGCAGTACAGAGGGAATGTAGGTTGTTGATGGCTGAGGACGAAGTTCAAACAGAGAACATTGATCATTTTATCGATTCGTTGAGTAAAAAAAGTATGCCCGCACTAGCGACAACAGTGCACAAGATGGGGCAACTTACCTCGGCCGAAGATTCTCGTGTGTCTCAACTTACCGAACAAGTATTGAAAGACCCGACGCTAACAACAAGGGTGCTTCAAGTTGCGAACAGTGTTATTTATCGTGGACTCACTGGCCAGGTTAATACGATAACCAGAGCCATTGTGTTGATGGGATTCACCACCATTCGTGATATTTGTGTCTCAATGAAAATACTCGATGAGATGCTAAAGAAGTCTCCGACCCAGCATCTCAAAAATGTGATGGCAAAATCGTTTCATGCTGCAATGCAAGCAAGAGGAATGATCCATAAAGTTAAATCTGGTGTTCGCGAAGAGATCTTTATCTCGAGCTTGCTACACCATTTGGGTGAAATGTCTGTTTTATCAAGAGATGATGACCTGAGTAGGAAGCTTGACTACTTAATCTCAAAAAAAGGGTTGTCTCCAGATCAGGCCGCTAAGGAGGTGCTCGGGTTTTCGTTTCAGGATCTTACACTCGGTTTAGCAAATAGTTGGTGTTTAAGCGACATGATGCGTCAGGCGGTGAGGCCCCCAAAAAACATTAGCCGCCCTGTTGAGGCTGTATTGTTAGGAGAGGAACTGAGCCAAGTGGCTGGTTTGGGCTGGGACTCCGAGCCAGTTATAGAAGTTGTCGATAGAATTGCAGATTTTGCCGGTTTGAAACCCGAAGACGCACTTGAGCAGGCTAAACAAGTTGCAGATTACGCTAGAGATGTCGCTTCGCATTATGGAGCTGATGCGGTCAAGCATCTAATACCTCCGTCAAATTATACAGTGGATACGGCTGCGAGATTGAACATCATTACTTTTGAGGAGCAACCTGAGCAGGCAGAATTACCCAAAAAAGTAATGGTGGAGCTTGATATTACCCCTGAAATGATCGATGCCGCATTGCGCAAAGTGCCACTACCTTCAATGGAAAAGCTAAATAAACAAGCCGAGGAGGCTGCGTTAAAGAAGGAGCGCCAGCAGCCGGCACAAGAAATAATAGGCAAGCCTGTGGTGGTTGCTGAGACTGGAGTTGTGGCAGCTCCAGTTGCTGATAAGGTTGATTCCACACTGCACTTAGAGTACATGCATAAAATTGGCGATATGCTCGCCGGCAAAAAAGTAAATGTAAATCAAATGTTCGTGTTAATCCTAGAGGCAATGCATAGTGCTTTAGGTCTAGAGCGGGTGTCGATGGCGTTATTGGCCAAGGATCGAAAAACACTAACGGCTAAATTGTTTGATGGTGAGGTAAGTGAACAGTTTAAGAATGGCTTTTCCTTTAAGGTGGATACGGAAAATGCATTTTCTTATGCGTTAGGGCAAGCTCAGCCGCTGTGGATAGGTAACGAGAAAACGCCGGGAAAGGAATATCTCATCACCAATCCCATTGTTGATACGTTAGGGCAGGGAGGTTTTTTCATCGCACCCATTGTGGTTTCTCGAAAACCTATCGGCGTGTTCTACGGGGACCAACGTAATTCATCTATGCCTTTAACGGATCAGCAGTTTATTAATTTCAGTATGCTGGCGCAGCAGGCAAGTATCGCATTGTCGATGATGAAAGAGTAGCCCCCCCATTTAGGGAGCGTTTGTAATATCAACGTATAATGTTAGTAACTCACCTGGCTGGAGGTATCGCGCAAGGTTAATTTTATTCCAGCGTTGGATTTGTTTTACTGAAACATTGAATTTGTCTGCGATTCGGGCGTAGGAGTCGCCGTTTCTTGCTTTGTAATTAACTTTGCGGATTTGTCCTCGTTGCGCTGCAACCATGTTGCTTTGTGCAACCCAAAGAGTGAGCTTTTTCCCTGTGATCAGAGGGTCTGTTGGAGCCATGCCATTCCACTTTGCCAAGCTGCGTGTATTTACGTTGTATTGTTTGGCGATTTTCCAAAAGCTTTCTCCTGGCTGCACGTAGTGGTGCTCTTTACGCTTTCCTTTGATTTTCCTTGAAGCTTTAGCTTTCATTCGCTGCTCAAGAGAAAGTTTGTATGCGTTGTTGTGTTGAGCAGCGGAGGGTATGAGTAGTGTTTTGCCGGCGATAATTCGATTGCTTTTGAGGTGGTTGATATCTTTAAGTAGTGCGGGTGTCGTTCTATTGCGTTTTGCTATTAGAATCAAACTGTCGCCTGATTTTATTTTATAGCGAGACCAAGAAACCCGTTCTTGTTTTGGTAAAGAGGCAAGGGCGACCGCGAAGTTATTGGCCTTTTCAATCGGTACCAAAAGTTGATGGGGGCCGTCCGGGTCGGTAGCCCATCGATTAAAGCCTGGGTTATGCGTGTACATGCTCTCAATTGACATGTCCGCAAGCAAGGCGGCTTGAGCAATGTCGATTTGAGACTCAGTGTCTACCACTGCTACAACTGCTTGGTTCTTGATTTCGGGCAGGGTGATATTATAGGTGCTTGGGTCATTAAAGATCTGAGATATGGCCAGCAGTTTAGGTACGTAGGCTTGGGTTTCCTTTGGTAGCTTTAGAGACCAAAAGTCAGTAGCTAGGCCCCTTTTCTTATTGTACCTTACCGCTTTCCTTACTGTTCCCCCGCCAGAGTTGTACGCGGCAAGGGCGAGCAACCAGTCCCCGTCAAATTGCTTGTTAAGCCTGGTAAGGTATTCAAATGCAGCATCGGTAGACGCTTTTACATCTCTACGTCCATCGTACCACCACGTTTGTTTTAGACCATAGGCCTTAGCCGTTCCAGGAATGAATTGCCAAATTCCAGATGCTCTTCCGTGTGAATACGCGAAAGGGTCGAATGCACTTTCGACGATAGGTAATAATACCAGTTCTGCGGGAATGCCTCGTTGTTTCGCTTGTTGATAAATGTAATAAATATAAGGACGTGATCGGTTAACGACTCGTTTAATGTAAGCCGGATGAGCGGCATACCATTTCCGTTGCGTTAGCAATCGTTTGTTTTCAATGGTTAAATCTAGTTGGAATTCAGCGGTGAGGTCTTCCCAAAAAGTGACGGCTTCTAACGAACTTACGGAAGGTGTCTCTGTTGGTGGGGGCAGAATTGGCTCAACTATTACGGATTTGCTTGCGTTAAGGGTTTCACTAATAAGTGTGTTGGGTGTTTCTGTGTGCGTTTCATCGGCATTCCCGTACAGCGGGAAATTCTTGCAGCCGCTTAGGCTAGACAGCGTGGCAAGTAAGATTGGCACTAAAATGTTAAAGCGCGTTAAATTCATAGTTTTACTGCGTTGATAGATTATTGAGTAGGAAGATGTTCTGTTAGAAACAGTCTTTCCAGCGTCTTACTGCTGCAAAAATTGCAGTTTCGCCTTCGAGTTTTTCGTCAGCCCAATCTTCAACGGAGTTTTTCAGTAGTGGGCTGTCCCAGCGTAAGAAGGGGTTTACTTTCTTTTCGCTAGAAAGTAGGCAGGGTATTGACGGTCTGTTCTCGTTGCGAAGAGTGGTTACCTCTATCGTACGTTGTTGTATGTCTGCGTTTTCCGGTTCGACGGCCATCGCGAATGCAAGGTTGGAGAGGGTGTATTCATGCGTACAATAAATTAGGGTGTCTTCAGGTAGTGCGCTAAATTTCTTCAGTGACGTAAGCATTTGTTCCGGCGTTCCTTCAAATAGCCTACCGCAGCCTGACGAGAATAGTGTGTCCCCGCTAAATAATATGGGCTGCCCAGATTCAAGAGCGCCGTGATACGCAATATGCCCACTAGTATGACCGGGTACATCCAGAACATTAAGTAGGATTTCGCCCACGGGTAACTGAACAGTGTCACCTTCTACTAATCGCTGTGTTGCATGGGGCACGGCTTCGTTGGCGGGTGCCCAAACGGGTATTCCTGGGTGTTTTTCTAATAATGTGTGTATTCCACCAATATGATCCGGGTGATAGTGAGTTACCAAAATACCGACAAGCTCTAGGTTTCGTGATTCTAGAAACTCTATTACTGGTGTGGCATCGCCAGGATCAACCACCACTACCTTGATGTGGTCTGTTATTGCCCAGATGTAGTTATCAGTAAAGGCTTGAATTGGTAGCGTTTCTATCATCATAAATCCAACATTATAAATTTCGGCCCATCTTAGGTGTGCAGATAGGGAAGTGGTTCAATGATAACCTAATTAATGCGTATAGATAAAATGTTCTAGTTTGCACTTTTTCTTTTTCCTGTGAGTTGCTAATGTCATAGGATACAGGGCATTTATGTAGATAGAGAGGCGGTATCAATGGCATTACCTCGCTTATTTAGGCCATTTCATTCTGTTCATAAGCAATATTCGCACGACTTAGTGAAGTCTTGGTACAAAACTGAGTTAGGGGTTCAGACACTGGCGTCTGAAAAAGCAGTGTTGGATCAATTGCTACCGGAATTATTTGGTTACCATTTGATGCAAGTCGGCGTTATTAATTCGCCGCAACTTACGTCAAGCAGTCCAATCAAGCACCAGTTCTTTGTCAACGAACTACAGGACGAGGGTAGCTCGTGCTCTCCTAAGATGGTGATCAGTAAAGCGACTGAGTTAGCGATTGCTTCAGATTCCATTGATGTTGCTGTGCTTCACCATAGCTTGGATTTCCATGATAACCCTCACGGAATACTTCGCGAGATCAGCCGTACAGTGATGCCGGGCGGGAAGATAGTTATTGTTGGTTTTAACCCGTGGAGTTGGTGGGGAGCGTTTCGTACGTTCCTTAAGAATGCGTCAAATTCGTCGCGAGCACCTTGGGACGGAAATTTCTTGAGTCTGTATCGCGTCTCTGATTGGCTAAATCTATTGGATTTTGAGATTGATGGCTGTGAATGTGTTTGTTATGGTCTGCCCTCGGTCAATCCTAAGGCTTCCAAGGCGTTTTCTTGGATCGGGTCGTTAGCTAAGCGGTGGCTGTCGCAGACGGGGGCTGTATATACCGTCGTGGCAACCAAGCGAGTTGCTACATTTACCCCAATAAAACCCAAACGATTTAATGCACCTTCACTTGTGCCTTTACCGTTAAATGGTTTAGTTCGACCGGCGTCCCGTAATCCTGTATCAAGGCGAGACCACCGGGATTGATTTTTTGTCAGCTGAGCCGCATAAAATATGCGGTAACGTGTGGCGTTTTCTCTTGCATAACAAGGTGATTTTTCGTGCGTCAGATCGTTTTAGATACAGAAACAACCGGCTTGGAGCCGTCCGAAGGGCACAGAATTATTGAGATAGGGTGTGTTGAGGTCGTTGATAGGCGGCTAACCGGTAATACGTATCACCAATATCTAAATCCCGATAGAGCGATTGATGACGGCGCTATAGAGGTTCACGGTATAACGAATGAGTTTCTAGTAGACAAGCCTCGTTTTAACGAAGTTGCGGGTGCTTTTCTGGATTTTATAAAAGATTCTCAACTTGTGATTCATAATGCACCGTTTGATGTTGGTTTTATGGATCATGAATTTGCCATTTGCGATAGAAATTTTCGCACTAAATATGGCAAGACGAAAGACTATGCCACGGTACTAGACACATTATTACTTGCTAGAAAAATGCATCCCGGTCAGCGCAATAGTTTGGATGCCCTGTGCAAGCGGTATGAGATCAACAATACCCATCGAGAGTTACATGGGGCCTTGCTTGATTCCGAGATACTAGCAGATGTCTACCTCGCGATGACGGGGGGGCAAACCGCTTTAATTTTAGGCGGCGAAGATGGCGAAGATGGTGTGGTGTCAGGTGCGGCGATTCGTCGGCTCGACCCAAGTCGCCAGCGACTCCCGGTATTGGCTGCTACAGAGCAAGAAATGGAAGATCATCGGCAACGTATCGAGTTTATTGCCAATAAGAGTGGCGGCGAAAGTGTTTGGGGGAAAGTATTCCCTAATGGTTGAGTCGGATAGTATGACTTCAGGAAATGATAATCAGTCCCCATTCTCAAGATTAAAGCACCTCTATTGTAAGTTAAATAGAGTAATAAGCTGCCTATTTACTTGTTTCATTCAAACGAAAGGTTTATAAATCATAGGCTTAAAACATTAATGTAAGGTACTCTTTGACTATTGATTTTAGTCGCTTGAATTGCCATGATTTCGTTAAGTTTTACTATACTAGAATGGTTAAAAGAGTATCAGCTGCGTGAACAACGCAGTGTCGAGGGCGAGTAGACCTATGCAAATCACTCGCGTATGAAAAAATAACAAAACACATTTCTCGCAGTATTCGCGTGGTTAAGGTGTAAATATGGTCGTGATAGAAGGAACAGCTTCCTTAAATCTGGTTAAAGAGCAGCTGGATGAGTCGCTTTCTGTAGCTGAGTCTAGCTTGGAACAGTATGCAGAAGAGCCGTCTAATAACCGGCGCTTAACACAGTGTGTTGATCTGTTCAGGCAGTTAAAAGGGGTGATGACAATCGTAAACCTGCAGGGTGCTGCCATGCTGGTTGAGGAGATGGAGTCGCTGGGCGAGTATATCCTAGATCACCAGGATTCGGATCAAGAACCCTCTCTCGCAGGATTAAGTAACGCAATAATGGTGCTTGGGCACTACCTGGAATACGTTCAGGCAAAGCAGTCTACATTGCCAGTTTTACTGATACCCACGATTAATGAAGTGCGAAGTTTGGCTAAGAAGCCGCTTGCACCCGAAAGCACGTTTTTTCGCCTTGCAAAAAATCCTAGTCGCCCCGAAAAAACAACGGGAGAGCCTGCTGACCATGTGAAGTTGGAAGAAATTGGGCGTCGATTGAGGCATATGTATCAAGTAGGGATGCTAGGTGTGTTTAAAGGCGAGAACGTTAGCACTAATGTGAAATTGATGCAGCGAGCACTGGATCGCATCGACTCCTTGAGTGGTGATGTTCCATTAGCCAAATTGTGGTGGCTTGGGCAGGGCGTTTTGTCAGCACTTGGTAGCGAAAATGTTGAGGTCACTAATTCCCGGAAATCTTTGCTTGGAATGATTGATCGCCAGATTAAGGCGACAATTCTTCAATCAGAAGTCGCATTAGCGAAAGAGGCCCCTGATCATGTGGTGCAGGAAGCAGTGTTTGTGACCTCGCTTGCAGAACAGGCTGATGGAGTGGTAGCTGAAATTCTTGCTGCGTTTGAAGTAGGGGGCAGTCGCTTAGATGGCCTCACAATGCAGCGTGAACAAGCGCTAATGAATGGCCCTAGCGGCAGCGTAATAAAATCGGTTGTCGATGCTATTAAAGAGGAGTTGGCTCATATAAAGGATTCTCTTGATTTGGGTGCTCGTGGCGCGCATGGCGATGATGAAGAGAGCTTTAATCGAATTAGCGTTGCTTTAGTCAAAATTGCCAACACTCTTGTTATGCTGGGCTTGATGGATGCAAGCAATGTATTGAAAGATCAAGCGGGGAATATCGCCAACTGGACTAGCATTGATGATATTGATGCCGATAGTGAAGAATTTAACGCGGTAGCTGACGCCTTGCTCTATGTTGAAAATAGCATCGCGTCGTTGTCACCGCGCATGGGCGGTGCCCAAGGTGTTGATGATAATGAGGCTGAATCTGTTGCAAAAGAGGGTATGTCTATTACCCAACTTGAAGAGGCTCGTCGACTTGTTGTTGGTGAGTCTCGAGCGGGGCTCTCTCTTGCTAAGCGTGCGCTGACTTCTTATATGGAATCAAATTGGGATGGCATGCACCTTAACAATGTTCCTGTAACGTTGAATACTGTGTGGGGTGGATTAACATTCTTGCAGTTGGATAGGGCTGCTAATGTGATGAAGTCCTGCGAGGATTTTATTCGGGGCCGATTGATTAACGATCGAGCTAACGAGCCTGATGAGCATCTAATGGAAACGTTGGCCGATGCCATTACCAGTATTGATTATTACCTTGAGAGTATCGAGAGCAATAAGCCTATTGGGGATGGTGTGCTAGATGTCGCCGAGGAGAGCATGGACGAATTGGGATTCCCTGGCGTTGCGGCGTAAGCGGAACAAAATAAATTATGTTGTATGACAATTTTACGCCAGGCACTGTAGCTCCAAAGGGCTCAGAGCAAGCCGCTATCTGGTTTGCTTTTCAATCGGATAGACTGGTAATGTTTGATGATGGCCAGGGTGTTTCGGTGCCACAAGCTGACAGGTTTGAAGCGCTAAATATACCTTTCAGTGAGAGCTATTATATTGGGCTTTTCCACCAAACGCCGGTTTACGCGGTAGCTGTGCCGACTGAATCTGTGCTTCCGCCTCCTTATTTTCAGAAAGATCTCCGCGCTTTGATGATGGAAGTGGATGAGACTCTGTTTTCTATAGCGGGGCGTGCCAAACAGGTGGTTCAATGGAGTGCAGACCATGCATTTTGTAGTCGCTGTGGAGCTGCGACGAAAAACCATTCAACAGATCGAGCAAAAGAGTGTATCAAATGCGAATTCACTCAATACCCGAGATTGTCACCTTGTGTGATTGGGCTTGTGACACGGGGCCCGGAAATTCTGCTAGCCCGCTCCCCGCATTTTCCACCCAACATGTTCAGTACATTGGCTGGGTTTGTTGAACCTGGCGAAACTCTAGAAGAGGCCTTTTCTCGCGAGGTAGGTGAAGAGGTTGGGGTTAGTGTGGCGGAGGTAAAGTATTGCTCAAGCCAACCTTGGCCGTTCCCTCATTCGTTGATGATTGGCTTCGAGGCAGAGTATGCGGAGGGAGATATTAAAGTGGATGGTGTGGAAATAGAGGAGGCGGACTGGTTTCATGTTGATCAGCTGCCACTAATCCCCCCTCTGGGATCAATATCACGACAACTTATTGATCAATATGTAGAGCAGTGGCGGCGGTAGCTTTCTAAGTAGTGAACATTAATGCACGGTAAGGGGTAATTCATGGGATATGACTGGATAACAGGGATTGTGGTACTGGTAAGCGTTATTTTTCTCGTGTCCGGTGTTATCACTTTGTTTAGGAAAGATTGGTTTTTGAACTGGCTTAGGGGAACCCTGGGTATGTTCTTTGTCTTATTTTCCGTGTTTTTCGGGTTGCTAGCGGTGAATGTTTTTAGCTATCAACAAATGAAAAATGAGCAGTCAGTTGCCACACTTAGTTTTGAGCGAGTAGATAAGCAGCTTTATGACGTCACAGTATCGCAACCAAGTGGCAGAGAAATGCGTTATGAAGTAAGGGGTGATTTGTGGCAGATAGACGCACGTGTAATTAAATGGGAAGGAGTGCTGTCTGCCATTGGTTTTACCACTGGCTATAAGCTTGATCGTTTGCAGGGGCGCTTCATTACACTTGAGCAGGAGCGCTCAACAAAGCGAACAGTTTATGCTCTGAGTGAGCCTGATGTGGGCTTTGATTTATGGTCAGCAATTAAAAGCAGTTCAGGCTGGTTGCCTATTGTTGATGCAGCTTACGGAAGTGCAACGTTTCTCCCGATGGCCGATGGCGCTATCTTTTCTGTGAGCATTGGTAATGCTGGCCTTGTTGCTAGGCCTTTGAATGACCGTGCTGACTTGGCGCTGGAAGAGTGGGAATAGCTTGGGTGGTTTTGTATACCTTTGCCTTGGGCGTTTTTTGATTATGCCGATCTTTTTCTCCAAATCGACCGCTAACTTCAATGGTGTCGTGTAATAGCGCCAATTTTACGTTATCTTATACCCGCATTTAGTCTCTACAGCTGAGGTATATAGAGTGGTTGAACTGTTAAGTGAATACGGATTATTTTTGGCAAAAGCGGTAACTGTTGTTATCGCGATATTGTTTGTAATTGGCGGCATTGCGTCTTCATCAATGAGAGGGCGGAGTGAGCAAAATGGCTTGGTCAAAGTAACGCATCTCAATGAAGCGTTTGATGAGATGACTGATGCGCTAAAGAGTGTTGTTCTTACTCGGGACCAGCTCAAAGAAGAAGAGAAGGCCGAGAAGAAAAAAGAAAAGGAAGAGCGCAAAGCGGCTAAAAAGCTTAAGGATGAGGACAAGAAAGATAAGAAGCGCATTTATGTGTTAGATTTTGATGGCGATGTTAAGGCAGAGGGTGTTGAAGCGCTCGGTACAGAGATCACTGCTGTGCTATCTCTAGCGACGAAGAATGATGAAATCGTTTTACGGCTCGAAAGCCCGGGTGGTCAAGTACATGCCTACGGTTTAGCGGCTTCACAATTGTCCAGAATTAATGATCGCGGTATCCCGTTTACTGTTTGTGTGGATAAAGTTGCTGCTAGCGGTGGTTATATGATGGCTTGTATCGCGGACAATATCATCGCTGCGCCATTCTCAATTTTGGGCTCGGTGGGTGTGGTTGCCGAGCTGCCCAACTTCAATAAAGTCATGAAGAAGTATGACGTAGATTATGATGTGTACACAGCTGGGGCTTTTAAGCGGACGGTCACGGTTCTAGGTGAAAATACAGACGAAGGTAAGGCTAAGTTTGTTGAAGAGCTAGAGAGTACCCATGTGTTATTTAAGGAGTGGGTTTCTGCTAATCGCCCATCGCTAGATATAGAGAAAATTGCTACAGGTGAGCATTGGTATGGGTCACAAGCGCTAGAGTTGGGCCTGATTGATTCACTGAAAACAAGTGAAGATTATCTGTTTGATGCAAGCAAGGACGCGGATGTTTATGAGGTGTCTTTCCAGGTTAAACAGTCGGTAGCTGATAAGCTTGGCTTTGCTGCGGAGAAGGCGGCGACCCGCTCTCTAACGCGTTGGTGGAGTGAAATAACGGCAAGGCATAACCGGATTGTGTAACACTTTAACATAAGGCTAGGGGTTGGTTGTGGGTATTGAATTTAAGGCGCTGGTTGTAACTGAAGAGAGTGGTGAGTTTCACTCTCATGTGGAAGATAGGCAAGTGAGCGATTTGCCGGAAGGTGATGTGCTTGTTCGGGTATCTCATTCGTCGCTAAATTATAAGGATGCATTATCATCCATAGGCAATAAAGGCGTTACTCGCAGCTATCCTCATACTCCTGGTATTGATGCTTCTGGGGTAGTTGAGGCTTCTGATTCTCCGAACTTTAATGTCGGCGATGAAGTTATTCTTACGGGTTATGATTTAGGTATGAATACCTGGGGTGGCTTGTCTGAATACATTCGTGTACCAGCTAACTGGATAGTGCCGATGCCCGAGGGTTTCTCTTCTCGTGAGGCGATGAGCTTGGGTACCGCTGGATTCACTGCTGCCATGTGTGTGGATACACTTCTTCAGGTGGGAATCGCGCCTAGTCAAGGGCCTGTGTTGGTGACCGGGGCGACAGGTGGGGTTGGTGCAATCTCAGTGTGGCTGTTGTCGAATCTTGGTTTTGAGGTCACGGCATCAACCGGTAAGCTTGATGCGACGCCTTGGTTGACCAAGCTTGGTGCCTCTAGTGTGGTTAATCGTAATTCAATTGGAGAAGAAAATAAGCGCCCCTTGTTGAAATCAGAATGGGCGGCGGCTATCGATACAGTGGGTGGTGATACGCTGTCAAATGTTATCAAGTCCATACAATATGGTGGAAGTGTTGCCTGTTGTGGAATGGCGGCCAGCGCAAATCTTAATACAAGTGTGTTGCCTTTTATTCTTCGTGGCGTGAATTTGCTGGGAGTAGACTCCGTTGAGCTGCCCCTGGAGGTTAAAGTCGATATTTGGCGGATGCTTGCGGGCGAGTGGGACTTCGGTGAAAAGGGTCAGCTAGAAGAGATGCTGTGCGAATCTGTAAGCTTATACGGCGTGGCGGACGCGCTTGAGTCAATATTGGAAGGCAAGCACAGGGGGCGCTACCTAGTTGCTGTCTAACATTTAGTCTCTTCTCAGTCGGTCGGATACGGCGATCGGGGAAGGGTATCGAAATACAATAATGTATGTGGAAAATAAAAAGGTAAGTATAGTTGTCGCTTGAATTAGCAGGGATGCGCGGTCTCCAATGTAATGGAGGCTGCTGGCGACATAAGCTACTAATAGAGAAAACTCACTGGTTTGTCCAAGTCTAAACCCCACCTCCCATGATAGTTGCTTGTCTTCGCCAACGCTGTGTAGCAGCTTAGAATACAATACCGGTTTTAGGATAAGCACGGCGGTAGCTAATAGTCCTGCTGGCACGATGATTTCTGGTAGGAGGATCAAATTGAAGCCAGCCCCAATCGTAAAGAAAAACAGAATCAAAAAAAAGTCACGCAGTGGCTTGAGGTTGATGGCTATATATTGTGCGATTGGGCTATTGGCAAGGCTGATGCCTGCCACGAATGCTCCGATCTCCAGGGAAAGCTGAAAGTGCTCTGCCATGACGGCCAGACTAAGACACCACCCGATGGCGAGCAAGAAAATGTATTCGTGGAACCTATCAAAGCGCCTGAGTAAGGGTAGCATTACCCAGCGCACGAATCCCATTGCGAAAATTATGAGGCCTGGCAGAGCGGCGAGTAGCTGAATTACCTGGCCTGTGCTCTCCAGGCTTTTGCCTCCGTTCAGCATGATTAAGACGGCTATAGCAAATATGTCCTGCAATAGCAGGATGGAAATCAGCATTTCTCCCGTATGCTTGTGGTGAAGGACTGTCGTAGGAAGTAATTTAATACCTATTATTGTGCTTGAGAAGGTTGTCGCTATGCCGACAATCCAGCATTCAAGCTGAGTGAAGCCAAAGATATAGCTTATGCCGAACCCTGTGGCACCTAGTGCGGCGGCGCTAGTTAGGGCGACGAGGGCTGTTCTGGATAGCAGTTGAAGAAAATTTCTTGGCTGTAGGTCTAGGCCCAACAAGAACAGCAAGAAAACAATGCCGATATGGCCGATTTCTTCGAGGGTTTTTGCGTCCTTTACAAGCTTGAAGCCGTAGGGGCCAAATAGAATGCCTAGCACGATGTAGGCTACGATGAGCGGTTGTCTTGTGAATAGCGCTATCGAGGCAAGGACCCCTGCACCACTAAAAATTAGAAAGACCGAAAAGATGAGGGATTCGCTTCCCATTTAACACTCTTTTAATAGCTGAATTTATGTTTATTGAATCGTACAGACTCATTAAGCATAGCAAAGCTTGTAAAAAGTGCCCTACATAGGCGCGCCTATGTAGGGTGGGGTTGACTGTTGTGCTATTTGTTAGGGTCTTCGGGCGTAGATCGGTCGAGGTTCAACAACATCAGATTGGTACGCGATCGTAAGGGCGCTGAAGCTTTTGATGGCATCTTCCATGTTCCTGTCTGCTCTTAGGGCGTATGCGTCAAATCCGCAGCGTTCCATAAAGGAGAGTTGATCTCTAAGTACGTCACCAGTCGCACGAATTTCAGATGTGTATCCATGTCGCTCTCTCAGCAGTCTTGCCATGCTGTATCCGCGACCATCTCCAAACTTTGGAAAGTCGATGGCTATAACGTCAATGTCGTCAAGATCTTCAGAGAAGCTGTCTAGCTCATCTGCGCCACTTACCTGTATCCCTGCCTTTCCCGTTCTGGCGAGTATTGCGGTTTTGTTATCAGTCCAGTAGGAGAGAGGGACGATAATGTGGATGTCATCCTCAATAGTTTGAAGTTCTTCAGATGGCTCCGCTACAAGAACCCACTGATCTTCGATTACTTCTCTGCCCTTAATTATTTTTGGCATATACCTTCTCCTTAAATGGTGACATGCCAATGCGTTGGTATGTCATTAAGAAGGTCTCACCTTCTATCCGGTTTTCGATGTAGATGTTTATGATTTTCGATATCACGGATGCCACTTCAGCTTCTTTGAAGGATGGCCCAATGATCTTCCCGACGGAAGCGCCGAACCCAGCGTCGCCACCAAGTGATATTTGGTAAAACTCGAGACCCTTCTTGTCTACGCCAAGTACACCAATGTTACCGATGTGATGGTGGCTACAGGCGTTCATACAACCGGAAATGTTGAGTGAGATATCGCCGATATCGTAAACAAAATCAAGGTCGTCAAACTCACGTTGAATCTGCTCGGCAACGGGGAGTGATTTGGCGTTCGCTAGAGCACAGAAATCTCCGCCTGGGCAGCAAATAATATCTGTGATGGTGTTGATGTTAGCGTTGGCAAAATTCAGTGATTTAAGTTCTTCCCACAGGGCAAGCAGCTCAGTTTGCTTTACATCTGCCAGTACGATGTTTTGTGCGTGAGTGTTTCTCACTTCACCAAAGCTATAGCGATCAGCTAAGTCTGCTATGGCATCTAACTGGTCGTCGGTAACGTCGCCAGGCGCAACGCTGGTTGGCTTAAGTGAAAGGGTAACTATTTGGTAGCCTGCTTTCTTGTGGGCTGCAGTGTTTTGTCTTAGCCAGATAGAAAAGGCACTGCTGTTAGATTTTGCTTCAACCAGTGATGCAGGGTTGTTTTCTAGTATTTCGTAATCTGGATCGGGGAAGCAGCTCTGCATTGCTTCTATTTCAGCGTCTGGTAAGTCCAGGGCGCCATCCTTAATGCGTTCCCATTCCACAGCGACCTTGTCGCGAAACACTTCTGGAGTCAGTGCTTTTACAAGTATTTTGATGCGAGCTTTGTACTTGTTGTCACGGCGGCCGTATAGGTTGTACACCCTTAAAACAGCTTCAAGGTAAGATAGTAGGTGCTTGGGTTCTAGGAATTCCTGAATGAGGGAGCCCGCAAGAGGTGTTCGTCCCAGCCCGCCGCCAACAAATACTTCGAATCCAATCTCGTCTTTGTCGTTTTTGACGAGTCGCAAGCCAACGTCATTGAATCGGATCGCTGCACGATCTTCATCTGTTGCTGCAGTAACTGCTATCTTGAACTTACGGGGTAAATAGGCAAATTCTGGATGAAAAGTGGACCACTGACGAATGATTTCGCAATAGGGTCTCGGATCGGTGACCTCGTTGGCTGTGACGCCAGCGTATTGGTCTGTGGTCGTGTTCCGAATACAGTTACCGCTTGTTTGTACTGCGTGCATTTGTACGCTTGCGAGCTCAGCTAGAATGTCAGGTACATTTGCCATTTCTGGCCAGTTAAACTGTACATTTTGACGGGTGCTGATATGTGCATAACCTTTGTCGTAGGTTCGGGCTATGTGAGCCATCTTCCTAACCTGGTTAGAGTTAAGCATGCCGTAGGGCACTGCAACCCTAAGGAGCGGGGCATGTCTTTGGACATAGAGGCCGTTCTGTAGGCGTAGAATTAGAAATTCTTCCTCAGAAAGCTCTCCTTTGAAAAAACGTTGCGTTTGGTCGCGATATTGCTCGACGCGCTCATCTAACAGTTGTTGGTCATACTCTTTATAAGCGTACATATTAACTTCTCTTACAGGCAAATCAGCATACTAAGTTGGACAAATTGGCGCTTACGCCGCTCCGAAGGCGTGAAGGGTACCAGTATGTTTTTATTGGTAAAAGAATTATTTTGCTATATCCATATATTGGATGGATATTTCAGCTTTGAACTCTAATAACTTGGGGTTATTACGGTTAATGATAGGCATTTACAAGCGAATGTTAGCCCAGCGTCGCTGTTTCCATACGTAGGAAAATCCAATGGTTATTAGTAAGCGCTGTAACATTTGCATTACCCAAACGCCCAATAATCCGTATCCCAAGATTGGGCCCGCAAGGAAGGCGCTGGGCAAGAAAAACAACCATTGAGTGGGTATAGATACCTTGATTACTGTTTTAGATGCGCCTGCTCCAAGTAAGGCATGCATGATTACGATGCCAACCGCGTCTATACCCATGAAAATAGCAGATAATTGGAGCGGCCTTATACCTAGCTCGATTAGCTCAGGTTTGTGTAGGAATAGGCCCAGTGCAATTTCTGGAAAAATCGCAAAAGGTAAAGATACTATCGTGAGGCCTACCAAAATGATGAATGCGCTGTCCATTCCCCATTGATAAGCATCTGTTTTATTGCCACGACCAAGAGCCTGACCTACAAGAGAGGCGGCTCCAAGGCCTAGCCCCATCGCAGGGAGGATCAGGAAAAGAACAATGGTAATGAGAACGTGTGCTACTGATAATTCGTCAGTACCTATTTTTCCAATAATCCAAAACAACACGGTAAGCCCACCTGCAAAGAGGAGTTGTTGTAGTGAAGCGGGGAAGGATTGAGTCATGATGCTAGAAAGTATCTTGCGAGAAGGGAACTGTGTTAGGAACCCTTGGCCAGATGAATACCTGTAACACTGAATGGCATATAAAATAGAAGCGATGAAGAGTGATAGGGTTGTGCCCAGGCCAGCCCCTGCAACACCCATTTCAGGCATGCCAAAATGACCAAATATGAGTGCGTAGCTGAGAACTACATTGGAAATATGCATCACTATTAGCGTGCGCATATACACCATTGATTTCCCTACGCCGTTCCAATACCCCCGAAAGCTAAAGTTAAGACCCATGGCAAGAATGCCCGGCACTCTGGCAGTAAAATATTCTGAACTGATCTCAGCCACGGCTTGATCACTAGATAATAGCGAAAGAAGGTAAGGGGAGGCGCCGTAGAAAAATGCTACAAGGGGCAGTCCAATGAGAACCGATAGGAGAAGGCCGGCATTTAAGGGGAGGGCATATTGAGTAGAGTCCCCTTCACCTTTGCGGCGGGACACCATGGCTTGAACGCCTGTGCCTAGGCCCAGTACGAGTGACGCGGCTAAAAACATTGTGTAACCGCCCAGGCCTGTAGCGGCTAGCTCTACGTTACCAAGACTGCCCACCAAAAACGCATCGACCAAATTAAGAATACTCTGGGAGATCATGCCTCCCATGATAGGAAGCGATATGGCCAGAACTTGTTTCGTGCGATCTTGAGTGGGTATCATTGCTAGCCCATGTGTTTACCTCATGCTGGATCATACCCAAGATTGGGAGATAACCAGCGTTCGGCTTCTGTGATTGATATGCCTTTATTGGCAGCGTAGTGCTTAACTTGATCTTTGTTGATTACACCTACTGGGAAGTATTTCGCCTCGGGGTGAGCGAAGTACCAACCGCTTACAGCGGCGGCTGGGTACATGGCAAAATGTTCTGTCAGCTTTACATCAGTATGTTCGCTGGCCTGAAGCAAAGAGAATAGAGTCGCTTTTTCTGTATGGTCTGGGCAAGCAGGGTAGCCGGGCGCGGGACGAATCCCGAAGTATTCCTCTTTTATAAGCGCTTCATTATCGAGCGTTTCTTCAGGCGCATAGCCCCAAATTTCTTTCCTCACTCTTTGGTGCATGTATTCAGCGAAAGCTTCAGCAAAACGATCGGCAATTGCCTTTAACATGATGGCGTTGTAATCGTCATGTGCGGCTTCAAACTCAGCGACTTTTTCATCTACGCCGCCACCTGTGCTAACGATAAACCCGCCGATATAGTCTTCAAGACCTGTCTCTTTAGGGGCAATGAAATCAGATAAGCTGCGTGCAGGTTTGCCGTTGAACTTGTCTTCTTGTTGACGTAGGTGGTGGAGCTTTCCGATCAGCTCGTTTTCTTCGCCATATACTTCTATGGTGTCATCGCTGTTTGTGTTTGCAGGCCATATGCCTATGACGCCTTCGGTTTTGAGCCAATCCTCGGCGATGATTGCTTTTATCATCGTCTGGGCTTCTTCATATAGCGTAGTGGCTGCTTCTCCGATTTTGTCATCTTTAAGAATGGCAGGAAATTTACCTACGAGATTCCAAGAGATAAAAAAGGGCGTCCAGTCGAGGTAATCCAATAAATCGCTAATAGACACGTCTTGAATGGATTTAACGCCAACAAAATTGGGTTTCTTTATGTCACTTTTTTTCCACTCGATGGGGGTTTTGTTCTTCCTTGCGTCATCGTATGGTTGGAACGTTCTTTTTTTGGCGCGCTTAGCCCTGCGCTCTCGTACTACCTCGTACTCTTCTTTTCGGGCTTTGATGAAGTCATCTCTTAGTTCGTCGCTCAGAAGGGAGGTCGCAACCCCAACACTTCTCGATGCATCTGCAACATAGACCACAGGTCCATTTTTATATTCTGGTTCTACTTTTACAGCGGTATGGGCTTTAGATGTTGTAGCGCCACCGATAAGTATGGGTAAATCAAAATCTTGTCGTTGCATTTCTTTTGCGACATTAACCATCTCATCCAGCGATGGGGTAATTAGCCCGCTCAAGCCAATAATGTCGACGTCATGTTTTTTGGCTTCTTCGAGTATGCGCTCGGTAGGCACCATTACACCAAGGTCTATGATTTCGTAGTTGTTACATTGCAGCACAACACCTACGATATTTTTTCCAATATCATGGACGTCGCCCTTAACCGTTGCCATTAGGATCTTGCCTTTAGAGCGAGCATTATCTCCTTTTTCCGCGTCAATAAAAGGCAGTAAATGTGCAACGGACTGTTTCATTACGCGAGCGCTTTTGACTACCTGGGGTAGAAACATTTTACCGTCGCCAAAAAGGTCACCGACGACGTTCATTCCATCCATCAAGGGGCCTTCAATAACATCGATTGGGCGAGCGGCTTCTAATCGTGCGGCCTCGGTATCTTCGACGATAAATTGAGTGATACCCTTTACCAACGCGTGCTCAAGCCGTTTGTTGATAGGCAATGATCGCCATTCAAGATTAACTTCTTTTTTGGTGGTTCCATCCCCTCGGTACTTGTCGGCGATTTCTAATAGGTTGTCAGTGCCTTGGTCGGTTCTGTTGAGGATGACGTCTTCTACCGCGTCACGCAGCTCTTTATCAACGTCTGCATAAATGGCTAATTGTCCTGCGTTCACGATGCCCATGGTTAAGCCTTCGCGAATTGCGTGATATAGGAATGCGGCGTGTATAGCCTCTCTTACAGGGTTGTTTCCTCGGAATGAAAATGAAACATTACTGATCCCGCCAGACGTTTTTGCATAAGGGAGTTCATCATGAATGTATCGGCAGGCGTTAATGAAATCTACACCGTAGTTATTGTGTTCTTCAATACCAGTAGCTACCGCAAAGACGTTCGGGTCAAAGATAATATCTTCAGGAGGGAAGCCAATCCCAACCAAAATGTCGTAGGAGCGTTTACATATTTCTTTTTTACGAGCCTCGGTGTCTGCTTGCCCTTTGGTATCAAAGGCCATTACGATGATGGCAGCGCCATAATCACGACATAGCTGGGCTTTTTCAATAAACTCATCTTCGCCCTCTTTCAGGCTGATAGAGTTCACGATGCCTTTACCTTGGATACATTTTAGGCCTGCTTCTATGATGTCCCATTTAGAGGAGTCAATCATGATGGGGACACGGCAGATATCGGGTTCCATTCCTATTAAGTTAAGGAAGGTGATCATGGCATTCTTGGAATCCAGCATGCCTTCATCCATATTGATGTCGATAATCTGGGCGCCGTTTTCCACTTGGTCTCGCGCAACATCAAGGGCTTCTTCAAAAGCTTCTTCAAGTATAAGTCGCTTAAATCGAGCCGATCCAGTCACATTAGTACGCTCACCGACATTAACAAAGAGAGAGTTAGAGTCGATAGTAAAAGGTTCTAACCCGCTAAGCCTCATGTTGCGTTCAATTTCGGGAATAACGCGAGGGCTAACATTTGCTACCCTCTCTGCGATCGCCTTAATATGCTCAGGTGATGTTCCGCAACATCCTCCGATAATGTTGACTAACCCGCTATCAGCAAACTCCCCAACAATACTGGCCATCATCTCAGGATCTTGGTCGTATTCACCAAATTCATTTGGCAGCCCTGCATTTGGGTGGGCACTGACGAAACACGGCGATTTCGTTGCAAGATCAAGGATGTAAGGGCGGAGCTGATCTGCCCCTAATGCACAGTTAAGTCCAATGCTGATGGGGTTGGCATGGGCTAGTGAATTATAAAAAGCCTCTGCTGTTTGGCCCGACAGAGTTCGACCACTGCTATCTGTTATCGTACCTGAAATCATGACAGGTAATTCATAACCAATTTGTTGGAAGTGACGCTTTACTGCAAATACCGCTGCTTTTGCGTTTAGGGTATCAAACACGGTTTCAATCAATATGATATCTGAACCGCCATCTACTAGACCTTTTACCGAGTTGGTATAATCTTCAACTAGGTCGTCGAATGTGATGTTTCGTAGCGCTGGGTTCTCTACTGAAGGAGATAACGAGGCAGTCCGGCTGGTAGGCCCAATAACACCGGCGACGAAGCGTGGCTTATCTGGTGTTTTTGCGTTGAACTCGTCCGCGACCTGTCGGGCAATCTCTGCCCCTTGTTTGTTGATTTCGTATGCAGCATCTTCTAGGTCGTAATCCGCCTGGGATACGCGAGTTCCGTTGAATGTGTTAGTTTCTAATATGTCAGCCCCTGCGTCGAGATAGGCTTGGTGGATTTCTCTGATAATGTGAGGCTGAGTGATGGACAGTAAATCATTATTACCCGTAAGGTCTTTGTGGTGATCCCTGTATTGTTCACCTCTATAGTCTTGTTCTTGGAGTTTGTACCCTTGAATCATTGTTCCCATGGCACCATCAAGTATCAGGATGCGTTTGTTGAGTGATTCGTGAAGCTGCTTTATGGAACTGTGTCTAGGATTCATTCAAAAAGACCTTTAGGTGAATTACTGCCGAATTGTAGCAAAAACCACCCAATGTTGTTGTTTGATTTCCCTGAGGTTTTTTCATCTTTGTATGTAATTCTTTCATTTCCAAGGAAATTGAATGATTTTAGGGTGGAAGCCTGTCAAGAAAACTTGACTGGTTTGATTGGTTTTTAGCACTCAAGAGGATATTATTGCCAGATTACCTGTTTTATTGGATGTAGGCATGAGCGAAAAATATTTAACTATCACTGAAAGTGCACAAGAGTACCTGTACGAATTGCTGTCAAAGCAAGACACATCAGGAATGGGAGTGCGCGTGTTTGTTGAGAATCCTGGAACACCAACTGCCGAATGTTGTATGGCGTACACCAGCGCAGAGGACGCCGAGGCGAGTGACAAAAAAATGAGCCTCAACGAGTTTGATGCATATATTGATGAAGCAAGTGTCCGCTACTTAGAGGATGCCGTCATTGATTACTCTAAAGATAGAATGGGTGGACAGTTAACCTTTAAGGCTCCTAAATCGAAAGTGCCGTCCATTGGAGAAAACGCTTCTGTTGAAGAGCGGATACATTATTTCCTACAATCTGAGATCAATCCTCAGCTTGCTTCTCACGGTGGGAACATAGAGCTAATGCAGCTTCTTGAAGATGATACGGTTGCTGTACTTCAATTTGGCGGCGGATGTCAGGGGTGTGGTATGGCAGATGTCACACTTAAAGATGGCGTTGAAAAGACATTGCTAGAGCGAGTGCCTGAGCTTAAGCGCGTTACTGACGTAACTGATCATACTGTCAACGAGAATGCGTTTTATAAGTAGGTCGTTGAGTTGTATCTAGGCATAAAAAAAGGCTTCGAGTTAGAAGCCTTTTTTTATGCCTGTAAAATACTATGAAACGGATCGTCTCTTAGGCAGTATACCTTTCAATTTTTCTCGCATGGAGCGCACTGACTTCTCGGTTGCTTCCCAGTCAATACAAGCATCGGTGACTGAAACGCCATATTCCATTTCTGATAACGTGGATTTCAGTTTCTGGTTGCCCCAATTGATATTGCTTTCTACCATGAGGCCTATAATGGATTGGTTGCCTTCAAGGATTTGGTTTGTAACGTTTTCCATAACCAAAGGCTGTAGCGCCGGGTCTTTGTTGGAGTTTGCATGACTGCAATCTACCATGATGTTTGTGCTAACCGACGCCTTGGTCAAAGCTTGTTCTGCAAGAGCAACGTTGACAGAGTCGTAGTTCGGTTTGCTGTTACCCCCGCGTAACACCATATGCCCGTAAGGGTTGCCTTCTGTATTGATAATCGATACTTGGCCTTCTTGATTAATGCCTAAAAAGCTATGCGGGCTAGACACAGATTGAAGTGCATTAGTGGCGACTGTTAAACCGCCATCGGTGCCATTCTTGAAACCAATAGCATTAGACAGGCCACTTGCCATTTCTCGGTGGGTTTGTGATTCTGTTGTACGAGCCCCAATAGCGGACCAGCTAATCGCGTCCTGTAGATATTGCGGTGAAATCGGGTCCAACGCTTCGGTTGCTAGTGGCAAGCCTTCTTCTGCTAGCTCTATCAGCAGTCTCCGCGCGATATGCAACCCTTCTTCGATTTCAAAGCTATCGTTTAGGTGCGGGTCATTTATAAGTCCTTTCCACCCGACAGTCGTTCTTGGTTTTTCAAAATAAACGCGCATAACTAATAGTAATGTGTCACTGACTTCATCGGCGAGCACTTTCAATCGCTTAGCATAGTCCTTGGCGGCCTCAACATCGTGAATTGAGCAGGGACCAATAACGAGAAATAGTCGATGGTCTTTTCCGTCAAGTATGTTCATTACTGCCTGGCGACCTTCTAGAACAGAAGTTTTTGCCACGTCAGTCATTGGTACTTCGGACTTCAGCTGGTCGGGTGTAATCAGTACCTGCTGGGATCTAACATGTAAATTGTCTATATTGCTATCGGGCATTATCGATGAATCCTTTTGAACGGCATTATGCGCCTAGAAGCCAGCATTGTTTGGTTTTGCTTGCGTCTACTAATATATTTTGTTTGCAAGTGCATTCTAACCGAAAATTAGGATACAGTGCATATCTAATATCCTACATTCCTACAACATCTTAAAAAAAGATCGATGACCTACAATTCTGATCGTTTACCTGCTGAACTCAGCGCGTTTTCTCATGGGGAAACGATAATTACTCCCAATCAGCGTATTGCGACCTGGTTGCTGTCCTTATTCAAAGATAAAAAACTACGGACTTCCGATACGTCTGCGTGGCAGACGCCGAAAATAATGGCGCTTTCATCATGGCTCGATGAGACTTATGAGAGCGCGCAAGACAGTGCTTGTGTTAACCCTCATTTTGATGCCATTCCAGACCTTGCTCGGTTGCGTTTTAAGCTACTCAGTCCAGCACAAGAAAAAGTCGTATGGGAAAGTATAATTTCCGATCAAGAAAACGATTGGATCAAGCCTGATGGAGCAGCGAAACAAGCCATTCAGGCTTGGTCGATACTTAATCGATGGGCTGCTGTTAAAGACAATGAACGTCAAGATGTGAACGAAAACACCCATTTGTTCCAAGGTTGGTTAAATCAATTTAGCCAGCGCTGTTTTAGCAATAAGTGGGTGAGCAATGCGGAAAGGGTTGAGTTGCTAGAGCTTTGTATCAAACACCAATTAGTTTCGTTTCCCGGTTCCTTGTTTTTTTATGGATTTAGTGACCTAGAGCCTGCTATTCAGCGTTTGGCTGTTAGCGTGTCAGAGGCGGGGGGGGATTTTAGGGTTCTGCCTTTTGGCGAAGAGACTGAAAACGTGGTGTGTCGTAGTTATCCCGATAAAACCATTGAGTTGGAAGCGGCTATTGCTTGGTTGGTGGAGGCCAATCAGAGTGATCCAGGTGGCCGCTATTGTGTGGTTGCTCCTGATATTGGCGATGAAAGGGCGAGTATTGAGCGTATCTGTAAAAGGCTTATCCAAAAAGACTCCAATACGCAGCCGGATCTTAATGATTGGCGTGATCAAGTGAATGTTTCGGCCGGCTCTCCTTTGGGGGCTTTTGGGGTTGTATCTGATGCATTGCTCATGCTGAGCGCTGCGAATGGACAGCTAAGCAGGGACGATTGGGGCATTATTGTTAGGGGGCCTTATTGGTCTGAATCTTATGTGAGTTTTTCTCTGTGTTCACAATTTTCTGATGTGATAGCGCAGTCAAAGAATGAAAGACTTTCGGCTGAAAAAGTCTATACATTGTATCGAGTTTGGCGTGGGCGAACCGCTGATAACAGCGATAACACGAGCGATCCCTTAGGGGGGCTACTTGAGTGCCTGTCGAGTATTCGGTTAGATGCAAAGCGAACATACAGTGCTTGGTCAATTGAAATAAAGCAGCTTCTGGAAACCATCAGTTGGCCTGGTAAAAGAACGCTTACAAGTCAAGATTACCAGTTAAGAGAAAAGTTCTTTGAACAAATTGCACTGTTAGATGGGTATGACGAAGTGTTAGAGCGCACGTCGTTCCGTGGGGTCTTATCCACCTTGAAAACGACGCTTCAGGAAACAATGTTCCAGATTCAAACAGAGCAAGCTCCAATGCAAATACTCGGAGTGCTAGAAGCATCGGCGATGACATTCGATGGTATCTGGGTGCTCTCATCGGATGATCAACATTGGCCCGAGAGCCCAGCCCCGAACCCTTTCCTTTGCCCAAAATATCAAAGAGATATGGGTATGCCAAACGCCTCTGCTGAGAAAGAGCTAGGTTATGCAGAGTTTATTCTTGGTGGGTTCCTGAAGACCTCTCCTTCAGTCGTGTTTAGCTGGCATTTATTGAAGGGAGATACAGAGTTGAATATTAGCCCTGTATTAGAACGCTATCGATTAGAAAAACAACCTACTTTGATAGAGGGCAGTGTAAGCCAAATACTTAACCCTTTTCATTTGGATATCGATGAGGATTGCAAAGTCGATTTTGTTGACGATATAGGGCCAGCTTTAGAGGGTGGATCAAAAATGAAAGGAGGTGCGTCTCTTATAAAAACGCAAGCTTCCTGCCCATTTAGAGCGTTCGCACTGTATCGATTGGGTGCTCGCTCGTTAGAAGAAAAAGAAGAAGGGTTGTCTCCGGCGGAACGCGGGGATCTTTTACATATGACCCTAGAGAAATTTTGGAAGGTTTGCACTTCACTGAGTCAGCTACAGACGTTGTTAAATAAACGAGAGGAACTGGAGGCGTTAATTTACCGTTGTGTTACTGACTCGCTGACGTTCTTCAAAGATAAGAATGCTGGCGTCAACGAAGCTTTCCTGAAGGTGGAAGAGAGTCGGTTAATTAGTTTGGTTATATATTGGTTGGAGTCCGTTGAATCGAAGCGTACTCGCTTTGAGGTTGTTAGCGTCGAAAAGTCAGAAATTATGCAGCTCGGTAATATAGAGGTTACAGTCAAAGCTGATCGGATCGATCGCATAGAGGGGGATTATACGGTAATTGTTGATTACAAAACGGGGCTAAAATCTCGAACTGCTTGGGAGGGAAATCGCCCTGATGACCCTCAGTTACCTCTATATGCGGTGAATCATAAGGGTGCTGTTGATGGGGTGCTTTTTGGATTGGTAAGAAAAGGTGAGTCCTCTTTGAAAGGTGAGTTGGATGAGGCTGTGCAGCTTTTGGAAAATGGCAAAAATCGATCTGTGGTCGCTATCGAAGATTGGCCAGTGCATGTTGATAATTGGGAAAAAGTGCTGACTCAACTTGCTGAAGATTTTAGCCAAGGGTTTGCGGCAGTTGACCCGAAGAACAAAAAGAGCTGTGAGTTTTGTGAGCTAACGCCTTTCTGTAGAAGAATGGAGAAATAATGATGTTGATCGATGCAGCTCAACGGCTCGAAGCGTTAGATTGTCGCCATAGCTATATCGTGCAGGCTCCGGCAGGATCAGGTAAGACGGGCGTTTTGTCACAAAGGATATTGGGGTTACTTGCGTTAGTTGAGCGTCCAGAAGAAGTTGTCGCTATTACTTTTACAAAAAAGGCCGCGGGTGAGATGCGCCAGCGTGTACTTGAGTCGATTCATGAGGCCAAAAACAGCCCATGTCCAGAGAGCGATTATGAAGCGCAAACGTGGCACTTGTGCCAAGCGGTCTTAAAGCGAGATACTGAACAGAATTGGAATTTGTTAAAGCACCCAAATCGTTTGAAAATACAAACTATTGATGGTTTCTGTGGCTCATTGGTCAAACAGATGCCCTATGAAAGCAATATGGGTTCAATGCCCTCGATCGAGGATGATGCCAGTGTTGTTTACGAGAATGCCGCAAAGCAGTTAATAAATAGTTTGGGCGATGGTTTTTTTTATGACGAAGCGCTGGGTAGATTATTGCAGCATGTCGATAATAATTACCGCTTGGCTACAAATCTAATTTCTCAAATGCTTGAAAAGAGAGATCACTGGCTTGAGGATATTGTTAGTGCAAAACTACAAGGTGATGAACTTAAATTAAGTTTAGAGAATACGTTGCAAGAGACCGTTGATCTACAACTAAAAGAGCTTATCGCTAGCGTGTCTGAAGATATTGTCCGTGAAATGTCTACATTGGCTCTCTACGCGGCGCAAAATCTGGCGTTTGATAACGTAGAATCGCCTCTTAATGCTGCATTGGGCTTTGAAGAGGATGCTGAGTTTATACAAACTGCAGCAGCATGGTCGGCAATTTCAGAATTACTGTTGACCAAAGGCAAGCCTGATTATCGAAAGAGGGTTGACGCAAAATTGGGTTTCCCTGCTCCTTCTAGTTCGAAGGACCCCGCGGAAAAAGCGCTGAGAAAAACGAAAAAAGATGATGTGTCCAATCTTATTGGTAAGTTAGAAGAGCACTGTCCTGGCTTCAATGATCGGCTGCACGCCATTAAGAGTTTACCTGCCTCCGGATATTCGGATGAACAATGGGCGCTATTGGTTGATCTGTTGGAATTGATGCCGGTAGCGGTAGGGTACTTGGCATTGACTTGGCAAGAAAGTGGTAAAGTGGATTTTACAGAAATCTCTATGTCAGCGCTAAGGGCCTTGGGAACATCGGAAGAGCCTACCGATTTAGCGTTGAAATATGACAATCGAATTTCACATCTACTTGTCGATGAATTTCAAGATACGTCGGTTTTACAAATAAAACTATTAGAAAAGCTAACCTTCGGATGGCAGGAGAATGACGGGCGCACACTTTTTTTAGTGGGTGATCCTATGCAGGGGATCTATTCTTTTCGAAAAGCCGACATTGGTTTGTTTTTAGATGTATGGCATAGGCATGCACTTGGGGATGTTACTCTTAAGTCGCTTAAGCTAGAAACCAATTTCCGTTCTGATGAGAAAGTTATTCACTGGGTCAATGATGTTTTTAAATCATCTTTTCCTGCTCTCGACAACAGCCGAGACGGTGCTGTTAGTTACAGTCCATCAACGGCAGCTAAGCAGGGGAATTTGGGTGCAGGAGTTACGGTAAAAGTATTCCAGGAAGAGCTCTTGGATAGTGGCGAAGCGGCAACCGAGGAACTTGAGTTTGCCGACCAGGAATCTATCTATATTGCAGAATCTATTGAGAAGCTACGAAGTGACAAGCTCACGTGTGATAAATCTATTGCAGTACTTGTACGCTCTAAATCCCACGCGAAAACCGTTATTGAGCAACTGGATAGAATGTCCATTGCTTATCGGGCAGTTGATATCAACACGCTGCAAGATAGTGAAGTGATACAGCATTTGTTTGGTATCACTCGTGCTCTGCTTAAGCCGTCTGATCGAATAGGATGGTACTCAGTGCTGCGGGGGCCCTGGGCTGGGATTCGTCTCGAAACATTAGTATCTCTTCATAACCATAACGAGAATCGGTCTCTTTGGGACAATATAACGGCATTTCTTGATGAAGAGCCTACTATTGAGTTGGATGGTATAGCGTCAAGAGATAGGCGAGTTCTCAAACAGATAGCTTCATTGTTTACCTATTATTACGACAATAGGAAGCAATTTGCCTTGAGGGATGCCGTTGAGACAATGTGGAAGAATCTTGGCGGATCTTTGGTATGCTTGTCGCAGCGTACTTTAGATGATGCTGAAAAATACTTTGAGTTACTCGAAGGTTTTGAAAAAGCAGGAGATCTACCCAATTTTTCAGTTTTAGAGAAGAAGGCGCTTACGCTGTTTGCTTCCCCTGGTAGCACAATTGATAATGCAGTACAGATAATGTCAATGCATAAATCCAAAGGACTTGAATTCGATTATGTCTTTATTCCTTATAGTGCGAAGCGAGGCAGAAGCGACGATCGACCATTGCTTATCGTTGATTCTGAACTGATTCCAGGCGAAGAGAGGCAAAAACTTTTTCTGGCTGCACTACCAGAAAAAGGTAGTGTTAATAGCGGAGACGCAGTTTACGAATACTTATGGCGGAACCATTCTGAAAAACTTAAGAATGAGCTATGCAGGCTTACGTACGTTGCATGTACACGGGCGAAAAATCGACTGTATATTACGGGTACACTCAGTAGCGATAAGAAAGGGAATTGTAAGCCTCCCAGTGCGGGGAGCATTTTGGGTACGCTTTGGACAGGAATAGAGAAGGGGAGCAAACTTGGCCAAACGCAAATAGTTGAGGCTGAAAGTGTTCCTGAGATTGCTGGTCATGCGTTGAAGGTTTTACACGAGGGCATACTCGACCAATTGACCCCTTTTCAACAAAAAATACCCGAAAAGATACCGGTTAATTTCAATAATCTGCAGAACTCGGCGCAGAAGGTAGAACAGGAAGATACGCTTTCCTCTAGCCAAAAGTCTCATGATTTTCACGCTAATGTAGGTACCTTTGCACATCGTTTATACAAGAAGTTTGCTGATTTTAAGGGCATCAAATTACATGCAGACAAAGTATCGGCGCTACACCCTTCCTGGAAAGCCGCTCTGCTAAGATTGGGTGTGCCGGGAAAAGAAGTAAATGATGCTGTCGCTATTGTTGATAGCGCAATACGTCACTTGATTAGCTATCCTGAACGAGCAACATGGCTATTTGACCAGAGTAAAGATTCTTACGCAGAGCATGCCTTAACGACCATGGAGGCTAATGGAGAGGCTAAAAATATTATCATTGATCGAACGTTTGAGGATGCTCAAGGGATTCGATGGATTATCGATTATAAATTTGTACTTCCTGACGCTGAATCGAGTGCTGATGTTTTCTTACAAATACAAAGGAAGAAGTACCGAGATCAGTTAGATTTTTACGCCCAAGTAATGAACAAGGAGAAGGTATTAGGTACCTGCTTAATGCTATATTTTCCTTTAACAAATCAGTATATCTGTTGGTCAGATGATCTTGCCAATATTACCCCCTTTGAGTGAATGTGATATGCCTGCAAATTTCAATGGAAAGTTAGTGGTTGCAACGTCATCCAGTGCATTATTTAACCTTCATGATAGTGACGCTATATTTCGGGAGCAGGGTTTGGAAGCGTATAAAACGCATCAGATTGAGAACGAAGACCAACCCCTGGAGCCAGGAGATGCTTTTCCACTGGTTAAGAAGCTTTTAGCGCTAAATAATGCCAAGAATCATTCCCCACGGGTTGAGGTCATATTGTTATCCCGAAATAGTGCAGATACTGGGCTCCGGGTATTTAATTCAATCGAACACTGGGGGTTGCCGATAACGCGAGCTGCATTTTGCGGTGGAGAAAGTCCTTATCGCTATATATCTGCTTTTGGATCACATCTGTTTTTGTCCTCCATACCTGCTGATGTAAGGCAGGCACTTGATCGTGGGTTTGCCGCAGCCCATATCATTGCACCAAGCTCGCCGATGGAAATAAGAGATGAACTGAGAATTGCTTTTGATGGCGATGCGGTTATTTTTTCGGATGAGTCCGAAAAAATATTCCAGGAACAAGGCCTGCAAGCGTTTACGGATGCTGAGCGGGCGGCAGCTAAACAGCCTATGGAGGGCGGGCCATTTAAGCCCTTTTTACAGGTATTACACAGCATCCAACAAGAATATGGCGAGGAATGCCCTATAAGGACGGCGCTGGTGACTGCGAGATCAGCGCCAGCCCATGAACGAGTGGTCAGAACCCTCCGGAAGTGGAATATTCGTCTGGACGAGTCATTATTTTTGGGCGGCCTAGATAAGGGGTTGTTCCTAAAGTCATTTGGTGCGGATGTGTTTTTTGACGATCAAGAGGGGCATTGTTTATCGGCTAGTAAGCATGTGACTGCAGGTCACGTAGCCCACGGAGTTACTAATACCCTAAAAGCCAACTAAACCAGGTTTACTCTTCGACATATAGGGTCAATGCACTTAGAATGCACCATGATTTTTCATGCGCAAGCACCTTATTCGTGGCGTTATTTCGAGGCTGTATGTTTGTGTAAAAGGTAATGTAGTTCAAGGTTTGTAGATATGGGTTGGATTTATTCTAGGCGTTTTCAGTATTTAGGGTCGTTACTAATAATATGGATGGTGTCGCTACTTATATTGCGAGGTATTTTCTATTTCGGCTTTTCAGAGGTCGGGGATACTGTAGCAGTTACCCCGTCAGCACTTGCTCAGATACTCTATATTGGCGCAAAATTCGACCTGAGGTTGGCGCTGCTGTTATTGCTGCCTGTCGCGATAAGTTGCCTTTTTCCCAGGAATCTAACTAATAGTCTCTTGTTAAGGCGCATTGTGGACTTGTATCTCGCATTGAGTATTGCCACGTGCCTTCTTTTCTATTTTCTCGACTTTGGGCATTACGCATACCTCGGTATAAGAATCAACTCAACGATACTTCGATTCTTTGATGATTTCTTTATTTCCGCTCAAATGGTTTGGCAAAGTTATCCTGCTGTTTGGATTACCGTTGCATGGGTGTTTGGGACAATTTTTATGTTTTGGGCAATGAGGTTATCCTCTGTTGTTCTCCGCGGTGACAGTCGTGTCACTACGAAGGGGCAAAAAATAATAGGTGTACTTTTCATTGTCGGTGTATTCTTTGGCGGCATATTTGGGCGTCTTGGCTCCACGATGCCTCTACGCTGGAACGATGCCTTCTTCACAGGCAATCCCACAATTGCTGCCTTGGGTTTGAATCCCGTTGTGAACTTTGTCGATTCCCTTAAATATAGATTTGCTGGTAAATACGACGAAGAAGAGGTTCGTAAGTATTACCCAGTAATCGCAGAATACCTTGGTGTAGATAACCCCGACATAGAAAATCTTAACTATTCGCGGAGTTATAGTGGGGGTAATGAAAATGCTTTTGTTCAGCTTGAGTCCCCCCCGAATATTATCATCATCATGCTTGAATCGTTGGGAGCCAGTCGGCTTGGCGTATATGGAAACCCACTGGCGCCCTCTCCTAACTTAGATGGAATTGCGAATAATGGTTGGTTTTTTCCAAATTTCTACGTCCCAGTGTCCGGTACGGCAAAAACCGTGTTTGCGAGCCTGACAGGGTTGCCTGATGTTTCGACGGTTAAAACAGCGTCTAGAAATCCAATGATCACAGAGCAACATATGGTTGTGAATTCCCTCAAGGGTTATTCAAAGTCCTATTTTATCGGTGGTGCTGCTGGCTGGGCTAATATGAGCGCTGTTTTGAAAGGCAATATCAAAGGATTGGATCTACATGAAGAGGGTAGTTATTCCTCTCCTGTTATTGATGTATGGGGGATCTCTGATTTAGATTTATTTAAAGAGGCTGATACGGTACTTTCAACCTTACCACAAGATAAGCCTTTCTTTAGCGTTATCCAAACGGCAGCAAACCACCGCCCGTTCACAATACCAGAGAATAACGATGGGTTTGCAACAGTTGCCTTGGAAGAAAGGGAGTTAAAAGACAATGGGTTTAAGAGTAATGAGCAATTCAATGCGGTGAGGTTGCTGGACTTTAATGTCGGGAAATTTATGGAGATGGCCAAGCAAGGCGGCTATTTTGATAACACTATTTTTGTTTTCTATGGTGATCATAATAATAGAATAACTAAGACGCCTCACATGAAGCCTTTCTATGAGGCCCTCGATCTTGATGGGCTTCATGTCCCGTTTATGCTCTACGCGCCAAAGTTAATTGGGACGCGTAGGGAAGAGGCAGCGACAAGTTTGGTTGATGTAATGCCCACGTTAGCAGACTTGGCTGGAATGGATTATATCAATACGACGTTTGGGCGAAGTTTAAATAATAAGCTGGATGACGGCAGGGTGATTTTCACCCAAACATCAGATAAGCAGGCGCCAATTATTGGAGCGGTATCAAAAGATCTTATGCTTCGGATGAACTTTGATAGTACAAATGTTAAGTTGCATGACTTGAATAGTGATGATCCAGCTTCTGATGTTACGGCTAAATTTCCTCAACAACGAGACCGATTGCATGATATCGCGAGAGGAATTTATGAAACCACGAAGTGGATGTTTCACCATAATAAACATTTGGATAATGATAAATAAGGAGAAAAGGCTGCGATGAAACTTGATCCAGTTGATTTATGGGTTCTGGGGCTGTATTTCGGCGTCATTCTTTTTCTAGGTTTTTATTTTTCACGAAAGAACACAAATACAGAGGAGTACTTTGTCGGCGGTCGGTCGTTCCCTGGGTGGGCGATTGGCCTTAGTTTGGTGGGTACGTCTATAAGCTCTATTACCTTCTTGGCTTATCCAGGTGATGCTTATAAAACAGCTTGGCTTAGGTTTTTGCCCAATTTGATGCTTCCAGTAGCGTTAATTATTGCAGCGTATTTCTTTCTCCCTATATTTCGGCGCAAAAAAACCACGTCGGCCTATGAATTTCTTGAGGATCGTTTTGGGCCTTCGGTAAGAGTGTATGGCGCTGTGGCATTCATGATCGCTCAGCTCGTAAGACTCAGTACTATTCTTTACTTGTTGGCGCTGCTGGTTCATGAGCTAACGGGTTTGGATCACGTCACTTGTATAGTGTTAAGCGGTATGTTCGTGTCTATCTATACCATTATTGGTGGAATTGATGCGGTAATATGGACTGATGTGCTACAAACGTTCGTGCTCGTGGCGGGCGGTGTGATGTGTTTATATGTCATCATAGATCTTTTGCCCAATGGTTTTTCCGATGTATTTAGCATAGCTGAAACCCATGGTAAATTGGCCTTTGCTGAGCTTAAAGATGGTGAGCTATCTGCTGTGTCTTGGGATTTGTCTTTGTTGAATAAAACGGGGTCAATGATGCTGATTTTGGGAGTTACCAGCTGGCTCACGGAATATAGCAGCAATCAAAATACGGTTCAGCGTTACTGTGCAGCAAAGTCGGAAGAAGAAGCTAGAAAAGGAATGCTTATCTGTGGCTTAAGCAGCTTACCCATTTGGGCGTTCTATATGTTTTTGGGTACTGCACTTTTTGCATTTTATCAGGTGTTTCCATCTTCAGAGGCGGCAATGATGTTGAGCGGAGAGCAAAAAGCTGAGCAGATTCTCCCTTACTTCGTTTTGTCAGAGCTCCCCCCCGGCCTTGTAGGTTTGGTGTTGGCCGCTGCACTCGCTGCTGCAATGTCTTCGTTGGATTCGAGTATTAATGCCATATCTACAGTATCAATCGTCGATATCTATCGACGACACCTTCAGCCTAATAAAGCAGACAAGCATTATTTGCGGGTTGCGTGGTTTGTTGCCGTAGTTGTTTCATGCTTTATGATCGCCGGCGCAATTTATATCAATCAAGCAGAAACAAAGACTTTGCAGGATACTGCTACCATTCTAGCCTCGCTCCTTGGGGGAGGGTTGTTAGGGTTGTATTTGATTGGGTTCTTTTCAAAGAAGGGTGGGGTCAAAAGTGCTTGGGCAGGCATAGCTGTTACATTAATCTTTACTGCTTGGACGATTAGCGACAAGAACGGTTGGCTACCAGAATTTATGTCTATGCCCTTTGATGCTTATTATGCGACTCTAATCGGTAATGTAATCATGTTTGTTGTGATTTATTTTACAGCATCATTTGTTTTTGATAAGCCTGACAACAAGGTAGCCTAGCGCTAGTATTGTGATAACTGGGTCAAGCAAGTAATCCCAATAGTTGGTTGATTCCAGTGCGTTAAGCCAAAATAATGTAGTCGATGCTAGCATTATGAATGTAAATAGCTGGCTTCCTGGCCTATAAAAGAATATTGCAGCGGCGCAAGCTGCCGAAAAAAGTACGAAATGCCAATCTGAGGAAGCATATCCTGCTTCGTAGGGGTCGATGAGACTAAGGCCAAGCGATGCAGGGTAAAGCGCAAGTGCAAGCATAAGCACATAAACTGCAAATTGTTTTTTGGCGATGGTTTTCGCTAGGTGTGATATGTCTACTACGTAATAATTAAGAAGATAGGCCGCTAATATACATTGGGATACGAGGCTCAGATCGCCTATTGCTCCTCTAATATAAAGAGGAGCGGGCATATCGAAAATCGGTAACAAACAAGCAAAGGTAATAAGTAACAAAGAGCGAATTTTACTTGTAGTGGCAAATTTATCCATTAGTAAAGTGATTATCGCCGCTATAAGCAAGTAAGAAGAAGCAATACCTATACTCATAATGTCTGTTCTTTTTCTGTGGCCGTGAAAGTAATATGTTGGATTGACGTCTTGTTCCAAGTGTAAACCAGATGGTAGGTGCGTCCTTTACCCTGGATTAGATAGGGGTAATCGAATTGGAATTCACACTTTTTGGTCGTGCACATTGATTTAGCTGCTTGTTGTATTGACGCCACTTTGTCAGCTTGTGTCCCTTCAAACTGTTGTAAATCCTTTAGGAGCGCGCGCTCAAATATTTCAGGAGTGATTTCGGAGCCCTGTTCCATTGTCTTGTCTTCAAAGCTAAAGACTGGGCTCCAGTTTAGCTCGTTGTCGTAGCGGTACAGCCTTAACCTATATCTGTCGCTGGTTAAGTCATTAAAAACCCCTATCTCACCAGCGCTATCATGGTGTGCGAGAGCCACTGCAGAATTAGGGTTTGGAATACTAATTCTACTTGGCTTGCTCCAAGTTTTGCCGCCGTCTGTCGTTGCTGTCTGTAATACTCGGTGCTCACCATCGCCAGCGTATCGCATCAGCACTTTTGCTGATTTAGGCCCTAGAGCATGTATGACTGGTTGCAGTGCACTACGAAATCGAGATAAACGCTTTTTATTGATCACGTTGCCATCAGTGCTGACTCTTAGCATCTCTCCAAGTTTGCCAGCAAACTCATGATAAACGGGAATGCCGATGGATCCATCCTGGTAGAAAATAGGTGCGCCTTTGACTAACGTGCTGAGATTAAGGAAAGGAGCTGTGATGAGGCGCTTGCTCTTGGTCCAGGTCTTCCCTTGGTCCTCTGATTTAATCCAATTTAATGCGCTTGCGGCCCATCCACCAACGGACACGCTTACGTAAAAAATATGAAGGTTACCATTTAAATCTTCGGTGATAATGGAGTTGCCTAACTTTCTCACATATCTGGACGTTTCTGATTCTGCAGACTTTGCGGTGACAAGTACTTTGCGGTGAGACCATTGCTCACTCCCTGGGGAGTATTGAGCAAAGTATACATTGACGTCTTTGCCACCCTCTCGAGAGCCTGCCCACCAAGTTGCAAATATATCACCGGTTCGACTGAGAACGATGGATGGTGCGTGAACAACGCTGTCAAAAGGGCGGTTAACGGTTTTTCTTGTGACTGAGCCGATAATAAGTTCAGTGGCCGCGCTAGAGGGGAGTGTGTGCTCTGTTGTTATGAAAGTGTGTTCAATATCAGAATTAAATTTGTTAGAGCTGTACACAAATCCAAATACGAAGAGTACCAAAAGGATATGTAGAGGTTTGATGCCAGAATACATGAAATCTTTATGAAAATAGTGAGGTAAGTGTTCTATAGGCGAAGTGACAAAATATCACTTGCTAGAGATCGAATTGGGGTCACTATACACCTAATTGATACCTATTTCCAAATTCAAACAATATAGGTGAAAGTGAAGAGAGGAGGTTACCAGGTTAGATTGAATCCAAGTGCACCATTGATGACCATGCTATCGAACATTTGCTGAGGAGATTCTTCACATTTTTTCTTGATGGCCGCGGTGAAGTCAACTCCCTGAATTGCTGGAGCTTCTATCAGATAGGTGCGCTCTCGTAAGTTTACGCCCATCCCTTTGTAGGTTGTGACGATTGAGAATTGGTCGGTATTGGTCGCTTGTCTAGTGGCAGATACGCTGAGAGTGATTAGGGGGATAGGGTAGCTTTGGTTAAGTGATTCGATTTGTTCGGCTGGAACATACCTGTCCGCGTGCAATAGAGCGAATTGTTCTTCAGTTAGGTCGTATGCTTGGTCGCTGCTGTATTCAGCACTGGCATTACTTGAGCCCCACATGAGAGAGCTTACAATGATCGTTGTTAGGAGCGCTTTCCATGCTGCTGTGTTTTGACTGAATCTAATCATATCGGTTACACGCCACGCTTCGAATTGAGAATCTTATTGTAAATGGCAAGTTTAGAACGCTTTTTCCGTAGAAACCGTCAATAACCCGCTGTCTGATTTATATACTAGTGGCTAATAATTGAACTTAAAAGACCCCCTTTGTTATTTTGCGTTATCGTTCATAGTTATAGTTTGTTGATCAAAAAGTGGTATGTTGCTTGCAGATTGATAAAGCGGATTTTGGTATTGTTTTTGGTTATTTGACCGTTAATTTATGTGACAAATTCACTATATAGATTAAGGTTGTTTTTATAAAGATGGGTTAAGTAATTGAAATATAGGTAAATAATAAATTCATCTAGCAATGTTTGATAATGCCCTCAAGAAATTCACCTTTAGTGCTATGCTCAATTAGTAGGCAGGGGAATAGTGGGTGGTGTGTAGATAGATGATCAGTGAGAAAGAGAACTTGGTTAACACCATTTTGTATGCGACCGATCTCGGTCTATACGGTCCGTATATGTTGGAGCATGTCGGAGATCTTGCTAAGAGTCATAACGCGCAGGTATATATGTTGCACGTTATTGAGCCTCTTGGGGTTTTCGCTGACGCTGTCCTTGAGACCTATATTACGGATGATTCAAAGGCAGGGCTGCGAGAAAATGGATTGAATGAAGTGCTGGTTGCAATAAGAGCTAAAGTCAGAGCCGTGTTCGAGCAGGATCTTAAGGACTATGATGCAGAAACGAGGTGGCTAAAGGATGTTCATGTGATCGGTGGGAGCCCTGCGGAAGTCATATTGACCGATGCAGAGGCCGTCAAAGCAGACCTCATAGTAATAGGGAGCCATGGGGGGGCGAAGGAGATGTCAACGCCGTTAGGCTCTGTCGCGTCAAAGGTGCTCCAATTATCGCCAATCCCCGTGTATATGATCCCAACCGCAACGGATCGAACTATTTCATATCATGCGGTGACCAGTCTTTAACTGGTTAGAAAAAGGCGTATTTTACCCCTAGAGCAAGCAGCGTGCTGGCTAAAATGGGTTGCATGATATTATCTGGCATATGATTACCTAGCTTTGTCCCAACATATATAGCCGGCAATGAGCCGATGAGTAACGAGCCTAGCAGCGAAAAATCTACATTGCCCAGGAATAAGTGTCCGATTCCGGCGACTAGAGTTAACGGCACCGCATGGGCCAGATCGGTGCCTATGATGTTAATGGACGAAAGTCGAGGGTATAGGATAAGCAGGATGGCGGCACCAAATGCTCCTGCACCTACGGAAGAAAGAGTCACTAAAACACCGAGAGCGACACCCATAATCCAAGTATAAATAGTGGCCTTTTGTTGTATTGCTCGTAGTACCCTTGGTGGTTCTTTTACCGACCGGCCGGATACAAGGCGCGATTTGAACAGCAGTACTGTTGCTGTGAGGATTAACATTACGCCTAAGCAGCTGGTTAATACTCCCGCGTACGCTTCGCTATCGGCGAACACGTTGTCCAAGAAGTACACAGTGACCAAAGAGGAGGGTATGCTGCCTAAAAACAGTGTAAGTACGATTCGCCAGCGAATCGTTCCTTGTCGTCGATGCAACAATACGCCGCCAGATTTAGTGATGGAGGCATAAAGAAGGTCGGTGCCAACGGCAACCTGAGGAGGAAATCCAAAAAGTAATAATATTGGAGTCATTAAAGAGCCGCCACCGACTCCAGTAAGGCCAACGGCAAACCCAACGGCCGCCCCTGCAATAATATAGAAAAGTATATCCATTTGACTACTTGCTGCTTAAATTAAAAAAGATTAAGAAAACCAAGATACTGAGGTTGGTAAATCTAACGATTCTGTCCTATTCTGGAAAGTAATATTTTGGCATATTTTTATAGCTGACGAATATATTAAAACTTTGAGGAATTTGTATGAAGCTCCAACAGTTGCGTTATATATGGGAAGTTGCAAGGCATGATCTTAATGTCTCCGTTACAGCACAGAGCTTGTATACATCCCAGCCTGGCATCAGCAAGCAGATACGCCTTTTGGAAGATGAGCTAGGAGTTGAGGTCTTTTCTCGAAGTGGAAAGCACTTAACACGTGTGACCCCCGCAGGAGAGGCCATCTTAAAGATTGCGGGTGAGATACTGAGAAAAGTCGATAGTATCAAGCAAGTTGCACAAGAGTTTAGTGATGAGCACAAGGGTAGCCTCTCTTTGGCGACAACACATACTCAAGCCCGGTACGCGTTACCTGATGTCATTGAGGGCTTTATCGATCAATACCCTGAAGTGTCCCTTCATATGCACCAGGGGACTCCAATACAGATTTCCGAGATGGCAGCAGACGGTACTGTTGACTTTGCGATAGCGACCGAGGCTTTAGAGCTGTTTGGTGACCTCATCATGATGCCTTGCTATACCTGGAATAGGGCCGTCATTGTGCCTAAAAACCATCCTTTAGCTCAGGTATCTGAATTAACGCTTGAGGATCTTGCTAGGCAGCCGATTGTGACCTACACCTTTGGGTTTACTGGACGATCCAAGTTAGATGATGCGTTTCTTAATAAAGGGCTATCGCCCAAGGTTGTATTTACTGCGGCAGATGCTGACGTAATTAAAACCTATGTGAAGCTTGGGTTGGGTGTTGGAATTGTTGCCAAAATGGCGTGTAACGATAATGACCCTGATTTGGTTGTTCTTGATGCAAGCCACCTATTTGAGCCTAGCGTGACAAAAATTGGTTTCAGGAAAGGAACATTTCTTCGTGGTTACATGTATGACTTTATTGAGAAGTTTGCACCACACCTTAAGAAGGAAGTGGTTGATCAGGCAGTGGAGCGTCATACCAGAGCGGAACTGGATGAATTGTTTACCCATTTAGATCTGCCGAATTACTAACATGATCAAGCAATAAAAAAGGGCCTGTTAGGCCCTTTTTTATTGCTTGATCCATAGATATTACAAGAAGTCTAAATCAGGGTTTTGATCTAAGATTTCTTTTAATTCGTCTTTTTCTTCAGTTTTCTGTTCCAGGACGTCCTTTACAAACTTAAAGTAAACGGTGTATATATCGACAACGCCGTCCTCTTTTTCAACCAGGAAAAACGGAGCTCTATCGACACTATATTTGGCTGCAACGAGCATGCCGGGACTATTTGGGTCCCTCTCGTCAGCAACGAGAACCTCGTCTATTCTGCTCATTTGGCCAGAATCTTCGAGTCTGCCAAGTACATCGCCACACTTTTTGCATGGTGATCCATCGGCCAGTATTTTCTTAACGAGTGTGATCTTCATATAGAGCCCTTATTACTGAAAAAAAACACCAATCTATCTAGGCGTTTTACTTGATGTTTGTGGAGTGCAGTCCACATTCTTTTGCTGTTGCTTCTTCCCACCACCAGCGACCTTCACGTTCATGCTGATTAGGTAAGACGGGGCGGGTGCATGGCTCACAGCCAATACTGATGAAGCCTTGTTCATGTAGTTTATTGAACGGTACATCATTAGCGCGTATATATTCCCACACTTGTGCCGAAGACCAAGATGCCAGTGGGTTAAATTTAATAAGCTGATTGGTTTCGGTAGAGAAGGCGCCATCGATTTGGATAACGGGGATATCTACGCGAGTCCCTGGGCTTTGATCTTTACGTTGTCCTGTAACCCAGCCACCTAATGTGCTTAATTTCTTTCGTAGTGGTCCAACTTTTCGAATGGCGCAGCATTCTTTGTGATCGTCTTTGTAGAAACTGAATAGACCTTTTTCGTCCACGAGTTTTTGTACTGCTTCGGCTTCAGGAAAAGTCGCTTCGATATTGACGTTATACTTTTCTCTCACCGCTTCAAGCAATTGGTAGGTCTCAGGGTGTAATCGACCTGTATCCAACGTAAATACTCTGAATGGCTTTCCGAGCTTCGCTGCCATATCAACCAAAACAACGTCTTCAGCTCCGCTAAAAGAGATAGCAAGGTTATCAATTTTGTCTAATGCAGCCGATAGAATTTCTTGTGGGGTCTTAGTGATTAGATCTTCGTTTAACGATTGGATCTCTTCTGCTGTAAATGTCATTTGTGCTCCTCTCATAACACGCATGGGGGGTGTAAGTTGCCGGTATTCTAACAGAGGTTGATTGTTCAAAAAAATACTTGGATAGACTAGTTTTATAAGATTTCGCTATAAACAGCATGTTTTTGTTATATATAACTGAATTCATTAAGAATATTGACTATGTGCAGGTGGCTGGTGGGCATGGCGATTAGATGTTTTGAACGAGCATAATTGATTGCATAGTCCCTTTAGACCCGATATGGTTGCCCACCGAAGGTATCTTGCCTCTGTATGGCCATCATTATATTACTAGGAGATTGTTGTGGAACTAGCTTGTCTTGACCTCGAAGGTGTATTAATTCCAGAAATATGGATCAGTTTTGCCGAAAAAACGGGAATCGATGCCCTAAAAGCGACAACAAGAGATATTCCTGACTACGATGTGCTGATGAAGCAGCGCTTGGCAATATTGAAAGAAAACAACCTTGGTCTTACAGAGATTCAGGAAGTCATTGCTGAGTTAAGCCCGATTCCAGGTGCGGCTGAGTTCGTTGATTGGTTGCGAGAGAGGTTCCAGGTGGTCATTCTGTCGGATACCTTTTACGAGTTTGCGGCACCATTGATGAAGCAGCTGGGTTACCCTACTTTATTTTGTCATAAGCTAGAAGTTGCAGAAAGCGGCGCAATTACTGATTACAAATTACGTCAGAAAGATCCAAAAAGACAATCGGTTAAAGCCTTTCACGGGTTGAATTACCGCGTTATTGCAGCAGGTGACTCGTATAACGACACCACGATGTTGAGTGAGGCGGAGGCGGGTATATTGTTTAAGGCCCCTGATAATGTTATTCAGGAGTTTCCTCAGTTCCCTGCAGTGCATGAATATGAAGAATTGAAGTTGGAGTTTATAAAGGCCTCCAATCGTAAACTAAGTCTATAGATTGAATGCGACGATTGCTGCTAGCAATCGTCGTCTTTTCCGAGTGCCTCTAGCAGTGCTAAATAGGGGCCTACTTTGTCAAAAGTTTCTTGATACTCTTGTTCGCAGATAGAGTCGGCGACAATTCCTCCCCCTCCCCAGCAGTGTATTTCCCCTTTTTTTGCGATAAATGTACGTATATTGATATTGCTATCGCAATGACCTAGAACATCAAAATAAGCCATTGATCCGCAGTAATAGGATCTATGATGGGTTTCCAGTTCATCTATTATTTCCATTGCCCGTATTTTTGGCGCGCCTGTAATCGAGCCGCCTGGGAAGCCCTTTTCTATTGCATCTATTCCTTCATAGTCGTGTTTTAATTTTCCAGTAATGGTGCTCACTAAGTGGTGGACCGTGGGGTAGGATTCAACTTCGAATAAGACAGGTACTTTGACACTTCCAGGAACGCAGACTTTACCAAAGTCGTTGCGCAATAAATCAACAATCATCAGGTTTTCGGCCTGGTCTTTCTCGCTGTTGCGCAGGTCCTCTGCACTTCTTGCATCAACCTCTTTGTTGCTATCCCGGGGGCGCGTGCCTTTGATAGGGGATGTGATTAATGAGCCGTTTCTTGATTGGATAAAGCGCTCAGGAGAGAGGCTGAGGAGTTCGAATTGTCCATTGGAAAAGAAAGCGCCCATAGGTGCAGGGTTCTTTGCCCGAAGGGCCTTGTATGCGGTCCAAGTTGAACCCTGGTAACAGGCAGAAAATCGTTGCGCGAAATTTATCTGATATACATCCCCAGCAATAATATATTGCTGGATACGTTTGAAGCCGGCTTTGTATGTGGCGGCAGTTTGATCGGAAGAAAAAGTGCCTAGCAAGCTGAACTCTTGAGGTTTTCTTAGTCCTTCGTTCAACAGTCTCCGTACCTTCTTTAGATTGGCGTTAGGTGTGGAGATCAGTGTCGTTGATTTTGCTTCGTGATCCGTGACAATTACCCATTCGTAGAAACCGAATTCCCCGTCTGTTAAAGCAAGATCATTTGCTGTGTTAGTTGGTAGGGTCTCAAGTTGTTTGCCCATGTCATATGATAGGCATCCATACCAACCAGGTGCGCCGGGTAGTGATTCGTGCTTATTGGTGGTGTAGGAGGGTAATCTATTCTTGATAGCGCTAAATAGCGTTTCAGCTATTGTTTTTGCTTCAAACTCCCCTTCAACAATAGTAGTGACGCCATCCTTTGAGCTGATTTGCTTACTCGGTGATGCGGCAATGATATCCACGTGGTGGGAGGGGTAGTCGCTTTGATGCTGCCCGCTATCGAGTAGAACGGGCCATGGAAGAGCAACAAGCCTTTCCATTAAGATCAGGCTGTTTGGCTCATAAGGGAGGTTTTCGATAGATAATATTGTCACAAAAAAATCTGCCTACTCAAGTGACCCCTACTATTGTAGGCGTCTCTCGATATTTGTTTCCGCTAGTATTCGAGTTGATATTTCTTCTACAGACGCATGCGTTGAATTGAGGTATGGAATCTTGAATCTATTATAGATTGCTTCGGCTCCGCGTACTTCCGATTCACATTGACTAAGCGATGCATATTTGCTGTTTGATTTTCGTTCAGTCCTGATGGCCGAAAGTCGCTCCGCTTCGATGCTCAATCCAAATAATTTCTGTCTGTGCGCTTTTAGCGGTTTAGGCATTTGCACATCATCTAAGTCATCTTCTGTTAATGGGTAATTTGCCGCCTTTATACCAAACTGAAGCGCCAAGTAAAGACAAGTGGGTGTTTTTCCTGAGCGAGACACCCCAATCAAGACAACGTCCGCCTTGTCATAATAACGTGTCCTAGCGCCATCATCATTATCGAGAGCAAAATTGACCGCATCTATCCTAACCTTGTAGGACTGATCATCCACTATTGAGTGGGATTTACCAACCGAGTAGGATGAGCCGGTTTCAAGTACAGCCTCTAGCGGTTTTAGAAATGTTGCGAATACATCCATCATGAATCCGTCGGCATTAGCGATTTCTTCACGAATATGCTGATTAACGATAGTGTCGAAAATGATGGGGGTACTTCCATCTACCTTGGCTGCTTTGTTTATCTGAGCCACGGCATCTCGAACGCTTAGTTCGTCGCCAACGTAAGGAATGGTTATTCTTTCGAATTCAACGTGTCCAAATTGAGCGAGTAGGCTATTTCCCAGCGTTTCGGCGGTGATACCTGTGCCATCGGAAATAAAAAAGGCGGTACGTTTCATTGAGCGTTATCCTTCGAATATAAGTGGCTATAATTTAACGTGAATTTCAATTTAGAACGAGTAATTTGTTTTCTTTTTTAGTAGACTTTAACCCATTAGACCTTTGCTTTTGGCCATTGATATAGCTCGCTAGGTGTTGAAGTATTTTTAATACTTTGCTGTGCATTTACCCTGGTATAGCAACATATGCATCAAAAGCGCTTATTACAAACAGAGTATAGGTGAGGAGACCGTCCTTGAAAGATTACGTCGTTTGGTTCGAGAGCTTATGTAAGAATGATATTGAGCGTGTGGGCGGGAAAAACGCATCGCTTGGTGAAATGATCAGTAATCTTGCTGGGGCGGGTGTTTCTGTTCCAGGAGGATTTGCAACGACCGCCTGTGCTTTTGTTGATTTCCTTGCGCAAAGTGGTCTAGGGGCAAAGATAGAAGGCACTTTGTCAGGCTTGGATGTTAATGACGTTAACAAGCTTGCGGAGGTCGGTGCAAATATTCGTCAATGGATAATGGATACACCTTTCCAGCCTGAACTAGAAAAAGCTATAGCCGAGGCGTATGCAGAGTTACAAGGGGGGCAAGAGAACATCTCTGTCGCTGTACGGTCCTCAGCTACAGCGGAAGATTTACCCGATGCTTCATTTGCGGGCCAGCAAGAAACCTTTCTTAATATCAATGGCTTACAGAATACTCTCGATGCGATAAAAGAGGTATTTGCTTCATTATACAATGATCGGGCAATTTCTTATCGTGTCCACCAAGGCTTTGAGCACGAAAAGGTTGCCCTCTCTGCAGGCATCCAGCGAATGGTCAGAAGTGATCGTGGTGCCGCTGGCGTGATGTTTTCGTTGGATACGGAATCGGGCTTTGATGACGTAGTCTTTATTACTGGCTCATACGGGCTAGGTGAAACCGTGGTTCAAGGCGCGGTAAATCCAGACGAATTCTATGTACACAAACCAACGCTAGAAAGAAGCCGGCCTGCAATTCTTCGAAGAAATGTAGGTAGTAAAGCCATTAAGATGGTATTTGGTGAAGAATCGAGCGCTGGGAAATCAGTGAAGACCGTTGATGTAGACATAGAAGAAAGGGTGTTGTTTTCTATCTCCGACGCTGACGTGGAAGAACTTGCTAAGCAGTGCATGATCATTGAAAAGCACTACAAGCACCCGGTTGACGTTGAGTGGGCAAAAGACGGTGACGATGGAAAGATTTACATCGTTCAAGCGCGCCCAGAAACAGTCAAGAGTCGCAGTGGTAATGTAATGGAACGTTACTTACTGAAAGAAAAGGGCAGTGTGATTGTAGAAGGCCGTAGTGTTGGCCAGAAAATTGGTAGCGGTAAAGTACGGGTTGTCATGAACGTCAAAGAGATGGACAAAGTTCAGCCTGGTGACGTGCTAGTGAGTGACATGACAGATCCAGATTGGGAGCCCGTGATGAAACGTGCTTCTGCTATCGTGACCAATCGCGGGGGTAGAACCTGCCATGCTGCTATCATAGCGCGAGAGCTTGGGATTCCTGCTGTTGTTGGCTGCGGCGACGCGACTGATGTGTTGCGGGAAGACCAAGAAGTGACGGTATCCTGTGCTGAAGGGGATACAGGAATGGTATACGACGGAGCGCTAGGATTCGATGTGCAAAGGAACTCCGTTGAGTCAATGCCCGATATTCCGTTCAAGATCATGATGAACGTAGGGAACCCTGATAGGGCTTTTGATTTTCAGTCCCTGCCAAATGCCGGTGTGGGTCTGGCTCGATTAGAATTTATAATCAATCGTATGATTGGTATTCACCCCAAGGCGTTGCTGAACTATGAAACGCTTCCTAAGGATATTAAGAAATCAGTTGCGCGTCGGGTTGCTGCATACGAAGGCCCAATTGACTATTATGTCGATAAGCTTGTTGAAGGTGTATCCACGCTAGCAGCTTCCTTTTACCCAAAACCTGTTATCGTTAGATTGTCTGACTTCAAGTCTAATGAATACGCTAATCTTTTGGGTGGTAAGCTATTTGAGCCTGAAGAAGAAAACCCAATGCTAGGCTTCAGAGGGGCTTCTCGATACGTTTCTGATAATTTCAGGGATTGTTTTGATCTCGAATGCGGAGCTATGAAGAAAGTTCGAGAAGAAATGGGCTTAGACAACGTGCAAATTATGGTTCCATTCGTTAGAACGGTTGGTGAGGCAGAGCAGGTTATCAGATTGCTGGCCGACAACGGTTTAGAAAGGGGTAAAGACGGTCTGAAAGTGATCATGATGTGTGAGCTACCGACAAATGCGTTGCTTGCTGATCAATTTCTGGAGCATTTTGATGGCTTTTCAATTGGTTCCAACGACCTTACTCAGCTGACGTTGGGATTAGACAGAGATTCTGGAATAGTGTCTCACCTGTTTGACGAAAGAGATGATGCCGTTAAAGCGCTATTGAAATTGGCCATCGATGCCTGTAAACGGGCTGATAAGTATGTTGGCATATGTGGTCAGGGGCCGTCGGATCACCCCGATTTTGCTCAATGGTTGATGGATCAAGGAATCGATTCTGTATCATTAAACCCAGATTCTGTGCTCGATACTTGGTTTTTCTTGGGTGAAGATGAATAATACAGTTATCAGTAGCGGCTCAGGTGGCGCGTTCTGGGGCTAGATGCTCTATAATTGGCGAATAAATTGAATTTTTGTGTTCGAATAAGCGATTAAAAAAACAATGATAAAAGACGGCCTAGACTTGGTTATTTTTTTCGCAGATGTTGCGGGGAGCACTCGGTTGTACGAACAACTTGGTGATCGTGACGCTCATGAGTGTATTGTTGAAAGCCTTAATAGTATTTCATCATATGTTCGAGAGAACGAAGGTGTGGTTGTTGAAATCATCGGGGATGAGGTGATGGCGTACTTTGAGTCATCTCTTGATGCGACCAACTGTGCATGCGACATCCAGCAGTACTTTTCATTTACCCCTACCTCTAAGGGCCACAAGATCAATATACGTATTGGTTTTCATAAAGGGCCGGTAGAGCTAGATAAGGGTCACCCTTATGGTGATACTGTGAATGTGGCATCCCGTGTGGCTTCGTTAGCTCAGGGTGGTCAATCAATTACAACTCACGACACCAGCAAAGAACTCCCTACTAACAAACAGCAACTATGCCGCCCTTTTAGTCGGGTGAAAGTAAAAGGAAAATCAACGCCTTTGGATGCTGTGGAAATAGTCTGGGACCTCGATGATGCGACTTCGTTGTTTGCACCCATAAAAGCACCTGTTACTTTGGATGAGTTTTCCGAGATAGAGCTTAATTTCAATGGCCGGTTAATTTCAGTTAGAGAACAAAATACTCCTTTTATTATTGGAAGAGGGGATCATAGTAATTTGGTAGTCCCATCCGAAACGGCCTCACGATCCCATGCTCGTATAGAAAGCCGTTACGGTGAATTAGTTCTTGTCGATCACAGTACCAATGGTACCTATGTGATTACCCATGAAGGCAAGCGAGCGTACGACGGGTTGGATATGCATTTACATCACCGAGAGTGGATTATGGTCGGTGAAGGTTTGATTAGCCTTGGTCGGCCTACGGATGAATATGACCCCGCTTGCATCTCCTTCGTAACGAAGAGTTAAGGTGCGCAAATAGCGCGCCATTAGGTTACAAAAAATAACAGAAAGACTAAATAAGTACACTTTTCCTGTCTACACTTTACTAATGACAGCCCCTCTGTAGTTGAGTGGTTGAATTAACATCTAAGTAAGGTTGAAACCAGTAGAAGATATGGTCGAGATTAAAGTTAATTCGTGGGGTGAATTAGATAAAGTAATATGTAGAGTTGTTAGTGAACCGACATCTCTTTTTGTTGCAAATGAATTGATAGGTATATTGGTGCCGCCCCAAAGCTCAAATAAGGAGGGGATTAATTCCAGCCATATATCTCCGTTAAAGACAGCTGTAAACCTCCTCATTAAAGAAACCAAAAATTGTTATGAAGCAGAGAATATTGCTAGCCTAAATGAGGATAAGTTCTCCCATTTTTTTAATTATTCTCCCGCGCCAACTAGAATTGAAAATTGGCATTACGCTAAGTCTTTCTTAAAAGCAGAGTTAGTTCGTCGTAAAAATAATGATTGTGAGGCGCTATTGCTTAGCAATCCTCATATCATAAGCGAGTGTTTATCCAGGGTGGTGGTTGTCGACTTCAACCCTTCATTTCTCTGCTTGATAGACTCTTCCCAAGACACTGCTCCGGCACAGAAAGTAGACTCATTGTTAGCACCCTCTAGTACCCTATCAATCGCAAAATTGCTAACGGAGATAGTGGAGTCTAACGACGTGGTAAGTGGCCAAGTAAAAGTAAGAAAATTGGATGGCGGGGAGCGTTATATACAGATTCAATTCTTGCCCGTGCAGGATGTTGACAGTCAAAATGAAAAAGTCATTGTTACCTACACGGATATTACCGAACATAAACGCTTAAACGAAATAATATCCGCTGCAGAATCTCATCCAGAATCTAATAGAAAAGTGAAATTTGCGCTTGATAACATTAATCAGGGTGTGATCACTACTGATAGGCAAGGTAGGGTAACGCAACTTAATGTGGTAGCTCAGAAGCTGCTGCACTGTGATAGCAGTGTCAGTGGCCAACCCATAGAAGACATATTCTCGCCATTTAATACGAGTTTTGACAACATTCAATTGTTGTATGATGCCTGTTTGATATCAAAGTCTGCTGTTGAATGCGACTCTCATAGTCTGGTAGAAATAAAAGAAGGCATTGAGCTTTGGGTTACCTATAGCGTAAGCCCCGTGTTGAAAAACGGTGAAATTGTAGAATTTGTGGTGATATTTCATGATGTTTCGGAGTCTCAATCTTTGCTAGAGAGGCTAAGGCTCCAAACAAGCAAGGACGCTCTTACGAATCTATATAATAGGCAGGAATTTGAAAAACAGATTAAAATATCCCTGGATTCAGCTAAGCGTAAAGGGCACGGTCATTCCTTCCTTCTGGTTGATTTGGACCAGTTTAAAGTAATCAATGAAAGTTGTGGTCATCATGCAGGGGATGAGTTGCTCCGACAGCTTGCGAGATTGTTGGAATCAAAGGTAAGAACGTATGATGTTGTTGCTAGGATGGGAGGGGATGAGTTTGCGATTATGCTTAAAAATTGCAATGAAGTCGGAGCAAATAGTATTGCAGAATCCATTCTAGAATCCATACGTGAGTTTCGCTTTGTATGGGATGGGAAAATATTCTCACTCACCGCGAGCATTGGAATTGTACTGATCTCTAGCGCGATTAAGCATGTCCAGACAGTATTAAGTTATGCGGATTTTGCAGTCCATGCGGCAAAAGATGGCGGGAAAAATCGTATTCAGCTGTACGATAAAAACCAAAAAAACTTAGCGCATCAACATGAGCAACTTGAGTGGGTCACTAAGATTAACTACGCCCTTGAGCACGATTTGCTTGTGCTTTCATCTCAAAAAATATGTCCGATATCCACCGCTGCTGGCACGCAGACGCATTTTGAGATGTTGGTGCGAATGCTTGGTCAAGATGGAAAAATAATTCCGCCAGGTGCTTTTTTGCCCGCGGCGGAGCGGTATAACTTGATGCCACAAATTGATCGCTGGGTAATCAAAAGCGCGTTTAGATGGCTAGCGGCAAATGCTGGAAAGCGTAGCGTCTATACGGGGTTGTGTTCGATTAATTTGTCGGGCCATTCGATTAGTGATGAGACCTTTTTTCAGTTTGTTGATGAGCAGTTCCAGCGTACGAAAATACCCGGCAATCTGATTTGTTTTGAAATCACTGAGTCGATGGCAATCTATAATCTGGCTCAGACCTTAGAGTTTATACATAAATTTAAGGCATTCGGGTGTAAGTTCGCATTAGATGATTTTGGAAGTGGATTTTCCTCCTACGGTTACCTGAAATCGTTGCCTGTTGATTTTCTGAAAATTGACGGCAGTTTTGTTAGGCAGATGATAAATGACCCTGTTGATTTGGCGATGGTGAAGTCCATCAATGAAGTTGGGCATGTGATGAATACCATGACAATCGCGGAATTTGTGGAAAATGATGAGACACTCCATAAACTGAAGGAAATAGGTGTAGATTTCGCGCAGGGTTATGGTATTGGAGAGCCAGAATTGCTCACCTCTATGAATGTAGGTCAAAGTAAATTTGGCTAAGAGTGGAATGACCTCATAGAGAAGGGGAGAATCGTTAAGTCGATACTTTCAAATGGAACTAAGAAAACGTAACATCACTCTAACGTCTTTGTTTTCATAGTATTTAAGGATATTTGATGGCCGCTTTTAACTCTTTTGTGCGATATTTGCCAGTTGTCGGAGCATGTTTCCTGCTCGCTGGTTGTAAGCCTACCATTACTTTTACCGCTCTAGAGTCATCGATTATATCTGGGAACTCGACCACGCTAGATTGGGAAGTAGAGCTAGCAAAAGGTGCGGGTATAAGATCCATAGAGATAAAGCCGGATATTGGCGAGGTAGGTCTTGAGGGTAGTATCTCTGTAACTCCAGAAGAAACTACAACTTACACGTTGAGCACCCAGAGCTTTGCTTTTGGGTTCCCATTTTTTATTGATGAGAAGGTAACTGTAGAGGTTACAGAGGGGGATACCTGGACTGTAAATGACTTTATCAATACATCTGTATGGGTGTTTTTCAAGGCTGCAAACTATGTAGAGGCAGAAGAGAGTAAATATAGCGCTGATTTAGCTCTTGCTGAACAGTTTGGAGAGTCTGCGCTACAGGTGTCAGTTGAGCATGATGACGCAGAATTAAGTGATGGTGTAATTGTCGTTGGAACAGTGCACAAGACTGGCTTGGAAGAAAATACAGATTACGAAATTGCAATTAGTGTTAAATACGCTATTGGGGCAAGGCGTGATGTGTCTGATACTGATTGTAATATGCCTATATTGGCTGTTAGATCATATGCTTCTTTGGCAGTTACAGAAACAGTTACTGTAGAAAGAGACGGCGCAGATTACATTGAAATAGAAGACTACGATTCTTTTACAAAGCATGAAATGTCGGCGGACATTACGATTTCAGATGATGAATGTGGCGTAAGATATGACTTGTCAGATAGTATTGGCGCTGTGTCCACAGGGTTGAATCCACTAGCGGTTACAACGGATTCTGATGGCGACGCATACATTTCAATCGTACTTGATGCTGAATATGCAAATTTCGAAATCTATATAATCTCAGTTTCTGCAAGCTACGAAGAGCAATAGACTCAAGGAGAGGAAGCATGAAACGTTTAGACAAGTTCTATATTGGCGGAACCTGGGTCTCGCCTTTATCTGACAAAACCTTAGATGTAATTAACCCCAGCGATGAATTAGTAATTGCACAGGTTTCGCTGGGCACCTCTGCAGACGTTGATGCGGCAGTTAGCGCTGCTAAAGCAGCGTTTTACGATTTTTCCAGCGCTACGGTCGCTGAACGACTTAGCCTTTTGGAGCGTATTGCTCAGCTTTATCAAGCGCGACTAGGAGAGATGGCAGAGCTTATCTCTTTGGAAATGGGGGCACCCAAAAAGCTAGCTTCAGCAGCTCAAGCTCCCGCAGGGCTAGGTCACATTACCGTCGCCATCGAGCTACTAAAAAACTACGAGTTTGAAGTTTCCAAAAATGGCCGACACATCAGAAAAGAACCTGTGGGTGTGTGTGGTTTAATTACACCTTGGAATTGGCCGATTAATCAAATAGCCTGTAAAGTCGCGCCTGCACTTGCGGCGGGTTGCACAATGGTTCTTAAGCCCAGTGAAGTTGCGCCGCTAAGCGCCTACCTGTTTGCTGAAATTTTAGCGGAAGCGGGTGTTCCTAAAGGGGTATTTAATCTGGTTAACGGATTAGGAGAAGAGGTCGGAAAGCGACTTTCCGAGCACCCCGATATTGATATGATGAGTTTCACCGGGTCGACTCGCGCTGGAATCAGTGTTGCTGAGTTATCGGCACCTACGGTTAAACGAGTCACCCAAGAGCTTGGCGGGAAGTCGGCGAATATCCTTTTAGAGGATGCTGATTTTGAGAAAATGGTTAAGCAAGGCGTTAAAAGCTGCTTTTTCAATACTGGTCAGTCCTGTAATGCACCCACTCGAATGTTAGTCCCTGTTGATAAAATGGAGGCTACAATGATTTATGCAAAGGATGCCGCAGAATCATTAATCTTGGGACCCGCAAATAAAGACGGCGTTACCACAGGGCCGGTCGTTAGCCTTGTTCAGTTTGATAGGATTCAGGCGCTGATTGAGAAGGGTATAGATGAAGGCGCTACACTCGTTACGGGTGGGCTCGGGCGCCCTGAAGGATTGGATAAAGGGTATTATATAAAGCCTACAGTTTTTGCTCATGTTGATAACAACATGAGTATTGCGAGGGAAGAAATTTTTGGTCCTGTATTGTCTATTATCGGTTACAACTCCGAAGATGAGGCTATTGAGATTGCTAACGATACAATTTATGGGTTATCAGCCTATGTGTCGTCTGTGGACATTGATAGGGCGAAGCGGGTGGCTTGTCAGCTGAGAGCGGGTAACGTCCATATAAACGGAGCGTCTGCAGATTTTATGTCGCCGTTTGGTGGTTATAAAATGTCAGGGAATGGTAGAGAGTGGGGTGTTCACGGCTTCGAGGAATTCTTGGAAGTTAAATCTATTCTAGGTTTGCGGCAGTAGATGATATAGGTGATTGATATTTTCGCTCCAATCACCTATATCAATAACTCAATGGAATCTAAGCTATAAGGTTTTTTTCTTAAAGGTGTTTTTGTCTCTAATTAGCGCCTCTTGTGCCACGGATGCCATTAGTAGCCCGTCTCGGGAAAAAACGCTTCCTCGGTTAAACCCAAGTCCGTTAGACGCGGAGGGGCTATCCATTGAATATAAAAGCCAATCGTCTATTTTTACATCGTGATGAAACCAGAGAGCATGATCTAAGCTTGCTAGCTGAATGCCAGACATCATGCCATGAATTGCATGGGGGTTAAGCGATGTGCCTAGCAACCCAAAGTCAGAAGCATAAGCCAGTATGCAGCGATGTAGAACTTGGTCGTCGGGTAGGGTGGTGACGGTCTTCAGCCAAATATCCTTTGATGCAGGGAGTTTTTTTGGCTGCATATAGTTATAGACTTTTACGGGTCTAATTTCTATTGGCGCGTCCTTAGTGAATTTCTCTCTTAATTTTTCAGGTATAAAACTGGCGAATTTTCTCCGTATTTCTAATTCAGATCGAAGCTCTTCAGGGGGTTTTACCTGAGGCATTTCTAACTGATGCTTGTGACCATCTTCTTCAGAATGAAAGGATATGGTTGCAGTAAATATCTCAAGATCATTTTGGAGTGCGACTACTCTACGGGTGACAAAGCTCTTTCCGTCACGTATACGGTCGACGTCAAACTGTATCGGTAGATCAGGGTCACCTGGTTGTAGAAAATACCCGTGTAAAGAGTGAGAAAAATACCCCTCTGCCGTTAAACTGGCCGCCATTAGTGATTGGGCTAGCAGTTGGCCTCCAAACAGTTGTCTAAAGCCAAGGTCTTGGCTCTGACCAATAAAGCTATCATTTCCACTATCTTCTAAACGTAATAGATTTATTAATTCTTCAAGTACTTCACTCATACATTATCGCCTGTATAGGTCTTGGCATAAAAGCTGGATATGCGCGTAATTCATCACTGGCTAAGTTAACTAGTATACTCCATATATAATTGATGAAGGCCTTCAGATTTTCAATGGCCGAAGATGACAAATTATTAAAAGCAGGCTGATACTCAGTTGATATGTTAATACCGACTGAGTCAGCGAGTGTTGGTAGTCAGTTACTGTCTATGGCGGGCAATATTTTTTCTCATCGAACGCTTGATGGTGGTGTATGTGCCGCGATCTTTTGTAGCAAGCTCTGTCGCATAAGCAAGCGTTGCTGCTTGGAGTTCATTCATCGGGTAAAGCGCATCGACGATTTGATCTTCTAGACACTCTGCTCCGGTCTTCGCTATACCTGTCAGCGCAAGGTGTTTTAGCGCGTGTTTGTTAGGTATTAAGTCGATGATGTCGATCATTAGCTCCGTAAATGGAATCTTGATATTGACTTCTGGGTAGCAGAATCGACCTCTATCTGATCGCATTATTTTGAAGTCGAATGCAGAGGCTAGAATCGCGCCGCCGGCATAACAATTACCATTAATGCAAGCGATTGTCGGCGCATTCAGCATGGCTACTCGATAAAATACCTCTTCTAAGGTATTCACAAATATCTTTACATCGTCTGCACTCTGAGACGTCATCCAGGGTAGGTTTATGCCATTTGACCAGGTTTTTTCGTGCTCACACGTGACTACAAGCGCCGTATTACCTTTGTAGCTTTCTACCTCATCTAAGGCCGCTAAATACTCGTTAAGCACATCTAACGTAAAGGTGTTGTCATTCTCAGAATTGGTCAACGTTAAAATATGTACGTTACCTTCAAGGCGTAGGTCCATTGTGCTCATCTGGGGCTCCTCTCTATAATCGTTGTTTTGCAATTGCTTTCTAGTCTACGGGGGATTTCGACCTCAAAAAAGTGGTGGAATGTACAAAGGTCAGGCTAAAACTGTCAAACGTAGCCTGTATCTAGCTAATTCGCTAAGGCCATACACATATCCGAAATATAGTCTAAGATTAGTACAACTCGCATACTGTAACTAACTGTAGATTAAGGGATATTCCTAAAAGCAATGACTGATCTAAGCACACATGATGCACCGGTTTGCCCTGTGGGAGAGCCCGTTTGTTCGGTGGTAGACCGCGTTGTTGAATTGCAGAATGAGGTAGAGACGTTGTCGGAGCTGATTCGAACCGACAATCTGACAGGTTTATACAACCAGCGATACCTAATAGAAACACTTGAGCTGGAGATGGAGCGTACTCGACGTACCGGTCGATTTACTGCGATCGTCATGTTTGATTTAGATCATTTCAAGCAAGTGAACGATACCTGGGGGCATGAATCAGGTAATGCGGTTTTAAAGAAAACGGCTGAAGTTGTGGGGAAGGCCATTCGTAAGCTCGATGTTGCTTGTCGTTATGGTGGTGAGGAGTTTGTCATTGTTTTACCCAACACAGGGTTAATTGAAGCAGCATTCGTTGCTGAAAGAATCCGCTACAAGCTTGAGGCGTCTACCATTCTCGTGGAGGGTGGAGAAATTAATGTAACCGCGAGTTTTGGCGTTGATATATTTACAGAACATCAAAAAGCAACGGCTGAGGAGCTGATTAGTCGGGCTGATGGTTACCTCTATGATGCAAAAGAAAATGGACGAAATCAGGTTAACCATGTGCCGGCTGAAAAGATCAGTCACGAAGCACAAATATCAATTGATGAAAGGGATGCGATTTTTGATATGTTTGGGGACCAAGAGTAATCACTGGGAAGATAGTAGGTCTTTGCAGCGTGAGAGATAAATCGCTGCGGGGCGGTCTTCTGTGTTGTCGACGGCAATTTCGTTAAATAGCGGCAAGGCATCCTCATACTTTTGTCTTCTATAAAGGTTCACTGCCTTGCTAAATTCTTTTATTTTAGCAACTTTCTTTCGACCCGATTCCATCGAGTCTGCATTAATAACTTCATATATAACAGTGGCATTGGTTTTCCCTTTGGTTTGCACTTGGTCAATCAGACGGCAATGAAAATTCTCGGGATTGTTGAGTGAAAGATATGTGTCTTGACTGATTAATAGGCAGACTCCGTAGGTTTTACATAAACCTTCAATTCTTGATGCGAGGTTGACGGCGTCACTGATGACCGTACTTTCCATTCTTGTTTGGTCTCCGACGGTTCCTAGAATAAGAGTGCCCGTGTTAATTCCAATGCCTATCTTCAGCGCCCGATATCCACAATTTGAACGATGCTTATTGTAAACCGCGAGAGAGTTAATCATTTCTATGGCGGCCTTTAACGCATTATCTGCGGATTCATCAAATAATGCCATTATCGCATCTCCAATGAATTTATCGATAAAGCCGTTGTTTTTTCGGATGTGGGGCTCCATACGCCCGAGGTAGGAGTTTATGAAATTAAAGTTCTCTTCAGGAGACATTGATTCGGATAATTCTGTGAATGCGCGTATGTCAGAAAACAAAACGGTCATCACTCGTTGGGTATGGTCTCCTGGAGCCAAGTCCAGTAAGTCTCGTTTATCCAAAAGTTCTAGAAATTGGTGGGGCACGAACTTTCCAAATACAGCGTTCATCTGTTTGATCTTATCGAACGCTTCGAGTTTCAAATCTATTTCTAGCTGCTTTTCTCGCTTAAATTGGTTGATTCTATCTGCCAGGGCAATAGAGAGTAATATAACCTCTATTGCCGAGCCTATTCTCGCGCTATTAGCAGTGACGATATTGCTCGGTATGTAACCAAGGCCTCTCAGCATAAATATAAATACACCGACAAGCAGGAGGCTCCAGGCCAAAACAAAGAATCTAGCGGGCACAAAGCCACGTTGAAGTGCGCTGAGGCCAACAATAGCAATTGCAAAGACAATCACTATACCCAGCAAATTCATCGAAATGATGCTGAATTTATGATCGCCTGTTATTAGAAAAGAACAGGGTATAAGGAGGGATGCAAGAAGAAGGTTTAGGAGGCGATTAGTCTTTGGGTGCAAATGTGTCATTAAGAATGATTTGACAAATTGCACGGCCCAAAAAGCATAAAAAATTCCAAAAATCTGAGTAAATAATGAAGCGAATTGTGGGCTGGCAATGTATATCGAGTGGCCGGAGATGCCCATTTGATTGAGTAATACTCCAACAAGATAAAGGCAATAGTAAAGGTAGCTCTTATCTTTTACCGATAGGTAGAGGAAGCAATTGTAGAGCAGCATTGCTGTGATTAGACCGTACCATATTCCGAACATGGTCTGTCGAGCACTTTCATGTTCGGCAAATTTTTCAACGTTCCAAAAGTTTAGGTCGAGCACCGCCACCAGGGATTTTATCCGAAGAAAGTATGACTTGCTCTGTCCCGCGTCGATTTCCAATCTCAGTACTGGGGTGACATTCTTGATAACCCTATCTTCTAAGCTGAAGCTTGATCCTGTAGATTGAGTTTCAGTTTCACCTCCTGTTGTCTCTGGGGTGGTCACTGTGGTTGATGAAAAAAGCGTTGCTTCCAATACGTAGGGATTGAGTTCCATCCACAAAACTCGATCCTCGTCGGTATCGTTGGTCATTGTGAAGCGAAGCCAGAAAAAGGAATTGGAGGGTCCGTAATTGGGAGAGGGGTCAAAAACCGAGGTGAAAATAGCGTTTTGCTGAATATCGTTTAGCGTTGCGCTGCTATCAATATCTTCGTAAATTTCTAGTGGAGTCGGTAGCCGGCACTGAGAAGTGCACGAAGATAATGTTATCTCGCTGTAGGAGTATGCTAGAGAGGGAAGCGTTACAAACAGAAGTAGGATGTAATATAGGGGAGTGCGAAAAAGCACTGAAATTGACCTTATCTTTGAGAGTCTCGATGATAAGTATAGAGGATGTTAATGTATACGCATGATACAGGGCGAATTATTTCAATTGAGTATAAAAAACAAGCGCTTAAATTGCCTGCTTTTCATATATTACTTGCCAATTACTAGCTTGTTTGCTGCTGATAAAACGCAGCAGCAAACGATGCACAGCAACTTGAATGCTCACTGAGTAACAAGTGAAACGAGCTCAGCGTCAATGTCCTTGTCGATATATGCCATCCCAAGCTTATCTAAATACTCTAAACGATCGGCCTTCATTAAATCAATGTCAGGTACGCCAGCACTGCAATCCTGGTAGATTTTGGCAACGTGAGCCATGTACGCCTCACCTTCTTTAACCATCAACAAACTCGCAGCACCGACATCAGGGCGAACCTTTGCATTCAGTTCTTCGGGTAACTTAACGGCAAAAACCGCGGGGCTTTCTTCACCTTCAAAACGAACACTTCGCTCTCTAACCGATTGCTCGGCCCAGTAGTAAGCTAGCTCTTTGCTTTGCGTCAAAAATACGGGTTCAATAGATTCAGTATACTTATTGCCAATCGTAGCCATGGTGCTTTTGGCGGCTTGTTTCATCGCCTTGTCGCCTGAGCGCTTTAGGCCGTTAGATACAATGGAGCTTACTAGGGAAGAAGATGTTCCGTGATACCAAACATCACCCGTTGCAAAACCGTCTTTTGTTAACAGGTCTGTCGCGTCTTGTAGAAAGCTTGGGATATCACTCATCATTCATTCACCTATGGTTTAGGGGGTGTGGTGGTCTACTTTAATTTTAAACGCAGTTAAACAAAAGGCGACATTCAATAAAGAAAGTCGCCTTTTGAAACACGTTAAGCTTTAATGAAAAAGCTTAACTAGCCAGTCTCAAACTAAGAGAACTGGTTAGAAGTGTTTTTCGCACCGCCAGCTTTAAGTGCGTTCTCACCAGCAAAGTATTCTTTGTGGTCGTCGCCCATGTCTGAACCAGACATGTTCTGATGCTTAACACATGCGATACCTTGACGGATCTCTTTACGCTGCACGCCAGCTACGTAGCCTAGCATACCAGCTTCACCAAAGTACTCTTTAGCCAAGTTGTCAGTCGACAATGCAGCTGTGTGGTAAGTCGGTAGAGTGATCAAGTGGTGGAAGATGTTCGCTTCACGAGCTGTATCAGCTTGGAATGTACGAATCTTCTCATCAGCACGCGCAGACAAGTCAGACTCGTCATACTCAGCGCTCATCAATTTAGCACGGTCGTATGCAGATACATCTTCGCCGGCTTCAGCCATTGCGTCAAATGCTTGCTGACGGAAGTTTAGCGTCCAGTTGAAAGAAGGCGAGTTGTTGTAAACTAGCTTCGCATCAGGAATCTCTTTGCGTACTTCGTTCATCATGTCAGCGATATCTTTAACGCTTGGTGTTGCAGTTTCGATCCAAAGAAGGTCGGCGCCTGCTTTGATAGCTTCGATGCTGTCGAATACACAACGCTCTTCACCAGTACCTTGACGGAACTGATATAGACCTGAAGGAAGACGCTTAGGACGTACTAGCTTACCGTCACGGTTGAAGCATACATCGCCTTCAGCCATATCAGCTACGTCGATTTCTTCAACGTCTAGGAACGCGTTGTATTGATCACCTTGATCACCAGGCTCTTTAACAACAGCGATTTCTTTAGTAAGGCCAGCGCCTTCAGAGTCAGTACGGGCAACGATAAGACCGTTGTCGATACCAAGTTCTAGGAAAGCGTAACGTAATGCACGAATCTTAGAGTGGAAGTCAGCGTGAGGAACAGTTACTTTACCGTCCTGGTGACCACATTGCTTTTCATCAGCAACTTGGTTTTCGATCTGTAGGCAACAAGCACCGGCTTCGATCATCTGCTTAGCCATTAGGTAAGTCGCTTCAGCGTTACCGAAACCAGCGTCGATGTCAGCAATAATTGGCACAACGTGAGTCACGTGGTTATCAATTTGATCTTGAACTTCAGCAGCTTTAGCTGAATCGCCTGCTTCATTAGCAGCGTCTAGTGCGCGGAAAAGGCCGCCTAGTTCACGTGCATCAGCTTGACGTAGGAATGTGTATAGCTCAGCAACCAAAGATGCAACAGATGTCTTCTCGTGCATTGACTGATCAGGAAGAGGACCGAAATCAGAACGTAATGCAGCTACCATCCAACCAGAAAGGTACAAGTAACGACGGTCAGTTTTTCCACCGAAGTGCTTCTTGATTGAAATCATTTTCTGTTGGCCGATAAAACCGTGCCAGCAACCTAGAGACTGAGTGTACTTAGTTTTGTCTGCATCGAATGCAGCCATGTCAGCGTTCATGATATCAGCAGTATATTGTGCTACATCAAGACCCGTCTTGAATTTGTTTTGCGCGCGCATACGAGCAACTGATTCAGGGTTGATAGTCTCCCAAGAGCTACCTTTAGAATTGAT